>JAEEGL015954719.1_pt1 | contig 14650 bp, 12 predicted proteins | sample 9134231 | NCBI WGS metagenome assembly JAEEGL01 (sample SAMN16246548, study PRJNA631951) | gut metagenome | biome: gut microbiome; feature: rumen; material: fiber-attached | host: Bos | place: Iran: Karaj | collected 2018-10 | reverse complement strand
GCGAAATGCGCGCAATGCCGAATTCGTCCGCAATCTTTTCAAGATGAATATGGATATCCCTTTCATTGAGAAAGCCACGGGGCTTTCGAAAGACGAAATTCTGAAGCTGAAGGAAACTGAAAAACAGGACTAATCGCTTCATTTTCTGGTTTGCAATGGGATGTCGTGCAATCGCAGCGCAATTGTTCCAGAACCCCTATCCGCGAGACGCTCCGCATCTGCAGCAACGAAGGCATCCTCGCTGAATATATCAAGAAAATGGAGAAAGAGATCATGGATATCATGGCTACATTGTTTGACCAGGAGAACATCACGCGTTTGTATGGTCTGCAAGAACGAAATGAAGGGCGAAATGAAGGGCGAAATGCGCGCAATGCCGAATTCGTCCGCAATCTTTTCAAGATGAATATGGATATCCCTTTCATTGAGAAAGCCACGGGGCTTTCGAAAGACGAAATTCTGAAGCTGAAAGAGCAAGAGAAATAACGGAGATATATCGACAATTCTCGCCCACGAGGCGTCACATATCCATAACTCCCAGCGCGCCGTAGGCGCGCCCTGCATTTAAAGGAGTCCCAAAAACATGACTACACTTACCCCCCCCCCTACACGCACCTACATAAATCATCCCATCGCATTCTGCGCGCGTTACCAATTCTAATTGCGGCTACCCTGTTTTGTAGCTGCTCGGATGATTCGAAAAAAAGCGAGCAAGTTGCGTGTACGCAGGATTATATGAATGACCCAAAGCATTGCGGGAATTGTGAGACGCAATGCAAGCTCGATGAATACTGCGCAAAGGGCAAATGCGAATCGATATCCTCATGCACGCAGGATAAATGCGAGGGTTGGTGCGGGGATTTTAAGACCGACAAAGACCACTGCGGGAATTGTGAGACGGCGTGCGATCCCGATGAGTATTGCAGCGATGGCGGATGCCAGAAGCTTGACACATGTACACAGGATAAATGTGAAGGCTGGTGCGGAGATTTTAAAAGTGACCCGAAGCATTGCGGGAATTGCGAGACGGATTGCACCAAAATCGAAACGAGCACCGGCGTTTGCAAGCAGGGGCAATGTGAATCCAATGTCATATCGTGTAAGGACGAAACCGATGGTGACGGCAATGTGACGCTTCACCGCAAGCTTTGTGTAATCGGTGGGAAATCCGTGTGCACGGATATCGACAATGATCCGAATAATTGCGGGGAATGTGGCGAGCAATGCGATCCCGGAGAAACTTGTTCATTAGGAGAATGCACGACTACAGCATCATGCGTTCTTCCTTCCTTTGTTTGTCAGGTTACGATAGACGATGAATCAGGTCATCCTGTAGAAAAAGAAGTATGCGTCAATCCTCAAAGTCTCAATACATGCGGCATTAGTACATGTGAAGAATTCAACAGTCTAAAAGATAATAATAGCTTGTTCGCCTGCAAAGATGGTTTTTCATGTACGTTGGTGAATAATCAATATGCGTGTTCTTGCCCGTCAAACATTGTACATGATGGTAAATGTATTGATCCGTCTTCCAATCTGTCGTGTGGTGCAGGACAGAATGACATTCAGGAAGAAGGTATGGTATGCCCATCCGGGACAAATTGTGTCGCCTATCAGGATGACGATTTAACAACGAAATACCATTGTTCATGTGCATCTGAATGGCAGCTGTCCTGTTATCATGAATCGGATGCAGGCGTCGATTGTATCAATCCAGCCAGGGATGATTATTTATGTTCTGCCAAAGATTGCGGAGATACTTCACATCAATGTGCAAGTGACCGACAGTGTTCGGATGGCCTGTGTGTTTGCAAAGAACAATATGTCACCTGTGATGGCCATTGCATCGATCCACTTACGGATAATACTTATTGTGGCGCAAAAGGAAATTGTTTAGATGATGACAATATAGATAATTCTGCGGGAACGAAATGTAAAGAAAATGAAGTTTGTAATAATGGTAGATGTGAGTGTAATGTTGATTCAATTTCTTGCAATGGTGAATGTTTAACCATGGGAACCGACAAAGTATGCAATATTACCGTTGATGAATCTGGATGTAAAATTACTGATTGCACAAAAGTTAATAGAGTGTGCAAACTTAATATCGGCGAAGGAAAGTATTTCTGCGATTGCCCTAATAACACAGTAAATTGTGGTGATGAATGTATAGAGCCCAACACGAATAGCTTTCATTGTGGCGCCAAAGGATTATGCAACAACGCAAGCAAAGATAGTTCTCATTACAAAGGAGAAGATTGCACAGTAAATACTAACGGGAAAACAGTATGCGTTAATGGAGAATGTACTAGTAAGTGTGCACGAGGCCAAGCAAATTGTAATGGTACATGTGTTAATATGAATGATTATAAAATTAATGAGTATTGTAACGACTGCAATTTAGATTATTGCTACACAGGAGAAAAAGATGAAAATGGAAATATTATTAATTTTGATTACAAAAAGTGTTTGGTTGTTGACGAAAATGGAAAAGAACTTAACAAATTATATAGCGAAAATTATTGCGGCAAAACATGTGAAACAGCCGTTGTTTGCAAATCTGGTATGATTTGCAATAGTGTGGCTATGTGTGCTTGTGATATGTGGGATCAACTCTTATGCACACAGTATAAAACGGATGATCCGAATGCAGAAACGAAGTGTGTTTCTAAAGCGGAAACGCATCAAACTGCCTGTGGTGTGTGCGAAGAGGGATGGATTGACTGCGATGGTGATCTTTGGAATGGGTGTGAAACGGATTTAAAAACGACAACCAATCATTGTGGCAGCTGTGATAACGATTGTCATAAGGTCATTCAAAATGCGACAGGTGTTGCTTGTGTCGATGGTCAGTGCACCTATGCCTATTGTAAAGAGAATTGGGGCGATTGTGATAACATTCAGAATGGTTGTGAACAATCAGGTCTGATGAATGCTCCCAATCATTGTGGTCAATGCAACAATGTATGCCCCTATGGCGGATGTAATCATAGCGTATGCTGTGCAATAGATGGCAAAGAATCACCTCATTCAAGCGATTTAATTTGCTGCGATGGATTGAAAAAATATCAATATAATCATAAAGGCTGGTGGATATTTGGCAGTTGTCCGAATGACGATCATTTTGGATGTTATGCAAATAATCCGGACGCGAACTGTTGGTCAGAGGTGGAATAACAACACCAAAGCGTTGGTGGTTGCACGCCTTCAGCGTGCTGATTTTGGGGGATGCACGTTACCCGGGGTTGCGCTTCGCTCCACCCCGGGCTGTGACATTGCGCCCCGTCAGGGCGCGTGGATATCGCGCGGCGTATTGGCCGCAGGCCAATAGCCGCGCAGGCGAGCTGTAGGGGCGGCCCTGCGTGGCCGCCCCAAAGCGAGCGCCCCGGAGGGGCGCCATATGCGTAGCCGTGGGCACCGCAGGTGCCCACGGGTGGGCGCCATATGCATAGCCGTGGGCACCGCAGGTGCCCACGGGCGCCCCCATCCAAAACGTCATTATTTTTTGTCCAAATCACATAAATACGCACGCATTTGGACAAAATATTCAATGGTTAGCGAAACAGATCAGACAGTACGACCTGGCTTTGTACAATACCACTGTATTTATTATTTTTTACGCCATACGTCGTGATCATCGTTAATTGCAGAGATTTTTTGCAATCATTCAGGCGTGCACACTCTTGCTCCCTGCCGATTATCCTCTCTCTGCTCATTGCGAAACACCTCCTTTTTGGATTAATTCTTAATCCAAAACCAGGTAAATTATGCACATTTGGACAAAGAATCCAACATAATTTGGTGGAGGAGTTTATGTTGCACGCCTTCAGCGTGCTGATTTTTTGGGGATACACGTTACCCGGGGTTGCGCTGCGGGCGACCACACGGGGTCGACCCTGCGCTCCACCCCGGGCTGTATCATTGCGCCCCGGTGGGGCGCAGGCGGTTGCACGCCTTCTGCGTGCGATTTTTGAGGGATGCGCGTTACCCGGGGTTGCGCTGCGGGCGACCACACGGGGCGGGGGCCGCCACGCAGGGCGGGGGCCGCCGCGCAGGGCGGCCCCTACGTTGTCGCCATCGGTCACGTACGTATGTAACCCGGGGTTGCGTAATTCGGGCGACTAGTTAAATATAATCGTCTTGTTGTGATACGTGAGCACCTTGCGCTCGATGTGCTTTGATACGGCTCTGGAAAGCACGATTTTTTCGAGGTCGCGGCCTTTGAGCACCAGCGATTCGGGCGTATCACGATGCGTAATGCGCACGACATCCTGCTCGATAATCGGACCAGCATCCAGATCGGCGGTGATATAGTGGCTGGTGGCACCCACGATTTTTACGCCGCGTTCCCACGCCTGATGATACGGTTTGGCACCGATAAATGCCGGCAAAAATGAATGATGTATATTGATGATCTTATGCTGATACGCCTGAATCATTTCGTCGCTGATGATTTGCATATATCTGGCAAGCACGATAAATGAAACGCGTTCTTTGCGCAAAAGCTCCATTTCGGCCTGCTCGACTTCGGCTTTGTTGGAATGATCCTTGTTTATCGACCAGACATAATAAGGAATTCCAAATTGCTCTGCGATATAGCGCAAATCCTCGTGATTGCTTACGATGCACGGAATCTCGACATCCCATTCACCGGCTTTATAGCGAGCGAGCAAATCGTACAAACAATGGCTCATCTTGCTCACGAAAATAGCCATACGTGGTTTTTCGTCGCTAAAGTATAGACTGAAAGTCATCTGATATTTCTGAGCATAGAGCGTATCGAAATATTCTTTAATTTTATCGCGGGGGATGATGAATTCAGAGAGATCCCATTCAAGGCGCATAAAGAACATATTATCGATATGATCGACGTACTGGTCGAGATCGACGATATTGCCCTGATTATCGGTGATGAACTTGGTCACATCCGTGATGATGCCGTGGGTATCGGGGCAATGCAAAAGCAAGATAGCGGTTGGCGATTTCATTGTATTTCCTGAAGATTGTTAAAGACGGGCGATTTTCAGACACGAAAAAAGCCGATCGAATATATCATTTTCAGGGGGAATTGCCAACAGAAAGGAGACGATAAAAAGCCGTGGCGTATCCCGCAGGGATAGCCACGGCGGCGAGCCGTAAAGGCGCAAAGCGCCTTTAGGCGAGCGAAATTATACAAAGAAACTACAGATCGATATCGCAATAACCGCCGTTGCAGCCGACGACGCACTCGATATCCGATTTTATGCTGTCTGAATACAATTTGCCATTATCATCGAGGGCGCAGATTTCGACGATAGCATGATAGTTGGCATCAGGAACAGAACTGTTGAGGAAACAAGCGGGCGCATTCTCGCCGTCGCTGTCACCGAGGCAGGTCGGTTTGCAGGACGCAACGCCGTCCACCACAAAGCAGGCGTGGGCACGTCCGCCAACGATGGCGTCACAGTTCAGATCGCATGCGATATCGATGCAAGGCAGTGCGGGATCATCGCCGCAGGAACCGCCGATTTTTTCGCAAATAAAGCCGGGGCCGGCGCTGGCATCATCGACTTTTCTGTAGCCGTCGAGGCATGAATACTCGCAGGAGCACGAGTCACCATCGACGATTGGATGTGAAGCATAACCTTCGCCGGGAATGGCGCAAACGCATGGTTTTTCCTCGCACAACGAAGGATCGGATTCGCAGTCGCTGATTGCAACGCAAGCAAAACCAAGGGGATCCGATGCATTATCTACCTTTTTGTAACCATCGGCGCATGAATACTCACAGGCACATGCGTCACCATCTGCAACGGCCTGAACGGTATAACCCGGGCTGCGAATATCGAGGCATTCATAGTTTTCGCAGGGATCATCGATGCAGGGCAGCGCCGGATCATCGCCGCAGGAACCGCCGATTTTTTCGCAAATAAAGCCGGGGCCGGCGGTATCATCATCAACTTTTCTATAACCGTCGAGACATGAATACTCGCAGGAACACGAGTCACCATCTACGATTGAATGTGAAGCATAACCTTCGCCGGGAATGGCGCAAACGCATGGTCTTTCACCGCAGGACGCAGGATCGGATTCGCAATCGGTGATTTCAACGCAAGCAAAACCGAGGGGATCCGATGCATTATCTACCTTTTTATAACCATCGGCACATGAATAATCACAGGCACATGCATCGCCATCCAGAACAGCCTGTACTGTATAACCGGGGCTGCGAATTGCAGCGCATTCATAATCTGCGCAGGGATCATCGGCGCACGGATAATCTACACTGCAACTATTATTTTCGTTTCCACTATTATTGTTTGCATGAATCGCATTCTTTCGGGAATTAGCATTACTATCATCATCTCCATCACATGCTATAAAACCAAATGATGCAAAAGCCATAGAAATCGCCAACAACACAGCACTCTTTTTCATAATAATCTCTCCATCCAGATTTTTGAGCCAATAAAAAAATCATCGATATGCAAAATGCACAATCATGCACAGGCTGGCTCTTTTGATTCCCTGCACGTGAATAGACAATTTGCCAGAACTGTGCCACGATTTTGTAAACGAATTTTTATTATTTAATATGTTGTTTTTTAAGGAATAAATTGAAATGCAAAAAAAAACGGGGCGAATGCTGCGCCCCGGAAGTATGACATGCATGTCAATTGTATGATTTTGATGTCACACGCGAGATGATCATTTATTCTGCATCAATTAGATAGGAATCCTGCGAGACGGCCCATGCATTCATATTGATGTCGTCGATTCTGAAATCGGCCTGATAATTGAAGGTGCGCGGCCCCATGTAGTAGGCGTTGATTTCGAGTTCGACGGTATTTGGCCCATATTGATAGGCATCGCCGGGAACCGTGGGTGCATAGTTGCGCAAAACCGGGTAATCCGGGGCTGAAGCATCGAGCGCAGGCAGAACGATTTGATGGTATGGCGCAGGCACATAGACCTCCCAAAGCGGATGCGACTGTGAGGCACCGATGTCAGAGTTGAGCAGTTCGTTGTGAATCGGGGGCGTCATATAATTGAAGCGCAGCACGGTCATATCGGCATCGGCAGGCACCTCCCATGAGATGAGGCGGCTGGGATTGAGCGATGCGCCAACGGCATCGAACGCCTCCGACTGCGGCGGCGCGGGCGACACGAATCGCGGCAGCGCCGGCCACTGTGACGCGCTGTTCATATAGACGTTTTCGAGCGAATCGCCCTGGGCCTGCGGATGCATGATGAGCGTCGAAATACCCGGACGATCGAAGCCGTTCACGGCCTTGCGTCCGGCGAGCCCCACGACCATGGGATGCGCTTCAAGACCAAGGGCGGCTAGCGTCTGGTGGACAGCTTTGGGATACATCACGGTCACCGGATTTTTGAACCCCTCGTGATTATAGGCCGAGTTGATATCGGTAAAGATGTAGCCCTTCCCGGTGTTGATGAGCGGCAGCACGAGCCCCATCGGCAGCGGTTCACCTGTCTGGGGATCGGCCGGCAGCTGACCGAAATACAGGTCGTGAGACGCGACCTGTGCATTGCGCAAATCGAGCGTCAAATCGAGCGTGATATCGGATTTCCGGCCGGCCCTGACCTCGATTTCCTTCATGCCAAGCGCCATGGGTTCGAACACGAGCTCGTAGGGATTCTGAGACGCGGCAAGGATATTGCTGCCGGCCCCGGCAAGCGCAAAGACGACATATTTGCCGGGAATGAGGTGATTGAGTTTGAACCGCGACAGATCGGGATGGGAATAGTTGGCCAGAACGAGATTTGGCGGAATATCGAAATAGGCGGCCGTATCCGACGAACCGTCGGGCGGCAGCAAAATCGCACCGGTGTTCATCGAACTGAGCGGATAATTGCGCGTCGCCACCTGGACAATCGCGATATTGACCGTCTTGAAAACGTTTGAATTTTCGCGGGGGAAAGATGGGATGCCGGTTTCGCCCCAGAATCCGCGCACAGTTCCGGTGATTTCGCAGCCTGCGGTATCGGCTTCGGCTGCCGTGATATCGCGGGAATGAATACCGGCCGAAACATAACGGGCATCGGCATGCATCCAGGTGATATAGCGGGCCCCGGGCGCACCGACCGTAATATTGACCGGCGATTTGAGGCGTTCGTCTGTAAAATGCACAAAGCCCGTCTCATTGGTCCAGCCATGAATGGATGCACCATCGGCGAAGTCGACCTGGACGTATGCATTTTTATAGGGTGCAATGGTGGATTCCGACCAGTCGAGCGTCTGTCCGTCGATCGCCATAACCGTGAGTTCGCCGTTCATCGGCCCGGCAGACTGATATGTGCCTGGATTCAGTCCCGGAATCTCGAGCACCGGATTCTGCGGATCGGGCGGATCGGGCGGATCGGGCGGATCGGGCGGATCCGGTGGTTCCTGCTGCGAATTCTTGAGTTTGAGCTCGACGCGAATGGATTCACTGGCGCGATCATCGGGCTGCCCATCTTCATCGACGGTAAAAACCGAAATCACCGAGACGATATCTTTATCCGAAGTGAGCTGTACTTCGTAAAGGCCCGTCCCCTGCTCGAAAGGCATCGACAGCTGTCCGGCGGTCGCCGTTATCTGAATCGGCACATCGCCCACCCACAGCTTTTTGGTATTCTGCACGCCGATCTGAATGGTCGCCTCGGCCTTGTGTTCTGCAGACATCACGCGCACGACTTTTGGGGTAAGCACGATCCCCGGCAGTTCACAGGGATTGTCGTCGATCGCATCGGGAATCGTATCGCCGTCGGTATCGGGATTGCGCGGATCGGTGCAGAACCGCAGTTCCTGGCTGTCACTCAGACCATCGCCATCGCTGTCGATCCCCACCGATTCTCCGGTGCACCCCGCACAAAGCAAACATGCGGTCAGCAATATTTTTAAATATTTCTTATCCATCTACTATTCAAATCTGAATAACAAAGCTGCATGAAAAGTGAACGCACGACCTTCGAACCGAATGGACGGGAAACCGGGATTCTGAGGCATAAAGTCGTATTTTTCCATATCGCGGGTCGTGAATAAATCGAATTTTGCGGCCAGACTCAAACCGAGTCCGAATCCGTCCAGCCACTCTGCCGGCAGATAACCGGTAGCCCCAAACGCGACCTGATTCTTGTCGGCATCGAGCACATTGAACAGATACCGCTGTGCCGGCACGGCGCTTTTGGTGAACCCATAGCCGACCGAAACGCGCAATTCATCAATGGGCATCCAGTCGATCGACGTGCGAATGCTGAACGCATCCTGAAAATCTGCGCCGGATTCAAGCGGTCTTTCGAGCACCTCGCCTGCTTCATCAAAGAGCCAGACACGGGCCGAGGTCTGAATGGGATCGGTATAATGGTCGTATTCGGCATCGAGACTGAGCGCGAAATGCAGCAGATGCTGATCGGTGAGCGACGAAAAATCGTAAGCGACACCAAACGAAATCCGGTGCGGTTCGGCGTATGCATTGCCATCGACCCGGGTATGAATCGTCCCAATGGCATCGCTGATATAGATATTCGCCGGCACGCTGAGCGATAATTTCTGTGCCGCGCGATAGGCAAACCCCAGATGCAGCCCCTCGACGGGTTCGGCATAGACGCCAACCGTCGGTGCGAGCCTGTAGTTCACCTCGACATTGGTATAGCTGTGTTCGTTCTGCCCATCGAAATCCAGATTCACCGAGGCGCCGACATCGGGCAGCACATAAGCGCCAAAACCGATGGCGATGCATTCCCAAATGCGCACAGCGACCGCCAGATCGAGCGAAAACCGGCGCGCATCCGGTCCATTCGACAGAACGACGGGATCCGATGCCCCGCTGTTATATAAGGTATAGAGATTGTCTTTGGGCAGATGCGCACTGGCGCCCACAAACAGTCTGTCGCGGAATCTGCCGATTGGGAGCGAGGCCGCGACCCCAAACTGCATGCCGATATAGGTATCCAGATTCGCATCGGCGCGGTTGACCTTGATATCATCCGACGAAACGAGGATATCAGCCCCGATTTCGATGGCACCGGGATGAAGCGCCATCAGGCGCGCGGGATTGGTCGCCGCAGCCGAAAGCGGATCGGCTGTAGCCGTCACGGCCATCGCACGGCCGGTGCTCATCGCATCCAGTCCGAAAGAAGCAGACGGCGACGCAGCCGCATTGCCCAGCGGCCACAAAACCTGCGCCATCAGCGCAGAATATTTGATCGCCTGCAGTCTCACGCCAATGCCTGTGCAATAGCTGCGCGCTGCAATTCGACGAGCTCACGGATGCCCTTCATGCCGAGTTCGAGCATATCGTTCATTTCGGCAAGCGGCAGCAAAGCGCGTTCAGCTGTGGTCTGCCATTCGATGATCTCAGCCTCGGGTGTAGCCACCAGATTGGCATCGATTTCGGCCGACGAATCCTCGATGTAATTCAGGTCGAGCAGCAAATTGCCAATCACTTTGCCCAGACTGATGGCGGCGACTTCGTGAACAATGGGATTCTGTTTAATCAGGCCCTTTTGCATGAGTTTCTGCACTGCGATCGACAAGGCGACAAACCCGCCGGTAATCGAAGCCGTTCGCGTACCGCCATCCGCCTGAATCACGTCGCAGTCGATGGTAATCGTGCGCAGCCCCAGTTTCTTTCGGTCGACAGCCGCTCGCAGACTGCGTCCAATCAGACGCTGAATCTCGTGGGTGCGCCCGCAGCCATTGGCCTTTTCGCGCGTCGTGCGCGTCGATGTCGAAGCCGGCAGCATGCTGTATTCAGCCGTCAGCCAGCCCGTCCCCGTATTCTCCAAAAACGGCGGCACTTTCTCCTCGACCGATGCCGTGCAAATCACACGCGTCTGCCCACTCGCAATCAGACACGATCCCGCCGCAGATGTAATAAAATTCGGCGTAATCGTCACTTCGCGCTTTTCGTTCCAGGCTCTGCCATTCAGACGTTCATAATGCATATTATCGCTCCATGCCAAATGATTCTTTATCCCCCAAAAACGAGCAGACCTATCTATAACCCCTGATGCCAAAACTCAAGAAATTACTGGATTTTTCAATTCAAACATGGCAATTGGCGCACAACAGGGACAGGGTTCATCCCGCCAGACTCAACGGTCTGCATACCATTCGATATTTCAGGTAAAAGCAATGTTCAATCGACTCATTTCCATCGCCTTTACGTTCGCGATTGCACTCACGCTGATGAGCTGTCAGAGCGAACAGGAAAAACTCGCCACACTTTGCAGCGATATGCGTGCGGCCTCGGCCATGACCGACGACTGCGACAAAATGGCTCAAAAACTCGACCCACTCTTCAAAAAATTCCGCGCCGAAAACAAAAGGCTCGAAACAGCGCCTCCCGAAGCCGAACGCGCAGCAATCCGCGAAGCCATGTCGGTTTGCCTCAGCAGCTATCTCACGATTTCGACCGGCACATGCAGCAGCCACGAAGGCGTCCGCAAGGCGATTTCTCCTGATGATTAAGGGGGCAAGCCCCCTGCGGCGCTATCGTGCAGAGGTGCCCCCTGCCCGATACGCGCCTACCCCCGACGTCGCTATCGTTTCGGGCGACCACAAAGGGTCGCTCCTGCACGATACGCGACGTAAGCCGCGCAGTCTGCAGATTACTTAAGCCCCGGATCGAGCGCGACAATCGTTTCGCAGCTCACCGGCGCGATCTCATACTTTAGCCAGATGCCAACAGACATGCCTATGCACACCACAAGACACGTGAGTATACCGAGCGATGCTTTGTAAACAGCACCCTTGATGTGACGAATCCAGAATATCCAGATCAATCCGGTCACAATCAGTGCGCACGCCAGAACCAGACAAAGCACCGCAGGTTGTATCAGTATCATCACGCCAATCACTTGCATAGCCGGTCCGTCGTCTGGTTACAGAAAAATGGCGCGGCGTATGGGCGTCTAGCCCATAGACGCGCCGCGCAAGCGTATGGCCTGCAAGGCCATAGCGGCGCACACATCATCATCATCATATCAAAAAAACGCCATCATCGGAACAGCGACTGCCATTTGGTCAAATCGCCGCGCAGCTGTGCGATATTTTCGCTGTCGCAGGCGTCGAGCCAGTTCTGAGCAAGCATCGCGTCGACGTTGCAATTCTCGAGCAAAACCGGAACGAGCGCGCAGCTGAATTCGCGCATCACATCGTGTTCGGGAACGAAAGCCGCAAAGAATCGCGCGGCCAAATCGCGAATCAGGTCGAGTTTGCATGCCTGACGAAGCAAATCACTGCGGCGCGTATCATCGATAAATGCAGCGAGCATCAGTCGGCGGGCAGGAGATTCGTCCTGCAGCGACAATGCGATTTTGTAGGCAGAATCAGGCAGTTCGGCCATTTTGGCGAGCACAGCAGCGACGGCATCCGCCAGTTCATCGCGCGACAGACTGCGCAAAGCGGGACCTTCGCTCAGTTTGGCGAGTTTTTTCTGAATCTCGTCATTTTCGGCGAGCATGGCCGCATCGTGTTCGACGGCAAGGGCGAGCAGTTCGACGCCCTCGAGCGATTCGATGGGAAACTGTGTATAGGCGCGTTCGACGAAATCACGGGCTTTGTCGAGCGACACCAGACCGTTGCCAAGCAACAGATAGAGCGCGGCAGAAGCATCATCCCATTTTTGGGGATCTTCGCTGGCCGCATCATCGCGCAGCGTGCGGATTTCGTCTTTAGACAGGTTTTTGGGGCGATGCACGCCGACTTCGGAAATCAGCGATGTGGCTACAGCGCACGCACGCAGCGTTGCCGAACACCAGATATTCCAAAGCGCAAATGCATCTTCACGAGATAATCCGCCGTTTTCTAGCCAATCGATGCAGGCATCATCCAGCCATCCCAGACCGTCGCGAAGATTTTCGGTCACCGCCTTGAGCAGCTGCTCAAGTTTTTGCAATTTGGCCGGTTTGTCCCAGGCATTCGATTTGTCGAGCGCATCGACGATAGCTTTGGCATACAGCAGCATGCCATTGTGCCCGATGGCCTTGATATTGTTGAGTGCGCGCACCAGATGGCGGGCGCCTTCGTCCATCGCGGCAATTTGACCGGCGATGCGGGCGATTTCGGCTTCGTCGTTGTTAATCGCGGCATAAACGATAGCCGATCGGCCTTCGGTGATATCTTCTTCGAACAGCAGCTCGCGGCCCGTCATTTTGGACAGCGATTTGGCAGCTTTTTCAAATTCGCGTGCCAGTCCTTCGTTTGTCATGAGTTTCTCCAACTAAGCAACAGCTAGCGCTTCAAACAGCGCCAGGCGCTGTTTATCGAATGCGCCGAACGGGTATTCACGGTCCAGAATACGGACGGTTCCCGATTGTCCTTCGGCAGCCTTCTGCAGCACATAGGTTGTAATTTGTGAAAGCTGGCGCTCGAAGTTCTCATTGCCAAGCGCCGCTTTATCGATGCAGTTGATCACCGGTTTTTCTTCGCATACACGAACGCGCAGCGGAACCGATTCCAGCCATTTTTGCCGTTTTGCCGAGAGTTTCCAAAGGATGTGCCCCGACTGCCGGCCGTTGACGACCTCGCGAATCCTGTCGTCGCCTTTGACGATTCGAACATTTTCATCGGGATTGTCGGTCTGCTCGAAAGCGATGAGATCCGTGCCGGGCAAAGGCTGCGGAAACACATAGGATTCTTCGCGGGCAGAAAGCCTGGAACGGTATTCAAAAAACGGCAGCGGAAAACGCGATCGCACCTCGAATCCGACGAACTGTGTGCATCCGCGGGTCGGGAACATGCACATATATCGCGCCGTAAACGTCTCACCTGGTGCGAGTTTGCGGATATACATCGGACCGATTTGTGTCTTGTCGTCGAATGCTTCAAAGATGTGAATGCCATAAACCGTCGCATCCCCATGATTGGTCACGAGGATATCGATGCGCGTTTCGCGTCCGGCGTAGATTTCTTCGATAAACCGGCGTTCGACGGTCAGGTTTTGCACGTTTTTGCGAGCGATTCTAATCATCAAAAAGATGACGGCGATAAGGCAGCAAAACAGAAGCATCAGACCGCTTTGCCCGGAATAAATCGCAGCAACGCCAAGGCCAGTCACAAAGAAAGCAAACAACCAGCCTTCACGGCTGAGCGCGAGCCGGGTATGGATTTGCCGGGGCTCAGGCACAGGCCCCGCCAAAGATCCAGGCGCTTTGGAATCCGCATTGTGATTGCTTTCTGCCATATATCTGCCGATGGCCAGGGATGAGCTAAAAAAGGGCAAAAAAAAAGGTCCGCGAGGGACCTTTTCAGAGGCAAGTAACGGATTCGAACCGCTGTAGAAGGATTTGCAGTCCTCTGCCTATCCTCTCGGCCAACTTGCCACGGGTGAAAGGCGAGTAACGGATTCGAACCGCTGTAGAAGGATTTGCAGTCCTCTGCCTATCCTCTCGGCCAACTCGCCAATCGGGTGTGTTTATAGTGAACCATGTGGGTATTGTCAACAGAATTTTTTGGACGCTTTGCGCATGGAACATGTAACAATTCAGCCCCATGCCATTTTGGACGGCTTGCGCCGTAAGCACATGATTCGCGCGGCTACGCGCCGCAGGCGGCAAGGGGCGTTGTTCCGCGAACGCCCCTTTTCCCACAGTTCGCAATATCAAATCCGCTGCGTCTCTCGCGCATGGCGCTTCGACTTGCGCATTTGATTTGCTCACTGGC
>JAEEGL015130805.1_pt1 | contig 14650 bp, 11 predicted proteins | sample 9134231 | NCBI WGS metagenome assembly JAEEGL01 (sample SAMN16246548, study PRJNA631951) | gut metagenome | biome: gut microbiome; feature: rumen; material: fiber-attached | host: Bos | place: Iran: Karaj | collected 2018-10 | reverse complement strand
TGTTCTGCGCCTTTTCAATCTGAGAGTTGACCGAATCGATTTCACTGCGCAGGGCGCGGAGCCGTCCGATTGAGTTTTTCTCGTTGTCAAGCTTCGCCTTGAGTTCGTTGAATATTTCCTTCTGCGAAGCGAGTTCGCTCTCAATCTGTTCAAGATGAGCGGCGGAGAGCTTGTCCGTCTCCTTTTTGAGCGCCGCCTGCTCAATTTCGAGCTGCATTATTTTATGCGAAATCTCGTCGAGTTCGGCGGGCATTGAGTCAATCTCCGTCTTGATTGAGGCGCACGCCTCATCGACTAAATCTATCGCCTTGTCGGGCAGGAATCTGTCGGAAATATATCTGTTTGAAAGCGTGGCCGCGGCTATAAGCGCACCGTCCTGAATCTTTACGCCGTGATAGACCTCGTAGCGCTCCTTGAGACCTCTGAGAATTGAGATTGTGTCCTCAACCGAGGGCTCATCGACAAGCACGGGCTGAAATCTTCTTTCAAGCGCGGCGTCCTTTTCAATATACTGCCTGTATTCATTCAAGGTGGTTGCGCCTATGCAGTGAAGTTCGCCTCTCGCGAGAAGGGGCTTCAAGATATTGCCCGCGTCCATGGCGCCGTCGGTTTTGCCCGCGCCCACAATAAGATGGATTTCATCGATGAACAGAATAATTCTGCCCTCGCTCTTCTGCACCTCGGTAAGCACGGCCTTGAGCCTCTCCTCAAACTCGCCGCGGTATTTGGCGCCCGCAACAAGCGCGCCCATATCGAGTGAAAATACCGTTCTGTCCTTGAGCCGTTCGGGCACATCGCCCTTGACTATTCTCGCGGCAAGGCCTTCCGCGATAGCGGTTTTGCCCACGCCCGGCTCGCCTATAAGGCAGGGGTTGTTTTTTGTTTTACGGGAGAGGATGCGGATGACATTTCTTATCTCCTCATCCCTGCCGATTACGGGGTCGAGTTTCTGCTCGCGCGCCATTTCGGTAAGATCCCTGCCGTATTTTTTGAGCACATCGTATGTGTCCTCGGGGTTGTCGCTTGTAACATTACGGGAATTGCGCACATTTTTGAGCACGGCGAGAAAGGATTTTTCGTTTATGCCGTAAGTAGAGAGAATCTTTTTGATTTCGGGTGTTGCCTTTCTGATAATGCCGAGCATCAAGTGCTCAACGGATATGTATTCGTCCTTCATATTCGCCGCTGCCCTCTCCGCCTCCTCAAGGGCGGAAAACGCGGACTGCGAGTAATACATATCGCCGCCCGATACCTTGGGAAGAGCGCCGATCTGAGTCTGCAGGTCGCCGAGAAGGGACGAGACATCGGCGCCAATGTTCTGAACAAGCGAGGGGATAAGCCCGCCGTTCTGGCTGAGAAGGGCATAGAAAATGTGCAGCTGCTCAAGCTGCTGGTTCGAGTTCTCACGCGCGATGCTCTGAGCGTTTGTGAGCGCCTCAACGCTTTTCTGAGTATATTTTTCGGTGTTCATAAATTACCCTCCTTTTCGAGTAATGATTTTATGGTTTAATCATATCCCCTGTTTGTTATGAATTATATGCGAATTTATGAACAAATTGTAAACAATTAGCACTCTGTAATCAAGAGTGCTAATTAAATGTAAAACACAACGATGTGTTTTGCATAACAACAAAATCACATATTATAAAGACACCATAGGGCGACAAAAAGGTGACAAAAAAGAAACTCCCGCGAGCGGGAGTTCATAGATTGCGTGAGTTTTAAAAACTGTATTTAATTATTCTGTAACAACAGACAAGGATTACTGCTTTCCGAGATATTCCTCAAGGGTAATGCCGCTGTCCATAATCTCCTTCGCGATTTCGGGCGAGTCGATATAACGGAAATGCCAGGGCTCGTAGGAATAGCCCGTTATTTCATCCTTGCCCTCGGGGTAGCGGAGGATGAAGCCGAACTCGGCGAGACGGGCGTGAACCTTCGCGAAGATTTCCTTTTCGGCAATCATATCGTCGTTGTCGTCGATTACCTCGCCGTCCTTGATGAGCATTACATCGATGGCAAGCCCCGTGTGGTGCTCGGAAAATCCCGGCACGGCAACATACTGACGGGCGTAGTCAAGCCCCTTTTCATCTTCGAACTCATCCCAGATTTTCTGCTGATATTCGACGGTGCGGTAGGTGCTGTCAAGCTCGATGTCGATTCCCTCCTCAAGAAGAGCCGCCCTGAGTTTTTCAAACGCCTCAAGCGCCTTTTTCTCAACAAGATAATTCTCGCCTACAGAGTTTGTGCCCGTTGCGAGTTCAATCATATTCTCCCAGTTGTCGGGCAGTTTGTTCTGCTTGTTTACGAGCACCATATAGATATTTACCTCTTTTTCGGGCTCCTTGTCGCCGACATACTGAATCGTTTCAACCCTGCCGGAGTCCTCCCAGGTGAGGGTGCAGTCCTCATCGCCGTCAAACACGGCATTCACAACCGAATTGTCATCGGCGGAACCCATATGGAAAATATAGGAGCTGCCGCTTATTTCGTAATCAAACGGCATGCAGGCAAGACCGCTGCAGTAGGAGCACTCGGTCATACTGTCGGTAAAGGTGTAGGTTTTGGCGTCATCGCCGCCGTCCTCAACAACAATCCAGGTGCCCGCCTTGAAGGGCTTGAGTGAAGCGTTCCCCGGTTTGAGAGAGGGGGTGCAGGCGGCAAGCCCCGCCAGCACGGCTGTTACGAGTAAAACAGCGAAAAGTTTTTTCATATTCAATCTCCTTTGCGTTTTAGTCAGCCGTTGTTTTGCGGCTTAATTTACATTGAATAGTTCTCTTAAAAAGACACTCACTCTGTAGAACAAATCGCGCAACGCCCATCTGAACTGTTGCCGCAGGCTGCCTTCGGGCTTTTCCTGAGTGAGGGTGTTGGTTGTTATCGCGTTTACGCCGAGTTCGTAAAACCGCTCCGCGTTGGCGATATCGTATATTGTCCACACAAATACATCGAGCCCGGAATCCACCACCGCTTTTACATAGTCATCCGGCAGGAAAACATGGATATCCATACCGTCAAGGTGATTGTTCAGGGCGAAATCGATATCCTCCCGGGAAACATCCTCATAACCGATGATGTAATATACGGGAGTTTCGGGCATAAGTTCCTTTATACGCACGCAGACTTCACGCCCGAAGGATATGATGACGAACATCTCCTTATCCCCGCGCGCCAGGAGAAGCCGGGCCAGTTCATCCATATATTCAACCTCGGCTTCCGCCTTGATTTCAATAACGGGATGAAGACCGTATTCCCCGCAGACATCGAGATATTCGGTCAGTTTCGCGACCTTTGTGCCGGGGTACATTTCGAGATTGTTGCCTGAGTCAACCGTCAGTTCGCTGATTTCGGCATAGGTCATTTCGGAAACCTTTCCCGTGCCGTCGGTCATCTCATCGACCGTGTCGTTGTGCATAAGAATCCAGACACCGTCCTTTGTGCGCCGGATATCACACTCCGCGCCCCAGAAATCGGATTTACCCGCGGCGACATAGGCGGGAATCGTGTTGCCGGGAGCGACAGCGGAATAACCCCTGTGGGCAATCATGCGCATTGTTCCCGAAGGTATTTTATCCGACGAATAAACAGACATTGCCGCGCCCTGAGCGAACACGCAAACCGTACAGACGAGGACGGTTACGGCTGCCAGAAATACTGAAATGAATTTTTTCATTCCGTGGTCTCCTTACAATTTTATGGCATTATTATATCACAGGGTGCGGCGGACATACAATACTCGGGGATATAAATAATTTTTCGGTTGAGTTTTATATAAACCGCGTGATATAATAAAAAAGTATTACAAAACCAACTTGAACAGGAGGATCTTTAATGCTCAATATTGAAAAAATCACCGAAGACGGCGTTCTCACCGTTCTGCTTGACGGCAAACTTGACACGGGTACAACTCCCGAGCTTTCAGCCGCTGTTGAAAGCGACGCCGAAACGGCTGAAAAAATCATAATCGATATGGAAAACCTCAAATACATATCCTCGGCGGGACTTCGTCTTCTGCTTTCGCTCCACAAAAAGATGATGCCCAAAGAGGGGCTTATAATCAAAAATGTAAATGAAACAAATATGGAGATTTTTGAGTTCACCGGTTTTGCCGACATACTCAATATCGAGTAATTCATGCTGAGTAAATATTTTTCAAAAGAGCCCGTCAACACGGGGCGGCAGTTTGAACTGGACTGGTTCAGGTTCATTCTGATTTACCGTTTTGCCGTTATTCACGTTTTTGTTGACGCGACGCCCCCCGAAAACCTCGATGTGTTGGGAATCCCCTACTATTTCGACTCCGTTGTGGGCGGCGTTATAGGCGCGACGAGGTTTATGATACTGATGGGCATAGGACTTTCCTATTCCCGCCACGCCACAGCGGGCGAACTTTTCCGCAGAGGCGTGCGCATAGGTATCACGGGCGCGGTGCTCAACGTGTTCCGTTACCTTGTTCCCTCGCTTATAGGTTACGGAATTTCAGGTGATGCGGGTAAATATCTGGATGAACTGCCCTATCTGTTTTTCGGCAACGACATTCTGCAGTTTGCCGCGCTGGCGATGATGTTTATGGCGCTGCTGCTGAAGTTAAAACTGAACCCGCCTAAAATATTTGCCGTTTCGCTCGCCATGAGCGTTGCGGGAACGGCGCTCAGAAATGTTGACCTGCACAACAATGTTCTCAATGTTATTGCCGGGCATTTCATAGGAATCGAAACCGTATCGGGAGACCCGTATATCTATTCGGACTTCCCGCTGATAATATGGTTTATATTCTACGCCTTCGGCTACATTTTCGGCTTTTACTACCGGCGCATCAAAGACAAGGATAAGTTTTATCTCACCGTCTCTCCCGTCTGCCTCGTCATTTTCGTCGCGTTCTGCGCGTGGGAGATTGCGGGCGGTTTCGGAATGATGATGGGCGAGGGCGCGAACGTTTTCTACCATATGCACACGGTTGAGGCGTTCATCTGCATAATGGCGTGCATAGGAACGATGATGCTGTTCTGGTTTGTTTCAAAAATCATTCCCGAAAAGCTGAAAAAGCCGATTGTAAGCGTGAGCAAAAATCTGAACACGGTTTACTGCATTCACTGGGTGCTCGTCTGGTGGACGGTTGACCTGGCGATTTACTGCATAAAGGGCGACCCGTATCTGAAGCCGCTGCCCGCGTATTCCCTGGGCCTTGCATTGAGCATTGCTTCAATGCTTCTCGCCGGAGTGTGGTCAAAGTTTAAACAGAAACACAAAAAGGAAAAAAGTGTATGAATATGAGAGGCAATATCACAAAGCGCACACTCCTTGCGGTTTTCCTTGCCGCTATGGTGCTGATCGGTGCGATAAGCGTATCGACCGGGCTGCAGATAAAGAATGTGTTTTTAAAGAAATACACCGATTTCGCCCTGTCCTATGTGAAAGCCGCGGCGGATTATATTGACGGCGACAAAATATCGGAGTATTATTCAACAGGCGAAAAGGACGACTACTACGGGGAGATAAAAAGTTATCTAAACTCAACCGCCGGCGCGGGCGCAAAGGACGCGAACATAAAGTATTTCTATGTTTTTGTACCCGACTTAAGCCCGGGCGGTGAAGAATACACTTATATATGGGACGCCGACACCTACGACGAAGCAGCCGAACTGCTTGAAAAATATCCGTTCAGCGAAGGGGCGAAGGAGCAGGCGCGTAAGATTTACAACAAGGAAATCACCGAGGACTCCCAGTATTATGTTGACCCTGAGGACGGCACAAACACCCTGACCGTCTCCGTTCCCCTGCTTGACGGCAAGGGCGATGCCGCGGCTATTGTCGCAGCCGAGATGTCCGTGAGCGGCATAAACAGCGCGCTCGCCGAGATTCTCGCGGGTATGCTCATTCCCGTTGTGGCGATAATGCTTCTTGCGATGCTTGTTTTATACAATATCATAAAGAGAAAAATAATCCGCCCGATAATCACGCTTCAGTCCGCGACAGAGGAGATTGTTGAGCACATTGACAGCGACAAACCCGTTGACATTGATGTTCACACAAACGACGAGATCGAGATGCTCGCCGATTCGTTTACGGAAATGAATGAGAAACTCCGCGATTACATCAGGCAGAACGCGGCAATCACCGCCGAAAAGGAGAGAATCGGCGCGGAGCTCGAGCTTGCCACGAAAATACAGGCGGATATGCTCCCGAACATCTTCCCCGCCTTCCCCGAGCGCGAGGACTTTGACATTTACGCCGTTATGACCCCCGCCAAGGAGGTGGGCGGCGACTTCTATGATTTCTTCCTTATAGACGACAACCGCCTGGCGCTTGTTATGGCGGATGTTTCCGGCAAGGGTGTTCCTGCCGCTCTGTTTATGATGATGAGCAAGATTCTCATTCAGAACCAGGTGCTCAGCGGAAAATCGCCCGCGGAGGCGCTTGAGGCGGTCAACAGTCAGATTTGCTCGAACAACCGCGAGGAGATGTTTGTTACGGTATGGCTCGGCATTCTCAATTTAAAGACCGGGCTTCTCACCGCGGCGAACGCCGGGCACGAAAAGCCGATTGTCAAAAAAGCCGGCGGCGGGTTTGAGGTTTTCAACGACAGGCACGGCTTTGTAATCGGCGGTATGGACGGCATGAAATACAAGGATTATCAGATTCAGCTTGACCGCGGCTCAAAGGTGTTTGTTTTCACGGACGGTGTTGTTGAGGCGACAAGCGAAGATGACGAACTCTTCGGAACGCAGAGAACCCTTGACGCGCTCAACAGCGTAAAGGACGAAACGCCCGAGACAATTCTGAAAAAGACGGAGGAGGCGGTAAACGCCTTCGTGGGCAATGCCTCACCTTTTGACGACCTGACAATGCTCTGCGTCTCATTTACCGGCAAGGACGATGACGACGAGGAAATCACAATAGACAACGAGATAAGCGAAATTCCCAGAGCGGTGGATTTCGTAGCCGAAAGAACCGAATCGCTTCCCTTCTCATTCAAGGACAGAAACCAAATTGAGGTTGCCGTTGACGAGATTATAAGCAATATAGTCCATTACGCCTACGGCGACAAAAAGGGCAAGGCGGCTCTTAAATTCGGGCGGGATGAAAAGGGTATAACATTAACCGTTGAAGACAGCGGAATGCCTTACAATCCCCTTGAAAAGCCGGACCCCGACATCACGCTTTCCGCGGAGGAAAGGGGCATAGGCGGCTACGGCATATTCATAGTCAAAAAGGTTATGGACGAAATCGCCTATGAATACTCGGGCGGCAAAAACATTCTGACAATGAGGAAATTCTTCTCGGAATAAAAAAATATCGGGTATGCGGAACAGGTTTTCCGCATACCCGGTTTTCTTATTTGCTTTTTTGAACTTTCGCTTTGTTTCTGCCGTACATCTGCATAAGAATCGGAACATATGTCGCGGCGGGAAGAACAAAGCCGAAATATTTGTAATCGGACTGAACGAGCATATTGAATATTCCGTGATAAATGCTCGCCATGACAAGAAGGGCGAAGGTTCCGCAGTAAAACAGTTTTCTGCGCTTTTTTATAAAGCTCATACCGTAGCCGACGGCGGCTGTGCACACGCCGTGCATAAGCGCTGTGGAAAAGCCCCTTATTACCGCCCAGCCGAGCGTGACGCTTTCTATGTTCTGCACGAGTATAACCATATTTTCAAACATTGCGAAGCCGATGCCGGCGGCAAAGGCAATGGTCATAAGTTTTTCGCGGTCGTCGGTGAAAAGCAGCGCGAAGACAAGAACGGGAATTGCCTTGAATATCTCCTCCGTTACGGGAGTGATTGTTGTGGTGACATAGAGCATATCGCCGTCAAAAAGCGAGAGCAGAAGGGTGTTTAACTCCGACACAAAGAGCGAGACGAAAATGCCTATCAGCATATATCCCACCGTAAGTTTCGCGCGCTTTTTCAGCAGCATAAGCATAAGAACAAGGGGCGCTACCGTGCATATAAAGAGGATGTAAATCAGGTTGTCCATTTTTTCATCCCCCTTTCAACCGCGGGCGTAATCGCCAGAAGAACCGCGCCCGAGAGAACGCCGATTATAAGGGCGGGAACGTCGCTGCCGCTCTTGTTTGACACCATCTCGGCAACGCAGAGAAACTCGAAAACAAGCGCCAGAAGATTGTAGGTTTTGAGGCAGTTGATAACTCCGAAATCAACATCCGGGAAGATGAGATGCTTCAGGTTGTAATATGACGCGCCCGAAATGAACACGGTAAGTATTCCGGCGACAATCATTTCAAGAAGCGGGGAATCACCGAAAAGGAAGACCGCCGCGTAAACCGCGACCGCCGCGGCAGGGGCGGCAAGAGGGATGACCCTGTATTTGAAATACTGCTTTGAGCCGTCGTCCGCGAGGCTGTCCATAAGCCCGAAATTAGCCGAAAACAGGAAGACGAGACTTCCGAGAACGCCGAGAACGCCCAACTGGAATTCCTCAAGAATTTCGCCGCCTGTAAGTATGCGGACAACCTGATAAAGGCGTCCGAAAGCCATACAGCCGACAGCCAGAGTAATCATCTGGGCGTAGAGTGCTTTTTTAGGGGCAAAGAATTTGACAATGCCGAATATAAAGCCCGCGAAAGCGCACAGACAGGTAATTATGTTGGATATCAAAAACAGGTCCAATGAACCACCTCCGATATTCAGCCGCTGACACAGCCGATTAAAAATATAATATCACCAAAAACATTTTCAGTCAACGCGGCGGGTCTGCTGTTTTACCGTGCCCATTAAATGCTTTTTCTGCGGTGAGACTGTTATCGCTCATCCGGGGAATTCGCAAGCACAATGCAGTCGTATCTTATTGCCTTGCCCTGGAGGGAGTAGTCGGGTTTTCTGCCGGCGAGGAAGGGACCTTTGAGCGGGCGTTTTATCACTATCTTGTGCGGGTGAGCGTTAAGCGCCGCTTCGAGGAGTTCATCTTCATCCGAACAAGGCCTTTCGAGTTTTTGCAGAAGCTGAAACTTCTTTTTTACGAGGGCGCTTTTCTGCCTTTCGGGGAACATAGGATCAAGAAGGACTACATCAGGCGTGAAATCGAGGGAAGACAGATATTCAATGCTGTCGCCTTCATAAAGAGTCAGCCGCTCTGCGACGGCTTTTGTTTTTTCATCTTCAAAAGCGCGGGTTATCGCGTCTGAGAGCAGGGCGGAAATAACGGGATTATACTCACACAGTGTTACATTGAAGCCCGAGGCGGCAAGCAGAAATGAATCCTCGCCGAAGCCGGCTGTGGCGTCAATCAGAACGGGGTTTTCCCTGCCTTTGATTTTTGCGCATTTTACTATCATTTCGCTATTCAGATTGTTTTTGTTTATACGCTTTGAAAGGTGCGAAAAATCCGCCTGCAGGGTAAGTGTGCCGTCGGTGAGTTTCAGCCCGCTCTCATCGTAAAGAAGAGAGATTTCGCCCGGTTGCGGTCTGCCGAACTCGCAGCCGATATGCTCCGCCGTCTCCCTGCCGCGCTTTTCAAACTCCCCTTCGGCGTAAAGGAGCGGGAGACATATTTTGTTTTTGTTCTTGTCCGCCATTGTTTTCCTCCGTCGTTTTATGAATGCATTATAGCACTTCCGTTCAAAAAAATCTATTATTGAATTGTTCATATTTTTATTATAAAATAATACTATCAACAGCGAAAGAAGGTTTGTTATGGGCACAGAAGGCATTCACGAAAAGCTCGCTCTCGTAAGAGATGAAATCAAAAAGGTAATCATCGGCAAGGATGATGTGATAGAGGCGATTCTGATGACCGTGCTTTCGGGCGGTCACGTTCTGCTTGAGGATATACCGGGCGTAGGCAAAACCACGCTCGCGCTGGCGTTTTCAAAGACGCTGTCGCTCAGATATAACAGAATGCAGTTCACGCCCGATGTTCTGCCCGCGGATGTCACGGGCTTTTCGATGTATAACAAGCACACGGAAACCTTTGAATATAAAGAGGGCGCGGTAATATGCAACCTGTTCCTGGCGGACGAGATAAACCGCACCTCGCCCAAAACACAGAGCGCCCTGCTTGAGGTTATGGAGGAGGGCAAGGTCACGGTTGACGGAGTGACTCATCCCCTGCCGCAACCGTTTTTCGTTATAGCCACACAGAATCCGCTCGGCTCGGCGGGCACGCAGCGGCTTCCCGAATCGCAGCTTGACCGCTTTATGGTGCGCCTGACGATGGGCTACCCCGATTTGCAAAGCGAGGTGCTTATCTTAAAGGGCGAAAATGTAAACCAGATGGAAAACATAAAATCCGTCGTTACGCTGCAGGAGATAATCGATATGCAGAACACCATAAACGACCTGCACGTGGACGACAGCATTTATGATTATATAGCCGAACTTATGCTGAAATCACGCACGACCGACCTTCTCAAAAGCGGCATAAGCCCGCGCGGAGGCAAGGCGCTTCTGCGTATGGCGAGGGCTCACGCCTTTCTGCACGTGAGGGACTATGTTGTGCCCGAGGATGTGCTCGCGGTTATGCCGATGGTCACCTCACACCGCGTAACTTTAAGCGCGAAGGCGAAGGCGGCGGGTATGACCGAGGAGGAAATAATAAAGGATGTTATGGGGCAGGTTGAAATGCCCTCGATAAAATAACGGAATAAAAAACACTGTGAAAGGAGATGAGAGATGTGCCGAGAAACCGCGATGAGTATTTCACGATATTTGTGGTGAGCACGGTGCTGTTCATCTTCTTTCATAATTTTTTCTTTTTCTGGCTTCTGCTCGTTGTTCTGACTCTGCCCGTAATCAGTTTTTTTGTGTCGCGATATGTATGGAACCGTCTTGAGGTCGCGGCGGAAATACCGTTTCTGACCATAGGGGAAAACAACGACATTCCCGTTGAGTTCACGGTAAAGAATCCTACCTTCCTGCCCCTGCCCGGTGTAAGGCTGCAGTTCACGGCGGACAACAGATATTACCCGAACGAGGAGAGGCAGGAGATGTCGCTGCCGATAAGAAAAGGCAAACACAAATACACCTGGAGCATACAGTCCGTCTATTCGGGGCGCGTGTCCTTACACGGCGACAAAATGCGCGCTCAGGACTTTATGGGGCTTTTCGTCTTCAAAAGGGACTGGGAGTGCGATGCCGCCGTTTCGGTAATGCCCAAACAGAGCGATGTGATTATGAACATAATCGAAACCACGCTGACGGAGGGCGACGAGCAGGAATACGACACGGGCGCGGTGACGGAGAATGTTTCGCAGGTTAAGGAATTCCGCGCCTACAGACCCGGCGACCGTATGCAGAGGGTGAACTGGAAAATCAGCGCGAAGCACGACGAACTCTATGTAAAGGAGTTTGAGCAGGAGTATAACCGCAACATAACTCTTCTTGTTGAACTGCGAAGGGATTCCGAAGAAACCGGATTTTTAAACGAGCTTATTACCGCGTTTTACTCCGCGGCGGCTCAGCTTATCGATATGGAAATAAAGTTCAATGTTCAGTGGTACAACAAGGAACTGAATGCTTTTCAGACTCAGGGCGTTGAGGAGGCGGACAGTCTTACCGACGTGCTCGAGCAGATGTATATGATGAGCACCTACGAGGATTATTATGCCTTTGAGCATTATAAAGAGGCAGCTCACGGCAAAAACGACCTGGCGATATATTTCACTTCCCCTTCATTCAAAAATTACAATCCCGACAACAAACTCGGAACTTTCAGGGAGCGTGTTGACCTTATATGCCTTCTTTGAGTATTAAAAAGGCAATACGGAAAAGAAGAGAGCGAAAGCAGCAGGAATACCGCAAAGCGCTTACCGAAACCACGGGTATTTATTTCGCCCCCGCGCTTTCGGCGGAAAAAGACGGTTTCCCGTTCCTCAAATATCTGATAAACGCTCTTATACTTTTCACCGCTGTCTTCGGTTCACTCGGCTGTTTCATAACGGCGTTTGAGCTGGAGCTTAACATGCTGCCCATGGCGGCGGTCTGCGCGGTGTCGGCGCTCGCCCTCTCGTTTATGTATTTCAGCAACAAGGCGAAAATAATCACTTATCTCGCCTTTCTCGGATTGAGTCTGTTCGCCTCGGCGCGGTTTTTCAGAGTTGTGAACAGCGGCGTAAACTCAATAGTCAACAAAACCCTCGCGTACATAGACACGAAGGTCGGCCTTCCCTATCTGAGGGAATACAGAATATTTGAGTATGAGGACGAATATGTCGCCATGTCGCTGGCGGTGTGCGTTATCGCGCTGGTGCTTATAATAATTCTCAACATTTTCATATCCGAGCGCATGGACCTTATGGCGATGTTTTTCCTGACAATGCCTCAGGTTATGGCGGGTATGTTCTTCGATTTTCACCCGTCCAAACTCTCAATGCTCTGCATTGTGCTCAGCTGGGTTATGGTTGCGGGTGTGCGTTTTACAAATTCATACAACGGCCTTACGCGACAGATGATTGCGCAGTCATCGGTAAAAAAGCACAGGCACAGCTACGGTTTCATAACCGATTCGCACAATGTGGCGGCAATCGCCTGCGTGTGGCTGGCGTTCATCCTTGTTGTGACCGGTTTCGCGTTCGCGATAGCGCCCATAAATGATTTTAAGGTAAACCTGCCGACAAACATCATAAAGGAGAGCACGGAACGCCCCGTCAAAAACTTTCTGTCTTACGGCTTCGGTTCGCTGTTTTCATCCGACAGGGTTTCAGCCGAACCCGGCCAGCTTTCCAATCTCTCGCAGATTTCATTTGACGGCAATGAGGATCTGAAGGTGACGCTTGTAAACTACCGCGCAAGCAGAATTTATCTGAGGAATTATGTCGGCTATGACTACAATGGCCGCAATCTCACCTGGAGCGCTCCGAAAACCGACGAAGGCAGTGAGGAACTTTACAAATACACTGCCCGGCTGCTTGAAAAAGATTTCGCAAACGATAAAACCGCGTGTCAGAGCAGGCATAAAATTGTTGTTGAACTGACCGATTCGGCGCTTATGAACACGCCTCTCTGCGTGCCGTATTATTCCGCGCCCGAAGGCGAAACACTGAATTTCACAAACTCGGGCGAGGTTCGTGACAGCAATCTTTCAAACGCGAGGGAGCCGAGGGAATACACGGTTTATACCCTTGACCGCGAGCAGAGCGACTACTCGGCGCTGACAGATGAAAAATCAAAAGAACTTGAAATAAAAGCGAGGGACGACGCCTATGAAAACGCCCTCACCGTTCCGGAGGAAAACATCACCGCCATTAAAAAATTCTGCGACGCGTACAATATAAAGCCGGGCGATCCCGACGCCGTACAGAAGGTTGTTTCCGTGCTTGAGACCGATTACGAATACACCCTGCGCCCCGGGAAAATTCCCTACGGCGAGGACTACATAAACTACTTCCTGCTTGCCAATCAGAAGGGCTACTGTCAGCACTTCGCCTCCGCGGCGACGCTCATTTTCCGCTATCTCGGCATACCCGCGAGATACGCCGAGGGCTACGCCGTAAACAGGGAGGATTTCTATTCGGCGGATTCGCTGTTTGACGAGGACCTGAGCGAGTGGATTGACACGCCCTACGCCGCCGACTCGTTTGTGTCGCGGGTGTCCGTAAAGGACTCCGCGGGGCACGCCTGGGTTGAAATCTATAAAGACGGCATCGGCTGGGTTGTTGTTGAGGCGACCACCGCCGCGTCCGCCGATGAGGCGCCGACGCTGCTTCAGGCGTTTTTCCGCGCGACAAATCCCCTTTCATCGGCGACGAGGAACATTTCGGAAACAATTCAGAAAATGAACACCGAAAAAACAAAGAGGCGGCTTATTATAATGCTCATCTCCGCCGTGCTGGCGGCGCTGATGTTTTATGTTATCCGCTCCGCCGTGAAAGTGATTAAGCGGCACAGAAAATTCAGGTCGGACGATGTGCGGGCGGCGCTGAGCAGCAGATACAGACACCTCTACTCCGTGTGGAAATTTGCCGGCGGATACACCGGGAAGGAGCTTTCATACGCGGAATTCTGCGGCGAAATGGAAAAAGCCGGCTGTGTTGAGAACGCGGATGAATTCTGCGAAAAACTCGAGGGCGTGCTGTTCGGCGGGCGTGAAGCCGGCGAAAAAGAAATGTTTACGGACGCTTTCGGGATATTCCTGAAAACCACAACGCGGAATATGAAATTCGTAAAGAAGATAAGATACTATCTGCTTGATGTTATGTGGTGAGTAACGGATATTTTACAGTTGAAAACGGCACGGATTTCTCCGTGCCGTTTTTGTGTTTCATTTTTATAACGCAAACAAATCCGTCCGTCGCAGCCTCCTCCTATGGGGGAGGTGGATTGCGAACGCAGTGAGCAAGACGGAAGGAGTCCGCGCAAAATCATTTGTCATTTCCGATCCGGCTTTTTACCGCATTGTCAATTGCCGAGCAGACCTCATAAAAATTTGTGTCAACCTCAAAATTCGAAAACCGGATTACGGTTATTCCCTGACTGTTAAGTTGCTTCGTTCTTAACTCATCTTTTGCCTGTTTGTCTTTTTCATAATGCCCGCCGCCGTCAAGTTCAACGGCGAGTTTCGCTTTGCCGCAATAAAAATCAACTATGTAATTACCGATTGCCTTCTGTCTCTGAAACCGTGGTACACAGGTGTTCAGATACTCATACCAAAGTTTGTTTTCCCACGGAGTCGCGTTTTTACGGAGATCCTT
>JAEEGL012074728.1_pt1 | contig 14650 bp, 15 predicted proteins | sample 9134231 | NCBI WGS metagenome assembly JAEEGL01 (sample SAMN16246548, study PRJNA631951) | gut metagenome | biome: gut microbiome; feature: rumen; material: fiber-attached | host: Bos | place: Iran: Karaj | collected 2018-10 | reverse complement strand
TCCTGAGAAAGCGTTGATTTTCTTGAAAAAAATTTATGATAATTAAAAAAAATCATAAAAATATATTTGGATTAAATAATTTTTTATTATATTTGTAGTAATACTTTAAGTGCATATTTTGCATTAAAGAATTATAGTAAGTAATTGATTTAAAACATTTTAACTATGAACATTACCACAAAAATCCAACGCCTTCGCAAAGAGAAAGGATGGTCGGTGGCAAAGCTTGCCCGCGAAACCGACATTCCTACAGTAAGTTTGCGTGTTATGCTCAGTCGCGAAGACCCAAACAATTACAGCATCAAGTCGCTCATCAAGATTGCCGACGTTCTCGGTGTTACTGTTAGTTACCTAACTCTCGAAGAAAACGAAACCGACAAACCGAAACTCACCGAAGCACAGCGCAAGGAACTTATCGGACAGTTTAACAAGACAATCGAATCATATTTTGACCTTGTAAAACCGGGATCGTACCAAGATAAACGCTCCTTCAACGACGACGACGAGGATTTCGAAGACTAAATACTGATTCTATCTGGCGCAGTGCGGATGATTGATTCGCGCTATCATTGCGCTCATTTTTTCTGTATGTCGGGTTTCTATAACCTTGACATCGGAATGTGTCATTGTTTCTGCCCAATGTTCAAGTATCTTGACTCTTTCAGTTTCGCATACTTCTGCTTCAAAAGCGAGTTTTATCTTTACAAAGCCTTTGCGGATAATGCCGCTTGATATATTTTCCATATGTAATATTTTTAAGAATTATAGTTATTATGTAAATATAAATTTACAATAACTATGCCATTCTTTAAAAATTTACAGTAAAACGAGCATTGAGTTTGGTTCAATCTCCAATTGGTACAGTCCTGTGGATTTTTTGATATACTCCTGACCAGAAAAATAGTCGGTGAGCATTTTGGCTTTTGACTTGATGTCGATACGACAAGATTGTTTTTCTCGGTTGAATACAAAAATTACTTCATCGCCCTGACAACGGCGGGCAAATGAGTAAAGCCGCAGTCCGTCTGGCGCAGCAAGTGTATGAAAGGTGCCTGTAGTCAACGATTTGTGTTCTCTACGAAGAGCAGTCAACTTTTGGTAAAAACTGAACAATCCATCGTCAAACTTCACACGGTCGGTTTTGTGGCTTTGTATACCATTTATCACAGGATGTTCTCCGCTGAATTTCAATTCTTTCCACATCATAGGCTTACGACAATCGGGATCGTTGGCGCCCCACATACCAGCCTCGTCGCCATAGTAAATCATTGGTGCACCGATAAATCCAAACTGAAATACAGCCATCATTTTCTGAATCTGTCGCTCACGTTTAAATGGTTTGCGGGTATTGTAATGCGGGTCTTCAGCGTGCGAATTGGCAAAAAACATCCCGATATTGCCAAATTTTTTCAAACTGCGATTTACTATATACGAAGCAATACGTTCGGTATCGTGAGTACCTAACATATTTTGCATCAGATAGTTGCTATCAGTAGGGTAGAGGTTCAAAAGATAATTGAGGTTTTTATCAAACTCGTTGCCGGTTATGCAATTTTTTTCGGCTGCAAAAAATCTGCACATCTCCGTCAACAGACCGTAGTTCATTACCGAATCAAAAATGTGATCGTTGAGATAAGGCTTGATAATATCCTCGTCTTCAATAAGTTCGCCAATGAATAAAGAATCCGGTTTAAGAGATTTTACAAATTTATGCGCCTCAGCCCAAAAGGTAGACGGCACACCAATAGCGTGGTCGATACGCCAACCGTCAATACCATCAACTTCTTTTCCGTCGACTACGGGACGCAGCCAGCGTTTTAATGTGGCAAACACATAGCGGCGAACTTCATCAGACGAATAGTTGAGTTTTGGCATCTCCTTTACGCATCCCCAAAACTTCTGATAATTGAGCGATTTTGATGTTGACTTTTCAAAGTCGATATGAAACCACGAAGCATATTTTGATTTCTGACGGTGTTTTAGCACATCTTGAAACGGTCGACTGTTGTAGCCAATGTGATTAAACACACCGTCAAAAATAATTCTCATTCCTCGTAGATGTGCCTCACGGATAAGTTGCAAAGTTTCTCTATCGGCTATAGTCCATGAGGCATTGTCAAAATCGTTGAAATATTCATGTGCTATGGTTTGAATATCAGCACGTGGATTGCTACCAAAAAACGGATCTGTATGCAAAAAATTGGTTCCGTCGTATTTGTGCAACGATGGCGAATATTGCAACGGAGTGAAATACAACGCATTTACTCCCAATTGCTTAAGATAGTCAAGTTTGCTGATAATACCCTTAATGTCGCCACAATAGCGACGACGCAAAAGGTTGGTTTTAAGATTGGCATCGTTTTTTTTCTCGTTAGCATCAAGAGCATACCACTCCGATGTCCAATCGTGAATTCCCCAAGCATTGCGATGATTGAGAGAAAACGGTGTAGTACCTTCAATGTCGGAGGCGTTGATAGGATTTTCGGCATTGGCACGACAAAAGCGTTCAGGAAAAATCTGATACCAAACCGCGCTCGCAGCCCAACGGGGATAACCGTTGCTAACGTACATTGTCTAAGATAGTTACAATTTTTTGACGAACACTATCGCACACCGGCACAAGCGGCAGACGAAGGTTCTCCTTGATAATGCCGAGGTGGGCGAGGGCTGCCTTTGCTCCGGCAGGACTTCCATCTTCAAACAATGCATTCATAAGATCCAACAATTTAAAGTGAATTTTGGATGCTGCCTTGAAATCACCTTTGGCACAGAGATTTACCATTTCGGAGAATTGTTTGGGAACAACGTTTGCCACTACCGAGATCACTCCTGTAGCGCCCAATGCATACATCGGCAATGTAAGAGAGTCGTCGCCAGAAATCAAAGCAAGACTTTCGGGCTTGTTGTTTATAATGTTCATTATCTGCGACATATTGCCGCTCGCCTCTTTTACTGCAATGATGTTTGGGCAATCGTTGGCAAGTAGTACTATGGTTTGAGCATCCACATTACGCGAAGTGCGACCGGGCACATTGTAAAGCACTACAGGCACAGGACTTGCAGCAGCAATAGCCTTGAAATGCTCGTAAATGCCTCGTTGATTGGGTTTTGTGTAATATGGAGAAATACTCAGAATAGCGTCGATTCCTTTAAAGTCGGTGGTTTTGAGTTCGTCGATAATGGCAGCTGTATTGTTTCCACCAATGCCATACATTATTGGAACTCTGTTGTTTACGTATTCAACAACGAATTTTCTAAGTTGTTGGCGTTCTTGCGGTGTTAGGGTAGAGGGTTCGCCTGTAGTGCCCTGCATAGCTATAAAGTTGATTCCACCGTTGATTATATAGTCCAAAAGATTTTGTAGCGAAGGATAGTCGATGTTTCCACCATCGTCGAAAGGCGTTATCAAGGCAACGCCTGTGCCGTTGAATAATTCACTCTGCATAATGATTGTGTAAGTGTTTCGTGTGTAAAATAATAGTTCTCAGTTTTTTAGTATGATTTACTTTTTAGATATTACCGACAAATATTGTTTTATGCGGTTGATAAGTTCCTCAGTTTCAGGGATTCTACCGTCTTTAAATTCAAGAGCAAAATCGGCATAGTCATGGTCTTTGTATTTGATCGACACTTTGAATTTTGCCCTCGACATACCCATAACGTAGTCGATACACAGGTTTTCCTCGGTGCATATATTAATAAGTATGTCGTAATCGTTGGCTACGAATTTTTCCACCTCGCTGTTGGCTGGATAGCCAAAGAATGTTATTTTTTCTAAAGAAAATAATCGTATGTTTGGACAAGGTGTATAGTAGTGAAGCATCTCCTCATTGAGAACCATACCGAGAGCGTCAACTTTTTTGCCAGTGTCGGCGAGTCCGGTGATAAACCGTCGTGCCGCAAAATAGTTGGCTTGTACCGTAGAGTCAAACAATAGGCCTATGCTCTGAGCCGAGTCGATATTGTGATACGACTTGGCACGCTGTACTTTCTCAGCCATTCTGCGCAGCTTGTTGCTGCCCATTTTCTGCCGTGTATTTATCAAAAATTTCATACCGCAATTTTACGAAAAAAAAACGATAGTGGCATCAATCTTTGTATTATTTTATTGTTTCTTTGCTTATAAACGCAATATTTTTTCAAAATCTGTGATAAGGATAGCCGTATCCGCCATAAACAGGATACATATTTTGCGATCTTGAAACCTCAAAACCTATTGATAATCCGGGTGTTATCTGATAGGTAGCACCAAAAGTGCAAATATATCCGTCATTGGTTGACGAATACTTTTGTTGACCCAAAAAGCGTGACTGTCCGTAAATAATGCTACCGGTAATCAGCAGACGTTCTGATGCCATATAAGCCACCTCGGCATTGTAGTAGTTTGAAATGGCTCTTAAATTCTGATAATCAGGTGTTTCGCTATAAGAATTAAATACCGGAGCTTTAAAGTTGCTCAATGCCATTCCCATACCAGCAGTTACTTGCCAGCGTTTGCCGGGTTGAAATGTCATTCGAGGCGAAATATATTCAGTGGAGCCGGCTTTTGAAAACCCCATACCCATATCCACCTCAGTACGGGCTTGACGATTTTTGCTTTGTCGTATGCTTTCGCGCACCGGAGTTTGCGAATATGGCTCAGAGTTGTACTCCTGAAGATATTGAGTTTCGTTGTTGTCAACGTTTTGATATTCTGATATTTCCTGTGCCATAATGTTGGCCGACAACATCAATGCGCACGATATTAATGCAATTTTTTTCATAATGAATCATTTTTTTTCAAGCGTAAAGATACTGATAATTATCAAATCCCGCACTATCATTAAAAACTTTTAACACATTTTATAAAAATATTCGTGTTTTGTTTTTTTTGCTAACAAATTTTTCGTACTTTTGCGTCAAATAATGCAAAGAGAATAAGAATGTATTTTCTTTGCTTAAACAACAAAGGATACACATTATATATTATAAGATACGAGATGGAAAACTTACAGATTGCAGAAACTGCCAAAAGTCCATTTATAAATTTCGACTGCGAAAACGGCTTCCTCGAGGTCAGAGGCAGATCGATTATAGAGAACACATTCGCATTCTATGAGCCTGTGTTCAAGGTACTTAGCGAGTATGTGCAGAATCCTAAGGATAAAACCACCGTACACCTATCGCTCGACTATTACAACACAAGTTCGCAGATTTGGATCTACAACATTCTCAAAGAGTTGAACAAAATCAACGAGATCCAGGGCAAAGAGGTGGACATCATTTGGTATTACAGCGACAGCGACTTGCTCGAAGCCGGAAGAGATTTTCAAAATGTCTCTAAAGTGCCAATCGTGCTCAAAGAAACTGGCGACGGAATCGATGAAGAGGATTTGTAGTTCTTTGAATATTTGAATTATGAACACGGTCGCGCCACTGCTTAATCTCAAAAGGTATTACATTAGACTTATTATAATACTTCTTGTGCTTTTTGGAGTGGGTATCGTGTTTATGAATTTAAAAATTTTTCCGCATCCGCTTCTTTACAACCCATATGTTACTCTCGCTTTGCAATATGCGTCTATAATTGCTACGGGCGTTCTTATTGTAATAGGCTATCGTCATTACAATAAGGCAGTTACCGAAAATAAAGACAACCCCGATGAAGATATCAAACGTGTAGTTTATATCCGTGCCAATAGATATCAAAACAATTTGATATTTGCGGCACTTGCTGTTAACATATTACTTATGTTCCTCACTTTCAACAAGATGTTTATGTTTATCTCAACCATCTGTTTCGTATTCAATTTTATTTATATGCCGTCAGACGACAAGTATATAAGCGATTTTATTGAGCAGATCGACGAGGAACGCTACGAAACCGAAATCAATCAACAAGACGGAAACAATATCAACCAGAATTTCGAGTCGTAAACCTACGGCGTATTATTTCTCTAACCAACCCCAATCTAACTGACAATCAATACATTAAAGTAACAAATAGTTAATATTTTATTTCTAATTAGTAAAATGCACAACAAAATAAAAATATTGTGTAATAAAATTTGCAATAAGTTTGTAAAATACTTGCAAATTTAAAGTTATATATGTATATTTGTAACGTTAAATTAAAAAAGAATAATTATGGATCAAACGTACACTTTAGAACAATTTGCCGAAATGTTTTGGGTAAACAAACACACAGTATCACGGTGGCTGAGTATTGGCATCATCAAAGGAACACAGAGTAGCGACAACAGTTGGCTTATACCCAAAAGCGAAATTAAAACTGCATCGCTTAATGTAAGATATTTAAAAACTTCACCGTTGGTTTTTGATTAATCAAACTTTCCCAAACAACGGCTTTTCCATTTTCCTAAATCACGCCGTCCCAAATAGTTAAATCATTTTTTGAAGGGACGGCTGTTTTTTTGTTCAAAAAAATCATCAAATATTCGGCACTTAATCGTTTTTTTTCGTTATATTTGTCTCGAAGGGGTGCGATTTTAGGTTCGCTCCGCAGGCAGCATCCCTCCGGTCGGAGCAATGTCTAACATTCTTTTACATAAAGATTTATCAAAAAGATGAGCAAAGTATTAGTTATTGGCTGCGGCGGCGTGGCGAGTGTGGCAATTGCCAAAATTTGTCAAAACAGCAAGGTTTTCAGCGAAATGTGCATTGCAAGCCGTACGCTTTCAAAGTGCGACGCAATGAAAGATAAGTGGCAACCAACCACTTCTGTCAAAATTACAACCGCAAAGGTTGACGCTAATTCAAAACAAGATCTCGTGGCGTTGATCAACCAATACAAACCCGACTTGGTGCTTCACCTCGGTTTGCCTTATCACGACCTTGTGATTATGGAGGCATGTATCGAGTGCAAGGTCAACTATGTAGACACCGCTTCGTACGAGCCTGAAGATATCGACGAACCCGTTTGGCGTGCAAAATACGAAAAACGTGTTAAGGAGAAGGGCTTTGTGGCTTATTTCGACTATTCCGACCAATGGGCTATGGGCGACGCATTTAAGAAAGCGGGCAAGATGGCTTTGCTCGGTGGCGGTTTCGACCCGGGTGTTACAAATGTGTTTATCGCATACGCTAAAAAACACTATTTCGACCAGATAGATTATGTCGACATTCTCGACTGCAACGGCGGCGACCACGGTTATCCTTTTGCCACCAACTTCAACCCCGAAATCAATCTCCGCGAGGTTTCCGCTCCCGGCGACTACTTTGAAAACGGCAAATGGGTTGGCGTTCCCGCTATGTCGGTTAAGAGAGTTTACGACTTTCCCGAGGTAGGGCAGAAGGATATGTATCTGCTTCACCATGAGGAGATTGAGTCGCTCACTACTAACTTCCCCGAAATCAAGCGTATGCGTTTCTTTATGACTTTCGGTCAAAGTTACCTCACTCACATGAAATGTCTCGAAAATGTGGGTATGTTGAGCACTATTCCTATTGATTTTGAGGGACATAAGATTGTTCCTATCCAGTTCCTCAAAGCCCTCTTGCCCGATCCGTCTACTCTCGGACCGCGCACAGTTGGCAAAACCAATATCGGATGTATCTTCACAGGTACAAAGGACGGCAAAAAGCGTACTCTCTATATTTATAATGTGTGCGACCATCAGGAATGCTACAAAGAGGTTGGTTCACAGGCTATTAGTTACACAACCGGCGTTCCCGCAATGATTTCCGCCGCTATGGTGGCTACCGGCACTTGGAAGGGCACAGGAGTCTTCAACCTCGAAAACTTCGACCCCGATCCGTTTATGGATATGCTCAACCAATTCGGTTTGCCGTGGAAAGTGGTTGAAAATCCTGTTTTGGTTGACTAACTAAAACACTTTGTTTTTGAATGAAACCTCATTTCATAGAACCTGAAAAGGTTAAAACTCTTAAAGGTCTGCCCACACCGTCGTTTGTAATCGACGAGGGCAGACTTATTGATAATTTGCAGTTGCTCAACCGTATAGAGCGTGAAACAGGCTGCAAGATTCTTCTTGCGCAGAAATGTTTTTCCACATTTGCCCTCTATCCGCTTATAGGTAAGTACATTTCGGGAACCACAGCAAGTGGTATCTACGAGGCACGTCTTGGTCACGAGGAGATGGGCAAGGAGAATCACGTGTTTGCTCCCGCTTTTAAACCTCAAGACATCAGCGAATTAGACCAAATTTGCGATCATATTGTATTCAACTCTTGGAATCAATACCGATTGCATTCGCCAAACTGTCATAAGGCGAGTCTCGGCATACGTGTAAACCCTCAGTTTAGCACTCAAGACCACGACATCTACGACCCTTGCGCCACAGGTTCGCGTCTTGGCGTCACCATCGACCAAATGCCCGACTCTCTGCCGCAAAATATTGAGGGACTGCATTTTCACACTCTCTGCGAACAGGGTTTCGACGATTTGGAAAAAACATTTGAAGCCTTTGAACAAAAGTTCGGCAAGTATATTCCACAAATCAAGTGGCTCAATCTTGGCGGCGGACACCATATCACGCATCCCGAATACGATGTGGAGGGATTGATTAAGTTTCTTATCCGTATTCGCGATAAGTATGGCGTTCAAATTTACCTTGAACCCGGCGAAGGCGTGGTGCTCAATTGCGGCTATATGGTTACAGAAGTTATGGACAAGGTTCGCAACGGCTTGGAAATCTTGATTTTAGATTTCAGTGCAGCGTGCCATTGCGCCGACATTATCGAAATGCCTCTTATGCCGCCCATCTTCAACGCAGAAGACAATGCCAACGGCAAACATGTATATAGGCTATCATCAATGACCTGCCTTGCCGGCGACGTGATTGGCGACTATTCGTTTGAAACCGAAATCAATATCGGCGACAAAATCATCATTGAGGACATGGCTCTGTACAGTATGGTAAAAACCAACACTTTCAACGGAATGCCATTGCCCGATATTTACTTGATGAAAAGCGATTGTTCAATAGAACTTATCAAACGATTTGGTTATCAAGATTTTAAGCAACGATTAGGTTAGCTTTTTTACACACACGCTGTATAAAATAAAACCCCGGCACTAAGGAGTGTCCGGGGTTTTGTTTTTATATTCCTATGAAAGAGAATTAATTATTTTCTGCGTTGTTGTTTTTTCAACTGTTCCATCTGACGGCGTTGAGCCTCTTCGAGACGTGCCATAAATCCGCTTTTCTTTTTGGGTTCTTTAGCACTTTTGTCGGCTTTAGCTTTGAGTTTTTCAAAGAGAGCCTTTTCATCGATGTGTTTGCGAATAATGTATATCTGTATGATACTGATTACGTTAGAGAGGAAATAGTAGTAACTCAATCCCGAAGAGTAATCGTTAAACCAGAAAATCATCATTATAGGCATCAAGTAGAGCATCAACTTCATACCGGGCATTGTCTGACCTGTATCCATTTGACCCGAGTTCATTTTCTGCTGAACAATAATACCGGCAGCCATCAACAATGTGAACAAGCTGATATGGTCGCCATACCACGGAATTGAGAATGGCAAATCGAGTATTGAGTCATACGACGAAAGGTCAGAAGCCCAAAGGAAACTCTGCTGACGAAGTTCGATACTTGCGGGGAAGAATCTGAACATTGCAATCAAAATAGGCATCTGCAATAGCAACGGCAAACATCCGCCCAACGGGTTGGCTCCGGCACGTTTATAAAGATCCATTGTAGCCTGCTGTTTCTGCATTGCCTGTTCGGGCTTGGGATATTTTTTACCAATTTCCTCAACCATAGGTTTAAGGGCACGCATCTTTGCCGACGACTTATACGATTTGTAGGTGAGGGGGAATATCACCAATTTGATAACGATGGTCATCAGCAGAATAATGAGTCCGTAGTTGCTGATAAACGAACCGAGAAAATTAAACAACGGGATAATTGCCCAACGGTTTACCCATCCAAAGATACCCCATCCAAGCGGAACGAGTTTTTCAAGGTCGAGGTCGTCGGCACTTGTTGTTCCAACAGATAAGTCGGAAAGAAGACTAAATTTGTTGGGTCCAAAATAAAACGCCATTGAGTCTGTTTCGCAAGTATTTGGAACTGCGATTCTTGAACTCATAAAGTGAAGATTGCCGTTGAGATTTGTTCTCTGAGCTGAAACCACTGCGTTAGGAAACGATGTTTTGGAGATAATCACCGACGAGAAAAATTGACCTTTGTAAGCAATCCATTTGGTGCTTGTGTTAAGTTGTTCGCTTCTTTCGCCTTCGGTAACGGTTATGTTTTCCATATCGTCGTCATCATCGCCGGTATATTTGTAATACAATCCAGTGTTCTGAATTTCCCAATTGTTGCCTCGCTCAAGAATCGGCAAAAACTGATTCCATGAGAAATCCAAAAATGTGGAATTCTGCTTGATAAGTCCTTTAAGGTTGTGAAACGTGATTGTAAAATCAACAGTGTAACTATCTTCAGGCAAGAAATACGAAAATTCCAACCAACGGTCGTTGCCCGCATTAGCACGGAAAATTACTGAATTGTCGGTTTGCGAAGCCACCGTAAAAAACAGGTTTTTAGTAGAAATGGCCTTATTTTCGTTAAAGAAGTCGAGGTTCATTTCGTTGCCCGGATCGTTTTTCACAATTTCCAGAGAGTCGCCGTTGTAGGTTTTGTAACCTTTGATTCTCACCGACGAAATCTGTGCACCTTTGGAATTGAGAGTGATAAACAACTTGTTGTTGCTGAGTATCACATCAGAAGCCACGCCGTCGGCAGCTGCGGCAAAATCGCCAAACGAAGCTGCGATAGCCGACACACGAGTAGAGTCATCAGTTGTAGCAATTGTGTCAAGACTTTGTTCCTGAGCCAAACGAATACTGTCCTCGGCCTGTTTTAAAAGTTGCTGTTCAAAACGTTGTTTTTCTATTTGGGCAATCGAGTCGCGGTATCTGCGTTGACGCTCAACCTCCTCTTGACTCGGCCTCATAAAGATCGAAAAGCCAACAAATATGGCTAAAAGAAGTACAATGCCTATTACTTTGTTTTTATCTATTGAGTTCATTTTTAATTATTTACCTTTTTTGGGGGTTTGATCTTTTACAATCTCATTGATAGCATTGGTAAGCATATTAATCAGTTTGTTTAAAGCTGCCACCTCTGCTTTATTTTTCTCCATTTTGCGTTTGAAATCCTCTACCATACTGTCGGCTTTCTTTGATTTAGCAAAGAAACCGAGGTTGTTTTCAGCGAGGGTGATTTTCTGCATAATAGCCTCAGCACGGCTTTTGAGACGCTCTTTCTCGGCACGAAGTTTTTCGTATGCCTGAGGACCTTTTGCTGATTCTATCAAAGCTTTCACCTTGGTTTCGCTGCGTTTGGTCTCATCGATATTGAGTTTTGCAAATTGCTTGTCTACAGCCTTGCGATAGCGTTCTTGCAATTCTTCTTTTTGTTTAAACGGAACAAAACCAACTGCCGACCAACGTTTTTGCAACTCTTTGAGGGCTGCGAGATTCTTTTCGTCGCTCTCCTCAAACTTAAAGTTCTCAATCTCTTCGATAATCTGTTTTTTGAGTTTGAGATTTTCCAACTGCTCTTGGTCAACGCCGGAGAAATGTTGCTGTTTTTTCTCGAAGAAATAGTTGCAAGCTGCACGGAAACGCTGCCAAATTTCCTCGGAATGTTTGCGCGGAACAGGACCGATGGTTTTCCATTTCTTTTGAAGATCGATGTATATCTCGGTGGTCTTTTTCCAATCAGTGCTATCTTTGAGACCTTCGGCCTGAACGCAGAGGTCTTCTTTCATTTGATAGTTGTTGAGTTCCTCCTCCTTGTTTTGTGTGTAAAATTCGCGTTTCTTGTCGAAGAATTTGTCGCACGCACTTCTGAAACGTTCGTATATTTTAGTATTGTGTTTTTTGGGTGCGAATCCTATCAGTTTCCAAATTTTCTGAAGTTCGAGAATCTCTTTCGACTTGTTTTCCCACTCTTTGCGCGATTTGTAGTCGGGAGCAATAAGGTCTTCTGCTTTTTCGCATATCAACTCTTTGGCTTTCAGGTTGTTTTCCTGTTCCTTCTTGATATTCTCGAAATATTCTTGATAGTTTTTGTTGATTTTTGAGGTGGCTTGTTTAAAGCGTTCCCAAAGTTCCTCTTTGTGAGCATTGAGGGCGGGACCAATTTCGCGCCATTGCTCGTGAAGTTTCTGCAACTCTTTAAATGCTTTCACTGCTTTGGGTTCAAGCAAAAGTTCCTCGGCTTTTTCGCAGAGGGCAATCTTGGCGTCGGTGTTGCGTTTGAGGTCGAGGTCGCGAAGTTCTTTGTTGATCTTTACAAAATCGTAGAATTTTTCTACTTGATAGTTGTAACTATCCCAAAGTTTCTGAGTTTCGGCTTGCGGCACGTGACCAATTTCGCTCCATTGTTTTTGAAGCGATTTAAATTCGTCAAAAGTCTGATTCATAGTTTCTTGACTATTGATCAGGCTCTCGATTTTGGCAATTATTTCGTATTTCTTTTTGAGGTTTTCTTCTTTTTGGCGCTCCTGCTGTTCAAACATACGGTTCTTTTTGGTGCGGAACTGTTCATAAAGTTGTTTGAAAACCACTTCTGAAGGGTCAACCAAAGGCTTATAGTCTTTTTCTTGACCGCCTTCATCTAAAAATTTCTGTTTGCGCTCTGCAAGTTCGGCGCGATATATTTTATAGAAAGCAGATTTGATGCTTTCGATGTCGTCTTTAGTCTGCTGAATATCATCGATTTGCACGAGATTTTTGAGCTCGTCGAGCAACTGTTCTTTTGAAAGTTCAGAATAGTTGGTTTTTGGACGTTCTTCGATATCAGTTTCATTTTCGGTATCAGCCTCGTCCATAGGATCTTCGGTAGCGGTTTCGCCCGCACCTTCGGTTTCCACTTCGTTGATAATCTGCTCGAGAGGCTCGGCTTTTTTGGCTGCTAACTTCTGCAAAACTATCTGAGCTGCAGTAAGTTTCTTGGCATCGCCATTTTCATTTGTTTCTGACGACGGCGCAACGGTTTGTTCTGCTGTGCCGGCGGGTGTTTGAGGAACATTATCAGGTGTCTGTGCCTGATTTTCGATAGAGATGGGGTCTTGTGCTTCCATTTTTAACGGAATTTATTGTGTTACAGTAATATAATTTATTTCAATGTTATTTTTCTACCATATCAAACGGTAGATTTACTACGCTTTTAAGTTCAAGTCCACGGTTTTTCATCACTTCGTCGTTGGCGCGATAAAACCACAGAATATGGACATTGGATGTATTTTTGTGGATTTTTTCCGTCTCGATTAGGAGTTTTACTATTATGCGCGATGTTGACGAGTTGTAATAATCGAGGTTAAACACGATTTCAGTCTCAGGATTAGGGTCTTGACAATATTCTTTGAACCAATTCTGCACGGGCTGATAAATTTTCAACACGTCTTCGGGCAATGAACGTCCCGAAAATGACATTTCACCGGTACTTTTGTCAAGTATAATTGCCGGTGTGTCGATTGTGGCTGCTATATTTATCGGTTCCAACATAGTTTCTATTTTTCGCCAAAATTACTAATTATTTTGTAATACAAAGGTTTTTGCGCCTTTTTTTTAAGTAGTTTTGCTATAAAAAACAATCTCTACTTCTGTTTGGCGTCAATTTTTAGCCGTTCCCAGATAAAATCGGGTATCATTTTCCATATAAAAACGAGTATGGCGTATTTCCAATCTATAATTTTTACACGTTTTTTCTTGATAATGGCTTTGTAGATAATTTTGGCGGCGTATGGCGGGGTCAACAACAACGGATAATCCAAACTCTTATCCAAAAGGTCGGTTTTTACAAATCCGGGACGTATATCGGTGATTTTGATGCCTGCTCCCGAACTGTGCGAAAGTTGTGCAAGACACTGTAAATAAGTCCATTGCATACGCTTTGTGGCACTGTACGATGGTGCTGCCGATAAACCTTTGGTGCCTGCCACCGAGGTGATGGCGGCTATGTGTCCTCCGCCTACTGATTTAAAATAATTGTATGCAGTATCAATGCATTTAACAAAGCCTAATGCGTTGGTATTTAAAGTGTTAACTTCTTTGTCAATATCCAAATCACGATTGTGACTGCCAATGCCGGCCACATGAAAATATACGTCGGTACGGGTACCGTCGTTGAGAATATTATTTAAAAGGGTAGGAGCGGAGTCGCTACAAATGTCTAATTGATAAGCGGTTACATTGTCGGGGTTGAGTTCTGTCAAGGGTTTAAGTCGGTCGATGCGTCGTGCACATACCGAAACTTTCCAACCTGCTGATATAAAGAGTTTTGCGGTTTCAAAACCCAATCCCGACGATGCTCCTGCTATTACTATTTTCATTATCCGCAGATATATTTTTCAGCGTATTCTCTACCAAGGTTGAGTGCCTGCTTGTTTACATCGATTACAGCGGCGCCTTTGGTCTTGAATATCTCTTCGAGTGCGTTTTCCAACGACTTGAACGATACTTGCAGATACTTAGATGCTGCTCCGAGCATTACGATGTTGGCGCTTTTGGGCGACTTGATCTCTGTGGCAAGGCTGTTGGCGTCTACAAGCACGTGCTTTTTCAATTTCTTTATCTCGGCTGTGATGGTTTCAGGCTCGGGATAATTGGGTATATTAATAAAAGGTGTGCTGTCGGTAACAACCATACCCTCTGCGCTAAGCCACG
>JAEEGL011449427.1_pt1 | contig 14650 bp, 13 predicted proteins | sample 9134231 | NCBI WGS metagenome assembly JAEEGL01 (sample SAMN16246548, study PRJNA631951) | gut metagenome | biome: gut microbiome; feature: rumen; material: fiber-attached | host: Bos | place: Iran: Karaj | collected 2018-10 | reverse complement strand
CAGCTGCACTTCTCCAAGTAAGCCAAGCCGCTGCATCCGAATGCAAAGAGCCTGTTTTGAAACGCCGAGAATGCCGCACATATTGCAGAAGCGATCGTACTCCGGTCTCCGCCAGATTGGATTGAGAATATCGATCCTGCCATCCTGACCGGTCAGGTACATTGCCCGTTCGACCAGATCCCGAGGCATGAGCAGGGCCGATGTGAGCCTGTCCACCTGCCATTCCTCCCGCGTCCTGTTGGCGTTGGTGTCCCGATACAGCAGGACTTTCCCGGCGTCAGCCCGTCGGCCGCAAAGCATCTTCAAAATGTGATGGCAGCCTTCATGAACGACGGTGAAGTTGCGTCTGCCAGTCTGATCTTTCGTGAGCAGATCTGTCTCAATCAGGACGGTCTTACCGTCAAAGAAATAGAGCTCTTCTTCGTCATAGATCTCGACGCCGACTTCTTCGTAGGCGGTGACGCCAAGCACAGAACCGTCTCTGGAAAGGTGCCGATATTCTATCGACAGACCGAGCAGCGCATTCAGAAGAAGCTCCGGATCAATGCGCACAAGCAGTCCGGCGTTCCGCACTTCGGGCAGATCTGCGTAAGCCCGGAAGACCCTGTTCGCTGCGGCCTCAATTTCATGTAGAGTGAGATATCGTGACATCTTTCTCATCCTCACTGGAACATCGGGCTTGGCATCCTGACGAGATCTCTGCCGTCGTCCGGCATCTTGAGATTGCCGAGCAGGGAAGCGTAAGTGACTGCTCGCGTTCCGAATCGAGCTCGGATACTTTCCACCGCGGCTTCCTTCCGTTCGAGCTTATCCCGCCTCGCCGCATCGTCGAACAAATACACCTGCTCCGGATCCGTCTCTGGAACAAGGTCGATCGCCCTCACACAAACAGCTCTGATCTTGGTGTTCCATCCGTACCTCTCCTTGAAGACGCCGAATCCCGCCGCTGCGATCTCGCACGCCATCTGTGTCCGCACCGGCAGCCGGCACTGGTACTGCACGCCGTAGAGATCATTCCCGCGAATCCAGACCTGCACGCCGCGCGCCGAAAGCCCGTGAACACGGAGCCGGTGTCCGACATCCTGCGAGAGCTCCAACATGACGCGGAAAACCTCCTCCTCATTCTCCAGGTCCGCATTGCAGGTGATCCCGTGTCCGATGCTCTTGATCGGAGACACAAAGTCCTTGTGCATGACTCTGGACTGGTCTGTGCCGTTCGCGTAAGTCCAGAGCGCGACGCCGTTCACGCCGAGTACCCGCTTCAGAAACTGCGGATCGGTATTCGCCACATCCCCGATGGTATGAATGCCGTAGAATGCCAGCTTTCTTGTCGTGGCCGGGCCGCAGTAGATCATCTCCGAGCAGTGCAGCGGCCATATCTTTTCCCGGAATCCCTCTTGCGTGATCTCGGTGATGGCGTCCGGTTTCTTCATGTCCGAACCGAGCTTGGCAAAGACCTTGTTGAAGGAAACGCCGATGCTCACGGTGATGCCGAGCTCCTCGCGGACGCTTCGCCGAATCTCTTCTGCGATCTCCATCGGCGTGCCGTACCGACCGCTCAGCGTCGTGTCTAACCAACACTCATCCATCCCAAATGGTTCCACAAGATCCGTATACCGGTCGTAGATGTCTCTGGCCAGTCGGCTGAACCGCAGATACTGCTCGTAATGCGGGGGAACAGTGATCAGATCCTTGCAGAGCTGACGCGCCTCCCAGTTCACCATCCCGGTCTTCACGCCGGCCTTTTTCGCCAGCTCGGACTTCGCCAACACAATGCCGTGCCGATCTTCCGTGCTGCCGCAGACCGCAACCGCCTTCCCCCGAAGGGAGGGATCCAGGAACATCTCGACGCTGGCATAGAAACTGTTCATGTCGCTGTGGAGAATCGCTCGCTGCCGCATTTGCCTCGCCTCCTTGGTTCGCTTTGCGAGGCTTATGATAAATTTCTAATTCGGAAATGTCAAGGACGCATTTGTGTCCTTATAAGAGATATTTCTGTTGACGGATGTGTTTCGCCATTATATAATTCCGCATAGAAAGGCGGTGCCATTATGGATAAGAAAATCATCCCGATCTCCGCAGCACGAGTGTCCGGATATAACGCAGAACGCGAGAGGGAGCACAATGCCGTAGGTCGGCAGATTCTGAGAGCGCGGAAAATATGCGGTCTGACTCTTACGGAAACGAGCGAGCTTCTGGAGAGTTTCGGCCTGAAAGCCTCACGCGCTTCGATCAACAAATGGGAGAACGGAGCTGCGCTCCCGACCGCATATCAGCTGATTGCGCTGGCAGCGGCTCTGGGCGTCGGGGATCGCATCTCTTATTTCACTGAGGCATACGTTCCGGAACTGAACGAGGCCGGTGAGCGCAAGCTGGAGGAGTACAAGGCCGACCTGATCGCCACGGGAAAATACAGACCTGCGCCGCCTGCGGCGGGCAACATCCGATATATAGATATGCCGATCAGCAATCTGGCGGTATCCGCAGGCACCGGCGAGTTTCTGGATGATAGCAATTTCGAGACGATCAGTTTCCCGGAGGACAGAGTTCCGAACGGCGCAGACTTCGGTGTGCGTGTGTCCGGCGACTCGATGGAACCTGTGTATCACAGCGGTCAGATCGTTTGGGTGCATAAGTGCGAGCGGCTTATCGCCGGACAGGTCGGTGTGTTCGTGTGCGACGGAGAAGGTTTCCTCAAGCTCTACACCGAACAGACACCGGAAGAAGATGCTGTGGAGGAGTTCACCGACAGCTACGGCGTGACACATGCGCAGCCGGTGCTGGTATCCTACAATCCGAAGTACATGCCCAGAGTTATCCGGCCGGGCTCTCATTTCCAGATCATAGGCAGGGTGCTTTAATCAGTCCGTATCTCGGGACACATGCTGCGGTAATCTTAAGTCAGTCGAGACGGAAGGAGGTCAGAAAATGGATACCGTAGCCCGTCTGAAAGAACTGGCAAGGGAGCGAGGCCTGTCCCTGTTGGATATCTCGAATCTCTGCGGGGTGGCCTATTCCACATTGAAGAGCGCCGCAGCGCGGAACAGCCAGCTTTCGTACTACACCATCGATGCCGTTTGCCAGGCAATCGACATCCCGATCTGGGAGTTTTTCATGACCGACGAGGACTGGGAAGGAATCGAAGCATATGTGCTCGAACGAGCAGCGCGGCGGGGCAAAACCATGCAGCGGTGAATAATGAGCATGGAAGAGGAAAGCACCAACAAGGTCTATGTCGGCGTCGAAGTAGAGTTTTCACCAGATGGGATAATGTATCCCAGAGCCCTTGTCTGGGAGGACGGAATCAAGTATAATATTGATCGAGTCGTAGATATCCGGCCAGCCGCCTCGTTAAAAGCCGGCGGACGGGGAGACCGGTACACCGTCGTGATCAAAGGTCAGAGAAGATACTTATTCTTTGAGAAGAGCGTAGAGGCGCTGGGAAAACAGACTGGCCGCTGGTTCGTGGAAAAAACGAATTAACTAGAATGCGGGAACAGTAGTGGCTTTAGTGAAGAGAAGGCGACTATTAGCAGCTCTTACATGAAGGACAACAGGAGAGAATTCAAAGTGTCTAATGAGCCTGGAATTGAGAACCTGGAGCTTGATTATGAAGTTTTCTATCCTCGGCAAAAACTACTTGCCGAAGAAGCGACTCCTAGCATAGGTAGCTACACAGGTGTTGACTTCAGTTCGGATGATGAATCCACCGAGGAGCCTGCCAGCGAAGATGTTAAAGAGATACTGATCGAAACCCCTGCCAGCGACATTGATAAGTGGGATTACATAGCTGCTGCATGTAGTGCAGTGTTGGCATCCGCTCTTGATATACTCTGGGTAAAAGATCTCTCTCTTGATGACGCAAAAGAGTGGGGTCAAGATGAAGCGCAAAAGATTATCATGAGTGTCGCAAGAAAGCGCGGCTATAAGGGCGATAATCTTGACAGCGCTATTAGCAAGTTGGAGGACATCTATAAGATTCCATCGGATCCGCTGAAAGACGAATTCGGCGGAGCAAAACTACATCATCTATATGATTTCTCACATCATGCAAGTCCATTTGGCTTATGTTGCTCTCTTATTACACAGTTTACAAATGTAGTAGTTGGAACCGATAGAACAGGAAAAATCAAGTTTGAAAAGGTTATACCAGATGAACTCGTCGGTAAAACAACACTTGAGAAGCTCTATTTCGGGGTTGTAACATGGGCGTTTCATCTGATCAGCGACATAGCCGGTGGATCAGGCTCGAATGGCTGGGGCACGGGTATACCCGGGCCGTTGCTTTCGTTTTTTAAGGAGCTGTCTGCGGTGCCGCTATTCAGAAGCATCAGTGTTGAACACAAGGGAAAAGAGCTGGAACTGCATGCTTTAATCCAAAAGCTGTTTAGCGGCACGTTTTTTGCTCATGGTTCAAAAGAAGAAATCATTCGCTTTGATTTGCGCACAGAAATGGGCCTGTTCCATCAGATGGAAAAGCAGGCTATTCCGGTTCTGGCGAATGAGTGCATGGTAAGGGGATTCTATGCGATAAGAAGATTCTGCAGGGAGATTAAGGAAAAGAATATTTCGTCCATAGATGATCTCAAGAGACTCGATCCGAAGGCATTCCTTCCGATTAACAACAGAACAATCACCCGTATGATCACGGTGTCCTCTGGCTCATTCATGCTGATTGTAACTGCTGAAGCTGCTATAAAAGCGGCGATAAGAAAAGAAGACACTGATGGTGGATTTGTTGTCGCATTTTTGCTTGGAATCAATTATCCCGGAATTGTCAGATTCGTATTTGCATGTAAAGCGGACGCAAAATACATATCTGAAGACATGCGGAATGCCATCGCTAAGTTCTTGAAGAAGCATAATAGAGAAAGAAAAGCGGTTGATGGGCTTGAATACCTTGCATTGAGTGAAAACCAGATGGTCATTCTTCAGTCATTGCAGACATTAAAGGTGCTGGATGACATCCGAGTGACGAAGGATAAGCAACAAGCAAAGAAGAAACAAGAGTGGTACGAGAAATGGAATGCAATCAGGAATCAGTCCGGGAACGCTACTAGCTCGGTAATTACGGATAAATCTGAACTCAGCAACGCTATCAGACAGGAGATTGAAAACAACAGTAACCAGAACTGGCTGTTTCTTGTAGCACTTGAACTTAAACTGTTTGTGCCGTATACGCCGCTATCTAAAGGCGACCGGAAGAAACTCGCTGGGTTATCATTAAAGACAAAGTTCGATAAGGAACAGTTTTGCAGTATCCAGTCAGTGGTTACTGAAAAAGACCTCGACCTGCTCACAACCACATATAAAAGAGCATTAAGCGTGTTGAAGCATACAAACGAAAAAGTGGCAATCGGAGCGGCAACAACTATTGGCGTAACAGCGTTGACACTCGGTATGGCATGGTTTTTCGCGCCTGCGATTGCAGTGATAATTGCTGGTGATGCCGTTGCAGGTCTTAGCGGTGCTGCGCTGACTAGTGCCAGCCTTGCCTTCGTCGGAGGTGGCGCAATTGCTGCAGGCGGACTTGGCGTTGCAGGAGGCACAGCGATTATCGTCGGAGGCGGTGCACTGGTTGGAATGATTGGCTCAGGAGCAACGTCTTTCTCGACAATGCTTTTGCTTTCTTCTAAGTTGGATGTTCTCTTGGAGTGCGCGAAGCTAATGACTGTATGCAAATGCGTGCTGATTGATAAGCTTAATCGACCCGAAACGGTCGAAGCATATGCAGATGAAGTGAAGAAGGGCATTGAAAAGCTTGAGGCCGAGATTGATGCGATCGAAGCGCAAATAGACGAAAAGCGAGAAGGTATAAAGGAGCTAAAGAGAATACTTAAGGACAGCAGAGAAAGTCCCAAGTATCTTCAAAGATGTTATGATTACATGATGAAACTGGTCGGAAAAGGGAAAACGATAAAAGGAAAGTTAGACTAGCCTTGCTGGATTCTGCCGTGCCGAATAATGCCCAGCCGTATGCATACATAAAGAGAACATGCCAGGGGGAAAACCATGAAGACTCAATTACACCAGCCGATAGAAACGGTGAGAATTGTAGTATTATTGATTCTTGTCGTATGTGTGATTTGCGATCTTATCTCGACTGATGCTTTTGCCGTGAGTACCAAAGTTGAAGTCGCGGGTAAAGTGTTCGAGTTTGACAAGGATAATGATTATGGGTTCTCCAGCGCGACCAGTTATAAAAGCTCAGCTGCCGTATCGACATACGGCAGCTTTAGCATTACCGGAACTGACGCATCACTAGTTTCCGCAGCAAAGAAGAATGGTGTCCCTGCATTCACCATCTCGGAAGGCTGTATCTCGGTTTTCTACACGTATTCAGATTCCCTGCTCAATGCGAAAGAAGATGAATGGCATCTTGTTGATGATAAAGAAAAGAACATTGATCTCCTTAAGTTGGGTAGCAATGTTCAAAAGGGCGCGATAATTCTCCAGCGTTCGGTTGATTGTCTAAACTGGAGAGATATTTCTGTTCAGACAAATGCATTTGAAGATACGCCCAGGCAGTTTAAAGCGCTGTATGAAACCACAGACATTGAAATGATCAATGGTTGCTTTTATCGGCTGATTGTTGTTTATGAACTCGCAAGAGTAATTGGTACGACTACAACACTCGGATTAATCCCTAAAGATGAGGTTGAGTATAAGCGGGTTGCTGAAGTTTATGAGTTCTATGCAATAACCGAAAATGAGTATACTCAACCGCTTGATCCCGAGGCTGAACGCCGATATCTCGGCAAGAGAGAGTTAGTGGCCGATTTTGAAAGCTATTCGGGTTCAAAAGAAATCACAAGTAGCGATATTCACTATGGGTGGGATCTTGGTCAATTCTTCGTGACTGGCTTTACGTCATCACCCGAGAATGACGCCGAAGGAAACTTTATTTTTCTGAAAAATACAGGTGATGTTGTTACTCTGTGGTTCAAGTTGAATCAAAACATTGATGCGCTCAATAAGGACAGCAGTCTATCAATTACCGCCGATGAAGACGGTCGCGATCAGCACTTCGAGATACCGACAATGGACTTCGGACGAGGAATGCTCATCATACGTCACACCGATTACGAGAACAACCCCCATGAGCCAATAAAGTACGCGAATTTTCTCGAAGCGAATACGTATCCAGAAGCTAATACCAGAGTTCAGCTATTTGAAGAGGGTGACTATGAAGTCGCATTGGATTATGAAGTGACAAAGGATCAATTGATAGATAAAGTCCACCATTATCGCATTTTCTTTAAGTTCTCTGTAAGGAATGCTGATTGCAAGCTGTTTCCTATGGATGCAAGGACAGGTGCAGAGTTAACGAACGGATCAATTGCGAAAGATGGTTTCTATTTGGATGTAGCTAAGTCAAGGTATTTGAAAGTTACCATCAAGAAAGAGGTGTTGGTAGAAGGCGTCGAAGGCTTGACAGAAGATACAAGATTCAATACTTCCACGACAGAAGGTCAGACGTATACGGATGAAGGGATATATACAATTACTGCTACGAACCGGTATACCAATCTGAAAATAGTAAAGAAAATTTATGTCGGGACAAATCCTCTGCTGATGGCGCATATGATTTACGGCTATTCGATTAATGAATTGAAAGACCTTATTGATCATGGAGCTGTCCTATATGAGGATGGTACTATCAAAAAGCCTGATGCAACACCGCTTATAGCGCCTACGCAGGAATCGAACGAACCAGAGCAGAATGGACCTGCTGCTGAACAGACGACAGATCAGGATCATTCGGGAGAAGTCACTCCTACAGAGGATCACGCACGTACCAGCGTTGAAGAGGGAACCACGACTCCCGGGCACAATATAGTTAAGATAATTGCTATCGCGATAACCGTTGTCGTGGTGATGATTATTGTCATAGGAGCTGTACGGAAGCATTCGCGCAAGGAGACTGATCGATGAAAAGACTATTATCATTTATGCTGATCGTTACCTTGCTTTTTCCAACTCTGGCAGGATGTACTTCAGTTAAGCCGAATCAAACGAATCCAGGTGTGCATACAAACGAGAATTCTGTTTCTTCTTCAGATCTTCAACCGGCGCAAGCAAATGAAAGTGTCGACTGGAATCAGGAAGTGAAGTTTACCGGGTTCTCGGATCCAAGCCTTCTTCCGTATATTGAGGATACGGTTTATAGGCAACTTGTGCTCGACATAGATTCATCTGATTACTTCATTGAGGATGTGTCCGCAGTTTTCGTTTCGCAAGAATACCTCGATGAATTAGCGTACAATTCACTTAGCAACGTTTTCTTCGGATATACTCTTGCTGAATTGGACACTTACTTTGAAGGAACGCGTTACGTTTTCACTCTCGGTGAAGATGGAAAGACAGTGGTAAAAGAGTTGCAAGAGGTCGAGGACACTACATATGACCAATTGATCAAGAATGTTGCAATTGGTACTGGCGTTATTCTCGTGTGCGTGACAGTGTCCGTTGCAACCGCGGGGATTGGTACTGCCCCAGCTGTGAGTATGATATTTGCTGTTGCTGCCAAGACCGCCGCGACTTGCGCTCTGTCTGGCGCATTGATTAGCGGTGTCACTTCGGCAGCAGTGAGAGGTTATCAAACCGGAGACGTCAAGGAAGCCTTTAAGGCCGGCGCTTTAGGCGCAAGCCAAGGATATATGTGGGGAGCAATCTCCGGAGCATTGGCGGGCGGTTCAAGCGAAGCTCTTGGGCTTTTCAAGGCAACCACTAACGGCCTCACTATGAATGAAGCAGCATTGATTCAGAAAGAATCAGGTTACCCGCTAAACGTTATAAAAGAGTTCCACAGTGTAAAAGAATATGAAGTGTTCAAGAATGCACAGCTAACGCCGCAGATGATCAATGGAAAGCTGGCGCTGACTAGAACTGATATTGATCTCAACCAGCTTGATGAATTCGGAAAAACTAATCTCCAGCGCATGTTGGAAGGAAAGCCACCACTTGATTCAACGAATACCGCATTCGAGTTGCATCATATTGGGCAGAAGAATGATGGGACTCTGGCAATCCTGACGCAAGCAGAACATGACAATGCAGCACTGCATGGGTTCATTTCAGAGTCGGAAATCGATAGGGTTGCATTCAGGCCAATCAGAGAAGCTTTCTGGAAGACAATGGCTCATATCCTTTCTGGAGGTGCTTAATGAGCAGTTTGATAGACAGGATTCGTTCAGCTGATGACTTCTGCGCTCTTGAGCCGGCCGACAATTTAGTGATAGCAGAAGCACAGACAAAACTGGGGCTACGTTTTGCCGAAGACTATATTGAGTATTTGTCCGCATTTGGCGTCGCGACTTTTGACAACAGAGAACTCACCGGGATATGTACTAGTGAGCGGCTCAATGTCGTTTCTGTCACTGAGCATGCTCGCAGTTATTTCAACTCTTTCCCGAGCGATTATTATGTTATTGAGGAACTCTTAATTGATCACGCAATAGTCGTTCAGGACAGATCCGGCTCGGTGTACAGTTATGGGTTGGATGAATCAGCCAAGGTGATTTCCCACACTCTCTATGAGTATCTTTTTGAGGATGACATTTCTCAGGGTAATATGATGTAGAACGGAACAGTTGACATAATTAATCCGACAAGCATGGGAGCATTCAAAAATGTACGAGAGACTCACGGCTTTTTTACCGCGAATCCAGGATATAGAATATGGTCACTGGATAGTTGATCAGAAGAATGACGGATCCTTGGAGCATCCCAAACAGTTCCCGTTCGTCGTCTATGATCAGGTTGTAAATGAGCTTGAGAGCGAAGTGTATCACTTCCTTGATCTGCATCCCGATTTATCACTCACTCGGTATGGGGAAATCCTCGAAGATGCTGGCCTTGCATGGGATGGGAACCGCATGCACAATGCCGATGTGTCGCAGCTGGATGGGCTGACGGTTATGGCGCTGATTGTGGGCGCAATCCGCGCGGAGAGGTTTTGCGACGGAGCCCTGCTGTCGTTCTTTGAGGATGGAAGCATTAAGAAATGGCTCACGAGATTGAAGGAGATAGATAGCTCGACGGGCTGTTGACTGCAAACAAGTATTTTGAAGACCGATGTGCGTCTGACGTGCATCGGTCTTTTTTGATGAAGGGAGTTAATGCACAGCAAATTCTGTAGGTTTAGGTATTATGGACTGCCGCTTTCAAATGAATTAGAATGCTTATGTACTGATTTGAGCAACACCCCCGGGATGGGACAGAGTAAGCATTAGGTCTGGAGCCAGAGGCTCGGACAGTGGCGTATAGGGATTGCTATACCCTGAACGCTTTTTGTAGCGCATGTGATTTGTAAGTGCGAATCACAGCGCTCTTTTTTTGTCCAAATTTCGCTTCACAGCGGATTTGAGAATATTTGAAAGGCGGTTATTGAATGATGGAAAGAAAGACCTACGAAGACAACTTCAGTTGCTCATTCAGAGACCTGAGCAGGTTTCTGGAGTTTCTGAAGGAGCGGAAGGAGAACAGTGAGTGGTTCACAGCTCCGTCCAGAAGCCTGCAATTCCAGTCCATCAAAAGGGACAGCGGCCTGGGTAATCTGTACATGCAGATCTATCAGGACAACGGGAAGGCGGACATTCTGGCGGATACGATGGACAACACGAGCATTCTCCTGAACGTGAACGGATGCGATTATCCTGTCAGATCCTGTGCTCTGAAGACGATTCTGGAAAGGGCGAGGATCTCCGGCTACGCACTCAGCAAGGTGTCCACAGAGGTATTCACGCAAATCCTCAACTATTGCCTGGATGTTGCCACAGGTGACAGCTTGATCAAGGTCGCTGACGAGAAGGTGTCCGCCGTACATGGCGGTGATCCGAATGACTACGCGATTCTGGAGATGCTGCCGCTGTTTCAGAGAGTCAAGGACTATCTGGACGTCAGCTTTCCCGGCAATACGTTCATGACGGCAAACTTCGATCACAGCATCGTTACGGCAATCTGGAGCCTGGACGGTCAGACGAACGATCTGCTCGACACTTATCGCAGAGAGATCGTGGCCAAAGGGCTGATCGGGAAAAACAACGTGCGGCCGGGACTTCGATTCACGACCTCAGACGTCGGCATGAGCGGGGCAAATCTGTTTCCCGTTCTGCTGATTGGCAACGGGAGCCGGATCGTTCCACTTGGCTACGCCATCAAGACGAATCACAAGAACAAAGCGGATATGGACTATTTCGATGAACAGCTGTCGCTTCTCTATGCCCGCTTCATGGAAGCGATCGAGAAGCAGACGAAGCTGCTGAACATCGATGTCCGCTATCCGGCGAACACGCTTCTCGGCGTTCTGAAGCGCATCGGCGCGCCCAAAAAGGCAAGCTACGAGGCACTGGATCAGTTCCAGGCTCAGAACGGAGACAAACCCTGCACGGCATATGAGCTGTACCTCGCCATGAGCGAGGTCATCTTCATCTCGCAGTGTGAGGGCGCATCCGGCAGCCGTATCGCGCAGCTGGAGGAGATCATCGCCAGAGCACTGCATGTGAACTGGTCAGAGTATGATCGACCCGGTGCGTTTGCGTGGTAAGGGAGGTGCCGATATGCCAAACTGGGCTTGCGGAACCGTTGAAGCAACCGGGAAACGGGAGAACGTAATCGCATTTGTCAATCGCTTTCTGGACTTTCACGGCAACACGGGTAAAGAGACGGATACCAGATTCTTCGCCAGGAGCTTTCTGGATGACAATCGGGAAAGCACCATCGACGACATCATGCGTCAGACGGAGAAAGATCCGAAAAACGCGGTCGGTACCGTTGTTTTCTCCGTGTCGTTTGCATGGTCTGCATACAGCTGTGTCATCAGCGGGTACCCGCAGACCAATCCGGATGAATGCATTACTCTGGCTGAAGCCTGTCTGCAGGATCAAGTCAAAGTACACATTCAGACGGAAGAGCCGGGGATGTTCTTCGAAGAGGACATTTATGCCGATGAAGACGGAAGCATTACGGAATCATCAAAAGAACTTAAGACCGCCCGCTGCAGGAACTGTGGCAATACGCAGGGTGTCGCGTCCTTCGTGGACCTTGACGACATCGAGTGCTACGAATGCGGCGGCGGAGACCTTGAACTGATTGGGGAGGAATAAATATGGCAATGGACTTGAACTATAAACCGACACCGCTCGTTGACACGAGCAATCTGACGGAAGACCAGTGGCTCGCGTGGCGGAAGAAGGGCATTGGCGGCAGCGACGTCGCCTCTGCGCTCGGCGTCTCGCCGTATCGCACGGCCAGGGAACTGTATTACGACAAGATCGGCATCGAGCCGGCAGTGGAAGGCCCGGACAAGAGCATTACGTTTGCGATCGGGCATCTGCTGGAAGACGTGGTCGCGCAGATCTTCGCAAAGAAGACCGGCTTCACCGTCTATCGGGATCAGATGATGTACCAGCATCCGCTGTTCCCGTTCATGCTGGCGGACGTCGACAGATTCCTGACTCTGCCTGACGGCAGAAAAGCCATTCTCGAATGCAAGACCGCACACTATGATGTGCAGTATCTCTGGGCGAACGGAGCCGTTCCGCGGCACTATGAGCTTCAGGTTCGGCACTATATGGCCGTCATGAATATCGATGTCGCCTACATTGCCTGCCTGTTCTCCAACAACGAGAACGACTTCGTGTGGCAAAAGATCGAACGTGATCTGGACGAGGAGGAGAACAACATTCTTCTTCTGAAGGAGTTCTGGGAGAAATACGTGCTCAGCCGCGTGGAACCTCCGCTTACGGAGAAACCGGATCTGGTGCTGTCTGCTCTGAGCCGTTACTACGGCCCTGCGGATCTGTCTCAGCCGATCGTCACGGTCGGGCCGGAATACATTCCCGCGCTTGAGACGGTCAGAACCCTGAAAGCGCAGAAGCTTCAGCTGGATCAGCAGTCGAGGAAGCTTGACGAGCAGATCAGGGCGGCGTATGCGCCGATCATCGATCTCATGGGATCGGCTTGCCAGGCCCGATGCGACGGCAACGGCGTTTCGTACAAGATCTCGTTCAATCCTCAGTTCCGTACAGGCATCTCCAAAGAGAAGCTCTCGAAACTGAAAGCGCAGTATCCCGAGCTCTACGAGGACTTCGTAGACACGACGGAGAGCCGCGTCTTCAGACTGGAGAAGTCGGCGAGCTGATCAGAGAAAACTGTGATAAGGAGGGCTTAATATGCCTCTCACCTATGTGTGTTCACCGCTCTCGGCTCCCACAAGAGCCGAGATGCTGGCGAATGCCGCAAAAGCAAACTCGTATATGGTCATGGCAGAACGAGAGTTCGGCGGACGTGCTGTTGCTCCTCACGCCTATCTTCCGTATTTACTAGATGACAGGGTTCCGGCCGAAAGGAAGCTCGCGCTGAAATTCGGACAGGAGCTGCTTGCCTTGTGCTCGCAGATGGTCGTCTACGGATCCCGCATCTCGGAAGGCATGAAGGGTGAGATCGCTCTGGCGGAAAGGATGGGGATTCCCATCCTTTACCGTCCGGGCATCCCGGCCACCGGATCGGGAGGAGGGATCGAATATGCGGTGTAAGCTTGAGCGGATCATTTATCAGTCGGGGAACGGATTCTGCATTTTCTCGTATTCCACAGCAGACGAATCCGTACCTCCCGAAGCAAGACAGACGCAGTATTACAAGGACAATAAGATCCGCTTCACGGCAGTCGGCTATCATATGCCGTCAGTGGAAAAGTCCGAGGTGGAAATCGACGGCAAGTGGCAGTCGTCCAAATACGGAATGCAGCTTGCCGTTGAAAAGTGTGAACCGATCGTACCGACAGACAGGGAAGGACTGGTCAAGTATCTCAGTTCCGGCTTCATCAAAGGCATCGGTCCCGGAACCGCTAAAGCTATTGTTGCCAGATTCGGCGACAGGACTCTGGAGATCATTGAGAATGATCCGGAGCAGCTGCTGTCGGTGAAAGGAATTGCCGAGACCAAGCTGAAAAAGATACTGGACAGCTATCAGAACACAAGAAAGCTGCAGGCGCTGACAACGTATCTGGCACCGTTTGACGTTTCTGAGAAGAAGATCGCCAAGATATATGAGGCATTCGGAGACGACAGTCTGAAAATCGTGCAGTCGGATCCGTTCCAGCTTTGCAGAATTCGCGGCTTCGGCTTTCTCACGGTAGATGCGATCGCACGGAAGCTGCGAGTCAGTCTTAATCACCCGCTGCGGTTCTCCGGCGCGATCAACTATCTGCTGGAGGAAGGCAGGCTGTCCGGGAATCTGTTTCTGCAGAAGGACTATCTGATCGAACAGTGCTATGAGCTTCTGAACAGAGACTGCGCGAAGCCGGTCGTATCCGAAGTCGAGATCCGGGCTGCGCTTGTAAAGGAGCACAATTCCGGAAACGTATACGTCGAGAACGACCGTGTGTATCTTACCTTCGACCGTCAGTGTGAAGTTCAGAGCGCGAAAAAGATCGTATCCTTTCTCCTGTCAGGCCCGATGCCCGAAATCCCGAATCTGCCGTTTGAGATCCATATGGCGGAGGAGATGCTCGATCAGACGCTATCACCGTCGCAGAAAAAGGCGGTTGAAACATGCCTGAGCCATCGGGTGTCTATCATGACGGGCGGACCCGGTACGGGAAAGACAACGACTTTGCGCGTGATACTGGAGATCTATAGACGTAGAT
>JAEEGL010789058.1_pt1 | contig 14650 bp, 20 predicted proteins | sample 9134231 | NCBI WGS metagenome assembly JAEEGL01 (sample SAMN16246548, study PRJNA631951) | gut metagenome | biome: gut microbiome; feature: rumen; material: fiber-attached | host: Bos | place: Iran: Karaj | collected 2018-10 | reverse complement strand
GGAAGTTTGCCCATAAATAGTTACAAGCATACCACCACCAGTCACTAATGTCTCCATTAATGCATCTAAGAGGGAGTCCTGTAATATCATAGTCATCCATAGATGGTGGTTCGTTTGTATCAGGGTCAAACCATATACCCTTTTGGGCAGTCCACTTGAAGAATGGAGCTACGGTGTTCCACAAACTATTTAAAATTTTTAAGAACTCGTATTCAGCATCATTTCTAAGTTTGTGGTATAATGACAATGCAAAATAATTGTTTTGCTGATTTGCTATATCAATCTTATCAGCATACCAAACATTAAACTTGAAAAGTTCATCCGGACAATCCTATGCTCTATATGATGCCGGCAAGATTTCTTCACATTCTTCCTGTGGTATTAAGTTGAAAAATTCAACTTTTGCCTTTTCATAGATATAGTCAAACAATTGCTGCACTTCTCGTTTGTTACCATCTTGGTCAGCTCCGTAACCCCAATCAAAAGGTCTTGCGTCTTCCCAACGTTTTCCGCCCCAAAGAGATTCGTCTACAACAGGTTCAACGCTGATTAATGACCATCCCGGCGGAATCTTAAACCATTTACCTTTTGTGATGGCTTCGTTCATAATTACTTTATTTGGCTTGTAAACGAATTCCATTCCATAAGGATTTGCTGTTGTGTATAACATATGTTCATTAGAGTTTACATAGTAGTAATCATCTAATAAATCATTTAAGAAACCATTTATTCCAATGGTAGAATCAAGTTTATTAACTAAGTTACTTAAACCTTTTTCTATCAGTTTATCGCGGCCCTCTTTTGTGTACTGAACCTTTTTACCAACAAATACGTTATCAGCATCTTGACCAATTGCCGCGAAATATTCTTTAATTAAAGCAACTCCTGAAAGTTGAGTCTGGTCAATTTCAAGATAGTCACTTGCTATCCAGCCCGGCATACGATAACCATTTAGGATTTCATCGTCGTAATTATAATCACGGAAGTCTGTGCCTATAAATTCAGACGGATGATTAATGTAGGAATCAATAAAGGTTTCAACGTCTTCCTCTGTTGTTTCAAGAATAGGTTCAAAGCAACGAAGAAGGTCTTTTAGTGTACTCCAGTATAGTTCATATTGTTCCTCTTCATCTATGCACTCATTGTAAAGCTCTTCATATCTTTCCGCAAAGGCTATTCCTTTTTCGTAGTTAAGAGCCTGATAGATTTCTCTGAAAGCGGTATTATCACCGGTAATAGTAAGAACATTACTTTCAGAATCAAAAGTAAAAGTCAAGAACATAGATAAGAAATTAAGTAATGGATTATTAATTTCATTGACAATTATTTTGTCATATTTTCCATCCTTGTTTGGTTCTCCCAAAGTAAACATACCCTCTGGCATCATATCAAGCCAGCGCATTGTTCCTACCCATTCTCCATAAGGGAGTTGGTCTCCTCTCCACTGAATTGTCTACCAATAGAACAATTTAATAAAGTGTCCTAGCTTTTCGCGCGGAATAGGTTCAACATAGTAACAGTGTTTTGGGTGAAAATCTTTAAGGTCTTGTAGAGTGTTTATGTTTATATAACCGTCCCAAAAATCAGCTAAGTGCAAATTAAAGGCTCTTGATGTACCATCTGATATTTCTTCTTGCTGTGTAGAGCCAAGTTCTGAATAGATGTACTCAGAAGAATAAGGATATTTTCTTACATCAAAGCACTTGTCAACTGGGAAAATACCTTGCTTAATCTTTTCACTGATTTCTTCTGCGGTATAGTAATTGTAATAGCCGCCATCTTCAATAGAACAGTTGATTTTATTATCAACATCTTCACCATCTAAAATACGCTGTGCAACCTCATATTTGTTTAGGTGTCTACGTTTGAAATAACGATTTCCATATTTATATGGTTCATTATCTTCTTTTTTGTAGGTTGTAAGTCCGCACCAATCAACGGCATTTCCAATTGATAAACGTTCAACATTAAAACGTCTTATTCTGAATTTTGTACCGCCACGACATGACCAAAAACTACGCTTATTTTCATCAAAACGAAGTTCCCAATCTACAGGTAAGTCGCCCGGATTATATACAAGAATACGTGAACCAATCATTGGTCTATTGTTTATAAAACCAAGTTCCATATTTACATAATCTGTTTTAGAATATTGTGGCATATACATAAGCTCTTGGTCATAATCAAGAGTAGGTGTGGTCAATAGTTTAGCTGTGCCTTGCCACTGAGGAACATTGCTCCAATAATTACGTACATTTACAATTGTCTTTTCGCCATCTGGAGTATCAAAGAATAGTTCTCCTAACTGAACCTGTTCTGTGGTTGGAAAACCGGTCTTCCATATTACGCCATCGTTTGGACTATAGCTATAATCTTTGTTATTGTGTATTGGGTCGCGGCCATTATTTGGAGAAACATTGTAATGATATTTTACATCAGGGTCAATTGGAGAATAATTAAATGTATCGTTCTTAACAAATGTTTCGTCTTTTTGCCCTTGATTAATAATACATTCAGGAGTATGTGTGATATAATAATCAGCCGCCCTTACTATATATTTATCTTTTCCAAGTGCATAAGGAAAATAGCAAATAAAGGTAAGTTTACCATCTCCTTTGTAAACCCTTTCTCCAGTATCCTTATCTATAAAACATATTGATTTAAATTCAGGCTTTCCCTTTAGTTTTGCCTTCCATGTTTTGTAAGGCTCTTCATCGAATACTAAGTCCTGAAGTTTATCGGTAGAAAAAATCTAACGTATCTTTCTATAGATTTTCTCAGAAACGCTATCAAAAGCTACGCTACAAGTAAATTCTCTATTCTTATAAACTGAACCGAAATAGTATTGTCCATCGCCGCCCGGAACGTCTACTACAGAATCGTTCGCAGATGGGAGTGTTCTGTTTTCATATTTACCCGAAGAACTTACCACTTCTAAGTTTAAATCAGAAGTATGGATATTACCGAAGCGAAAGCCCTAAAATGCCCTTACTCTCATTATTTTACCACCTCCCAATGATACCCAGCAAAAGTTTTTTGTCTACCACTTAAACATGAGCTTATATTGCTTGAACTTTTATATCCAAAAAATTCAGTAGCTTCTTTTTGACTTTTAAAAACCTAGCCTGTCTCTATACAACGAACTGGTATTTCAATTTGCTATGCTCGTCTTTTAATACCAGTACCATAATTAATGTTTTCTTTGCATGTCATCCACTCTAAATTATCTAAATTATTATTTAATTTATTTTCATCTTTGTGATTAACCTATAAAGACTTATAATCTTCTCGAAAGGCAAAGGCCATTAAAATTAAACGGTGTACCCTATACGAAGTTATTTTTCCATCTTTACTAAGTCTAACTTCATAATAACCGTCTTTTGTAACGCATGGCTATAAATATTTATTACGATGATATGTGTAAATACGACCGTCCTCTGTTGCGGCATATCTTCCTTCATATCCGGGTATGTCCTTTGTTTTCATGTATTTCACCTCACTTAAAGGATTTTGATTCCTGTCTAATATTATGTAGTCATTACTGTGTTTTTATCCAATAAAAGAAAAGAGCCTGGCTACATGAGCCAGACTCTATAAATTAATTCTATTGTAAGATAGTTGGTGAACCAATTGGTCTTGAAACTTCTATAATTTCTTTCTTAACACGGTCTATCATGTTATCAACATCTACGTCAGATGTGAGCTTGTCGATATTAAGGTTAATTTCTACAGCCACGTCTCCGCCGCGATTGTTGGTGATATTTTGCGTAGGATTGCTACCAAGCCATGGAAGGTCAGCAAGGATTTTTGCGGCTTCACCGATTCTTGCTGTGTCTTCTGCTGAAAGGAAAGCTTCTGGTTTTGAATATGAACCATCTACCCAAGCTGGGCCTGTGTAATTTACAAGACCGCCTTCTGCATATTTTTTGTTTTTAGAATTAAGTCCCATAAAATATTTTAAATTTAATCGTGCAGCTAAATTTTTATAATCTGAATAATTTATATCACCATCTAATACTGAAGACAACCACTTTGCTCTATCATCTGGATTAGCACTTTCAAGAAGGCGTTGGATACCAGCTTCACTAAATTTTTTGGCATCTGGACCGGAAATAAAATGTAATGCGTCTAATGCGGCATTATAATCCTCTGGGGTATTAGCTAAATAATGAACCCATCCTTTTGCAGTTTTTAGTGAAAAACTTTCTGGTTCACTGGCACCAACATTAACTAAATCCCCACCAAGACCTGGAGTTTCAGGCGGTGGATTGCTGGTACCTCCTGCTCCGTCTCCTAGCTTACTTGCGAGATTATCAGCTTCTTTAGCACACTCAGCTAATTTTTCATAAGCATCTTGTAATGCCTTGTTTGCGGCATCAATAGCTTCAGCAGCTTTCTTCATATCTTCCGTAAAGGCTTCTGTTGTTTCATTAAACTGTCTAATAACTTCCTGTGTGAAAGCTTCTCCAGTCTAATTAACAATATTTGTAACTTCCTGTCCAGTTACTGTTGTCATTTCAACAATATAATCACCAGTTTCGGTAGCCGCATCCATTGCCTATAATGCCATATACTCAGTAGCTTCTTCGTAGGTATTAGCATATTCTGCTAATTTTTCCTACTGCATAGCTAATGTCATATCAGCATATTCTTTAGAAATAGAACTAATATACTGAGCATATTCTTCAGCATTATCAAAACTCTGTATCATAGACTCTGCTTTTGCGTTCCAATATGCAGTATTATCAATGATAGCTTCTTTAAGTTCCATTTCTTCATTACGAAGTTCTTCTTGTGATTCATAAAGTTTTTCAAGATTATCAACCACGTTGTCAATAGCATCATTAAGCATTTCTTCTCTAGACTGAGCAACTTCTTTTTCAAGACTTGCTACATCTTTTGCATTTGCTCCTGATGTATCACGGCGCATAAGTGAAAGTTTCTTTTCTTGTTGTGCAAGTTCTTCCCACTTATTTTCTTGTTCTCTTAACTTCTTTTGCTTATCAATAGCATCCTTAAGAGCATCAAGATAATCGTCATCTTGTTTCTTTAAGTCATCATATTTAGATTTTTGGTCGTTAACCTCATCTTCATATTGTTTCTTTAAAGCTTCTGCAAGTTGTGTTTCAAGTGCAACATATTTCTTTAAAGCGTCTTCGCGTTCTTTCTGAATATCCTTTTCTGCCTTTCTTACGTTATCTTCAGACTTAAGTAATTCATCAGCATACTTATTATATTCAGAAACTTGCTGTTCAATAAGGTCTTTAAACTTATCACTAAAACGAGCTTCATTAAGAAGTCTCTGGTCAAGCATATATTTACCGGTTCTTGCATCTTTACGAGCATAGTTGCCAAAGTTAATATTAGTTGTTTCACCAGTTTGAGAATTGGTATAAGCGTATGTACCGTTTTCAATCATGTTGCCATAATTGTTTAGACCGGCTTTAATTGCTTCTTGCTTTGCCTTTTCTTCTGCAATAAGTTGTTTTGTTGCCGCGCCATATCTACTCATTGCATCAATGGCAGAGTCAATAGTATTGGCATCTTCTACTATATCTTTCGCGCGAGAAAGTTCATCGTTAAATGAGCTTAATGCTTCGTTATAGTTATAAAGGTTATCAAGACTTGATTTACGGTTTTCTGAGCCATTTAATAAATCATTGTAAGCCTTAATTTTTTCGTTAAGGTCTTCTTGTTTATCAGCAACATCTTCTTGTGCTTTGGCTAAGTCTTTAAGGGCCTTTTCATAGTCTTTAGTTGCTTTCTCAGCATCAGTTTCTTCTGGGATGGCGTTCTGATATTGTTCATCAAAATAGTTTGCCATACCCTACCAGTAAGATTTAGCTTGTTCAAGACTCTTTTCAAGGGCTGTTGTATCTCTTCCTTCAGCTCGTGCTGCGTCAATAGAAATCTATATATAATTAACTTTTTCCGCGCCAAGGTCTTTATATTTCTGAATTAAATCCTCTATGTTCTTAATAGAGCGAGAATTATAATTTAGATAATCTTCCGGATTTAAGCCTACATTAAGTAATGACTCTTTAACGGCCTTAAATTGAGTATTATTAAGACTACCTTTTTTAAGTTGTCCTTCTATTGCCGGGAGTATCTTACCAAAATCTTCAGCAATAGTATCTATACCATTTTCAGCTATTTCTTGAATTGCTAATGCTCCGCCTTCAGTTGTAGGGATAAGGTTATCTGCTAATCCATTTTTAAAACCAAGTGAGAAATTCTGTGCCCAAAGCCTTCCTGCTTCTTCCTGTTCTGCTTCTGTTCCAAAAGAATTTATGAAAGTTTCTTTTGTCTTATAGTAATTATCGGCAGTTATCTGTCCCCAATCTAAGTTTTGATAAGCGGCAAGAACATTACCAGAACCTCTAATCAAGTTAAGATAGTTTCTTGTACGACCTTCGTCATAATCAAATTTTTTTAAAAGATTCTGATAAGACTTTAATACATTTTCGGTATCGACAAAAGAATCTGTTTTTTGGTATTTAATTCCTAAAGTATCAAGTTTACCAGTTACTTCTTTAGACTGCTCCTCAATATGATTACGAATTAAGTTTTGTGTATCTTGGTCAAGAGTTTTGATAATATTATCTAATTCTTTTTCGTCGTAGTTTTTCCAATTTGCACCAAGGTCTTCTAACTTTTGTTTTATAGCTTCGGATTCTTTTTCCCAATTTTTCGCTACTATTTCGCCTATGCTTTGATTTTTTTCTGCTTCGAATATTTGGAACTTCTCATCATCAGTTAGTTTAACTGCACCGCCAAAAAACCCTTCTTTAAGCTTGTTCTTTTCTGAGTCATAAATCTTATTATAAAGGTCTTCGTTATTTTCTTTCAAGAAAGCAAGTGCATTATCATTTAGACCGCGATAATCAACAGACGCCGCTTTTTCTGTAATCTATCCATTAAGCACAGCAGCAGTAAGTTGACTTACACCCAATGCTTGTCCGATGTTTTGAGCTCTAACTTTGGCCTCTTCTTGTCTCAGCTCATATGAAGCTTTATCGAGATAAGCCATATACAAGTCTTGAATTTGTTTTCCGACTTCTGCGCTAACTTCAGTCCAAGCACCTATTTGTCCTTTTGTATCAATATTCTAATTTTCTGCCCAATCTCTTACGTAATTTCTTACTGTCTGTGGAATATCATCTCTTTCAAAAAGTTGGTCATATGTAGTTTGAGCAGAAACCCCCAAGAGCTTATGTAAAGACTAAAAATAATATCCATTTACCTCGTCATATCCCACATTTTCGACTCTTTCTCTTTCTGCGTTTATTTTGCCCTATTCTAAACTGTAACCCTATAAACCAGTTGCAATTGCATTACCCTCTGCAATAGCTTTGCTTTGTTTTTGTTTTTTAAGGATTTCATCCCATTTTTCAGACTGAACGGTGAGTTCATTTGTTATGGTGCTATAACTATCAACTAATTCCGGAAATTCATTTACTATCTATTCAACAATTTTATTATATTCTTCCTGTTCATCTTCTGTTAATACAATTCTATTATGTAACTCTTCATATCTCTTTTTAAGTTCTTCTACGTTATCATAGGTTTTTCTAGCTTCTTTAGCTCTTGAACTGGATTCTGCAATTAATTCCGATTGTTTTTCCAGTAATTCATTAATTCTTTTTAACTGACTCTCTGGGCTATTTTCCTTGGCAAATTTCACCTATTTTGCTACTTCCGCGCCTATCAATCCAATAATAAGTAAAGCAGCAGAAATACCACCAGTCATTGCCGCAGATGAAGTAGTAAAAGCCACCCATGCGTTTTCTGCAGTTTTGATTGCGGTAGCTACAGCTGAAATTGCTGGAATTAAATTAGTAGTAAGCATCATGACAGACGTCATTGTCATTGCTCTAAAGGCTTCTTCGGTAGAAGTTGTACCACTAATTATGCCTGTTAAAGCTATAGATATAGAACCAAAAGCTGCTCCTAATGCCGAGCCTAAAGCAGCAGACTGTTGTTTAGCTATTTCTTCAGTATTAGAAAGACTCTTAATTCCTTGGGTCGCTGAATTAATCTTATTAGTTGTATTCTAAGCCGCTTCACTCATATGTCCTAATTGAGTTGTAAATTCTGAGGTATCTTGACTTAGGTTAGGGAACATTACGTGTAAAGCTTTTAGGGCCTCTCTCTCCTGTCCCATACTATAAACTTCTTCACCCAGAAGTGTATTTAAAATTACAACTGGATTTGTAAGTCCCGCTATGTCGGTAGATAACATTTTAATGGCTTCGCTAGTGCTAGTAAAAAGTGCAGGGTTGAGATTGTTTCCGAAATTTGCTCCAAAATCTGCTGTTAAACTATTTATTTTTGCCTTCAGATTGTTAATCTGTTTTGCTATCGCCCTCTCACCGAGAGAACCTGTTTTATTGTTAAAATCATTTATAATTTTTTTAGTAACGTTATTAAAAGCATTTGATACCGTTTGTGCTGATGAAGCAATTTGGCTAGTTAAAGCACTAATAAGCTGTTTACCAATAATAACACCCATTACGCCACCGACAACAAGTCTCTTTGTATCAACATTATTTAATCGGTCTAAAAGGTTGGAAGCTGTTGTTAACATACCCTTCCAAAGGTCACTATTTGTGATAGAAACCTTAAACTCTTCCCATTTTGTCTGTAACTGCTTTAATTTATATTCAACAGTATCAGCATATTTTGCGAACTGCTGGTCGGCCTTACCTTCAGCTTCTGCCGCGGTTTCCATGAGTTCTACGGTTCTGTCATATCCATCCATGAGAGCGAGGAAACGTGACTGCTGACGAGAACCGGCCGCGATAGTAGCGATATAACGCTGAGTATTACGGTCTAATGATGACCACTTGCTAGATAATTCAAGCAATACTTGGTCGAGGTCTCTAAACTGTAAGGTTTCATCCTTTAACTGAACGCCTACGCTCTTTAACGCCTTATCTACTTTGTTAAGGTCTAAATCGTCAAATTCTGAATCTGCCGCCGATACATTATTCTTTAATTCACCAAATCGAGCGATAATGGTTTTTAAAGATGTACCGATATTTTCTGCACCTTCCTGAGTAGTTTCGAGCATATGAGTAAGGAATACAGATGTATTCTCGAAGCTCATACCGGCTGAATTAGCAATTGATGCAGTTCTTTCCATAGCTTTTGCGATTTCATCAACAGATGCGGCTGCGTGAGCGGCAAGTTCTGAGTAAACGTCGGTAATATGAGAACCTTCGTTCATCGCCATGTTAAAACCGTGGATTGTAGATGTCATTTCTTTAGTAGCTGTACTAAAGTCTGAACCCGCTAATGTGGCAAGTTTCATGGTATCAGTTGTTAACTACAAAGCTTCGTTTGTATCAAGACCTTGCTGATAGAACAAGGCTGATGCCGAAATCATATCATTCGTACTTTGACCAAGTTTAGTAGCCATGTCAGCGTATTTATCATACTGCGCCCACATGTCTGATAGTGTTTTATCAGTAACCATGGCGATAGAAGCGAATGATTTATCAAGCTGTTTTACTGATTCAAAAGTTTTATTTAATTCTGCCCTTATTTTATAGAAAATTGACGTTGCCGAGAAAAGGAAAAGAATTCTCTAGCGCAGACTTTCTATAGACCTTGCCATGTTTGAAGCTTGTGTGGCTGCTTTGGCAATTGGATTTATCATTTCATCAAAGCTAGTACGCGCTCTATGAGAGTTTTCGGCTGTCTCTGTCATAACTCTATTGGATGTTTCCATAGCTTTATTAAGTTCATCCGCTGAAGCACGAGGATTCTGCATTATCCTACCGAGGTCAGAATAGTCTTTTTCAACTTCCTTAATGGCTCTGTGAGTATCTGTTAAAACAGACGTTTTTACTTTATATTCCCCACTTTCCTTATCAATACTTCCAATCGCTTCAACAGATTCCTTTCCAGCCTTGGCATTCTTTCTGGCTTCTGATATTTGTTCAGCATACTGGGCCGCAGCATCTTTAGCCTACTGTAATTGCTCCTTTAACTGTTTTGCTTTTTCGCCCTATGAGCTAAGTTCTGGACCAAGACCATTTTCAACGATATAAGCATTTAGTTGTTGCCAAATCTGCTGTATACTTTTTGATGTTGCTGCTAATTGCTGTGCTTTAGCAAGTATCTTTGCTCTGTCTTCTGCTTTTTGAGTATCAGATATTCCCTGGTTTGTAGCAAACAACTGCATAGCTTTTCCGGCCTTGTTTGTACCAACACCAGTAAGAACACTGGCAACTGCGGCACTCTGTTGACCTTTAAGTTTTTGCTGTTCTGCTTGAATGGCTTTTAATCTTTCGACCCTTATTTTTAATTCTTCATTCAAGGCTTTTTCAGCAACTTCATTTTTATTAGTTGCCGCAACAATATCATCGGTTATTTTTTTAACGTTTGAAAACCCAGCTTTAGTAAAAATGTCTGATAGACCACTAACCGATAGCTTAATTCTATCAACCATCTATTTTAAATCGGTTCCAGCCGCGCCAATTAATGTATCTAACTTACCGAATTTACCGATAAGTTTATTCATGCTATCATTAAACGCCGCGATTTCCTTTGGATTGGTAAAACCATTCTAAGCCTACTTTTTAAGAATGTCATAATCCTTAATCAGCTTATCAAGCTCTTTGCTGATATTGCCGGTTACTTGAACGGAATAACCGGCATTTTCCATTTCTTTAAGCGCACGCTTATAACCTTGGACTAAACCAGTGCTGTCAAGGTCTAAGGTATAAACCGTTTTATTTGCCATTCACATCACGCTCCTTATTGCATATTTCTTAAAAATACTTCCAGTTTTTCTTTAAAATTAAATTTTACACTAGAATAATTAAGCTTTAAATTTTCCTTCCATTTGTTTGGAGGTGGGTCACCATCTTGTCCTGTATATGGAGTTAAGAATTCATGTACATCTTGCAGCGAAGCGTGTCCTAAACTTGCAAAGGTTTCTGCCATTCTTCTCCATGAATTATCCCATGTTTTTAGTAAAGGCAGATTAGGATTCTTATCCATATTCCCGTATGAAAAATAGAAGTCCTTTAATTGTAAAACCTAATCAGTCTTTTGTAAGGCTTGCGCAAAGGCATAAAAAATAACGGAAGCTGGAATAAAATTGAAGCCAACAACATAGAAATCATTAACTCCTATGTATTCGTCCAAATCACATTGGTCATACCTAAGAAAACTATTTATATTGGAGTAAAGTAATTCTAACATATGCTCCGCTATTCTATCGCCACCATAAATATAGTCTTTTTCGAGCATATTTTCGTTAACCCACCATTCTGGTTGCTTTCTGTATAACCATAATCTATTTGCTAACTCATATAACATCGCTCTTTTAGCGTCATTCAAATATCTTCCCATGTATTCTTCATTATAAAAATTGCCGTGAGAATCATTAAAGGTAAAAGTACCAATATTAGTATAATTCTTAATTTGGAAACCAAAAAGCTTTAATTCTCCATCTACCATTTTACTGAGAACAACGTCAACAGCCACGTCTTTTCCTGAGTTGCTTTTGTTTTGACCCACGATTCTTACTTGTTCTCCTGCACCCTCATTTACAAGAGCCTATATCATAACACCAAACATGACTTCTCCTATTGTACCAGATGTTGCGGCGTAATTAGTAGTACCTTTAAAAATTTCCTCAATAAGATGAGGTTGAGCTTGTAAGATTCTTACCATAGGTCCCTTAAGGTCATCAATTTCCCAAAAGCTATCAGCAATAGTATCCTATTTTCTTCGCCGCCATTCTTGTAGGGAATGTCTTACGACCCCTAAGAATATTGAAGCTAGTTTTTCCAAATTGGCGGTACTAAGATTTGAAAGGCTTACCTTTTTCCCCTCTGCTTGCTTTATAAATTCAGATTTATCAACCGTAAAAGATAAAATTCCCTTAAGGTCTTTATATTTGTATCGGGAAGTATCATTCCCGTTTTCATCCTTTATTTTCTGACAAATTGTTTTATTAAAGGCATTTTGAATTATTTGATAACTATCTTCTCGTGTAAAAGAAAAGAAGTTCATATCTTCTAAGAATGATATACCATTAGCATCTGTAGTACAGAAAACTTCAAGCTTTCCTTTCTTCTGGTCCTGATTGGCCGAAATCATAAAAAGTTGCTAAGACGTTTCTTTTACATTTTCCATTTTTCCAGTAGACATATTTTTACGTCTGCTTCTGACCGTATATTGATGTGTAAGAAAGGCAATGTCTAAGTTAGCCAAAAGGTCCTAACTAAACTATTTAAAGAATACATCATTTTGCTTCATACCATTCTTTTTAACGTCCTTTTTAAAGGATTCTATGAGTTCCTTACCCATATCCTTACTCATTTTTAGTAAGCGGGTTTTAAGAAAAACAGGATTTAAAACATACTCATCTCCGCCAGGTTTCCTGCTGGTAATTTCACTTTGCTATAAATATTCAGCTTTTCTGCCAGATAATCTGACATACTCTTGCATTTTTATTGTGCCTGTTTTAATAATGCTATCTACAAAACCCTTATTAGATAAACCCATAATCCATTCATAGTTGTCACTACCTTTTTTATCAAAAACACAAGCTCTCATTCTCGCCTGAAATTTGTCTATTGCTCCTTTGCTCTGGAAGATGTCCCAAAGGCCCTTTAATGTTGTTGGAAGCTAATATCCTTCTTCCATATTTATAGCCTTTAAAAATTGCATCTCTCTAACGAAAGATTTCTCGGCCTTTTTCATAACATTATATATAAGGTCTGATTCTTGCATCTTTATCATAAGTAATCACCTGTTAATTCGGTTTCTAAAAAAGTGATGTTACATATTCTTTCATCTAATCTATCTTCCGGTGGATAGCCAATAAAGCTAAAATCGCTTACTACAGAGGTGTTATAAGAAGTACCCAATTTCATTGCCAGACTTGAACGAATTTTAATCTTAGGAATTTCAAGAATAGCAGTTTTTGGTTCTCCAGTAAAGTAATCTTTTACAGTCATCTTTCCAGTTAATCGTAAGAAGTCTTTAAATAAACGATTACCAACTTCCAGTTCAACAATTTTGTCTTCATAGTTAAAAGTATAATCCACAACAACTTCCTTATGCTCTGCCATGAAAATTATCTGATTGCCGCACACTTTAAAGTTAAGTATTTTCTTACCAGTGTCTTTATCGTAGCAAAAGATATACTTATCAGATTGCGGCGGAAGTGGTTTGAGTGGTAGCCAAGGTTTTCTACCCATTGGCATTTGTTCTCCTTCAGGATTTCCCTGTAAGCCTAACTGTTCCGGAACTGCATTAGGAATAAATTTTAAGACACAAAAATATCGGTCTCCGTCTTCAATAACCGGAACCTATTCTTTATAGCTTATGCTTTTTGTATTTGGTCTACCAACCTTTGAATTACTTAAAATACTCCATGTGGTTGGTGAAAGCACCCCGTTTGATATTGCGAAATTTGCTTGTGTGTCAGTTACCCAATCTATCAATAAATTATTGTGATAGCCACCACGAGCTTCCTTGATAGATTGCTGTTCATAGAATTGTGCTATGTCAGCTCTTTCAAAATTGAGTATAGCTTCATTAATATCGTAATGCTAATTACCAATATCAACAGCTTCATTGAGCCTAATGCTTACATCAAACAATTCTTTAACTCCAACAAGATTGTCTTCCATAATATCACCTCCTTTTTTATAATGTAGAGAAAACCGTAACCAAATAAAAAAAAGAAGTGGGCGACTAAGCCCACTTCGTTATTAATACATTTCTTCATTTGCAGCAACTACTTCTTCTTTTGTCTATAAGATAGGTGTTCGTGCATATCGTTTGCTTTGTGGAATAATTCTTTCGCCACCCTCATGTTCATCTTTTTCTGTTTTATAGAAAATCAATTCAACAGCATTTTTATTTTCATCAATTGGGTCAAGAATTGCCACATCAAAAGAGAATGTAGCCGGTTCGCCTTTTCCACTTAAATTTAATGCAGTTGACGAAGAAATTGCAGTTCTATTAAGTATAATCTGACAAGGACTATCTTTGCCAGTTGCTTGGTCTTTAACCTCAGTCTTTCCGACTATCATATATTCGCCACTAAAAGTGTCGTAGTCAATTGGCACATCAATACCTAAGAAAGTAATATCGTTATCATCGGTATCAATTACTCTTGTTTTCTTGTAATAGGTTGTGCCATATTTTAGTGTGAAATATTGACGCTTAGTGATTAAGAAATATTGGATGGTAAAAACAGGATTTGGTGTTATAGTCTTTGTTATTATAATGTCTTCTGGAGTTAAACTATTAACCCAATCCTCCGTCGCGATACCATAAGCTTCCAAAAGATAAGGTTTAATCTTATCTATAAACTTATTCTTTCTTGCGTTCTCATAATCTATGCCCGATGGATAATCAAGGCGAGATACCACCATGGCTTTTTGATTTTTAATTGTTTCGTCAAGAGGAGTTGACTCAGCAAAAGGCATCATAGTTTTTTCATCATAGTAAACGGTATAATTACCTATATCGTTCCTATACATCCTTTTTATATTTTCATTCTGCTCTATAATATCTATTTTAAGACCGTTAGGGTCAGTAACTGTATATTGCTCAAAGTGGTCAATTTTCTTAACCTCTTTAAGACAGTTCGATTGATAACCAAAATTTTTATTGT
>JAEEGL015945640.1_pt1 | contig 14651 bp, 14 predicted proteins | sample 9134231 | NCBI WGS metagenome assembly JAEEGL01 (sample SAMN16246548, study PRJNA631951) | gut metagenome | biome: gut microbiome; feature: rumen; material: fiber-attached | host: Bos | place: Iran: Karaj | collected 2018-10 | reverse complement strand
TTGAGCAGGAGGTCCAGTATAGCGCTGTCCAGGACGATATCGCGGTGATTGCTCAGGAAGGTATAGCGCTCAGGGCCAGGTTGGATATATGTGTGCTGGAAGGTAGCACCCGAACTGCACCGATGAAGTACATAGCGCACCAGGGGTTTCATGTAGCGCATCTGAAAGTCCAAAGTGCTGTGTACGCCTGTGAAAGACAGTCGAAGCAAACCCTTCCGAAGCCACTGAGGCAGCCAGGGGGCCAGCCCATGGAGCACAGCGTTGAACTGGCGGTCGGCCAGCAATGACTCCATTGCAGGCCTTACTTCTTCGTCGTCAAAAGGACGTATCTCGTCAAACTCTGGCGGTCTCATGCTCTGTCGGCTAACGTGTCTTCAATTATCTCGGTCAGCACGTCCTTGATGTCCAGCCCAGCTGCCCGAACCTGCTGGGGAATGAAGCTGGTGGCAGTCATGCCAGGGGTCGTATTTATCTCCAGGAGCTTAATCTTCTCGCCTTCGGTGATAATATAGTCTATTCGTATGATACCGTGGCAGCCCAGGATGTCGTAGAGGGTGCTCGTCAGGGTCTGAATCCGCTGCGAGAGGTGTTCGCTGATACGGGCCGGAGTGATTTCCTGCACCTGGCCGTTGTACTTGGCATCGTAATCGAAGAACTCGCCGGCCGGCACGACCTCCGTAACAGGGAACACCACGCTGCGCTGGCGCGTCTTGTAGCATCCGCATGTCACTTCCGTTCCAGCCATAAATGCCTCGACCATAACATCTTCTCCTTCGCGCAAGGCCGTCTCTATGGCAGGACGCAGCTCTGCCTCGGTCTTCACTTTCGTCGTTCCGAAACTGCTACCCCCACTGGCGGGCTTCACGAAGCAGGGCAGACCGATGCGCGAAATGATGTCTTCATCGGCCACACTGTCTTCCTGTCCCTTGCGGATGAGCATGCTGTCCGCTACCGATACGCCGAATGAACGCATATAGTTGTTCAGGACGAACTTGTCGTAGGTCATGGCTTCCACCAGCACATTACAGGTGCTGTAGGGCATGCCAATAAGCTCCAGATAGCCCTGCAGAATGCCGTTCTCGCCTGGTGCGCCGTGAATGGTGACGTAGCAGAAATCGGGCTGGACGCGTCCTGTGGGTGTCTCGAAACTGAAATCGTTGCGGTCCACTGGTACACGGGAATTGTCAGCTAAGATGGCTTCCCAGTGCCGGGCGTGAATCTCTATTTTGTATATGATATAACGTTCCTTGTCCAGAAAGGACTCTATGCCTGCGGCACTACGCATACTGACGTCGTGCTCCGAGGAATCTCCTCCACATACAATGGCAATGACTTTCTTTTTCATCTTTTCGTTATAATTTCTCTCTCCTTTGGTTCTTATATATATTATATAATGTATCCTATTCTTCAGTCTTTATCTTTCTCCACTTTTCCAGCAAGGCATTCATGTCGGCAGGAATATCGCTCGTGAAGAACATTTCCTGGCCAGTGCGCGGATGCACGAAGCCCAATGTGCGGGCATGAAGAGCCTGACGAGGACAGACAGCAAAGCAGTTGTGGATAAATGCCTTGTATGTGGCGCTCATATTGCCACGCAGAATCTCCTGCCCGCCATATCGCTCGTCATTGAACAGAACGTGCCCGATATGTTTCATGTGGACACGTATCTGATGGGTTCGCCCTGTCTCAAGCACACATTCCACCAGTGTGACGTGCCCGAAGCGCTCCAGCACACGATAGTGGGTGACTGCAGGCTTGCCAACTTCGCTGTCGGGTGGGAATACGGCCATCTGAAGCCGGTCCTTAGGATTGCGCCCGATGTTTCCCTCGATGCGGCCTTCGTTCTCGACGAAGTTTCCCCAAACGAGCGCATTGTATTGCCGCTTGGTGGATTTCACAAAGAACTGGTGGCAAAGATGGGTCTTGGCTTCGGGCGTCTTGGCAATGACCAAAAGTCCGCTAGTATCTTTGTCTATACGATGTACCAGTCCGACAGTAGGGTCGTTGGGGTCAAAGGCCGGCATATCTTTCAGGTGCCAAGCCAGCGCGTTCACCAGCGTGCCGCTATAATTCCCGCAACCTGGATGCACAACCATACCCGCAGGTTTGTTGATGACCAGGAGGTCGTCGTCCTCATAGACAACATCCAGTGGAATATCCTCGGGAGTGATTTCCCAGTCGCGCTTTGGACGGTCCAATACAAGAGTGACCACTTGAAGAGGCTTCACCTTGTAGTTGCTTTTCACCGGCTTACCGTCAACACGGATACATCCCGCCTCGGCCGCTTTCTGAATGCGGTTACGGCTGGTGTCGCCCAGGTGGTCCATCAGGAACTTGTCTATGCGCATAGGGCTCTGCCCCTTGTCGGCTACGATGCGCCAGTGCTCGTGCTCCTCCTGAAGGAGCTCCCCGTCTTCGGCCTCGCCCTCAAAAAGCAGTTCCTCGTCGAGTAGGTCTATGTCTTCCAGTTCGCTACTCATCACCCGTCAATACGTCTGCATCGGTTACAACTTCGCCGTCTGTCCATTCATGGTCCTCCATCTCATCGCTCACGTCGCTATTTCCCACAACGAGTACCAGGGGCATGTCTATGGGTATTCGCTCTCCTACTGCCACATTCCGGCCGTTGCACTTCACACCCAGAACCCAGTCTTTGTCGCCAGGCACATACTCGATGGGGCCCAGTTTGAAACCATAGGCCTTCAGCTTGGCCTCGGCCTCGCGCAGTGAGCAGTTGTCGGCTATATCTGGCAGTGCTAATGTAGGTGTCTGCTTCGCATTAATTGTCAGATAAACCTCGCGCCCGGCCTTCACTCTGCTACCACTGGCAGGCAACTGGTCCAGTACTGTACCGGCTGGCAGGCTGCGGTTGTAACTGCTGTCTATGACAACAGCCTCCAGCTCTACGTGCCCCAGGGCGAACTCGGCATCGCTCAGAATCATATCCTTCACGTTGGGCACTTCCACGCTCTGGCCGTGACGGGTGTAATATGCCATCCAGTACCAAAGACCCGCCAACACCAAGATGACGGCCAGAACCAGGGCAATGAGATTCCCAAACACCAGGGGACTGAATATTTTCTTGCTAAAATCCTTTAATGACATGTCGTTCTGTTCTTTTTTGGCCTCAAAGTTAGCAATAAAAAACAAAAAGAAGTAAAGTTTCCCCTACTTCTTTTTGTTTTATGTGAGATTTTGATGATTCGGGACGGAGATTCCGCCGTTCGGAGTTTCCTTCGGGATGGGGAATCATCCTATCCGGGGAAATCAATCCTTGCCGTGACGCTCGTCGGAAACGGTGAGCTTCTTGCGGCCCTTTGCACGACGTGCAGCCAGCACGCGACGGCCGTTCTTAGTAGTCATTCTCTGACGGAAACCGTGCTTGTTATTGCGGCGACGGTTGTGGGGCTGAAATGTTCTTTTCATATCTGATTTTGCTTTTTATTGATTATACTTTACTGATTCGGGGTGCAAAATTATGACTTTTTTTCCAAATGAGCAAACTTTCTTGTATGAAATTTGAAAAGGTGCCAGAGAAAAATTGTATTTGAGCATCATTTTTCTCATTTCAATATTTCATTTTTCATTATTTCTTTGTACCTTTGCGGCGCAAAAAGCGTAATTTACATTTAAAACAACAAATTCTTATGATTAATTCACAAGACATCAAAAAGGGCACTTGCATCCGGATGGATGGCAAGCTCTATTTCTGTATCGACTTCCTGCATCGTAAACCAGGTAAGGGAAACACCATCATGAACGTCACACTGAAGGACGTAGTTAACGGAGGCGTACTGGAGCGCCGCTTCAACATCGGCGAAAAGCTGGAGGACGTTCGCGTGGAGCGTCGCCCCTACCAGTTCCTCTACAAGGATGGCGATGATTTGGTATTTATGAACAACGAGACCTTCGAGCAGGTTACTATTGCCTCCGACCAGGTGAATGGTGTGGACTTCATGAAGGAAGGCCAGAACGTGGAGGTCGTTACGGACACCAGCACTGACACAGTGCTCTATGCCGACGTACCAGCTAAGGTTCATCTGACTGTTACATGGACGGAGCCCGGCCTGAAGGGCGATACTGCCACCAACACTCTTAAGCCGGCCAAGGTGGAGACGGGTGCCGAGATTCGCGTTCCTCTGTTCATTGAGGAAGGCGAGATCGTGGAGGTTGACAGTCGCGACGGTTCTTATCTGGGCCGCGTGAAGTAACAAGAATGCTGTAGGTGCTGTGGCATGATACAGCTTTCCCAGAGGACGTTCCGAAGGATTTTATGCAGCTTTTTGCATGGAAGTCCATCGGAACGTCTGTCATAATATATTGATAAGAAGAACACGAAGAGAGAACGTTCCGACTTATTCCTTCAGTGAAAAGAGATGAAGTATAGCCTGATTATCCCTGTCTTTAACCGTCCCGACGAGGTCGAAGAATTGCTACAGAGTCTGGAAACCCAGACGCTGCGCGACTTCGAGGTCGTCGTAGTGGAGGATGGTTCGCAGGTTCCGTGTGAGGATGTAGTGCGAAGGCATGCCGCCCGGCTTAGCGTGAAGTATTATCGCAAGGAGAATGGGGGGCCTGGCCCTGCCCGTAACTATGGTGCCGACCGTAGCGCGGGCGAGTATCTGATCGTGTTGGACAGCGACTGCGTCTTGCCGCCGGATTACCTGCAGGCTGTGGAGGACGAGTTGACAGCCAATCCCTGTGAGGCTTTCGGCGGGCCGGATCGTGCTCACGAGTCATTTTCGCCAGTGCAGAAGGCTATCAGCTATGGCATGACGAGTTTCCTGACTACAGGCGGCATACGCGGAGGGAAGAAGAAACTGGACCGCTTTTATCCGCGTTCGTTCAATATGGGCCTGCGCTCTGACCTTTGGCGAAAGTTGGGAGGCTTCAGCCCAATGCGCTTTGGAGAGGATATCGATCTGAGCATACGTATCTACGAGAGCGGAGCACGCTGCTGTTTATTCCCTGAGGCTTGGGTGTGGCACAAGCGGAGAACTGACCTGAGGAAGTTCTTCCGTCAGGTCTTCAACAGCGGTATGGCACGCATCAACCTGTGGAAGCGCCATCCCGGAAGTCTGAAAATTGTCCACCTGTTACCCGCGTTGTTCACCGTGGGTGTGATTGTGCTTGCTCTTGTGTTTCTGACCGGACTGGTTTTGCTGGGCCTGGGTCTTTGGGCAGGATTCTGCAGCAATACAGGTTGCAACATGGGCCTGGTAGTTGCCTATGGCGGTGGTCTCTTGATGATTCTGGCCCTATCGCCTTTATTGCTCTACAGCCTGTTGATATTCACCGACTCCTCACTCAGGAACCATTCAATGCGTGTGGGTCTGCTCTCGGTTCCAGCCGCGTTTGTACAGCTTATGGGATATGGATCGGGCTTTATCAAGGCTTGGTGGCAGCGCTGCGTGCTGGGCCGAAAAGAGGAGGTACAGGCTTTTCGCCGTACGTTCTATAAGTGATTGCCTCTCGCGCGCGTACATATATTATATAATGTAAGAAGAGACGCAGATATGCTGAAGATTACTGACTGGGCCGAGGAAGACAGGCCGAGAGAGAAGATGATTGCACAGGGAGCCGAATCGCTCTCTACAGCTGAACTGATGGCCATCCTGATAGGAAGTGGAGGCCCAGGCATTTCGGCTGTGGATCTGATGCGTCAGGTGCTGAATGACTACGACGACAGTCTGCGCATGTTGGGCAGAGCCAGTGTGAAGGAACTGACGAAGTACCGAGGAATGGGTGAGGCCAAAGCAGTAACAGTGCTAGCCGCTTGCCAATTGGCACAGAGGCGGCTAGACGAGGAAACCCGCCAGCGCCGCATCATCCATTCGAGTCGCGACATATACCAGTTCTTCCTCCCTGCAATGCAGGATTTGGCGGTCGAGGAATGCCGTCTGCTCTTGATGAAGCAAAACTGCTCCGTCGTTGGTTCTGTTGTGCTAAGTCGTGGCGGACTGACTGAAACCGCTGTGGACATCCGACTCGTGGTGAAACATGCTCTATTAGCCGATGCTACAGTGATTGCGCTCTGTCACAACCATCCGAGCGGAAGCCTGCGTCCGAGCCGTCAGGACGATGAGCTGACACGCCGAACAGCCAAGGCTTGCTCAATGATGAACCTGCACCTGCTGGACCATATTATCCTGACAGACGGTGCATACTACAGTTATGCCGACGAGGGCCGGCTTGGCGAAAACTAAACACATGATTTCAATGGACGAACAGACAACAACCAATACAATGGACGAGAACGACAGGTTGCAGACCGAAGAGCGTGTAATAGAAATTCTCCGCACGGTCTATGACCCTGAGATTCCAGTCAACATATACGACCTGGGCCTTATATATCGAATCGAGCTCGATGAAACAGGTAGCTCGCTTGCTGTCGATATGACGCTCACCGCTCCCTCATGCCCTGCCGCTGACTTCATAATGGAAGATGTCAGGCAGAAACTAGAGGCCATACAGGGCATACAACATGTTGACGTTCAGCTCGTATTTGAACCCGAGTGGTCGCAAGACATGATGAGTGAGGAAGCCAAACTGGAACTGGGAATGATGTAAACGGAAGACCTGAACAATGAAGAATATCTATTTCCTGTCCGATGCACATCTCGGTTCTCTGGCCATAGCGCACCGCCGCCAGCAAGAACGTCGCCTTGTACGATTTCTTGATGAGGTGAAAGACCGTGCCCAAGCCATTTACATGCTTGGCGACATGTTCGACTTCTGGTTCGAGTATAGTACTGTTGTCCCCCGTGGCTTCACCCGCTTTCTCGGCAAAGTAAGCGAACTGACCGACCTCGGCGTAGAAGTTCATTATTTCGCAGGAAACCATGATCTATGGTTGACTGACTACCTTGAGCGAGAGTGTGGTGTTCAGCTGCACCGTCAGCCAGAAACATTAGAGCTAGCCGACAAGGTTTTCTTCCTGGCCCACGGCGATGGACTTGGGCGTGAAACAACGGGCGAGACATTCCTGCGCCGCCTCTTCCACAGTTCCCTGGCTCGCTGTCTCTTCGCCGCAATACATCCCCGTTGGGGAGTCAGCCTGGCTCTCAGATGGGCCGCACACAGCCGTCGTAAGCATGAAGCGCCAGGCGGCGAACCACCTTATCAAGGCGAGGATCGCGAACCGTTGGTACTCTTTGCCAAGCAGTACCTCGCGTCCCATCCCGAAGTAAACTATTTCCTCTTCGGACATCGCCATATAGAGCTCGACTTGTTACTATCCCGCCAATGCCGAATGATTATGCTGGGCGATTGGGTCACCCATTTCACTTATGCAGTGTTCGACGGCGAACAGCTCTATTTGGAGAATTATGTCGAGGGGGAGCAGATTCAATAGACCTACATCCTGAGTTCCTGCGTACAATAAGCAAGCACGGCAGGGCGATGTGTAACACAAATCACTGTGCGCCCCTGGGCTGTGTATTGTTTCAGCCGGCTTAGCAGCTCTTGTTCTGTTTGTGGATCGAGGGCACTGGTGGCTTCGTCCAGCAGCAGGATATTGCCGCTTCTGAGGAGTGCCCGTGCTATTGCTATTCGCTGTGCCTGTCCTTCGCTAAGCCCTGCACCCAACTCTCCACAGGGTGTCTCCAGTCCCTCTGAACGTTCAAGCACGAACTCAGCGCACGCTGTCCAGAGAGCCTTGTGCATTTCTGCTTCAGTCGCATTGGGATTTCCCAGCAGCAGATTATCGCGAACGGTTCCGCTGAACAGGGAATTGCCCTGAGGCACGTAGATGAGGTTGCACCTGGTCTGAGGACTGGCTGCGGCTGTTTTTCCCTCTTCGTCGTAGAAATCGATTGTTCCCTCCTGTGGCTTCAGCAGAGCCAAGATGAGGCGTATCAAGGTTGTCTTTCCCGTTCCTGTTTCGCCCAGCACGGCCGTTATGCTGCGAGGGGGGAAGTCGTAGCCGAAGTGCTGCAGGATGGGCGCAGATGTCTCGTCGTAGGCGAACGAAACATTGTTAATCCGCAAACCAGCTCCGTTGGGGAATCGAATGGGTTCCCCCTGCTTCTCAATTGGTGCCTCCTGCAGTTCCATCAGGCGCTCGCTGGCTGTCAGGCTACTTATAATCAGTGGAATATAGCGCGTAATCTCGCGGAAAGGACCCTGAATCTGGCCCACCAGCTGGATGAAGGCGAGCATAGTGCCGTATGTGATAGTGCCCTCGGCTAAGCGTGAGGCACCCCACAGGAAGGTGACGAGATAGCCCAGGCTGAAACCCATAGTGAGCAGTGTGGCAGACGTACTGCTGAACAATGTGCGCTCACGCACAAAGCCGCGCAATGTCCGCTGTGAATCGGCCAAGAGTCCCACCATGCGCTCGCTCTGTTCCAGTGTCTTTAGCACAACGCGATGCTGAACGCTCTCCTGGAGGATGCTCTGTATCTTGCTGTCTGTGGTTCGGATCTGACGTGTGATCTGTCGCATTCGCCGTATGTAGATTTTGCTCAGAGCAATGAAGGCGGGAGCGATGAATACCAGCACACAGGCCAATTTGCTGTCCATGCTGAACAGGAAGACAAAAGCGCCACAGAATCGGGCTAATGTGCCTAAGGCAGCGGGAATAGTCTCGGTTATGACGTTCGTAACGTCCTTCACATCTTGTTCCAGCCGGTTCAGCACGTCGCCGCTATGCCTGTCTTCCAGTCCTTTCCATTCACATTGCATGACGTGGCGGAAGAGGCGCAGCTGCATCAGATTCTGAGACCTGACACCCAGTATAGCTGCAATCCATCGGCTGGCAAAGGCAACAAGTATGCGGCAGCACATAACCGCGATGAGTATCGTTGCGGCCCAGCGCAGAGACATTTCAGGCCGCTTGCCTGTAGCTATATCGATTATCAGTTTCGTGGCGCCGATGAATGCAAAGTCCAGTGCCACGGCCAGCAGGCCCGTAAGGGCATTCAGCACGCCCTGAGCTCGCAAACCGCGGGATGTCTGCCATAACCAGCGTATTTCTTCTGTATGCTTCTTCATAGATTCATAGATGAATGGTTGTTGGTTGCTGAAATATTACCTCCTGGCGCCTATTCTCTCCTGGCATCGGCTCCCCACATCAGTTTGTCGCGTATTGTGCGGAAGAAGGAACCTTCGGGATGCTTCAGGACGTGAATCTGGTAGTCGGCACGTCGGACAGTCAGTTTCACTTGATTGCCGCACGACTCGCTCCGCCCGTCTATGGCAACCAGGAAGTTGCGGCTTCGGCTCTCCACCTCCAGTGTGACCTCAGTATCGTCTGGAATCGTCAGCGGACGGACGTTCAGGCTATGTGGCGCAACGGGAACCAGGCCCAGCGTGGCACAGTTGGGACTGACTATCGGGCCGCCTACACTGAGCGCATAGCCTGTGCTTCCCGTCGGCGTGCTCACGATGAGTCCGTCGGCCTGATAGGTGGTCAGATATTCGCCGTCTAGTCGCACACTGATGCTTATCATGCTGCTGTTATCCCGCTTCAGCACAGCTACTTCGTTCAGCGCGAACGGATAGCCCTGAGGCTGGCCCTGCGAATACTCTACGTGCAGGACCGAGCGCGATTCTGTGCGAAGACTGCCACTGCGCAACTGGTTGAGCGCTTCGTCCATTTCCTCGGGCTGGAAGTCTGACAGATAGCCCAGCCGCCCCATGTTAACGCCCAGGATGGGTATCCCCTTGCCTCCTACCCGACGGGCAGCTTCCAGGAATGTGCCGTCGCCACCCATGCTGACTGCCACGTCGGCCTGGAACGCATCACCCCTTATTATCTCGCAAGGTGGGAGAGTCAGTTTGAGCTCGTCCTGGAGGTAGTGATGAAAAGCTTCGTCTATCAGTATTTTGTCGCCCTCTTTTTGCAGAAGAACGAGCAGATTCCTGGCCGAAGCCGATTTTTTTTGCTGAAAAACATTCCCAAAGACAGCTATTCTCATAATTTTCTTCTTATTTGGATGGCAAAGTTAAGGATTTTTTCTAACTTTGCAACTGAGTTTGTAATTAAAATAAGGTTTTTATTATGATTTACGTGTTTTTGGCCACTGGTTTTGAGGATATCGAGGCCCTTGCTCCCGTTGACATCATGCGTCGCGCAGGGCTTCAGGTAGAAACTGTTTCCATTACTGGCGAAGAGATTGTCACAAGTGCTCACGGCGTGGGCGTATTGGCCGATACGCTGATTGAAGCTGTCGATTTCGAGGATGCCGAACTGATTGTCCTGCCTGGCGGAATGCCTGGCGCTTCCAACCTGGATGCCTGCGAGCCGTTGCTCCAGGGTATTATGGAACACTTCCGTGCCGGCAAGCCCCTGGCTGCTATCTGTGCCGCTCCGATGGTGCTTGGCCATCTGGGCATCCTGAATGGACGTCGTGCCACCTGCTATCCAGGCTTTGAGTCGGAGCTGAAAGGCGCTCAATACACTGCTGCCATCGTGGAGCAGGACGGTCCCTTCATCACTGGACGCGGTCCTGCAGCCGCCATGGAGTTCGGCTATGCACTGGCCGAGCGCTTCGTGGGCAAGGAGGCTGTGCAGGCTTTGCGCAACGGCATGATCTACACACAACTGATGAGCGAATGAAACGCTACGCTATCATAGTTGCCGGCGGAAAGGGACTGCGAATGGGGACTGATGTGCCCAAGCAGTTCCTGCCCATAGGCGGACGCCCTGTGCTGATGCGGACCATAGATGCTTTTCGCTCTGTCTATCCCGATATTCGCATCATACTGGTTCTGCCCCACGAGCAGCAGGATTATTGGGCGCAGCTCTGCCTGCAGTATGGTTTCGATGCCTCGTTGCAGATAGCTGACGGCGGAGACAGCCGTTTCCATTCTGTCCAGCACGGGCTCGCCCTGGTGCCCGACGGCGAAGAGGGTGTCGTGGGCGTTCACGACGGCGTGCGGCCCTTTGTATCTCCCGATACCATTCGGAGGTGCTTCGAGGGAGCCTGGCAGCATGGAGCGGTGGTGCCTGTGGTGCCTGTGGTGGAAACTGTGAGACAGCTTCTGCCCGAGGGAGACAGCCTGACGGTGAGCCGCGATGCGTTCCGTCTGGTGCAGACGCCCCAGGCCTTCAGGACTGACGTGCTGAAGAAGGCCTACCTACAGCCCTATCAGAAGGAATTCACAGACGATGCCTCGGTAGTGGAGGAGATGGGACATCCCATCCTGCTTGTCGAGGGTAACCCAGGCAATATAAAGCTCACTACGCCCGAGGACCTCCGGCTGGCCGAAGCACTATGCAGGATCTGAGGCATACAGACATCACCTATCTGCCTGGCATCGGCCCCAAGAGGGCCAAGGTGCTGGCCGACGAGCTGGGTATCCATACCTGGCACGACCTGCTGTACTATTTTCCCTATAAGCATATCGACCGCAGCCGCCTCTATATGATTTCCGAACTGACGGCAGACATGCCCTTCGTTCAGCTCAAGGGGCAGTTCCTGAGCTTCGAGGAGCAGGGCGTAGGGCGGAAGCGCAGGCTTGTGGGGCATTTCACTGACGGATACCAGGTCATGGATCTCGTATGGTTCAACGGGTTTAAGTACGTCACCTCTACCATCAAGCTCCACGAGGACTATATCGTCTTCGGGCGTCCTTCCGTCTTCAACGGCCGTATCAATATCTCTCATCCTGATGTCGATCCGGCCGACACGCTGATGCTCAGCAAGATGAGCATGCAGCCCTACTATTCCGTTACGGACAAGATGAGGAAGAGGGGCTTCTCGTCGCGCACCATAGAGCACTTCACCAGCACCCTTTTCCTTCAGCTGAAGGAGGCTGTCCCTGAAACGCTTCCCCAGTATCTGCTCGACCGCCTCCATCTGATGACGCTCGACGATGCGCTTTGTGGCATTCACTATCCCTCTACGGCAGAGGAGCTGTCGCATGCCACCATGCGGCTGAAGTTCGAGGAGCTCTTCTATATCCAGCTCTCCATCCTGAGCTACAGCCGCGAGCGGTTGTCGCACAGGAAGGGGCATTTATTCCCTCTTGTGGGCGACCTCTTCAATACGTTCTATCGTCGCTATCTCCCCTTCCCGCTTACGGGTGCCCAGAAGCGCGTCATTCGCGAGATGCGCATCGACATGGGTAGCGGCAGGCAGATGAACCGCCTCCTGCAGGGCGACGTGGGCAGCGGCAAGACGCTTGTGGCCCTGATGCTGATGCTCATAGCCATCGACAACGGCTATCAGGCCTGCATCATGGCACCTACTGAGATACTGGCCGAGCAGCACCTGGATACGTTTCGCAGCTTCCTGCAGGATATGCCCGTTCGCGTAGAGCTACTGACGGGGGTGGTGAAGGGCAAGCGCAGGAAGGCTATCCTGGAAGGGCTCGTATCGGGCGAGGTGCAGATTCTCGTAGGCACGCATGCCGTCATCGAGGACAATGTGGAGTTTCGCAACCTGGGCTTTGTCGTCATCGACGAGCAGCATCGCTTCGGCGTGGCCCAGAGAGCCCGTCTGTGGCGCAAGAACGATGTGCCGCCCCATGTATTGGTGATGACGGCTACTCCCATTCCCCGTACCCTGGCCATGACGCTCTATGGCGACCTCGATGTCTCCGTTATCGACGAGCTGCCTCCAGGACGCAAACCCGTCAAGACGATTCATGTCTATGACAACCGGCCCGAGGAGCTCTATCGCGGCGTGCGCCAGGAGATAAATGCAGGGCGCCAGGCCTACTTCGTCTATCCGCTGGTGAAGGAAAGCGAGAAGATGGACCTGAAGAACGTGGTGGCCGAATATGAGCACCTGCAGAAGGTATTCCCCGAGTATCGCATCAGCATGGTGCACGGACAGATGAAGCCTGCCGACAAGGATTCCGAGATGCAGCGCTTCGTATCGGGCGAGACGCAGATACTGGTGGCCACCACGGTCATCGAGGTGGGGGTCAACGTGCCCAATGCCTCTGTCATGGTCATTCAGAATGCCGAGCGCTTCGGCCTGTCGCAGCTCCATCAGCTGAGGGGGCGTGTGGGACGAGGGGCCGAGCAGTCCTACTGCATCCTGGTTACCGATTACGACCTCGGCAAGGACACGCGCCGACGTATTCAGATCATGACGGAGACGAACGACGGCTTCGAGATTGCCGAGGAGGACCTGAAGCTTCGTGGCCCAGGTGATCTGGAGGGGACGCAGCAGAGCGGTGTGGCCTTCGACATGAAGCTGGCCAACCTGGCTCGAGACGGGCAGTTGGTTCAGCTGGCTCGCGATACGGCAGAGTTCGTGCTCGACGAGGATCCCCAGCACGACCGTCCCCTGAACGCCATCCTCTGGTCCCAGCTGAAGGAGCTCCGACGCGAGGACGAGGACTGGAGCTCAATCTCCTGAAGGAGTTGAGCTGCGCTCGACTCCCTTCACGACTCGGCATAACTGGAACAAGTTCCGTTCTGCGCTCGCTGCTCCAGGAGTTCAAGAGTTCAAGAGCCCAAGAGGCTCAATGCGCAGCCCAATTTTGAATTTTGAATTTATAAATTTTGAATTAAATAAGGTATGAAACACAGACGAATTACTGCAGCCCTGATGGCCCTGGCGGCCCTGGCTGCCAATGCACAGAATCCATTTGTGCAGACTTGGTTTACCAGCGACCCGGCCCCTATGGTTCACAATGGTCGCATGTATGTCTATACCGGCCACGACGAGGATAATGCCGATTTCTTCTGGATGCAGGAGTGGCGCGTCTATTCCACAGCGGATATGGTCAACTGGCAGGATCATGGCTCGCCCCTGGCCCTCGAGAGCTTTTCGTGGGCCGACGACCGTGCCTGGGCCAGTCAGACCATCGAGCGCGACGGCAAGTTCTACTGGTATATCTGCGCCCACAGCACGATATCCAAGGGTATGGCCATCGGCGTAGCGGTCAGCGATTCGCCCACCGGTCCCTTCAGGGATGCCCTGGGCAAGCCCCTCTTCGAGAATGGCTCGTGGGACCATATCGACCCCACCGTGATGATCGACGACGACGGGCAGGCGTGGCTCATGTGGGGCAATCCCCAGTGCTACTACCTGAAGCTGAACCGCGATATGATTTCCTACAGCGGCGAGCTGGGACGCCTCGACATGACTGAGGAGGCCTTCGGAAGCCCGGCCATGAACAAGCGCGAGAAGGGCAAGGCATACAAGGATTCCTACGTGGAGGGACCCTGGCTCAGGAAGGTGGACGGCTCGAAGTACAAGGTGGACAAGTCGAAGGCCTATCAGCTGCTCTATGCGGCTGGCGGCGTGCCTGAGCACATCAGCTACAGCACGGCTCCCTCGCCCACCGGCCCCTGGACCTATGCAGGCCAGATCATGCCCCTCTGCCCCACCAATTCGTTCACCAACCACTGCGGCGTGGCCGACTACAAGGGTCATTCCTATTTCTTCTATCATACAGGCAAGCTTCCCAGGGGAGGCGGCTTCGGACGCAGCGTGGCCGTAGAGGAGTTCCAGGATAACGCCGACGGCAGTTTTCCCACCATCATGCCCACCGACGAGGGTGTGAAGCCCGTGGGCACCTTCAATCCCTATCAGCGGGTGGAGGCCGAGACGATGGCCTTCTCGCGTGGTGTCAAGACGGAGCAGAACGACGAGGTGGGTGTCTATGTGAGCGATATCCACAACGGCGACTATATCAAGCTGCAGAACGTCAGGTTCGACGGCAACCAGCCCCGCCTGTTCACGGCC
>JAEEGL015121095.1_pt1 | contig 14651 bp, 6 predicted proteins | sample 9134231 | NCBI WGS metagenome assembly JAEEGL01 (sample SAMN16246548, study PRJNA631951) | gut metagenome | biome: gut microbiome; feature: rumen; material: fiber-attached | host: Bos | place: Iran: Karaj | collected 2018-10 | reverse complement strand
TGGCGCTTCCGATGTCTTTTTTTGCGGGTTTTCAGCCTCAGAAAGAGAAAAAAGCATCGGGATAAGAGAAAGAGTGGATATCGATGCTTTATCTTGCTGATTTTCAGCCTCGGAAAGAGGAAAAAGCATCGGGATAAGAGAAAGAGTGGATATCGATGCTTTATCTTGCTGATTTTCAGCCTCGGAGGAAGAAAAAAGCATCGGAATAAGAGAAAGAGTGAATATCGATGCTTTATCTTGCTGATTTTCAGCCTCGGAAAGAGGAAAAAGCATCGGGATAAGAGAAAGAGTGGATATCGATGCTTTATCTTGCTAATTATCAGCCTCGGTGGGAGAAAAAAGCATCGGGATCGGGGTTTTTGGGATTTCCGCTGTGCTATTGGCTTGAAGGAGGAGAAAATAGGCATCGGGATATGGATTTTCTTGATTTCCGATGTGCTATTGGCTTGAAGGAGGAGAAAATAGGCATCGGGATATGGATTTTCTTGATTTCCGATGTGCTATTGGCTTGAAGGAAGGGAAAATTGGCATCGGGATTTGAATTATCTTGAATTCCGATGTGTTTATGGCTTGAAGGAGGAGAAAATAGGCATCGGGATTTAGTTTTTCTTGATTTCCGATGTGTAAGGGCAAGGAAAAGAGGAAGTGCCAAAATGAAACGTCCCCGGTGGTTGTTATATTTGTGACGGACTTTTGTTGGACTATTAAATTATTTATTAAATATTCTGAAAGTATTTGTCAAATCCGCGCGGTTTTCTTGTTTTAAGCCTGATTTCGCGATATAATACCTGTATTCTCTAGCGATTGCTGACATGCTCTGCACAAAGACCGAAATCCGGAAAGTCTTTCAGACAGGTTTCAATCGAAATTAATAAGGAGGCTGGGAATTATGATCTTTAAGAAAAGAAAACTTAACCGACGTCTGAGTTTTATCTTGACATTGGCTATGATCATCGGAATGATGCCCGGTGTAACGGCGAAAGCTCTTCCCTCGACAGAGCTGCTCATAGCAATGCATGGGACAGAATTCGACGGTTACTGGGGCTCCGACGCTTCAAAGGCAATAGTGCTCAGAGGCGCGGCCGAATATGTTGAAAATCAGTATGACGAGCATGTATCCGGTATACGTATCGTGCCCGCACATAACAACAGGCTTGGCTCGGCAAGTTTTGTTCAGCCCTTAAGAATTGATAGGGACTTCTCCGTTGCCTTCAGGGTCTTCCTTGGCGCCCATGGCGGAAGCAACGATCTTGAAGGAGCTTTCGGAGAAGGCTTTTCCTTCATCTTTTCAAAGGGACTGTCACAGAATGAATCGGGTCTCGGTTACGCGGGAAGTTCCAACAGCATCGCTGTGGAATACGATACCCTGTACAATTCGACCTTAAATGACCCTTCGGGCTTTGGCGGAGATAACGCAAAGCCCCATATAGCCATTGATACCAATTCCAGTACGCAGCATACATATGCGTCTGGCGACTATAGCGTCGCAACCTGGAATAACGGTGAAAACTACTATGTGTATTTCTGGGTAGATTATGATGAGTCTGCACAAAATCTGGTCGTGCGTGCGAATAACGAAAATGATAAAAACGGTTCCGGCGCGGTATTTGTTTCAAAGACTTATATAAATCTTGCAAACGAACTCAATTCGGATACGTGTCATTTCATTATCGCAGCCGATAACTATGAATGCTATCAGGATACCATCCTGACGGATATTTATGCTGTTGAGAATGATTCCTACTTCAATTCCGGCATAGATTTCAGCGCAACCTATACCGGAATTGCTCAAAACCCGTATTACGTACAGTATGATCTTAACTGCGCCGATGCTACTTCGGCAGCACCCGCGTCCGGATATTATCCTTACAGAGCGGATTTTACCGTTGCAAGTGCTCCCGTCAGACCCGGGTATGATTTTGACGGCTGGACCTATACATATGACGGTCATACATTTACGATAGCTGCAGGCGATACTTTCTACAGCCTTCCGGGCAATATCACTTTCACTGCCAAATGGACAGCGCGCTACAACATTTCATATGATGCAAACGGTGGTACGGGTACAACACCTACTCCCACAACATTACGTGCTGATGCAACATATACTGCTGCATCCGGAACAGGACTTTCAAAAACCGATTACTATTTTGACGGTTGGTACTACACGCAAGGTTCAAATACCTATAATGTTGCTGCAGGTGGCTCCGTTTCCGGTTCCGCTCTTACAGGTGACATTACCTTAAAGGCAAAATGGGTAGCAAAGACAAATCCCATTATCACTACGACTCCGGGAGCGCTCGGCGGCATTGCGTATAGCGGAACCAACGAGAATTTGATCAGTTCCGGAGCTACCGCCGACGGTACTTTCATGTACGCAATCGGAACAAGTTCAACAACTCCTCCGGCTGACGGATGGAATACGAGCATACCGCAGGCTGTCAGCGCTGATGAATACAATGTATGGTATAAGGTAGTTGGAGACGGAACACATCTCGATACAACGCCGGCTTTGGTAAATCCCGAGCCTTGGATCGGATACAGCCTTTATTTTACCGAAGGTAACGAAACTGCAACAGCAACCACACCTACTCCTGCGCTTACTGTTTTTCCTGCAGGTACAACACTTAATTTCCTTCAGAACGATCCGAGTCTTGGTCTTGTGAAAGAAGGATACTATGTCCGCTACTGGATAGATCAGGATCAAAACGTATATCAAAACTGGACGGGATGGTGGGGTGAAACAGGCACAGCTCCTTCCTATACAGTAACCATGAATAAGGACCTGGAACTCAGGCCTTACCTGGTTGTAAAGCCCGCTGCCAACGTTACTGCTCCCACAGCAAATAACAGAACCTATAACGGAGAATATGCTCCTCTTGCATCAAACTGGGGCGGATCTACTGATACAGGAATTGTTTATCAGGTAACGGAAGCTAAGGCGACCATTACGCCCCTTCCGAGCGCATGGGCTGCAGCTACACCTCTTCCTCAGAAGGACGCAGCTACATACAGATTATGGTATAAGTCAACAGGTAATTACAAATTTGCAGAGTCCGGAAATAACTATATAGATGTTACGATCTCGCCTTTGAGCGTTTCTATCGTAACGCCGGCAGTACGATCCAACCTTGTATATAACGGCAGTTCGCAGACGCTGGTTTATGCAGGAAGTCTCTCTTCCAACAATGAGACATTGGCGGCTGCGGACGTAGAACTGCAGTATCGTTTGAATAATAACGGTACCTGGTCCACCGCGCTTCCTTCTGCGATCTATACGGGCGATTATGCTGTCTGGTTCAAGCTGGCAGTAAAGGAAGGAAAGACTGCAAGCAACTATAGTCTTCCTGCCGAAGCTTATGTAGTACCGAGTATTGACTTCGCTACCATTCTTGTTACCCCGCCCGTGGGCAAAACAGGTCTTATATTTAACAATAACGATCAGGCTCTGATCACAACCGGCTCTCCAAGCGTCGGAACAATGAAGTATCTTGTTACCGCTCAGACTGTTGATACCGTAACCGGCAGCGAAGCCGGCTGGAGCACAACAAACTATTATAAGACGGATTCCGGATACTATCGCGTATGGTACAAGGTAGATCTTCCGGATAACATCAGGGATGAGTACTACCCTGTACCCATCGGTCATGTTGACGTATCGATAGCCAAGAAGCCCGTTGTTGTTACCACACCCGAAATCGTTAACCGGACATATACCGGAAGCGACCAGGAACTTGCAATAGCAGGCTCTGTTGACGGCGGTACTATGAAGTATTTCGCGGCAACAACCCAGACTCCGTCCAGCGTGGCATTTACAACCGGACTTCCTAAAGGACAGGAAGTTGGTGATTATTACATCTGGATATCGGTTGTGCCTGACAGCAACCATACACTTGACGGATCGGGCTACGCCGATCCCGGTTACTATGAAGCACATATCTATGCGGCTGATATAAATACAACCGACACAGAGCACTTTACGGCACCTGTCGGAAAGACAGATCTTGTATATAACGGAACGACACAGACAAACGGAACTGCACAGACTTTGATTACAGAAGGCTCCTGCAGTTACGGTACGATGAAGTATGCGGTTACTACGACCACCGCTACACCCACACCTTTAGCTTATACAACATCCGTACCTGCAGCGGCTAATGCCGGGACCTATTATGTATGGTATATGGTGGAAGCTGACGACAACTATAATGATTATGTGGCAACAACTCCCATAACCGTTACCATTGCAAAGAAACAATCTGCATATACCACGCTTCCCTCTGCACTTACCGGTTTAGCTTATACCGGAAGCGCTCAGGTTGTACTTGATTACGGAGCATATACAGGCGGTATGCTGCAGTTCTGTTACAGCTATCCCGGAAACGGCTGCACCGCTTGGTTTGATTATACGAGTGATTATCTTAAGGTAACGGCTGCAGGCACATACAATTTCTATTACAAGATCGATGGCGGAGATAACTTTACAGGCATATCGGCAAATATAGAGCCGATCCAGGTGACGATCTCCACGATCTCCCTGCCCGGTTTTACCGCGCCTGCTGAACCTACAGGTGCTGCGCGTACATATACAGGATCACCTTTGAATCTTTGCACATATACTCATAATGTTCAGGCACCCTATAATGTATTTTTCGCAACATCAGTTACCAGTACAACCCAGCCTTCCGATGATGAAGGAAACTGGTCTTTATCGATCCCTCAGGCAACAAATGTAAGAAATGTTGAGACTGAAGGCTATTATCATATCTGGTACAAGATCGTAAGTGATAGCCTGAATCCGGGCAATTACAGCACAAGCTTTGTCGGACATTTCACAACCAATATATTGAAGGCAGCTCCTACTTACACTTTAGCTCCCGCAACACCTTCACCTTCGCTTGTTTACAATACTTCGTCTCAGGCCCTCCTCACAGCAGGAACGACTTCTGACGGAACCATCAAGTATAAGGTAAGGTATAAGGATAACGGCACTAACAGTGAATTCGGCACCTACAGTGATTACAGCACTGCAGTTCCTACAGGAACCGCCGCAGGCACCTATGAGATCACTTATAAGATCTTTGGCGACGGTAACCATAATGACAGCACAGAAACAACCGTAACAGTTACGATAGCAAAGGCAAATGCGACGTTTACCGCACCTACCGCTCTCGGCGGAGATTATGAAGGAATCGACATCGAACTTGTTAACGCAGGACAGAGCAGTCAGGGAACCACTATCAAATATGCTGTTACAGAAACAACTGTAACTCAGGCTCCTGCCGAAGGATGGGCAACCGGCGTTCCTTCAAGAACAAATTACCAAGAAGGCGGATACCGTGTATGGTATAAGCTTGAAGGCGGAAACAACTATAATAATATTGCCGCAGCATATGTTGACGCTGCTATCAATAAGGTTGAAGCAGAGTTCGATGATGAACCCGATGATGCTCATTTCACTTATACCGGAAATGCAATTACGTTACTTACAACACCCGCTACATCTACCGAAGGTGAAGTAAGATATGCGGTTACTACTACCGATACTGCACCTGCTTCCACAGCTTATGCAACGGGCGTTCCCACAAGGACCGATGTCGGCACCTACTATGTATGGTATATGATAGCGGGAGACGGTAACCATACGGATAATACCGGAAATTATGTAACTATCGTGATCGATCCCATGGCTCCTTCCATCGGAACAGGATCGGGTGACACACCTACGCTTCATGCAGACAGCATATATGACGGCGATCCCATAAACCTTGTTACCAACCTTGGCCAGGCTGCGGAAGAAGGGGCAGTGATCTGGTTCGCGGCTGATGATGCAACCGCTACAGCCGCACCTGCAGCAGAGACAGCATGGACCACTTCAAGTCCTCAGAGGACAGCTGTCGGAGAATATAAGGTCTGGTACAAGATAGTAGGAACCGGCAACTACGGAACCGTAACAGGACCTGAACTCCTGGGTACCGTAGAGATCACTAAGGCTGCACCCGAGATTACACCTCCCGTAGGTCTTACAAACCTTGAGTACACAGGAGAGCTTCAGACACTGATCACTGCAGGTTCTGTCGGACAGGGTCAGGGCACGATGAAGTATGCGGTTGGAGACACCAAGCCCGCTGATTCAGCGTTCTCGGAAGAGCTTCCTAAGGGATCTTCAGCAGGCACATATACCGTCTGGTATATGGTTCAGGGAAATGACAACTATGCAACCGTTACTCCCGGCGCTTCACGCACGGTAACCGCAAGGATCAACGGTATCGATCCTACTTATACATCACCCGTGGCAAATATACTCACATATAATACCGAAGAACAGGCTTTGACCACGGCAGGTTACACTGAACACGGAACCATTAAATTCACGACCACGGAAACCGCAGCAGCGCCCACACCCGGCGCAAGCTGGAGCACAACTGTTCCTAAGGGAACGGATGCAGGAACCTACTATGTATGGTTCTATGTGGACGGTGATTCAAACCACAACGACACCGATCCCGAACTTGTAGAAGTTGAGATCGCAAAAGCAACACCCAACGTAACACCTCCCGCAAACATTGCGCTCCAGACATATCAGGGAACACCTCTTGAAATCCTTACAGAAGGACATACAGGAAGCGGAACAATGTACTATGCGGTCGGAAATAATGAACCCGCGTGGGGAACAAGCGCATGGAGCACTTCGATACCCAAAGAGACGGAAGTCGGAAATTATTACACATGGTACTATGTAACGGAAAGTGATAACTACCGTTCGGCAGGTCCTACGGCTGTTTCGGGATATGCAAGGATAGACGAGGCTCCTGCAGGTATCACTGTTCCTCACGGAAAGAATCTTACATTTAATAACGAAGATCAGGAACTTGTAACAGCAGGTTCAGCTACCGGAGGAACGATGCTGTATGCGGTAAGCGAAAGCAACCAGGCTGCACCTGAAAGCGGATGGGACGATGACGTTCCCGAAGCGAAGATCGCAGGTACCTACTACATATGGTACTATGTTGACGGTGATGACAACCACGACGATACGGAAAAGTCATTCGTAACAACAACGATCGCAAGACATGCGGCGGTTTATACTGCACCCGAAGGACGCAGACTGATCTTTAACAATACTCCTTATGATCTTGTTATAGCAGGTTCTGTGAACGGCGCTGACGCTGCGAATATGCTTTACAGCATCGGAACGGAAACCGAAGCGGGAGCAAGCTGGTCCGCAACGGTTCCTCAGGCAACCGGAGTTGACGGCTACTGGATCTGGTACAAGTCACCTGAAACAACCAACTACCTGGAAGCAGTCGGAAAGGTCTACACGACCATCAACAGCGGCGCTGAGATAACATACCACGCCAACGGTGCATCCGGAACAGCTCCCGCTATGGATACTGTTCCCGCAGGTTACGATTACACCATATCCGGAAATACAGGAAATCTTTCAATGTCCGGAAAGGTATTCGCAGGCTGGAATACTGAACCCGATGCATCGGGCACAGTATATCTCGCAGGCGATGTAATCGTTCCCACAGCGGATCTGAACCTGTATGCGGTATGGGTAGACAGCTTAAAGGCACAGGCACTTGCAGATCCTTACGGACTGAATCTGAATTACAAAGGAGAGTATCAGAACCTTGTGGTAGCCGGAATCACTTCCGGAGGACAGCTTATATATGCGCTCGGAGACAGTTATGAGACGATGCCTTCGACAGGATGGAGTCCTTCCATTCCGAGAGGCATCGCAGAAGGCACATACTGGATCTGGTACTATGTAAAGGGCGATGCTTATCATGAAGATTCAGTACCCAGTCGCTTACGTTCAACGATCGGTTCGGGCTCGACAGTAATATCGGGCGGCGGAAGCCAGGGTGGTGGAAGCCAGGGCGGCGGAAGCTATAATCCTCCCGAGAGTACGGCAACACCTACTCCTCAGGCAACACCTACACCTTATGGTTTCGGAAACAGCACATATACACCCGCACCCGTTTATACCGCAACACCTACACCCAGACCGGTGGCATCCGTTGTTACGGCTCCTTCGGGTAAGGATCTTATCTACAATGGCAGCCTTCAGGTACTTGCAACAGCAGGTTCTGCATTCAACGGTTCCATGTGGTATGCACTCGGTGATTCTTCATCGGCACCTGTGCTCGGATGGAATTCAAGCATTCCTTCGGCAAGCGAGATAGGCACATATTACATCTGGTACTGGGTAGTCGGAGATGATGGCTATGATAACACAGCGAAGAGTTATGTTGTGTCCAACATCACAGGCCTGAGACCTACCGCAACACCTACAAACACAGCAACACCTACACCTGCCGTTACGGCAACACCTACCCCGATCGTTAAGATACCTTCCTTCGTGGTTAAGGCACCCAACGGCAAGACACTTCCTTACACAGGTGCAGCACAGACACTTGCGGGCTCCGGCTCTGCAGGCGGCGGTGTGATGGTATATGCACTCGGCAACGATGGCAGCACAGCACCTGCTTCAGGATGGAGCGAGTCTGTTCCTTCGGGCACCGATGCCGGAACATATTACATCTGGTATAAGGTTGTTGCAGACGACAAACACATTGACAATACGCCCGATTACGTGATCTCCACGATCTCACGTACAACTCAGGAAGCACCTGTTGAGTACTATGAGGAAGTTCAGGTTACGGACGGCGTTGTAAAGGATATTACGGGAACCGAAGAGGCTCCTGCAGAGACCAATCCTCTTTCCGCAACGATAGATAACAACGATGAGCTTGAAACACTGCTCAGCGTTCAGGCGGACGAGAAGTCGATCGGCGTAAACGTATGGCTCGAAGTAACGGATGTTACGGATATCATACCTGAAGAAGAAAAGCAGGCTATTGAAGAAGGCGCTTCCGATGACTACACTGTGGCTGTATACGTTGACGTATCACTCTTTAAGAAGATAGGTACCGAAGACGAAAAGAAGATCCATGAGACAGACGGTAAGGTTAAGATCAGCATCCTGATACCCGAAGAACTTCGTGAAGAAGGCAGAGAGTATCAGATGATCAGATACCATGACGGTGAGACAACAGTGCTCGAAGGAATCTATGATCCCGAGACATTCATGTTCACCTTCGAAACCGATCAGTTCTCATCCTACGCGATCGCATACAAGGAAGACAACGGCATATCCGTTAAGCCTTCCAAGACAAGCGAGAGCAGAGCACTCGACCTGTGGCTGTCCTTCATGATGGCTGCAATGGGCGGTCTCACTATCCTCGGTTACTTCTACAAGAAGAGAGAAGAAGAAAGATAAGAGTTAAAAATATCGGGCCCTGTACAGACGGGGCCCGGTTTTTTATTCAAAATTATGATTCTTTCCCTGATTCCGATAGGTTCTGGGAGACACACCGAAGCGCTTCTTGAAGCAATCCTTAAAGTAGTTGCTGGAGTTGAAGCCGCAGGAGGTCGCGATGTCCGTTACGGAATCATCGGTGGTGAGGAGCATCTGCGTGGCCTGGCGGAGGCGGATGTAGTTCAGGTATTCGCTGAAGGTCTTACCCGTCACGTGTCTGAATTTCTTTGAGAGATAGGTGGGACTTAAGCTTATGCGGGCGGCCGCATCTTCGAGCGTTATGTTTCCCGCATATTCCTCGGCAACCATACGCATTACGGATTCGATATCCTCGTCGAGGCCCGTGCTCGTGTCCACCTGCTCGTATATGAATATGCCATAGCGGCGGATCCAGAGGAGGATCTGCTTGAAAAGAAGTATCATATTCTCGACGGAGTAGTCGTCGGGAATATTTTTTTCGGTCAGCATATTTTCGAGCAATGCGTCGATCTTCTCCATGCCCTTTTTTACAACGAGGATCTTGCCGGAGACCGCAAACTTGTCGATCAGCTCGCTGTGGGAGGAGAGGTATTCCTCACCGAGTACCGGAAGATCTATATATATGACCGTTCGTTCACACATCACGTCGCCTTCGTATTTTGTGCAGTGGCTCTCGCCCGGCGCGGCTATGAAGATGTCGCCCGCCGAGAGATGGAACTCCTTGCCGTTTACGAAGTAGGTGCAGGACCCGGTCTTAAGGCAAAAGAACTCCACATATGAATGGAGGTGCTCATAATTCATTCTGAAGGAGGGAACACGCACCGCACGTTCGATGAATATCCCCGCATTTGATCTGTCGGCTGTCATAAGTAAACCCCTTTCCGGCAAGGCATAACATATGCGTTCTATGCCCGCCGAAAAGAGATGATAGCACAAGTTTACAGGTTTGTCAAAAAATAAGTGTTTCATCGGAAATAAACTTATATTTTATGCTTTAGAATGATATTTTAATGTCAAAGTGCACATAATAAGTGGTAATTACCTAAAAATACATATATTATTGGTATTATTTGACCCTCGTTTGGTTATAGAATGAGAGCGCAAACCGAGGGATGATTTACACGGCCGTGAACGATCTTTGTTTGTTACATTTATTATGAAAAGGAGACAGAGAAATTTATGAAAAAAAGGCTTTTGGCTCTTTTGATGGCCGCAACAATGGTCCTTTCACTGGCGGCATGCGGCAACAAGACTGAGGACGCGGGCGAGGGAAAGAAGAGCACTTCAGGCACTGAGGAGAATGTTACTCTGAGAATGGCATGGTGGGGCTCACAGACAAGACACGACAGAACTGTGGAAGTTATCAATATGTATATGAAGGAGCATCCGAACGTAAAGATCGAGTATGCATTCTTCTCATTCGATGACTATTTCACAAAGCTTAAGACACTGGTTGCATCGGACAACGTATGGGATATCTTCCAGTTGGGCGGAAACTTCCCGGATTATATGAGCAAGATCTATTTCCTTAACGATTTCGTGAAGGACGGCACGATCGACACATCGAAGATCTCCGACGCATACCTTAAGATCACGCAGGACACTGCCGGAAACCAGATCGGTCTCTCCAACGGCCTGAACACATACGGCATAGCATATGATGTCGATATGTTTAAGAACGCGGGCGTTCCGCTTCCCACAGACACATGGACATGGGACGATTATGCTGACGCTGCGAGAAAGATCAAGAAGGCTACAGGACACTTCGGCACGAGCGGCTTCACAAGCTCCGAATTCAATGCGGGCTGCTCGACCTACATCGGACAGCAGGGCAAACTCGGCGAGTTCGGCTTCTTCAATCTTGAACTCACGGGCATGGGCTTTACCGATCCCCAGATGCTGACAGGCTACATCCGTATGAGAGCGGATCTGATCAAAGAGGGCGCATCACCCGATGCCGGCGCCGAGATGGAGATCACGAACATCGAGAACGACTTCCTTGTTACCGGAGAAGCTGGTATGACATGGGTAGCCGTAAACCAGTTCCCGACCATATACGATATCTGCGCAAAGAACGGCAGAACACTTGCTCTCGCAACACTTCCGAGAGTTAATAAGAACGGCAATGCGGGCTCTGTTATCCAGTCCTCGCAGATGCTCTGCGTATCAAAGGATTCCGCGCATAAGAAGGAGGCTGCTGCCTTCATCAGCTGGTTCCAGAACAGCACCGAGTGCAACAACGTGCTTCAGGGCGAGCGCGGCATACCGATCAACGACGACGTGCGCAAGGCACTTCAGGCGAACGCAACACCCGGACAGAAGATCATGTATGACTATGTATCTCTCGTGGGTTCGTTCAAAACACCCGAAAAGGTCAACGTTCTGAGCCCTGCGGGCCAGGATCAGGTTGTCGATCTTTACAGAACATACATCCAGCAGGTCGTAAGCGGGGAGATCACTGCCGAGAAGGCGGCCGAACTCACTTACAAGGCGGGAGAAAGTCTGTTCAAATAAAAGTTAAAACCGGCCGGCGAGGCGTGTCCATGGCGACGTGGATGCGCCTCGAACGGTTTAGGCTAAAGGATCAATGATGAGAACGATAAAGAAAATTATAAATAACGATCATTTTGTGGGTTATGTGTTTGCATTTCCTTTTATCTTCGGGTTTCTGTGCTTTTCCCTGACTCCGATGATCACATCCTTCATATATTCTTTCACGGATGTGTCTCTTATGAACAAAGAGGTTCCGTTTGTGGGGCTTGCAAATTACAAAAAGCTGTTCACGGATCCGCTGTTCGTAAAGTCGTTGGGCATAACGCTCAAATATGTGTTCATATCGGTGCCGCTGAAGCTTGCATTTGCCTTGTTTGTGGCCTTCCTGCTCACGAGAAAGAGCAGGCTTGTTACGCTGTACCGCTCGCTCTACTATGTTCCGTCTCTTGTCGGCGGCAGCATAGCGGTGGCTCTTGTATGGAAGCAGATATTTGCAAGAAGGGGACTTATAAATGCCGTGCTTGCCGATATGTCCCTTAAGACCGTGAACTGGTTCGGAGACGCGAAACTCGCGCTTTATCCGCTGATACTTATGAGCGTATGGCAGTTCGGCTCTTCGATGATAATATTCGCGGCTGGGCTCAAGGAGATCCCGGTGAGCTACTACGAGGCATCGATGATAGACGGCGCAAACGGGTTCCAAAGGTTCTTCAAGATCACGCTTCCCTGCCTTTCGCCGATAGTGCTGTACAACCTGATCATGCAGACCATATCTGCCTTTATGGCGTTCACACAGGCCTTCGTCATCACAAACGGCGGACCGAACAACGGAACGCTCATGTATGCGCTCTATGTTTACAGACAGGCGTTCGATTATGACGGAATGGGCTATGCCTGCGCCATGAGCTGGGTTATGCTCGTTGTGATGAGTCTGATCACGCTGGTCATCTTCAGGACATCCAAAATGTGGGTGTTCTCCGAAGCGGATTCGTAGGAGGCGCATATGAAGACTAAGAAGATGATCGCACATTGCCTGTACCATTTATTTGTTCTTGCATTCGGTTTCTGCATGATTTATCCTGTTCTCTGGATGATAAGCGGGTCGCTTAAGGACAACCAGCAGATCCTTAACGGCGGTCTTAAGCTGATACCGGAGACACTGATCAAAACCAACTACAAGACCGGCTGGCGCGGTTTCTCGGGCATAAGTTTCGCCACATTTTTCAAAAATTCCGCGATCCTGACCTGCATCGCAACCTTCGGGACCATGGTGAGCTCGGCCTTCGTGGCATATGCTCTCTCCAGGATCAAGTTCCGCGGCAGGGGCATATGGTTTGCGTGCATGATCGCGACTATGATGCTGCCCGGTCAGGTCATAATGATACCCTCCTTCCTTATATGGCATAAGCTGGGACTCGTCGGTACATATGTGCCCCTGATCCTTCCGTATTTCTGCGGACAGGCCTTTTTCATATATCAGATGATGCAGTTTATGAAGGGCATACCGAGAGAACTCGACGAGGCGGCGAAGATAGACGGCTGCAGCAAATACGGCATATTTACGCGGATAATCTTTCCGCTCCTCAAACCTTCGATAATAACCACGGTGATCATACAGTTCTACTGGAAGTGGGACGATTATATGGGACCGTTGCTTTACTTAAGCAAACCTCAGAAATACACTGTGTCGCTCGCGATAAAGCTGTTTGCGGACGCGGCCTCCACCACGGACTACGGCGCGATGTTCGCAATGTCGTCGCTGTCTCTGATCCCCGTGTTTCTTATATTCCTGTTTTTTAACCGGTATCTCGTACAGGGCATCGGCACAAGCGGACTAAAAGGATGAACAAAGTCGTATTCAAAACGGAAGATGAAAATTTACAGGCACTCTATGATGAGGCGGAAAAGCGGCTGAAGGGGAACCTGCGCGAATTCGGCCGCCGGCCGGTGCTCGTTGAGGGGGCGGGGTATGAGAAGATATGGCTTGAGACGCAGCCGATGGGCGGGGAAATGTTTTACAAGCGCGACAATTCCGGGGCTTCGCTCAACAACATACTGCTGTTTATGGAAAAGCAGCGGAGCGACGGAAGGCTGCCCGGAAGCATAAAGTGCGAGGACGGCATACTTATTCCCGAATACAACAAGCTTCAGGGTTTCTGCTTCGCGGAGCCCGCATATGACATGTACTTCCTTACAGGGGACAGGGAGTATCTGGATATGCTGGCGGCAACGCTGGAAAAGTTCGATGCGTGGCTCTGGACAAACCGCGACAGCGACGGTGACGGCTGCCTTGAAAGCTTCTGCGTATATGACACGGGGGAAGACGGGGCGGTGAGGTACAAGGACGCGCCGAACTACTGGGATAAAGACGCTCCGCCGACGGAATATGAGGCTGTGCCCATGGCATCTTCGGACATTATGAGCTGGTCATATTCGGCGAGGGAGACGATAGCAAAGATCTGCCGCATAAAGAAAAAAGACGTCGCAGCCGCAAAATGGCATAAGTTGGCTCTCGATGTCCGTAAAGCAATGGAAGCATACCTATGGAACGACGGGAGACAGGCGCTGTTTGACAGATACAAAAACCACGAAATGCAGAGGACGCTTACGCACGCCACTCTTAAGGCAATGTACTGGGGGAGTTTGTCTGAAGCAAAGGCAAACAGCTTCGTAAAACGGCATCTGCTGGATCACGACGAATTCTGGACCACTATGCCCCTGCCTTCGGTTGCCGCAAACGATCCGGATTTCAGGAACATACCGGAGAACAACTGGAGCGGGCAGTGCGAGGCTCTCACCTATCAGAGGGCGATACGTGCCCTCGAGAATTACGGCTGGGAGAGATTGCTGC
>JAEEGL014508105.1_pt1 | contig 14651 bp, 13 predicted proteins | sample 9134231 | NCBI WGS metagenome assembly JAEEGL01 (sample SAMN16246548, study PRJNA631951) | gut metagenome | biome: gut microbiome; feature: rumen; material: fiber-attached | host: Bos | place: Iran: Karaj | collected 2018-10 | reverse complement strand
TTACCCCCGCTGCGCACCATGTCTGACACCGGGGAAATCGGTAATCCGACCTATTTCCGGCATTGTAGCGAGAATTCCTATCTGCTTATGAATCATTTTCAGCAGTTTCTTACTGAATTTATCGCTGCCATTGCGCTCATCAAAGAAATTCAGTATTGCCTCTAAATGATCAAAGTACTGAGGACTATAGCTGATTTCTAAAGCCATTTTGCAAATCTTTCTTTAAAATCAGCCTCAGAAAGACATTTACCTTCCTCGAAGTCGCGCTCAGCTTTAGAAACAGACTCTCTCATCTCTTTGGTCAGCATAATCCGACCAAATTCATCGGGCTTAAAAGGTGTTTCTGTATCCGTGTCTTGGCGAAGATACTCAATCAAAGCAACCTTGTCTGGCTGGCTTAGCTTCATAACCTGACTCAGCAAGCCACTAGAACGTACTTCCTCACTAAGTAAGGCGGCAGCAGGCTCGGAAGCCTTTAATATTTTGTTGTCTTCCATATTGTCCAAAAATTATTTCGGGGACAAAGATACGAATAAGCGAGCAAAAAACAAAAGAAAAATTAATTTTTATTTGTTTTTTCGAGCGAAAGATTGCAACGCCACACTCTTCACCTTTAGGTAAGAGAATCTTCTCCAAGGGAGAAAATTACGAAAAGTTTTTGAAAGTTGCAAATTTCGCACGGATTTATTTAAGTATTCTTACCCCTAGCTAGCCCCTAGCTAGCCTAACGCTACTGTCTCGCTACCCTAACGCTACTGTCTTGCTACCCTAACGCTACCCTAACGCTACTGTCTTGCTACGTGGAGGTCATGAAGGTGCGGTAGTCAGACTCGGGGATTTCTTCGAGCCAGGAGGGGGGAACGAAGGTGATGGCCATGGCGGCGAGACCTTGGATCTCGACAACGACACACTGGCTCTTCTTGATGCGCTTGATGGTGCCGACAGTGCCCTGGAAATCGCCCTGAGTGATGCGGACTCGCTTGCCGGGCTTGGCAATGAAGTCGGTATACTGGAGGAGGGCGACACGGGAGTCCTGGGCATCGTAGATGCGGCGGAAATTGTCCATCTGGCGGTCGGGGACTACAAGGACACGGTCGTTCTCGTTCTGCGAGAAGCGATTGGTATAGTAATGCATGGGCTCGAAATCGCGGCGGGTCATCTTCAACTCGGTGAGGTGCTCCTGGGTGGAGCGGATGAAGATCAACCCATGGACGGCAGGGACGAGCTGCTGGCGGATGTCCCAGTCATCGGTCTTCGAGAACTCGCGGCGCATGGGGAGGAAATACTCCAAATGCTCGTGTTCGAGCAGGTCGCGGAAGTGGAACATGCGTTCGACACGACCGTAGGTAATGCGCATGGGGTACCAGAGCATTAACTGCCGAACATGGGAGGGGGTCACTGCCATCGGGGATGACAGAGACGAATGAAGCCCTGTAGTTTTGTTACTCATCGTCATAATGCACTGGCACTCAGCAACATCAGAGATTTGCAAACACAACGGGAATCAGCGAAGGCTCAGATTAATCGGTGGTCTGGCGATGACCGAAGGATATAAAAAGAGCGTGAACGTCACCCTGCTCATCCATCCCTTAGGTCCTAGGAAAACCCGTTAAGTAAACAAACAGAATTAATGCTCACGCCGTGATATATAATCCCGTAGCGTGAGCATGGAGCCAGAATTGGCTCATGATCTACCATTGGGGAATCATACCACCCGAAGCATCTTCTCTGCCATGTTCTTGACTTAACGATTGAATTTCCTAGGTTCAAGGAATCAAAAACAAAGCGTTGTAAGACGCTGTTCCACAAAATGTTAACCCCGCCTTCACTGCCTTCGCAGAGGCAAGTACGGCGTGAATTCGGGGGCAAAGATACGAAAAATTTCTTATATTTCTTATTTATATAGAAAAAAAATGCAGGGGAAGTGTTAAAAAAGGATTTTTTCGTTGGCCCACGAAAAAAACAAAAAAAGGGTCCCCAAATAATGAATCGGTATTAGATATGAGATTCAAAAAATCTTTCAAATCAAATATTTCTGCATGCAAAGATACAAATTATTTAGAAAAAAAGCGTATCTTTGCCACAAATTTTAAATAAATGATGAATACAATGAAAAGAGTAAGACTTTTGATGATTTCCGCTTGGGCTATGGTTAGCACGGGACTACAAGCACAGGAAACGGCAGAAATGGTTTTCCCACAGGCCGAATGGTCGAAAGCGGGCGACATCCTGATGCACACACCAGGACAGGAACTGTTCAATGGCGTCATTCACCCTTCGGCAGGACTGTTCGAAGATTATTTTGATGTCGATAAGGCCGCAGAGGAGCATCGGGGATACATCAGCATGCTGGAAGCGAACGGCATACGTGTACACACGGTAACAGGCATCCTCAACGAGGTGGGCATCGACAGCCTAAGGACGCTTGCCTCGCATTTGCTGGCCTACGACATCAGCAGCATTCCCGATGAGGATGCATCCGAAACGGAAAGGTATCGTCAGTCTGTGCTCAACAAAATGAGCAGGAACGACCTGATACGCTGTATCTTGCTGCAACCCACGGTGAAACTGTTTAAGACCGACAGCAACACGGGCTATGAGGCACAATACTTACAAAATCCGCTGATGAACCTCTATTTTACACGCGACCAAAGCATCACGACGCCACGCGGACACATCATCTGTCGGATGAACAGCAGTCAGCGGACTCCCGAAACGGAAATCATCAGCCTTTGCTACGATCACATCGGACTAAAGCCCATCCTTGAAATCAGTGGCGACGGACGTCTGGAGGGGGGCGACTACATTCCTGCCGGCAACATCTCGCTCATAGGCTGCGGCATGCGCACCAACGACGAAGGCATCCGCCAATTGATGGAGGCAGATGCCTTTGGACACGACACCATCGTAGTGGTACGTGACCATAAGTTGTGGCAGATGCAGATGCACCTCGACACCCATTTCAACATCATCGACCGGAATCTCTGTACGATGGTGAGTAGTCGCCTGAATGCACTGCCAGGCACCCCGGAGTTCAACACCTGCGACATCTGGGCGCGCAAGCCTGGGGCGAAGGAATACACACTATGGAAGCAAGATCTGCCATTCGTGGAGTATATGCGTGGACGAGGTTTCCAGATCATCCCCATCGACTATGACGACGAGATGCACTATGCCAACAATTATCTTACCATTGCCCCACGCCACATCATGGCCGTAGGCGGACAGTCAGAAGAACTGCAACAGCGTTTCCGCGATGCAGGCGTCAACGTAGAGTGGATACCGCTGGAGAGCCTGATCAGCGGTTATGGAGCAGCCCATTGCATGACACAGGTGCTTCAACGCGAAGCCTGGAAACCCGACACGACTCCAACCGCCATATACAGTAAGAATGCGGAAAACGCCGAACGCCCATCGGCTTATCGACTGAACGGAACCATCGCCCACGAAACCGCCCGTGGCATCATCATCGAAAACGGCAAAAAGTCAGTCAGATAAAAAACGGTGAGTAGTCGCGGTACTCCTGGCACGAGAAGCAGGGGCAGGCCTTGTGGACTCCTTCCAATTCGCAGTGGCCCATAATGCGGGCATCAGGGTAGTCGACCATCAGACTGCGGAGCAGGGCAATGAGGGCTGCACGCTGGGCTGGAGTGCGGGTGTCGGCATCACGACCTTTCTCGTCCAGGCCTCCTTCAATGCACAAGCCATCACGATAGAGAGAAACAATGTCTTGCCACTCTTCGCCTTACCCGTATTGGCAACGAGTTCAGAAACAGGGAAGCACGCCGTGCCGAACATTTTAAAAAGAAACTCCAAGTCAGGCAGTTCTGTTTCAGGTGTGATTCTATAGCCAGCCAACTCCTCCTGAGGAGTCATTTGTTTGATTGCGCCCTTTTTAGCAGTCAGACTTTGCCTCGCCTGGCTGCCTTTGACTAAGTTGAAAGAATGTTCGTTCATTTCATTACAATAATTCTTTACTTTTTACGTTATTATCTATGATTGCCTATGTCGACTTTGGCTCTGTAAAGGTCGGCAGAAAGCACGACACCAACAAAAAAGTGTCCTATAGCCAGGACACAATAAACAACTATTAACGCAAACAACCAAAAACAATAGCAGCTACAATCCATTACGACTGTAGCTGCAATACCAACAGAACTTAAAGTTCCTCTTCGCCATCTATTTTTGAAACAAATCCTCCATAGTGACTACCCTGTCGAAGCGAGAGGCATATTCGTTTCTTTTTAGGCCGTATGTGGTTACCAATACTGACATGACAGTTTTCTTGTTCCCGATAATCTCCTGTACACGCTCCATCCGTTCAAGGAGGATTTTGTTGTAACTCTTCGTGACCTCGAAGTCCCCTCGGGTGAACTTCATCTCACACAAACAAATAAAACGATCATCCCTGTTGATAATCAAATCTATCTTAGGGCCGGTTTTGCCCGAATCAGCAAGGATATTCCATGGAGATTCTTTTGTAATAACCCCGTCAATCCCCAATGCGTGTTTAATCTGTCTGATGTGAGTCCAGCAAAGATCCTCGAAGGCAAACCCCATCCATGAAATGACGGAGGGCGACTTCTCATGCGTCTGCCAGTATGAGGGGGTGTCGGTGTTGCCTAGGACATGGTTCAGATAGAAAATACAGAACGGATCAGCCACTTTATACCTCGCAGTCGATTCGCCGAAAGGAATGTATTCCATAATCAGCCTACTTTTCTGTAACGCCGCCAAGTTCTCTGTCAAGGTGCCTCCTGAAGAGAATTTCCCTCGCTTGACGAGTTCATCGCGTGTAAAACCGATGCGTTTCGTAGCGAGTGTTGTCACAATGCGCTGTAACTCATCCGGTCGCGAGAACTGGGATGTAAACAGTCGGTCAAACTCATCCTTGAGCGGTGCATTGGTATCATAGAGGATGGCGTCGATGTTTTGTGCCAGACTCAGGCCTTTCCTGAACTGGTCCAGATAGAATGGTATGCCACCGAAAGCAATATAGGCCTGACAAATATCGAACTCGTCGAAATGGAGACCAGCGGCCTTGAAGAACTCGCGACATTCATACAATGTGAATGGTGAGAGATAGATAGGCAACGTGACCCTTCCATACAATCCCCCCTTGTTGTTGATCAGTTTGTCCAGAATCCAGGATGTTGCACTACCGCATACCACCATCTTGAAATTCTTGCGAGCAAGACACCAATCATTACAGAAGTGCTCGAAGGCTGGTATGAAGTTCGACTTGGGGGTATCCATCCATGGGAGTTCATCGACGAAAATGACCTGACGCTTGCCGTCGTCTTTCTTTTCAAGGAGTTGTTCCAACATATAGAAAGCCTCCTGCCAACTGGTCGGGACATGCTCATTGCTATCCAAACCATACGTCCGCATGGAAAAATAGAACTCCTGAAGTTGTAGTTTCAGTATGTTCCTTTTCCTCTTCTTTGTTGCATCATCCACAGGAGATACAGCCGTGTGCTTAAAGATGAACTTACCCTCAAAGAACTCATTGATAAGAAATGTCTTACCAACTCTTCTCCTGCCATAAACTGCAATCAGCTGTGCCCTGTCTTTATCCATGGCCGATTGCAGTTTCTCGAATTCACTTTTGCGTCCTATCATAACCTTTATTGTTTATTTTCAGCCGCAAAGATAATAAAAACTATTTGTTTGGCCAAATATTTTATTAATAATCAGCCAAACAAATTAAATAAATAGCCATTTTGGCTAACTATCCTAGTTATAATGTGGCCTATCTGTTAATTTTGAATCAGATTTTGTTCGATTATAAGGAGGAAAAACGACGACCCTTACAATAATCTTTTACTTTTTGCGTTATTATCTATGGTGCCCTATAGAAAGGACGCCATAAACATTAATTTTAAAAAAGTATGAAAAACGACTTTTTATCTCCGCAGGCTGCTGCCAACGAGCTGACACGCCTGGCACTCCAGAAAGCCGACAAAGCTTTCTGCAGAATGCGTCGTACCATGGAGCGCCAGTACAATCTGGCCAATGGTACTTTTTGTGGAGTCTAAAAAGGAAAACTTCCCGAGGATTTCGAGTTAAAAACCTCCAAGCAGATTGCCATCTGGCGCGACATCCTGGCGCACTACGCCCACCAGCCCGACCGCCAGCAGCAACTGCTCCAGGAACTCCTCCGCACCATCACCCGTCACCTCCTCAACCCTCCTCCGTGAGTCCTCCTGATGAAGATATAGAGGGTTTGTTAAAACTTTGATATTGGAATTACATCTATCTAATTTCGCCGGTAAAATTACTACTTTTTATGCAATTTCGCAAGCGTATTGCATAAAATTTATACTTTTTTATGCAATGACCACATAAAAAAAGAGAGCATGTTCACAATGGAAGCATGCTCTCTTTCTATTAATGGAAGTCCTCGTGATGAGGACTGTCGTCGCATCGTCAAAAACCGATTTTTGTTTTCTGGCGGGGCATCTCGACAGCCGGGATGTCTTCAGGAGTTATCGTCAGCAGCCCGCGTTGATCTGCGGGACGTTGCTTGACGCAGCGGACGGCATGCTGGACGTAGATGCGCTCCAGCAGATTGGCGACGAAGCGGGCATTGCCCCACGACTCTGGTTCGCGTGCCTGATAGACCTGCGTCAGCATATCGGCATACTTCTTCCATGCCTCATCGGTGAACTCGTACTCGTAATCCTTTACCCGACGACGGGTGATTTCCAACAGGTCGTCAACGGTGAAGTCGGTAAACTCGAACTTGTTGGGGAATCGCGACTGGAGGCCTGGGTTGCTTTCTAGCATTTTCTGCATGGGTTTCTTATAACCGCAGAGCACGACAGCGATGTCGCGCTGGGTTTCGTCGGCCAGAATGGTCATCAGGAGTTGGACAACCAGTTTACCCGGGTCGTTCTCATGTTTGCCATTCAGCAGGTAGGCCTCATCAATCATCAGCACCCCACCCTTGGCCATTTCCAACACCTGCCGCATGGAGCGTTCCTCGTCGCCCCAAAGCGTTCCGATGAAGGTGCCCCGGTCGCACACCACCACATGGCCTTTCGACAAGGCTCCCGCCTGCCGCAACAGGGAACCGAAGATCTTGCAGACCGTCGTCTTGCCCGTCCCCGGACGCCCCAGGAAGATGCTGTGGAGCGACACCTCGTGCCGCTTGCGATTGGGATACACCTCGCGCATCATCTTATTGAAGCTGGTCAGCGACAGCAGCTCGTCGATGCGACGTTTGATGTCGGTACAGCCCACCAGTTTGTCGAGTTCCTCGCGAGGGTTGGCTATCGGCCGCAGAATGTCGACCTTGACGCTGATGTTCTGGTTCTGCTCTATCTCCCCATCGGGGAATAGTTCGTCATCAACGTCGTCGTCATCATCTGCTTTATGTACGCTGCCTTCCGGGAAATCGTCCAAATCAATCTCGTCATCGTCGTCCAGCAGGTCGTCGTCAGGGCATTGGTCGTCATCAAGGTCATCGTCATCTTCCACCTTCTCGCATCCTTCTTCTATAAACTGCTTCAGCAATCTTTCAAATTCATCCATTTCCTTCTCGGTCTCATCATCGTTCCACACTTCCTGAATCGTAGTGTCTTTTGTCAAATTCTTCTTTTTGGTCATCGTTGTTCATGAAAATCAAAATAAATATCACAAAACATAGTCAATCAGCCCCAGACGTTGGGGCGCAAGAGTAAATAGGCAAGCGCACAGATGCACCAGCCTACAGTATCTATAGAGTATTCCCAAGAGATTTCTCTATCACACAACCCTCGACACTTTGTAGCAATAAGTTAAAGATCGCTTTTTTCGACAAGATACAATCCTCCCGTCGATTCACAGACTCAGCGTCAACTTAGTCTTAGAACCGCTCGGCATTCAATCGTCATCATTGTCATTTCGTTCATCTTTTCTTGCTACAATATTTTTAGTTTTGTGATAAATTATGTTTTCGCCTGCAAAAGTAGGCATTTCGTTTCAATCTTCCAAACTTTTCGCCTAAATATTTGCTCGTCTATTATTTTTTTACTACTTTTGCAGAGATTATTACCAGCAACTCCTGAGATTACTTTCAGTACAATTATCATGTTTATTACTAATTTTATCAGTAAGATTTTAAAAGTCGCCGACGGAATAAGCACGCGACCGAACCTCACTTCCTGGGTATGGAAAGGCAATGTATCTCCACTTGCTTTTATCATTCTCCATATTGTCTACCTCACTAGAATCTGCTCAATATTGCAAATCTCTAAATACATCTATAGAAAATTTGCCAAATACACATCGGTCGATAAGGCATCTAAACGTCCGAATGTCCCGTCATATTTCGTGGAAGTTTATTTCATATTGTGGGCTCTTCTCCTTTTTGTCTTACCTAAAGACTCTTCCATCACGAAATGGCTATCTTACTATTTTCTCTTTGAGTCTCTTTTTTGGCTACTCTATTATTTCTTTTTCCGACGTTTCTTTGAAGAGCGATATGCAATTATGCATACATTAGAATACATTGTTATACTACCTTTACTCATAATTATTCAAGCTCGCAGCATATCTGTTGTTTATTGTTGTAACATAAAATATGCATTTACAACTATGTTTTTCCCTGAAAAAGGCGACAGCATCTACATTATCATACTCAGCATATTTTACGTTGCACTTATCTTTGGCATTTTCTTATCCAATCTACCTATTGAGCAAATAAAAGAAAAAGGCAACTATCGCTTTAACATCTCTATCATTGGCAATGGTATCATTGTACAAAAGCGTCTTAAAGAGGCTATCAGCAAACTCATTCCGCCACGAAATGTAGCTATCCTCGATGTAGAATCTTTTGACAAGGAAATTGAATATATTGGAAAAACAAAATTTCAGTACTTTCTCATATCTGACGATACCATGAAGCATGTTCTATCATCAAACATCTTATGGATAGCCACACCACCACACGCTCACATAAGCTATTTAAATAAATACATCAATAACGTTTTTATAGCCATAGAAAAACCTCTTGTAACAAACAACAATGAGCTGTCCGTATTAAAACGATTGTGGAGTAGCGATATGTGGAAAAATGTTTTCTGTCTCAGTTATTATTATCTTGAGAAAGCATTACCACTAACTTTCTTATATTCGCCAACAACCTTTTACGAAAAGTATCTTGACTTTGGTGGTCAAACCCGGCAATATGTTTTATCAATATTTGAACAATTTGGCTTATTAAATAGCGTCGAGTTGACACTTTTCGAAGGAGATGATTTCAGAGAGTGGGTAGACTCAGTTCAATATGGAGGCCACATGTATGAAACGTTCTTGCATCTTGCCGTAATAGCTCGTGCTGTTATGGGGATAGACACGGATTGGGGACAACCAATTTGGAAGATAGAGAACAAAAAAAATCACTATATGTCATTCATACAATGTACAGGAGAGACTGAACGCAATCATATTCACTATGATTTGAGGATGGGTAAGTTCATGCCTCAGAATGAATTACGACGAAACGGAAAATTGGTATTTCAGAATGGCACTATCGAAATAAATTTCGACCGCCAAGAATTAATAGGCATGCTTCATGATGCATCGAAGACCTCATTCATAATTAGCACGAAAGAGCTATATACAAGCACAAAATACAGTATACAAGTTGATATGGTAGAACGATGTTTTGAAGAAAACATACAACCTTCAATTGTTGACGGCTCAGACTTACAGATAAAGACGCTTGAATGGCTTTTTAACCAAAAAACATATTGGGATATCCCCATTAAGAAGTCGTAATTTTACCACATATTTACAGCTGACTGTAACAACATTTGCAACCCTATGACACTATTCTTTAAAACATTGTTCGCAGGGATCAAGGAAGGTGCTATTGCCGCCTGGTACGATATGCGGTGGTACATCTGCGCGATGGCCATCGTGTTGGTCGTATACCTGCTCTATACGAAAGTGAGGGAGTACCTATAGGAATAACGGGTAAACAAATAACTACAATGGAGCACAATAATACACCTCATAAGTTCAAACACGTGCGTGAGAAAAACTATAGTTCTTCTCACCCGCTTTACGACGCGATGAAAGCTATTTGCAATCCAGATGGCGAAAATACTTATCTTACAAGACTTGCTATTTCCTCTGCATCACTGTGGGATAATAGTCAGAGAGCCAGATGATTCGAGATTGCCAAAGTGTCGGTAAACTCCTCCGCACCATCACCCAAATCCTCACACCTCCTCCGTGAGGTGATATACCCATGTAGTAAGTCGCATAGTGCTATCCTAAAATATTTCACCAGTCCATAGCATCTTCAGGAAGTCCAGAACATAGATGAGCTCTTTGTCTCCTGATTTGCGGGTAATAGGATCGAGAGAAACAAGAATCAAGCGACAGTCAGGATGTTCCTCGCTGAAAGCCTTGAGACCTTTTTTATGCTTGGTTTCTACATGCTCCGTAGATTTGATTTCGATAGCCACTTTTGCATCACCGATGACGACATCCACTTCTTTTTTGTCGTAGGTGTGCCAATAGGAGATAACGTCACGCTTGTCGTTGTAGCCTTTGTAGGCGATGATTTCCTGCATCACAAAGTGCTCAAAAGCATGCCCGTAATCATCGGTTCCACGCTTCAGGGAGTGACGGCCCATCAGATAGTTGGCCAGCCCGACATCAAAATAGTAGAATCTGGGAGCTTGGACTATCTTCCGCTTTATTTCTTTTCTGAACGCAGGGATTTCATACCCGATAAGCGTGTCATAGAGGATTTGGAAGTACGACTTGACTGTTTTGGCCGACACACCGCAGTCTGAGGCGATATTAGAATAGTTCAGCATTTCTCCATCGGAAATGGCAGCCACCTCCATGAAACGTTCAAAGGCATCGAGTTCACGTACCTCTCCTTCTTCACGAATTTCTTCGTCCAGATATACCTTGACATAGCCAGAAAGTCGCTTGGTAGCATCCTCCACCATATAATGACGAGGAATCATGCCATTCTGGACGGCACGATCGATTTGGAAATCGGTTACCTCCGGCCATACAAGAGGATAAAGTGTTTCAGGTATGGCACGACCTCCAAGTGTATTGGCTCCAGAACGCTTGAGCTTCCTGGCACTGGAACCGCTGAGGATAAAAAACAAACCTTTATCAACCATCAAGGTATGTACAATATCCAACAATTCCGGCACTTTTTGAATCTCATCAATAATGACGAGCGTGCCAGCGGGCTTATCCCAAAGAGCTTCTTTCAGCGAGTTGGGATTCCTTTTAAACGCTTTTCTCAGATTCGGGTCAAGCAAATCATAATAAATCGCCCCCCTGAACCGATCTTTCAAAAGGGTTGATTTCCCTGTCTGGCGGGCGCCAAACAGGAACATTCCTTCGTCTAATTTGCTCTCGATATCAAATATTCTTTTGTACATAAATACCACATTATTTGGATATCATACTCCTAAATTTCTTATAAAATTCGGGAGTATGGTCCCGATTTTATTAACTTTTTCGGGAGCAAAGATAGAAAAAATTCATGTAACAACCAAATAAAACCGCTACAAATATTGCAAAATATCCTTATAATCAGCGGAAACATTGCTTTTACTTCGAATCTTCCAAACTTTTTACTCTCTTTTTGATCATCCATCAAATTTTAAGCGTTATGAACTGTTTCGGATCTTGTTGGCAACAACAAAGCCCAAGAATCCCACAAGCAACACACCAAGGGTAGACTGCACACTACCTAGGAATTCATGTCCCTTGTAATATTCTGCTACTGGGCCCAGCGAATTGTTTATGCTGTACGAAAGATGGATGAGCCATTCTGGCTGTGGGAAACTGAAGTTAATCTGAAAGAGGAAGAAGTAGAACGCAACCAAGGCCACGAACCACCAGAACACAGCTTTGAACTTATACCCGAAACCTGCCAGAGCAATACCACGTATCAACATAATGTTGCCTATATTGTGCAGGATACTCAGATATCTGCCTTTCTTCCAGTTGTACACTATAGACGCGTAATGAAAGAGCCGCTCATTGTACTTCATCTTACGGTAGGCCTCGTTAGAGTCACCATTCAGACCCATGCCGGCATAGTAACCGCTCAGTTGTTTGTAGACCTCTACAGCCTCCCAGTGTACATCCATTTTCGCATCAGCGGTCATCTTCGACGTCTTTTCGTTACGTTTAGCATTGAGAAGGAATTCACTATAATCACTACAAGGGTTATAACGGTGCCATTCCTTACGTTGGTTTACGAAATCGTCATAATCGTCGACATCGTCCTGTACAATGCCCTTGGGCAGGTTTTCCATCCTGACGACATTGTTCTCGAAGGCGGCATTAGTGAAACTGCATTTAAGGAATTTGCTGCGTTGGAAGGCTGTACAGCCCTTAAATTCACACATATAGCAGTCGATGTTGATATAGAGTGACCTTCGCATCGTACAATCCTCTACTTTCGAATAGCGGAAATCTGCATTTACCATTGAGCAGTCACAGAAACGGCAATAACTCAGTTTTGATAGGAAAAAGTCCACTTGATCGTAGTAAGGATTGGGAGCAAGTTCATTCTTCAGCATATCCTTATCCTCGATGTTGTCGAAGTTACACCGTTCTAGAAAAGCTTGGGCAAAGCTTACCCTGCTGAGTTTTGAATTCTTAAATGACAAACCAAACAGATGTTTCTTCTTTGCACTAAGCGGATTGAAACAACTGAACATGACGTTTTCAATCGTCCACCCTTTGAAATCCTTGGGGATCTCCTTTTCACAAGCGTCAGAAAAGTCTACCTCTGTAAGATCCAAGTCACGAAGGGTTTTTGATCCATTGGAATCGGGTGCAGTATTATTCACTAACACGATGAATTCATCAGTTGAAACTTTCTTCAACTTTTTCTCATCTATGAACGAATATTCTATTACCATATCAAGTTACATTAATATGTCATACTCAATAATTACCGATTGCCAAGATACAACTTTTTATTAAAACTTATTGCGATATATGATTGTTTTCTCGTTTTTTTTGTAATTTTGCAGCCGATTTCAGCAATTGTGATTTAGGAAGATGACAGTAGAAGGAAAGAACAAGTTTCGCAATGTGGTGCCGCTTCAGATACGTTTCAACGACGTTGACAAGTTCGGGCACGTGAACAACACCATATATTTTCAGTTCTACGACTCTGGTAAGACGGACTATGTCTCCACCGTGTGCAAAGGCTTTGACTGGGATCAGTATGCCATCTTCGTGGTGAAGATTGAGGTGGAGTTTTTTGCCCAAATCAAAGGCGCTGACAAGATTGCAGTTAGAACCCGTACAGTATTGCTCGGCAATAAGAGTTTTCGTCTGGAACAGGAAATCTTTGACATCGATACGCAGGAAGTAAAGAGCCGGTGCCAGTCGATATTGGTGCTGTATGACCTGGAGCAAAAGCAGTCCATACCGTTTCCCGAAGAATGGCGCCAAGCCATCAGAGACTATGACACTATTCTTTAAAACATTGTTTGCAGGGCATCAAATAGATGACTGATACATCCCTTAAACGCCAGCTGAAGGTGCTCACCATCCCAGTATTCATTGAGATGGCTCTGGTTATGATGCTGGGTGCCGTGGATACGGTGATGCTGAGCCGCTATAGCGACAATAGTGTGGCGGCAGTAGGTCTTGACAATCAACTCATCTCACTCGTATTCCTCGTCTACCAGTTCTTCTCGATGGGTGCTGCCATCCTTTGTGCACAGTATATCGGTGCAGGTCTGAGGAAGCGTTTGATTCAAGTGGTGGGTATGGCATTGACAGTAAACCTCGTACTTGGGTTGGCGGTCAGTGCCCTACTCTATCTCTTTGCCGAGGAGTTGCTGCATGTGATGGGGCTGCGACCAGAACTGATGGGCGACGGATTGGTATACCTGCGCCTGACAGGAGCCCTGTCGTTCTTCCAAGCATTGGCGCTGACATTCTCGGCATCACTGCGAAGTGCCGATAAAGTGGTCTATCCAATGGTGGTGACGGGTATCGTCAACGTTGTCAACATCTTGGGCAACTATGCCCTCATCTTTGGACACTGGGGCTGTCCCCAACTGGGTGTTGAAGGAGCCGCCATCTCCACAGCCACCTGTCGTGCCATAGCGATGGTGTTGCTTGCCATCATCCATTTCAGGGTGCATATCCCGCGTTTCCCATTGCGCTATTTCCGCCCCATGCCTTGGCAGGAACTGAAGAACCTCTTCTATATCGGCATCCCCGCCATGAGCGAAAACATCTCATATTGTCTCTCTCAGGTGGTCATCACCTATTTCATCAACCAGATCAGCAACGAAGCCTTGGCCACACGCGCTTACTGCCACAACATGATCATGTTTGTCTATCTGTTCTGTCTGAGTATTACCCAGGGTGGCGACATCCTCGTAGGACATCTTGTAGGGCAACGTCGGCATCAGGCAGCCTATATCCTTGGCAACTACTTTTTCCGCTGGTCGATGATCATCACGCTCACAGGTTCCATCATCCTCGCGCTGACGGGGAAGAGCATCCTCAGTGCCTTCACAGACAATGCGGAAATCATTAAGATGGGCGTCTGGGTACTCTTTGTCGATGACATCCTTGAAGTTGTTCGCACGACCAACAGCTTTGCATGCAACACATTGCGATCCACAGGAGATACGGTTTATCCT
>JAEEGL013075127.1_pt1 | contig 14651 bp, 13 predicted proteins | sample 9134231 | NCBI WGS metagenome assembly JAEEGL01 (sample SAMN16246548, study PRJNA631951) | gut metagenome | biome: gut microbiome; feature: rumen; material: fiber-attached | host: Bos | place: Iran: Karaj | collected 2018-10 | reverse complement strand
CGAAACGGTATACCGCTTTTTCGAAAACAAGGCGGGTGCCGGGGTTTTCGGCCATGTGATCCACGGCCTTCTGCAGCGCCTCGGTATTGTCCGGATTGTCGGGGCGCACGCCGAAATCGGCAGCGGAGACGGTTCGGACGATCCTCGGCTCGTCGATCGTAAAATCAAGTTCCATATAAGATCCTCCCGGATGTTGATTTTTGTATATCGTTTCGGCCGAAGGGTCACTGCGCGGCCGGTATGAGCATGATGTATTCCCATTCGCACTTTGCCTCCGTGCGCAGAGGCAGCCTCCACACGCCCTCGCCCGCCGAAGTAGGCAGCGTTCGGCTGCCGGTCATGGTTGCCGTACACAAAGTAGACGGGCGCTTCGATCCGGGAAAGATTTTGGTAGGTCAGGACCATGTCGTCGAAGGACGTCAGTTCGTCGGTCACGTCGCCGCCCAGGATCACGAATTCGGGCGCCGCGGCGTTGATCTGCCGGCACAGCTCCGCAAGATTGTCCGGCGGCCGCAAACAGATCTCCGTGACGGCAGGTAACGACGCTGTCTATGGCGACGAACAGCAGCGCCGCGCCGGGGATCAGGATCAGCTTGAGAATAAAGACGAGCACGCGCGCGGCGGGGAGTTCTCTTTTTCGCAGCGGGATCTGTACGGCATAGACAAGGGCAAAAAATACGAGGATCTTCAGGATCATCTTTTCACCTCATGCATCGGGAGCCGTCCCGAATTCTTTCCGATCTGATTATATACCAAATCCGGCGCAAATTCATCCCCTTGCGGAAATAAAAGAAGCGCCCTGCTTTTTTTCCCGGACAATGTCCTAAAGACCGGGGCGCGGACGCAAAAAAGCCCCGGATCCCTGCAGAGATCGGGGCTTTGTATGCCATCCGGAACGACCCGTACTCGGACTTTGCTCCGTCCGGCAGGACCGACACCAAGGCCGGACGGGAGCGCACGTCTTCACAGGACCGGAGCGTTCCGGACGCCGATAGGTCAAATCCTGTTACTGCGGCGGCGCAGGGGCCTGTTCCGGCGCCGTCCGGATCTGCGCGATGCTGTGCGGCGGAAGCACGATCTCGGCCGTGCCGCCGCATACCGTTACGGGCAGCTCGGCCTTTTCGAATACGGAGGTCGGGACGACGCCGTCCGAGCGGTACAGGACCGCCGAAAGGATCTCGCCGCAGCCGCGCAGGGTGAAGCGCTTCTCTTTCGCGTAGGCGCGGTTGAGCAGCGTGCAGGTGACGACCGAATCCTTCCGCGTCGCCGTCACGTCCTGCCCGAGCGCGCACACGGCCGCGCCGGCGTGCGCCTTCATCAGCGAGAACGCGACGCCCGCGGGGGCGAGCTCGGCCCGGTCCGGATACACCATGATCGCGCCTTCGTTGACCGATTCAAAGTGGCACGCCATCACCACGCCGTATTTGTCGGCATTGCGCAGCAGCATGTTCAAAAACGCGGCGGCGAAAATGCCCTCGCTGACGCTCCCGATCCGGTACCACGCCTGCCAGGCGTTCCATTCGTCGTAGGAGATCCTGATCCCCGTCCCGCGCAGCTGCTCCGAGAGCGTGCGCATGCACGCGAGACACCCGGTGTCCGCTTCCCGGATGAAGGCGGTATATTCGCGCTCGCGCTCGGCCGGATCGAGAAACGCCGGGAACGGCGTATAGTGGTGCAGGGAGACCGCGGCCGAAACGTCCGACAGCTTTTTGGCGCAGTTTTTCACCCAGTCCCGGTCGGGATAGGGGCCGGAGGAGCAGAGCGTGATCTTATAAGAAGCGGCGAGCATCTTTTCCGCGTGCGCGTGCGCGTTCTTCGCATAGCCCTCCGGGGTGTTCGCCCCTTCCATGTGTCCGTATCCGGCCTCGTTGCCCAAAGACCAGAACTTCACATCGTACGGTTCGGGACAGCCGCGCTGCGCGCGCAGTTTTCCGTACGGCGTGGAGGCGTCGCCGTTGCAGTATTCCACCCACTGCGCGCTCTCCTCGGGCGTGTTCCAGGCGGGATTGATGGTGATGAATGGCTCCGCGCCGATCTCCCGGCACAGTGCGATGAAGTCGTCGGTGTTGATCTCGCTGTAGTCGTAGCCCATCGTGTGCGGCTGCGTCTCCAGCCCGAGATATGATTCCAGCGGCGCGCGCATATTGCGGGGCAGAAGGCCGTCCTTCCAGTGGTATTCCCCGGAGAAGTTCCCGCCCGGCCAGCGCAGCAGCCGGATCCCGATCTCTTTCATTTTTTCGATCACGTCGCGGCGCATCCCGCGGAAGTGATCGGAGGGCAGAAGGGAGACCGCACCGATCATCACGGTCCCTTCCGAATCGAACGTGACCTCCAGCCGCGCCGCCGGATCCTCCCGGGCAGGCGTGAGAGAGACCGTGATATCCTCGTAATCCCCGTCCCGCGCCGTGATGAGGGCGCTGTCGAAGACGGTCCCGTCCCCGGAAAGCAGGGATACGGTCAGTTCCGTTTCGGTCAAAGCCCGCACCGCGAGCGTGCACAGATAAGGAACGCCGCCCCGGACATACAGATCCTTCTGGCCGATCCCGCCTCTGTGCGCCGCGTAATTGGTGACATACTGCGCGTTGCGCTCCAGACGCCTGTGCATCCGGTAGCCTTCGCCGTGGGGGGTATAGGACGTCCCGGCGCTGAGCCAGCCCTCCTCCGTCCCGAAGGAGAAGAAGGTCTTTTCACCGATCGGATACCTGCCGCTGGCGCAGCCGTACCGGCCGCAGTGTCCGGCAAATTTCCGGTTTCTCAGAAGCTCGGCGGAAAGACCGCCGTTTATGCAGGCGCGGGTGTGTTCGAGGTTGTCGCCGAACAGGAGCGGAGAGATGACGCGCGCGGACGTTTGATCCAGCTCCGCCTCTACGTCGGCTTCGGGCCGGTCATATACGAATTCTTCCATCGTTCTTCCTCCCTGTGTCTTCGGAAACGTCTCTTTTTAAAACTCCGGCACGAGGACGCTCTCGCCGTTTCGCATGGCGCTTTCGTGGGCGCAGACGCCCGCCGCCGTGATGTTCCCGCCCAGATGCTCGTCGATCCGCGGCTTTCGCCCTTCCAGGCAGCTCGTCACGAATTCGTGGACCAGATGCGGGTGCGAGCCGTGGTGTCCGCCGCCCGCGCCCGTCTTCAGGGAGTCCTGCGGGTTGAGCGGATCGTAATTCCCGCCGACCGTGAAGCGCCAAAGCGCCTCCGGCAGCGATTCGTAGAAGTTCGGCATGGACGTGACGGCAAACGTCGTGCCGCGGCCGCGGCTCATGCCCTCCAGCCCGTGCAGCTCGGTGACGATCGGCAGATCGCCGTCGCAGAAGCCCCATTCGAAGCTCTTTTTCGAGCCGTATACGAACATGCCTTCCTGATACATGCGGGCCGTCTCGAACAGGGAGCGCGTCGCCTCGCCCTTGAGCCCGTTCGCGAATTCGAACAGCGCGGATTCCACGGGGAAGGGGTTGCCGTATCGGCGTACGAGCGCCTCGTCCATCGTTCCCGAGCCGAAGGCGTTGACCCGGCAGATGCGCGATCCGGACAGCGCGACCATCGGGGCGATCGCGTGCGTGCCGTACCACATCGGCGGCAGACCCATCCAGTAGTCCGGCCAGCCCATCATGTCCTGATAGTGCGAGCCGCGCAGGAACTGGATCCAGCCGAGCTCGCCGGTTTCCAGCATGCGCCGGACATAGAGGAACTGAGAGGTGTAGAGCGTGGTCTCCATCATCATGTAGTTTTTGCCCGATTCCCGCTTCGCCTTCACGATGCGGCGGATGTCGTCCAGCGTCGTCGCCATCGGCACGGTGCAGGCGCAGTGCTTGCCCGCCTCGAGTACGGCCACGCTCTGCTGCGCGTGCAGCGGTATGGGCGTGACGAGATGGACCGCGTCGATACACGGATCCGCAAGGATCTCGTCGAGGCTGCGCGCCGTGCGCGCGCCGCCGATATAGTCGCAGGTCCTTTTCAGAATCTCGGGATTCAAGTCGCACAGCGTCAGCTCGCCGACGTTCGGATGCGCTTTGTAGATCTCCGCGAACGCGCCGCCGAAGCCCAGCCCGACCAGCGCGACGTTCAGTTTCTTATCCATAATTCCCTCCAGACTCTTTGATCTTCCGTCCTTTTTGTTCCGGGACGGACGGGACAGTGGTTTTATTCAAAAACCGGGACCTGCTGAACGGTCCCGCCTTCCATGGCCGACCGGTGCGCGCAGATGCCGACCGCGGTCCAGTATGCGCCGGTGATATCGTCGGGGACCGGCGGTCGATCCTCCAGTATGGAACGGACGAATTCATGGACCAGATGCGGATGCGAGCCGCCGTGTCCGCCGCCCTGAATGAAGGACAGATGCGGATTGCTCTCATCATAGACCGTCGCTTTCGTAAAGCGCCCGATCTCCTTCGGAAGACGGTCCGCAAAGTCGGGGACGTCGACACGCTGCGCACGGATCAGGCCGCCGCGGCCGTAATCGTTCAGGACCTGCCCGTTCTCCTGCGAAAGCACCCGCGAAAACAGCACGGGCTTCTCCTCCTCGAGCTGCTGCCATTCGAAGCTGCCGTTCTCGCCGTAGATCTGAAAGTACTCGGAATAGCCGCGCGCCACATGATACAGAAAGCGTTCCAGCTCGACGCATACGTCGCTGTCCTCGAGCGTGATCAGCGCGGACTCGAACGCGAACGGACAGCCGTAGCCGTTTCTCACCTCTTCGCGCACCGCGCCGGAGCCCTTGGCGTACACCGTTTTCGGGCGTTTGCCGAGCAGCATCAGGCAGGGCGCGACCGCATGCGTCGGATGCATCAGCGGCGGGAATCCGGTCCAGTAGTCCGGCCAGCCCTCCATATCCTGATAATGCGCGCAGCGCATGAACTGGATCCTTCCGAGCTCGCCTTTTTCATAAAGATCTTTGACATACAGAAATTCGCGGCCGTATACGGAGGTCTCCATGAACATGAAGCGTTTTCCGGACGCCTTCCGCGCCGCGACGACGTCATGAAGCTCCCCGATGCTCATGCCCATCGGGATGGTGCACGCGCAGTGTTTCCCGGCGTTCAGCGCCCGGACCGACAAGGGCGCGTGCGTGCCCGGCGGGGTGACAAGGTGGACCGCGTCGATGCTGCCGTCCCTAAGGGCCGCTTCATAGTCGGCAAGACGCTCTTCCACAAGGAATTTATCGCTGATACGGTCTAAAAGCTCCCGGTTCGAATCGACGAGCACAAGGGAATCCACGTCCGGATGCCGCAGATAGATCGGCACGAATTCGGCGCCGAAGGACAGTCCGACGAGCGCGATCCGCAGCCTGCCGTTTCTCATATTTCCTCACCCCTTGTTTTATTGTAATGGCATTGTATACCGCCGTTCGGAATTTAACAATGGATAATCCGGAATGAAGGTGGAAAAAAGGGAACAAAAAAAACGCCGCGGCTCAAAAAAGAGCCGCGGCGGCGCGCGATCCGTTCAGCGCGTTTTGCCATTTCCGGCGATCTGCCTGCAGTATTCGGTCGGCGTCAGGCCGACCTTCGCGTGAAAGTCCTTGAGGAAGAAGTGGTAATCCGAAAAGCCCGAAAGATCGGCCGCCTCCTGGATGGAATATCCGGCGGAAAGGAGCGCCTTCGCGTGTTCGATGCGCACAGTGACCTGCATCTGCTTGATGCTCGTGCCGAATCTCTGCGCAAAACAGCCGTTGAGATATTTGTAAGTGTATCCGAACTCCTGTTCATAATCCCGATGATCCAGGGACATGGAGATGCGGCTGCGCAGGAACTGCATAACTTCTTCCGCGATGCGGCTTTTCCGGTCGGCGTACCGGACGGCGCTCTTGCGCGCCTGCATGCTCAGCTGATAGAGCAGCGCCCGGACCTGCGTGAGCGTGAACTTGTCCGAGCAGTACGGCAGTACGCTCTGGTTGTGGATATAATCCATGAAGCGCAGCGTGTCGATCTCGGTCGGGCAGGCGCCGACAAGCGGAAGACAGATCGAATCCGTGTCGACGGGCGGCGGCTGCCGGAGCAGCGTATATCCGGCGTAAAAGTGGAGGAAATAGGCGTCGTGGGTATCGTGTTCCACGCCGTAATGCGGGACGAGAGACGGAAGGATGCAGTATTGCCCCTCCTTTATTTCGAGATCGCAGCCGAAAACGCGGACCGTGCGGCGTCCGTGGAGCACAAAGAACGCGACGCACCAGGGCGGCGATTCGCGGGTGGGATGGATATTGGCGCCGCGGAAATGGCCGACCGTCTCGAGGGATATCGCGTCGTCGAACTGTATCCACGGCAGGTCCTGTACGTTCATGATACCTTTCACCCCTTCGCCGGGTATTGCGCTTTGCGCTTTCCGGATCGATTATACCGCATTTTCGTGGAAAATGCACCCCTTGGCGCAAATAAAAAGAAGCGCCCGCCGTGAAGGCGGGATTGTTCTATGCTTCCCATATCATCTGTATGTGCTCGATGCCGTCCTCAAAAAACGGCTCCGAGCATTGGCGGAAGCCGCACTTTTCATAGAGGCCGCGGGCATAGGTCTGCGCCTCGATGCGGATGCGCCTCGCGCCATATTTCTCCTTCGCGGTCTCGATGCCCGCCTTCAGGATCGCCGTCCCGAGGCCCTGCCGCCGCCGCAGAGATAGCACGCGCCCGATGGACGCCGCGTCCGGGAAGGACACGCCGCAGTCCATAACGCGCAGATAGGCGGCGATGCCGTCCTCGTCGTGCAGCCAGACATGCCAGGCGTTTTCGTCTTTTCCGTCGAGCTCCGGGTACGGGCAGGCCTGCTCCACGACGAATACGCCCTCGCGCACGCGCGCGACGGCATAGAGTTCTTTCGCCGTCAGCTCGGAAAAATGCTTGATCGTAAGTTCCATTTATTCCTCCCGCCCTGATCCGGAAAGACGCAGAAGCTCGGCGCAGCACATGAGAAGCGGCGCCGCGCCTTTCGCGTCGTTTTCCACGACCGGCTCCGAGATATAATATGCATAGCTTCCGTCGCGCCGCGGGTTGTCCGCGGGGCCGAGTCCCGCCGAAAGGCAGATGCCGCGAAGCCGCAGTGTTTCTCCCTCTCCGGAGAGCGCGTTTTTCAGGATACCGGCATAGGTTTCCTTTCCGTACGCCGCAAAGCATCCGTCCAGCGCGCCGAGCCGCGCGCCCTTGCACATGGCATACGCGATCAGGGCGCTGCCGCTGGTCTCCGGATAATTGCCCTGCCTGCCGCCCTGATCGACGACCTGATAATACATCCCGTTTCCTTCCCGGTACGGCAGGATCCCGCCGCACAGCTCGGAAAGCAGCACGGCGATCCTCTCTCCGCCGCGCTCGGGCGGCACGATCGCGTACAGATCGGCAAGCGCCGCGGCATACCAGCCCATCGCGCGCAGCCAGAAGCTTTTTGACAGGCCGGTTTCGGGATCGGCCCAGAACACGGACCGGCTCTCGTCCCAGCCGTGGAAATACAGGCGCTTTTCCGCAGAGAACATGTTTGCCCGCACGGTCTCCAGCTGCGAAAGGATGTCCGCATAGTCCCCGTTCCCGAAGTGCTCCTCGTAGAGCGCGGAAAACACCTGCGCCATATAGATCCCGTCGAGCCAGACCTGATCCGGGTAGATCGCCTTGTGCCAGAAGTTGCCCGACGCCGTGCGCGGCTGGCGCAGGAGCTGTCCGTGCAGCCGCTCGACGGCGAGGCGGTACTTCTCCCGCCCGGCCTTCTCATACAGCGCAAACAGCACGCGCCCCTCGCAGAGATCGTCGAGGTTATAGTCCCGCTCGCGGTACCCCTCGATCGCGCCGTCCGGCGAGATCAGCGGATCGGCGAAACCGAGCACGAAATCGAAAAATCCCCGCTCGCCCGCCGCTTCGCCGAGCGAGAGAAGGGCGAGCAGCATGCACCCGTCCGCATAGTTCCAAGCGGCGCCGGAGCCCTGCCGCATGCGTTCGATATTCCACGCGGGCGCGCCCTGCGCGCTTCGGCGCGCAAGCGCCCGCGCATATTCCAAAAGCCTGTCCGTCATTTTATAAACCCCGGCGCGTCCACGCGAGCGCAGTGCATTGCTCTCAGCGCATCGCCCTGCGCGCCTTCAAGCTTCACATCCCGAAGCGCGACTTCCCCGACATTGTCGAAGTAAAAACCCATGCGGCAGACCGGTTCGGCAAAACTGCGCATGGCGGGGACGCCCGGCGCGGCGTTTTCCGCGAAGGAAACGCGCACGTTTTCAAGCTTCACCGAATCGACCGGCCGCTCGGGCAGACCGTCGACATAGCAGGCCGCGATCTGCGCGTCCGTACAGTCGAGATTTCGGAAGACGAAGCTTCCCAGGTGCGGCGTACGCGCGTCGACGGGGAGCGCCTCCCGTGTCCAGACATATTCGCTTTCCCGGTCGGGATCGACGCAGTTGTACCACATATTGATCACGATCGGCGTCAGCACGCCCTCCATGCGGATGTTTTCAAAGGTGATCCCGCCGATGCCGCAGCCCGCGCCGCGGCCGCGCCGCGTCTTGATGCGCAGCCCGCGGTCGGTTTCGCGGAACAGGCACTGCGAAACACGCAGATCCCGCACGCCGCCGGAGGTCTCGCTGCCGAGCGTGACCGCGCCGTGGCCGTACTGCATCAGGCAGTTTCGCACCGTATGCCTCTGCGCCGCGGGCGGCGTTTCCCGTATAGGATCGGCCTTGCCGGATTTGATCGCGACGCAGTCGTCGCCGACGCTGAAGCGGCAGCCGAGGATCTCGACGTCCGAACACGATTCCGGATCGACGGCGTCGGTATTCGGGCTGTCCTTCGGCGCGGACACCGAGACGTCATAGAGCCCGACGGCTTCGCAGCGGTACGGATGGATCTGCCAGGACGGGGAATTGCGCACCTGTATGCCGTGCAGGCGGATATTCCTGCAGTGATTGAAGAACAAAAGCCGCGGTCTAGCCGCCGGGAAATCCCGGTATGCCGTCCAGAAATCGCCCGCCGCCGCGTTTCCGTCCACCGTTCCGGGGCCGACGACCGCAATATCCTCAGCGTACTGCGCGGTCAGAAGCGCCATATACATCGGCTGCACAAGGCCCTCGAACGCGCCGAAGATGATTTCCTCGCCCGTGCGCGCATCGCGGACCGTGCCGGGCAGGATCGGATACCGTTCCCGTTCGGGCGAACCGAGAAGGACCGCCCCTTCGGCAAGCTCGAGCGTGATATGGCTCTTCAGCGCCTGCGGCCTTGTCAGATATCGTCCCGGCGGGAAAAAGAGCCTGCCGCCGTCGGGCAGAAAGCGGATCGCGCAGGCGATGGCGTCCGTATCGTCGGAAACGCCGTCCCCGGCCGCGCCGAAATCGCGCACGGAGAAGACGCAGTTCTCCCGCGCCGTCGAAAATTCGATGTTTTCCGTGCCGCGCTTCGTCCGCAGCGTCAGTGTGTGGCGCGTATCCGGCGCGAGCCCGAAGAGGGAGAAGACGTTCCTGTCCCCGCGCAGCGCCTCTTTTCCGTCCAGAAAGACGGAATACGGCTCCGGGGCGTAAAACGGCGTATCGCTTTCCAGTTCAAAGCAGGCGCTGCACGCGCCTGCGTAAAGCAGTTTCAGCATGAAACCTTCCTTTCAAAAACGATCGGGGTCACTGTCCGTATATCTTTATCCTGCCAAGCGCTGTTTCTATACTTCCTTCCGCGACCCCGCTGCGGTGAAGCGCGGTCAGGCACTTTTCGAAAATGCGGAGATTGTCCTGTGCGAGCCTTTCCCGCTGCGCCTCATCAAACGCCTGCATGGCGCGATCTGCCAAAGCCGTGGGCGCGAACGCTTCTGTTCCGGGCGCGAAATGGCAGGGTACAAAGCTGCCGACCGCCGTCCATGCGTCGACGTCGGCGCGCTCGATCTGCGCGTCATAGAAGCTGTCAACGTGGGCATTCAGATCAATAAACTGAAATCCCTCCGCTTCGTGATAGAAAAAGTTGCTTTTCCCCTGAAAGTCGATCAGGATCTCCCGGCCGAGGATCGCGCGGATATCGTGAACGAAACGGTCAAAATGGGCCTGCGGGATATCGGAAACAAAACGCGTTCGCTCGAGCAGATAGTCCTTTACCGCTGCGCCGATCGGCGGCTGATTCTCCTCTTCGTCCTGCGTCCATTCCTCGAATCGGCAGAGAAGCGCATCGTCATAGAGTTCTTCTCCCTTGGCCCGCCGCTGGATAATATAGCCCTCGCCGTCCGCCGATCCCGGATCATAACAGTATCCGAGGATCGGCATGGCTTGCACGCCTTCCCCATACAGCCGGGCAAGCCGGTCTATGACGTCGTCGAAGAAGACGAGGCCGTCGTCCCGAAAGACCACGTTGCGCAGTTTCAGTCTGTTCGTATGCACGACGGCATACTCCCCGATCAGATAAACCTGTCCGTCGACGCCGTGCTTTTCGGGCGTCATGTCCCCGATGCGTTCGAGCAGGGGAAGCGCGTCTTTTTCATCCAGGAAACGGTACCGCTGTATCATACATTCACCGTATGTCTTTCCGTCATCTTCATCTGCCTTCAGTTTATCGCATCCTCCCCCGCCGTGTCAATGCGCGCTTGCATCGCACGCGGGGATTCTATATAATAGGGAAATAGAAAACGGAAGATTTACGAGGGAAAGCTATGAAAAACATCGAGCTTCTGGCCCCGGCGGGGGATCTCGCCTGCGTGGACGCGGCGCTGTATTTCGGCGCGGACGCGGTCTATTTCGGCGGGCCGGGCTTTCAGCTTCGCGCGGCAAAGGCCGGATTCTCCATGGAGGATGTGCACGGTGCGGTGGAGCGCATCCACGCGAAAGGCAAACGCGCCTATGTGACGGTGAATGTCTTCGCGCGCGGGGACGAGCTCGGCGCGATCGGGGAGTACGCGAAAGCGCTGAGGGAAAGCCGCGTCGACGCGGTGATCGTATCCGATCTCGGCGCGCTTGCGGCGATCAAAAAAGCCGCGCCGGATCTCGAGGTGCACATCAGCACGCAGGCCAACTGCACCAATCACCTCGCCGCGCAGACGTATTACGACCTCGGCGCGAGCCGCGTGGTGCTCGCGCGGGAGCTGACGATCGAGGAGATCGCCCTGCTGCGCGCGAAGACGCCGAAAGAATTGGAGCTTGAATGCTTCGTGCACGGGGCGATGTGCATGTCGTACTCGGGCCGCTGCCTGATCTCCGCGTACCTGAACGGCCGCAGCGCGAACCGCGGCGCGTGCACGCAGCCGTGCCGCTGGGAATACGCGCTGATGGAGAAGACGCGCCCGGGCGAATACTTCCCGGTCGTCGAGGACGAGTCGGGGTCGGCTATCCTGAGCTCGCACGATCTGTGCTGCATCGAATTTCTGGACAAGCTCGCCGAGGCCGGGGTATCCTCGTTCAAGATCGAGGGCCGGATGAAGACGAATTATTACGTCGCGGCGGTCGTGGACGCCTATCGCCGCGCGATCGACGGCACGCTGGATATCCCGTCCTGCCGCGCGCTGCTCGACGCCGTCACGCACAGGCCGTATTCGTCGGGCTTTTATTTCGGGCGGGAAAAGCTCGGGCATTATAACGACGGCGCCTACCGCTCGGATGCGGTGTTCGCCGCCGAGGTGCTCTCGTGGGAAAACGGCACGGCGCTCGTGCGCCAGAGGAATCGCTTCGCCGTCGGCGAAACGCTGGAGATCCTGTCGCCCGCAAGCTTCGGCCTCTCCTTCCCGGTCACCCGGATCACAGACGAAAACGGCATACCGCAGACCGCCGCACCGCATCCGATGCAGATCCTGCGCATCCCTTGTCCGCATCCCGTGCATGCGGGCGACCTTCTGCGCAGGCGGGAAGCCTGATCCGGCGCTTCACAGCGCGGGAAAACGCAGAAAACAGAAAAACCGCGCCGCGGAACAGGCTTTTTCCGCGGCGCGAAAAAACTCTTGACAAACCGAAAAGAGTTGAGTATAATCTAACTTACCAAATGCGCGAGTGGTGGAATTGGCAGACTCGCTAGATTCAGGTTCTAGTGTTCGCAAGGACGTGCGGGTTCAAGTCCCGCCTCGCGCACCATGAAAAGTTCCGAAAAATGCTTGAAATCGAGCTTTTTCGGAACTTTTTTGTTGTTTTCAGAATTTGTGAAAATCAATCTTGCCGCGGTGGATTTCGACGCATTCGGCGTGTATAATTAAAAGCGGTATCGGGATTTGGGAGATGAGAAAATGAACGAAACGGAGCTTTATAAAGCGCTTGGAATACTGACAAAGGACAAAGACAAGTGGCAAGAGAGCATTCCATACGTTTCGTCTCTTTTGCGCAATGAATCTGTAAAAATACAGGCAAAGGCGCTCTGGCTGCTCGGTGAAATGGGGCTTGCCTATCCGCAGTCCATACAGGCCGCGGTTCCCGAAATCGCACCCTTCCGTGAAAGCCGGGATCCTCTTTTACGGCAGCGCGCGGTCAACGCGCTCGGCAGGATCGGACGCGGCAGCTATCCGCTGATCGAATCATACTGGACGGATCTGTTCCGCTTTGCCTCGGATGAAGAGCCGATGGTAAGGCTGAGCTTTATCTGGGCGTCTGAAAACATCGCCGCGAACACGCCGGACGTCTATGGGGACTATATGCCGGTATTTGCGAAACTCCTCTGTGATCCGGATGACAGAGTACGAATGGAGGCGCCGGAGATTTTTCGTGTTTTGGGCAAGCGCAGACCTCTGTTCGTAAAACCATATCTGGAACAATTGCGTATGATTTCAGAGAATGACGAAAACCGTGTCGTCAGGATTCATTGCTTGGGTGCGATCAAAGCAGCAGCTCCGGAATAAGAGTTTTTGCGATTTCCTCTTGATTTCCGATGTTTTTTGAGTATAATGTAGTTAGAGTTGGCTAACATTGGTTGTTTGGTTTACTTTAAAGGAAAACAGTTTTCTGATAAAGATTTGTTTTCTCTTTTTTTGGTTAATGGTTAGCTGTGGCTAACAACGGTCGGGGTGCTTTGCCGAGCCTCATACAAAGAATGGTAGGTGCGTTATGTCTGCCGAAAATAAAGCAAAACGGCTCTTGATCATCGGCATCATCGGATGCCTTCTCTATGTGATCGGCGACTTTCTGTTTGCCGCGACAGGCAAAGGGCAGACGACGGAGAGCATCGGCTTCATGGTGCGCGTCGCCTGTCTGGAGATGGGCACCTGGCGCATGGCGGCCAGTATCCTCTGCGGCTTTGTCGGAACGCTCCTGTACTTCATGGGTTTTCACTGTATGTATGGTCTTTTGAAGATCCGTGTCACGGAAGCCGGGGATCAGAAATGGGTGAAGCTGTTCCGCATCGCATATGTCACCGGGACAGTCGCCTGGACCTATGTCCATGCCATGTTCATGAATGTGGCGCTGATCTTCAGATACGTTTATCAGAGCTATGGCGACATGCAGTCTGCGGCGGATATCGCCAACCGGGTATTTTACGCCAACGCCGCGCCCATGCTGATCGCCTTCATCCTCTGCGATCTCGGGCTGACCGTCGTCGTACCCGTGATGGTCTGGAAGAAGATCATTCCCCTGAAAAGCACGTTCGCGCGTATCCTCGCCACGCTGTGCAGTCCGCTGATGATGGCCGGGATCGTCGGGAATCTCTTTACGCTGCTGCCCTGGCCGCTGAACCAGCTGGATCACGGCTCGGAATCCTTCGGTCATGCGCTCGTACTGATCCTCGGCCCGATCCTTGCGCGGGAAATGCGCAAAGCAGGAGAACTGAAAAACACGGAGGCATTGGAATGAAGAAGTACACGCCCGAAAAGCTGACGGCGATCAGCCGCTATAAAGCGCTGATGCCGACTTTGTCTTCTGACGTACGGCAGGACGTTTATGGCCGGATGAAAGTCCTTCTGGAAGAAGAAAAACAGTGGTGCGACGCGGGAAACTACAAGCATATCGCACAGATCCTGACCACGATCGCCCTCTATGAGGTCCTGCAGCAGCACGGAAAAAGCGAGCCGGAGGCGTTCAGGATCATCTCCGAAGCCATGTGGGGCGCCCTGACGCCGAAGACCTATCAAAAACTCGCACGACTTCCCTTTTTCCTGCCGGCAATGAAAAAGATCCTGCCCTTCGGCTTCCGGCACGGTTCCGGCGCGGGCTGGCGATATACCTGGCACCCGGACGAGGATCCGAAGGACCGCTTCCGTTTCGAATGCCGGGAATGCCTGTATTTTCACATCTTTCACGAGCGGGATCTGATGAAGCTGGGCGCGATGTTCTGCCACAGCGACGTCATCAATTTCGGCAGCCTGCCTTATACCGATTTCATCCGAACAAAAACGCTCTGTCAGGGCGGCGACTGCTGCGACTTTGATTTCGTAAGGCATGATACGGACGCGGGCGACGGCTGGAAACGTACGGAAAGCGTCTGAGGGAAATCACATGAAATACATCGGTATGCCCATGGGGATGTGGCTGCTTTTCCATCGATCGTTCCGGAAAGAAATGCTTTCTGTCCTCGGATTCGGCGACACCGCCGCGCAGGGGATCGAAAAGAAGGCCTTGCCAAAATACAAAGAGATCGTTGCCGGTCTGCCGGAGTTTGAGAAGGGCGACCGCTTCAAAATGAACATCGTAAACTGCGCAATGCTGGCGGCTTTCTACCTGAATATGGAGAATAAGCCAACCTTGGAACAAATGACTGCGTACTACGAAAATGCCATGATGATCGGCCCCATGCGCGCTTTCTGCCGGATGG
>JAEEGL010339809.1_pt1 | contig 14651 bp, 9 predicted proteins | sample 9134231 | NCBI WGS metagenome assembly JAEEGL01 (sample SAMN16246548, study PRJNA631951) | gut metagenome | biome: gut microbiome; feature: rumen; material: fiber-attached | host: Bos | place: Iran: Karaj | collected 2018-10 | reverse complement strand
GTCGTGGAGCCTACCGGCGTCATCCGCGTGGGGGAGCGTCCACGTCCCGCGACCTCCTCGCGCGAGCGCACCGTCGGCCGTCCGGACGCACAGCGGTTCCGCGCCGGAGAACTTCAGCGAGAGGGGGATCGTGTCGCCCGTCCAGGCGGGGAAGAAGCGAGTCGCCTCGAAAACCGCCCGGTTGCCATCGGTCGAAACCTTGCGGACGCCGCCATGCAGGGCCTCGTAGCGATAGGCGCCGTATTCCCAGTCGTTGAGCTGCGCCCAGTCCGGATTCAGGCAATGCTCCTTCAGCAGCGCCTCCTGCAAGGCGTTGCCATCGGCGCCGCACCAGGAGTGCGTGCCAAGGCCGAGGCGCGGAATGTCGGGCGAGGCGGACGCCTTGGCGAGCATCGTGCGGAAGCCGTCCTCGAAACGTTCGCGCGAAGGGTTCTTGTCATCGGCGGAAAAGCGCCAGCACGGCATGAAGGCGATGGCGTCCGGCGGCCCCTTGCCCCAGGAATAGGGGTTGTCCTGGGTCACGAAATGGCCGGTCGCCACAATGGAGGCCAGGAGAGTTGCGCGATGTTCCGGGTCGATGGGGTTGTTGCCCCACCCGTAGGGGTTCACGTAAGAGGTGACGGGACGCTGGATGGCCGATTCGAGGGCAACCCGGCCCTCCGCGATTGCCCGGAAGCCCGCGTTCAGGTTGACGGTGAAGAGGTCGGGGTGGCCAAGCGTATGGTTGCCGATGGCATGGCCTCCCCCCATAAGCTTGCGAAGTCCGGTCCGGACAAACTCCGTGTCATTCGGGCAGATGTAGAACGACCCCTTCACGCCGGCGCGCTCCATCATCGCGGCCTTGTCGAGATGCATCGGGTTGGTGTCGTCCCAACGGCAGCCAAAGGCGAGCGCCGCGCCGTCGGGCAGCGGCGTGATCGAGCATTCCGCCCTCGCTGCCTCATCGGCCGTCGCGAACTCAGCCTTGAACGTCTGGCGGTAGGAGGGGAATCCGGCGGCCTCGCCGCCGAATGCCGAAGCAAGCGCAATTGCCGCGAATTGGATGGTCAAACGTGTCTTCCAATTTCTCATTGTCGGATTATTATGCGCGGGGAGATGGTTGGGAGAAGAGCCTTGTCAAAGGAACCTGTCTTGGCGTCCATGGCGCTGGCTGCGGAAACGGCGAGGGCGAGGCGGAAGGTTTCAAGGGGTGGCATCCGACGCGCCATCCCAACGGCAAAGGCGGCGACCATGTTGTCGCCGTAGCCGACAGGATTCACGGCTTGGACTCCGGGGACGCTTCCCCTGAACACTCCTTCGGCGCATGCGTAGAGACAGCCCTCCGCGCCCAGCGAGACGGCTATCGAAGAAAGTCCGCCAGTAAGCAATCCGCGCATGGCCGCGACGATTTCTTTCTCGCCCTCCTGTTCGCTTCCCGTCAGCGCCGCCAGCTCCTCGCGGTTGGGCTTGACGAGCGTCGGACGCGCCGCAACCCCTTCGCTCAGAAGCCGGCCGCATATTCCGATGTGGCGGCAATCGGACCTCTTCATCGTCCGTGAGGCCTCGTTCACGGCATGTTCCATTCACCGCCGATGGGCCGTCCCCTGCCGCCGAAACAATCCCGCGGTGTCACGGTAAATCGAACGACTTTGCCGGCCGGCAGTTCCGACGCCAGGAACAGGCAGGCTCCGGGCAAATCCGCATACCGCTCCGGAAAGGCAAATCCGGGGGCCATGATGCGACGCAGAACGGTTTTCCTCCCTTTTGCCTCGGCCTGGATTTCATAGTCGAATACGCGGTGTCCGCCGACGTTGTTCGCATGAGGGAAGGTCACCGCCACGCATGGACTGCCGCGATGTCCGGCGCTTTCGAAAGGATGCCCGTCTGGATGGAATTCCACAGCCAGTGTCGCATCCGGCGGAAACTGAGGCGGAATCCCCTCGGCGGCGCGTCGCGCGAAATCGAGCGGCCCCTTCTTCCGGGCGGGGAACGGCACGGTCCAAGCCGGGCCGATCGGTTCGTCGAAGGTGACGGACAGCCGCCGAACGACGAGACGGTCGCGAAACACCTCCACCAGCAAATAGCCCCCGCCCGCGTCGCGCCCGTCCACCTCGTTGGAGAGGGATGCCATCGGTTTCCCGGCATCTTCGGGACGGGGGAACGCCTGGGAACAGTTGGCATAATCCGGTGAATCGACCAAAAGCGCCGGCTCATGCGTGCACCCGGCGCCGATGGAGGTGAACTCTCCCTGCCAAATCGCCTTTTCGTCAGATAGTGCGCAGTGGGAGTGCCCGCTGAAGGCCACTGCGTTTGGGAACGGTGCGAGGGCCTTTTTCGCCTCTCCGGGCCATTCGTCGCCGCTGGAATAGAACCCATGGCAGGTGTCGCGCGGAGGGGCGTGTTGGAGAAAGAAGAACGGGCGGCCCGGATCAAGCGTCGGAGCGGCTTCAGCAATGAATTTCGCGATGGGAGGCTTCGTCGTCTGCCACTGTGCGCCGATAAACGTGTATCCCTTGACCTCGCGACGCCAAACCGTCTCCCATTTCTGCCCGAAGAGCCGTTCCCACGTCTTTTCCGGATTGTCGCCGTAGTAGAACCGTTCTGCGGTCTGTTCCTCTTCCGATAACCCTTCCCAACGGCCGCCCCAGGCGTCGATGTCATGGTTGCCGGTCACAAGCAGCAGCTCGACCTTGTCTCCGTCCATGCCGCGCCCATCCGGGAAAACCCGATTCCAAATGCCAGCGAAAGTCTCCAGTTCTGAAATCATCCCAGAATGCGCGATATCCCCGAGACAAAGGACGGCATCGACGCGCTCTGCCGCAAACCGGCGCAATGCGTTTTCCAGGAAAACCGCGTTCTGCGGCCGCGATTTCCGCATGTGGACGTCGCTCATTACGCCGAAACGAAGGGCCGGCATCTCGTCGCCGTGGCCGGGATCGTTTGCGAAGGCGGAGGGCGGTCCGAACAAAGGGAGCGCCATCCCGATGGACAGGAGGATGTTGTTTCGGAGAAAGTTCATCGTGATTTCCTCTCAATCTCGTAGAACATTCGCGCGCCGCAACCGGAATCCACGTCGGCCGTGAACGACAGGCGCCCGTTCTTGGCGATGGCGGGGACGAGTTCCATGCGTGTGCCGTCCGTTGCAAGCCCCCAGACTTCGCAGGATTCGGGAGCGTCCAGCACCAGCGACACGCTAACGGCTCCGTTGCGGACGAGCGTCCGTCCCTTGCCCCATCTGAGCAGGGTGTCGCGCGCCCGGCCGGCAAAGACGTTGCCTTCCGCCTGTGCGTCCGTCAGATGCGTGACGAGGATTCGCGAAGAGGTTTCGAGCGGTTCGCCGTCGAGGGAGGAAGCCCACACCGCCGAGGGATTGCATTCGTTTTCATCGTGCCTCCGCGCGAGAATCTCCACCCGCAGCGCTCCGACCTCGTGCACGCCGCCTTCGGCGAAGACGCCGCACGTGCGCGGCGTGGCGACGAGGATGCTTCCCGTTTCGCGGTCGAGGGTGAAGTCCGGCCTGTCTTCCGGCGCAACCGGCGGCGTCGCAAGGACGGCGTCGAGCGGGAAGACGGACCATCCATCCTCGCGGGGAGACCCGGTCGTCCGTCCCACCCGCAGCCGCCACGCCGCGTCCATCCACTCCGGGCGGTTGACCGGCGGCCTGCCGTCCGCGGGGATGCGCGGCGATCCGACGTCGAGGGCGACTTTCGTTTTGAGCGGCGCCATGTCTCCGCGAAGGAAGAGGCACATCGCGGCTCGCTCGGACGCCAGATTGACAGGATCGACGGCAAGGTCGAACAGATGCGGGGCTCCGTAGCCGTCGGCAAGGCTCTGCTCGACATGAGAATAGGCGAAGCGCCACAGCCCGGCCCACGCCTGTCGCGCGGACATGGCGCCGACGAGGAATCCGCCCGCTGCGCGATGGAGGCTCGGACCCGCGAAGTTCCACTCCGTAATCGTGTAGGGCTTGCCGACGATTCGCGTGAAGGCGGCATTCACGGTCGAAAGACCTTCCGCCTTTGCGGGATTCCCTCCATCGAAGCGGAACGCACCTTTCCAGATCGCGCCGAGAAACTGCGGATTGCCGTGGTAGAAATGATTGTCCGCATAATCGTAGGTCGACCGCATCGAGGCCATCGCCCGGTCGTCGGCGCAGTTCTGGCTCGTGAGAAGAGCCTTGCAGCCAAGCGATCGGAGAAACTCCTTTTCGCGCTCGAACGCCGCTCGCTCCACGAATGCCGCGAAACGCTGCGCGGCGGCGCTTTCGAGGAAACTGCCGATGGCGGAAGGATCGTCGGGGATGCCGGAGTGCGGACTTCCGGTCCGCGACTCCGCGTGCGAGGCGTCCCCGCTCCTGCATTTCCAGTCCCGCCATGCGTCCCTCGTGCAGTCCATCGTCTTGATGTCGTTCCAAGCCCACTTCATCGGTCCTTCGTTGACGAGGCAGAGGAACGGCATCCCCGGTTCGTCGATGTAACGGCGGCCCGTGTAGGGGTTTTCGTGAAGCAGGAAGTCGCGGGCGAAGGAGGCCCAGTTCTCGAACGCCGGCTGGTGGAGGGCGACAAGGCTCTTGAAGACGTTGCTCGGCACGAAGCCGTCGCGGTCGAAGCCGATGTCGCGCCACGCGACCTGGCGGGAGACATAGAGGTCGGTCGTGATGTAAAGACCGTTTTCAATGGCCTTCGCGACGAAGAAGTCAAACTTGTCGATGTCATCATCGGCGACGCGGCCGGAAGCCGCATCACCAACGCCCTTGCGGCCCGCACGGGCCGCAAGGGCGTTCTTCCATTTCTCGTCGTGGTGGTGGAACCGTATCGAATTGTAGCCGAGGCGCTTCAGGCGCGCGACCAGTTCGTCCGCCAGAGCGTGGCCGGGGAAGTTCGCGGTTTCGCAGAGGTTCACGCCGTAGAAGCGCCGCTCCTCTCCGGGGAGCCCCTCGAACTCGAAATGCCCGCCCACGGCCCTGAGCCACCCGAACTTGCCCGCCGGGGCATCGGTCCAGCCCATTCCCGAGAAGTCGAGAGCGCTTCCTTCGACGATGTTCTTCCGGTTTTCCAGCGGAATCCAGTCCGGCCCTGGCGTGATCGTCACGATTTCGTCGTGCTCCACGAGGATGCCGCCGTGGCGGGCGATCGTGCAGTCAAAGGCGATCTCCGTGCCGGCCGGAATCGTTTTGGGGACTGGGATTTCAAACCGAACCGTGAACTTCGGGCCCCAGTTCCGAGAATCCTGCACAAGCGTGCGCATCGGCCGTGGAAAGCGAAGTTCGACGATTTCTCCGGAATGAGGGTCTTGAAAGGCAAACGAATCGATGACTCCCCGTTGAATCGACGTCTTGCCCGGTTGTTCGGGAAAGAGGCCATGTGATCCGTCGCCGAATCGCCATTCCATGCCGGTCATCACGTCGCTCGGAAGCGAAAGTTCCACGGCCGCGCATTCCATCCGAAAACCGGAGAGACACGTGGCGCACAACGAAAACGCCACCGTTTCGCCGTCCACGGCGACATCCAGCGTCACGGATCCTTCGATGCAACGCACTCCATCGTCGCCGCTCAGGAAGAACCCCGTCCTTCCATTCGCGAGTTGGCGCGGCTGGCATGACATGGAGCCGGACCAGCCCTCTTTGAATACCACGAAGCCGAGCTTCGCCCCGCTCCCGAGAAACGAAACGTCGCCGTTGGTGCCGAGCGACAGCCGGAGCGGCGCCGCGGCCGAGGTCGCGGCGCAAAGCGCAAACAGGGCGATGAGCCGCTTCATGGGGTCGCGACTAGCGCACGATTAAGACGGTGGCATTGCCGCCGAGGCGGAGCGTGTCGTCTGCATCGACGAAAACGCGGCACTTTTTCGTTGTTCCGTTCACGGTCACGTTCCACGAATGGAAATTCGCCTTGTCTCCGCATCCGGAAAGCGTTGCGAGACTCGTGTCCAAAATATTGGCGCCATCCGGAACGTTCACGAGCGCAAGCGTCCCGCCTCGCGGGGCCGCGAGGCCCGAAATCGTGCCGCCCCCGCCAATCCAGTCAATTTCGATTCCGGCGATGTCTCCCGTGGCGCCGGCAAGATCGAGCGCGGCGCCGGAATCGACGCGAAGCGTCGCGCCGGAAACGTCGACGTTGGCCGGAACGTTTGCGGTAATCTTCCACGGCATGCCGCAGATGCCGCCCCACGAACCGTCGCCGAGCCAGTAGTAGTAATGGTTCCAGTCCGGCATGGACGCGGTTCCCGTACCAACTGTCGTCCACGTTCCGTCGGCGCCTGTCGGACTGGATTCAACGTGGAACTCCTTCGGTCCGTTACCATCAAATGCGGAAATTGCGAAATACGCGGCGGGATTCGCTCCGGAGGGAAGACGGAACGCCACCTCAAACGGCTGAGCGCTCTGGTCCTGTTGCGCCGTCATCCCGGTGATCTGTAGGTAGTCCCAATAATTGCCGGTAAAGATTTCAGAAGGCGTTTGGTCATTCTCGTAGGACCAACCCGATGGCGTGGTGTATGTCGCGTTGCCTGGCGCTAGCGTGGAAACCTGCGCTCCTTCTACCACCATCATGCTCGTCCAGAGCTTGTTGCCGTCCTTGTCGAAAAGGCCGAACTGTCCGAAACGCAGTTTTCCGTTCGCGTTGGCGACTTTCGTGACGACGAACTTCCACCATTCGTTCGTGTTGCCGACGCCGGCGAATCCGAGCGAACCGCCCGCGACGTGGATCGTGCCGCCCAGTTTCTGGGCATCCGCGCTGGCGATTGTGCATGAGCCGGCGCCAACCTTGCGAATCGTCCCGAAGTTCGTGATGGCCACGCGCTCCACCTCCGTGTCCGCCGCACTGCCGAACTCCAACGTTCCTCCGTTCGCGATTGCGACTGAAACCGCATCTTCGGCACCCGCAAGATCAATCACTCTTGCAATCGAGCCGCTGCCGCCGCTCCCGAAGAAATAGGCAGACTCGTCCGTGACCGGCGCGAGGGCGGTTTCGATAAAATCAGCCAAGAGAGTTCCGCCGTCCGCAATCGCGAGAGGTACGCCAGTCATTGCCGTCATCGGGCCTACCGTCGAAGTTCCGACGACCGAAACGGAGCCGCCATTCACGGTCAGGTCCGGCATTGAGGAATCATGGAGCGTAAACGCGGCGTTGCCTGTTTTCTTCACGTGGATGTTGCCGCCGATCGGCCCCTTCACGTAACCCGCCACGTCGCCCGTGCCGAATGTCAGCGTGGCGTATGTGCTGTGGGTGTTCGTCACCATCCCCTTATTGGAAGCATCGAGCCAGTTGATGCACTGGGAGCGGAGCCGCAAATCTAACTGGCCGGCCAGGAAACGGTTGGAAGCCGCCCAGTTCCGCGTCGATAACACGACGCCGCCGAGCTCCGGGCCAAACGGCATGAGGTTGTCGGCACCGAGCATGACGGGGAGGTTGTCAGAGACGAAATCGCCGCTGTTTCCCCACGTCACGGGCTTGTCGATGTAAATCAATGGATGCCCGCTCCAGACATCCGTGAACGAGCCAGGGTCGTCGGGACCCTCCAGGATGAAATCGCTGTCTCCATCCGTGGCAGCCGTCCCGCCGTCGGCGCCGATGTTCATTCTAGCGTAGTTGGTGTAGCGGATGCGTATGGGATGCTGCGAGTCGCCAACGAACGTCGCGTATGCGCCAAGGATGCGTGGGGCACCGGAACTGATGACGATCCTGCCGCCGACGAAGTTAACGACAAGCGGATTGTCAGCCGTGCCGGAGTAGCCGGTTGACGTTTCCGTGTCGGTGGTGATGTTTACCGTGTCGCCCAGAGCCGCAACCGCAGCCAGAGCCAGCGCCGAGCAGAGTCCGATTCCGTCTTTCGAGCAGTTCATTGTTTGTTCTCCATGCGCGAGCGGCGTCCACCATGGACCCCATCGCCGCGTGTCGCGAGCAATGATACCACTCGGCTCCGCCGCAACCGATGGTTTTGGCCAAAGAATTTTACCCCTTCGAAGCGGCATGGATTGAAACGCGAGTGGCAAGCTCTTCAAGATCGCTTTTGATGAAAGAGCCTGTCTTCGCGTCCATGGCGCTGGCGGCGGAGACGGCGAGGGCGAGGCGAAAGGTTTTCTCCGGAGGCATCTTGCGCGCCAGCCCTACGGCGAACGCGGCAACCATGCTGTCGCCGCAACCGACGGGGTTCACCGCCCTGACGCTGGGGACGCTTCCTTTGAAGATGCCCTCCCTGCATGCGTAGAGGCATCCTTCCGCGCCTAGCGACACGGCTATCGAAGGCAGTCCGTCATGGAGCAATCCGCGCATAGCCTCGACTATTTCCGTCTCGCCAGCCGGAGACTTGCCCGTCAGCGCCGCCAGCTCCTCGCGGTTGGGCTTGACAAGCGTTGGGCAAGACGCCACGCCCTCGCGCAGAAGCCGTCCGCTGGTGTCGAGGATGACCGGTACCCCCGCCACGCGGGCAATCTCCACGAGCCGTCCGTAAAACCCTTCGGGAGCACCAGTCGGGAGGCTGCCGGAGATTGTCACGGCATTGCTCTTCGCGACGAGGGCGCGGTAGCTCCCGATGAACTCCGCGTAACGTTCAGGCGCCACGGCAAGCCCCGGTTCAAGGAACTCGGTGCTGCTTCCCGTTTCGCCATCGATGACGTTGATGCATGCCCGGGTCTCGACGCCGCTGTCAACGAAAGCGTCCTCTACGCTGCTCCCCGCAAGCAGCGACCGCACATGCGCGCCGTTGAAGCCGCCGAGAAAGCCCGTCGCAGCCACGCCTTCGCCAAGCAGCGCCGCCACCTTCGCGACGTTGAGTCCCTTGCCGCCGGCGGTGTTCGACACTTCCGCGACGCGCATCACGGTGCCGTCGCGCAGCCGCTCCACCTTGTAGAGCTTGTCGAGCGAGGCGTTCATCGTCACGGTTGTGATCATGCGTCATCTCCGCACATAAGCATCACCTTGCCGTGGACCTGCGACGGGTTGCGGAACTGGTCGAACGCCTCGGCCGCGCGGGAGAGCGGGAATTTGCGGAAAACCAGCTGCGGGTCGAAGACGAGGCGGCCGGACGTGGCGTAGCCGGCCACCATCTCCCATTCGCGTCCGGGGAACGGCGCCGAATAGCTCATCCACGAGCCGGTGAGGCAGAACTCCTTGCGGTTCATCAGCTCCCACTCTGTCTTGGTGAAGGAGATGTCGCGCACGGGCGTCCCGATCACGCAGACCCTGGCGCGGTTCGCGGCGAGACGGAAGGCGGCATGGATGGTGGCCTCGCATCCGGAGGCGTCGAAGACGGCCCCGAAGCCCGCTCCGCCTGGCGTCGCGGCGCATGCGCGTTCGGCGAAGTCGGCGTCCCTGGTGTCGAAGTCGGAGTCGGCGCCCATGCGGCGCGCGAAGGCGAGGCGGTCTTCGGAAATGTCGAACGCCACGACGCGGCGCGCGCCAAGCAGTTTCGCCCACTGGACGGCGAATATGCCGATAGTTCCGCATCCAACTACGGCCACGTCCTCGCCGGACACGCTTCCGTTGCGGAAGATGCCGTGCAGGGCCACCGTGGCCGGCTCGAACATCGCCGCAGTCCAGTACGGCGCGTCCCCGCCGTATTTGACGGCGTTGGCGGCGGGCATTACGACGAACTCGGCCATGCCGCCCTGCTCGCGCGAGCCTATGAAGCTGTAGTGGCGGCAGAGGGAGAAGTGGCCGCGCTGGCAGTCGGCGCACTTCCCGCACGGCACCAGGGGCGCGCATGAGACGCGGTCGCCGAGGGTGAGTCCCTCGACGCCCTCGCCCACCTCCACCACGTCGCCGGCGAACTCGTGGCCCAGCACGACCGGGTAGAAGTGCGCGCCGCCATGCAGGACGCGCGGGACGTCGGATCCGCATATGCCGCACGCGCGGACACGCACCTTCACGGCGCCCGGCCTCGTCCCCGGCTCCGGCATGTCGGCGAAGCGGATGTCCTCGTTTCCGAAAAGAACCGCCGCCTTCATGCAAGCACCCCCACCGAGCCACACGTTTCCATGCGCAGCAGCACCTGACTCTTGACGGCCTCTCGGGCGGGTTTGCCGAACTTCTTCGGGTCGAAGACGTCGATGTCCCCGTCGAGAAACTTGCGGACCCCGCCCGTGAAAGCCTGCCGCAGTTCAGTCGCGAAATTCACCTTGCAGATGCCGCAGGCGATGCAGTCGCGCACGTCCTTGACCGTCAGGCCGGAGGCGCCGTGAAGAACGAGCGGTATGGAGACGACGGCGCGAATTTCGGCAACCCTCCCAATGTCAAGGTGAGGTGCCGTCTTGTAGATACCGTGGGCGGTGCCGATGCCGACGGCGAGCGAATCGACGCCAGTCTCACGGACGAACCGTTCCGCGTCGCCGGGGTTGGTGAGGTGGTCGCCATTGGAGACTGTGGAATCCTCCTTGCCGCCGACCTCGCCGAGTTCGGCCTCCACGGGGATTCCGTCGGCATGGCACATCTCCGCGACGCTCCGCGACAGGGCGATGTTCCCGTCGAGCGGCAGCTTGGAGCCGTCGATCATGACCGAAGAGTAGCCGGCGCGGAAGCACCGGGCGCAGAGGGCGAAGGAGTCGCCGTGGTCGAGGTGCAGCGCCACTTCGGCTGGCGAGTGTTCCGCCTCCGCCCGCACCATGCCGAAGAATGTCTCCGGCGAGGCGTATTTGAGGGTAGATGGCGTCGTCTGGATGATGACCGGCGACCGGGCCTCCTCGGCGGCGGCGACGATGGCCTGGACCATTTCGAGGTTTTCGGCGTTGAAGGCGCCAACGGCGTATCCGCCGTGCTGCGCGTCGAGAAGCATTTTCTTTGTTGATGTGAATGACATGGGGAGTCCTTACCTGTGCAGGGCGCGCCATCCCCTCATGGAGGTCCTGACCCGCTTGCGGAAAATCTGCCGAAGCTCCACCTCGGAGCCGAAGCCGCACATGTCGGAAACGATGCCGAGGGGGGTATCGGTTTCGGCCAGCAGCGTGAAGACACGCTCCAGCCGGACATGCTCAATCTCGTCGCGCGCGGAGTGCCCGACCGCCTCGCGGAACCTCAGGTTGAAAAGGCTCTTTGAGACACGGCTTCGTTGGATCAGCTCCGCAGACGTGAGGCCGTCGCACGCTTCGCGGCGGATCGTCTCCACCGCCTGGAGGACGAACGGCTCGCGTCTCCCCCGCCCGCGTGTCGACTTCCGGCGCTCGACGAGAAGAGGACCGAACGTTGGTATTGTTTTCCCTCCCAGCAGCGCCTTCGCGGCCAAATAGCCCGATAGCTCAAAGTCGATCTTCACGGAGGAGATGTCCGCTGCCGCGTCATCGGTGGGATCAGCGGCGTTGGCGCCGACGAGAGTCGCGTCATGCGGCATGGAGCGGTGCGCGACGCGAAGGGCTTCTGCCACATCTGTGGCGATGCCATCGTTGACGGCGAAGATCGCACAACGTCGCGGAAGCGCGGCCACCCATGGTCCGAGGCGTTTCCTGAACCCTTCAATCGACTCACCCCGCATCGCGTCGAACACGAGGCATTCCTTTCCGGCCTTGCGGCAGCATTCGCGGAAGGCGTCCGCACGTTCGGCCGCCCATGTGTGGAAATACATCCAGCGTTGGACAACCGCGTAAACGGGCGGCATGCCCGCCGAGAGTTCGCGAAAGGCCGCCTCGGCCACGGCGGCCTCGTCGCACGAGACTGCGGACCCGATGCCGCGCCATATCGCCATTTTCGGCACGTCGAAGAAGACCGTCGGCGTTCGCTTGAAGAATCCTGGACGGAGGAACGCGACCTCAACGATGCAACCGGCGGGATGCAAACGAGCCAGCGCCTTCGGCACCTCCTCGATGCCGCAGTCGTTCCTGCCAAGCATGGCAACCTCGAAGCCGCGCGCCTTGGCGTAGCGGCGGATGCCATCAAGCCTGCGCCTGAACATCCCCGCCGCCGCGCACACGTTGAAGTTCACGTAGATGATTTGTGGTGCGTTTTGCATGCGGATGGAGCATAGACCTCGAAGACACAGCACTCCGCCGTCCACATCCTGACGCCGGATTTCAATCCCCAGTAGTTCACTCCAATAACCTTCTCGTTTGTTTTCCTCCCGCACCAGAGGGCGTCCGCCAAGGACTCCATGCCGTGCGACGCAAACGACTCTATCACGGCATCCGGGGCACAAGCGATGGTTTTGACCAAAGAATTTTTGGGATCACTATCTGTGCAACGCGCGCCATTCCCCCATGGATGTTCTGACCCGCTTGCGGAAAATCTGGCGTAGCTCCACTTCGGAGCCGAAACCGCACATGTCGGAAACGATGCCGAGCGGCATGTCGGCTTCGGCCAGGAGCGTGAACACACGCGGAATCGCCGGGGTCGGCGGCGTTGGCGCCGACGAGCGTGGCGTCGTGGGGCATGGAGCGTTGGGCGGCGCGGAGGGCCTTGGCCACGTCCTTGGCGATGGCGTCGTTGACCGCAAAAATCGCGCAGCGGTGCGGAAGGGATGCGACCCAAGTCCCAAGGCGCGCCCGGAACGCCTCTTCGGATTCGCCGCGCATGCCGTCGAGGACCAGGCACTCCCTGCCGTCCCTCCGGCAGCAGTTGCGGAAGACGTTGATCCGTTCGGCGGGCCATGTGTGGAAGAACATCCAGCGTGAAACGACCGCGAAGACCGGCGGCATCCCGGCCGCAAGTTCCCTGTATGCGGCCTCCGCCACGGCGGTCTCGTCGCACCGGACGGACGCCGTTATGCTGCGCCACTTGGGCATGCGCGGCACATCGAAATAGACGGACGGAAACCTGCGGAAAAAGCCCGGGCGGAGGAACGGGGGCTCAACGACGCAGCCCATCGGCCGCAGGCGGGCCAGCGCCTCCGGCACCTTCTCCACGGCGCAGTCATCCCGTCCGAGCCTCGCAACCTCCATGCCGCGCGCCTTGGCGTAGCGGCGAATGCCGTCCAGCCGGCGCCGGAACATTCCCGCACCCGCGCATTCGTTGAAATTGACGTAGATGATCTTCGAAGGGGTTGCCATGTCGTCAGCGGTGTCATCCCTCGCGCACGATCTTCGTGCCGACGATTTTTCGCTCGCCTATAACTTCAACCACGGAACACACGGAAGTTATCCGAAATTGAATCACTCGCGGTCACCCGATGTTTTCACGCAAACCCCGGCGATACACGATGCAGCCATTCACGATGGTGCGAATCTTCACAGCACCTCCACCTCCGGGATGTCGATGTTGCGCTTGCGGGAGGAGAAGTTGACGCCTATCAGCGTCACGGGGCGGGGGCCTCCCTTCCACTTGTCGGCATAGCCGCGCTCGCGGATCTGCCGCATCGCCGCCTTGGAGGACTTGTTGTATTTGAACTCGAAGACGAAGACGTTGTCCGGCGTCTCGATCACCGCGTCGGCGTAGCCGCGCACGGAAGGAAACTCCGGCGCTGGGTTCGCGCCGCACATGGACATGAAAAGCTGGAAATAGCGCTTCGCCTCCGCCTCGTTCGCGATCCGCCAGTCCGGCGGAACCTGCGCGTAGAGCGAGAAGAGCATCGTCTCCACCACTTCGCGGATGTCGCCGTCTCGAATCTGGCGCCTGGCCCGGTCAACCAGCGCGTCGAACGGGCCCTCCTTCATGCCGAGAACCTGCGAAAGGTAGCCGCGCTTCAGGGACGCCCGGATTTCGAGGTTCGGCGGCCCGAGGACGTAGGATTCCGTCTTCGGGTCGCGCTCCGCCTCTTCCGGCGTCTGCTCCGGCGCCGGGACCACCTCCTTGATCGTGAGGTAGCCGCTTTGGTAGAGAAGCGATTCGACGGGAAGCGTCAGCGCGTCGCACACGTCGAGCGTCAGCGGGTCGGCGGGGACGTGCTCGAGGTCTTCCGGGAGCTTGCCCGAGGCCCGGATGCGGTTGAAGACGAGCGTCGAGCTGCCCGTCGTCTCCCAGTAGCTTTTCAGCGCACCTCCGCCCGGCGCGAAGAGCTTTCCGAGCGAGACGGGGTTGATCACGCGCCTCTCGCTCTGCGGCGAAAAGCGGTAGCCGTCGTACCACTCGAGGATTTTCGCCCTGGCGGCCTCCCTGCTGATTCCGAGCCGGTCGCCAAGGGCCTCCACGTTTTCGCCAAGCGGCCCGTCCAGCTCCTCCCGCGTGTAGCCGAGAAGCGTCGCATACCTTGAATCCATCGACAGGTCGGTGAGGTGGTTCAGCCCCGAGAACACCGAGAGCTTCGTGAGCTTCGTCACGCCCGTCATCATCAGGAAGCGGATGGATTTAGAATTGCCCTTCAGCTTCTCGTAGAAGTCGTGGAGCGTCTTGCGGACGAGTTTCAGCGCTTTCATGTCATTCAGGAAGCCGGCGATTGGCTCGTCGTATTCATCGATCAGGACGACGATCTTCTTCGTCGGCGACTTCGCCGCGGCGGCCTTCAGGAACTCGCCGAAATTGACCGTCGCATCGACCTTGTCCTTGTATGGGACGCCTGCCTCGTCGCACAAGTCGCGCACCAGATTCTCCAATGCGGCGAGGACCTTGTCGACGGTCGCGCCGTTGGCGCGCATCATGGAGAAGGCGTAGACGGGATGGCGGTTCTTCGCCGTCCACCCCTCCCACGGCTTGTCGTAGATCGCCAGCCCCTTGAAGAGGTCGCGCCGCCCCTCGAACATCGCCTGGAGCGTGGAGAGCATGAGCGACTTGCCGAACCGGCGCGGACGCGAGAGGAAAAGTTGACGGTAGACGTCATTG
>JAEEGL017373754.1_pt1 | contig 14652 bp, 15 predicted proteins | sample 9134231 | NCBI WGS metagenome assembly JAEEGL01 (sample SAMN16246548, study PRJNA631951) | gut metagenome | biome: gut microbiome; feature: rumen; material: fiber-attached | host: Bos | place: Iran: Karaj | collected 2018-10 | reverse complement strand
TTTTCTCTTAAAACATTTTCATTCATAAATTATACCTCCCTATTTTTTAAATTTAATATTTTTACACTTACTAGATACAGTATCTAAATACAGTATCAAATATCCATACGCTAAAAACGACATAAATATTGTTATTGAAAATATAGTTACACCTATAAATCCATATTTATTAACATCCATATAGTAATAAGGACATGTAGATCCATCTAAGAATTTTCCACCTAATCCTTCATATACATAACAGAATATACCATATGCTACAATTGATAAACTCCAATACACTGGATATCTTGTTTTTAAATTACCTTTTTCACTAAATATTACATAATCTAACATTACAAGTGTTGGTGTAATTAAATGTACAAAAGTACATGCAATAAGATGATCTTGGTAGAATTCTACATTTCGTAGAAATAAATTATATACAACCAAAGTAAGTGTTATATCTATTGTAATCATACCTTTGATCATATGATATAAATCTCCTCTTTTAAGTTTCTTAGTTAAATATAATATTAGAGTAACCAAGTAGAATATAAATACGGCTAAATTACTTATTATAGTGAAATATAATATCATGTATCTTACAGGTGCAATTCTAAAATTTAAATATAATCCTATACCACTTATTATTACGATTAATAGTTTAAACAAGAATTCTACCTTACTGATTTTCATATTATCACCAATATCATAATAGCACATCTTCCTTAACAAAGTCAAACTATTCTTATAAAATAACCCCAAAAATTATAGCAATTAGACTAAACAATAATCCTACTAAACAGAACATTTTTACTACATCATTTTCACTATACCCCATACGCTGAAATGTATGGTGTATTGGGGTTATTGGAAATATTCTTTTTCTTGTAAATTTATAATATATCCTTTGTATAATGCATGTAAGTGTTTCAAGAACAAATACTATTCCTATAACTATTAACAATAATTCATGTCGTGTTAAGATAGCAACACTTCCCATTAAAGATCCTAGTGCTAAAGAACCAGTATCTCCCATAAATATTTTAGCAGGATATAAATTAAAAAATAAAAAGCCTATTAAGGATCCAGCAATAGAAAAGCAAAAAAGAGATAATTCTTGATATCCAAGTAACCATCCTGTATTAAGTGTTATTATTCCAAGTGTTATAAATACTATAAAAGATAAACTACCACATAATCCATCCACTCCATCTGTAATGTTTACTGCATTAGTTACTGATACAAGTATAAGTAATATAAATAATCCATATAAGAATCCTATATTCATTTTAATTCCTAATGTGTGTATCCATAGAAGTGGTTCATTTCCTGTACTTAAAAACAAATAAAAAAATATTATAGCAACTATGAGTTGTAGTATAAACTTACTTTTCTCACTTAATCCATCATTATTATTTCTTATTACTATTAAAAAGTCATCTATAAAACCTATTAATGCATAAAGTATAAATATAATAAAACTTATTAATAATGTACTGGAATAATTATTTTTAAGTAAGAATATTACTATAAGTGTTGTTGGGATTATAAATATTAATCCCCCAAATGTAGGTGTACCTATTTTACTACTATGTTCAGATACAAATTTTGAAAGTCTTTGATAAGCATTCTTTTTTAATAGTGGTATTAATATATATCCTACTAAAAGAGATAACAATATACTAACAATTAAAACTAAAACTATCTTTGTAATCATAGTATCACCATTTAATTATATTCAAAAAAAAGAAACTTTTTAAGTTCCTTTTAATTAATTTTGTTATATTCTTCTTTAATCGCATCATAAAGTTTTTTTAATAATTCAAAATCTATATCATTTTTATCAATAATATATATTTTATTATTTTCTTCATAACAAAAGACTGCATTATCACTATTTGCTATTTCTATTAAAAGATAATATTCTTTTCCTTTATATTCTGCTTTACTAACTATCATATATTTAAGATTATCTGATTTTAATGTTACTGTTCCACCTATTTTCATAATATCACCTGTATAAATCATACCATAATTTTAATTTAACAACAACCTAATAGTTTCTCCTTCATATATTTTAGTTCCACCAAGTGGCGATTGATAAGTAATAGTATCTCCACTACCACTATATTCTATTTTAAATTGTTTTAAGTTTTTTATAGCTTCTTTAACACTCATTCCTACTACATTAGGAACTGTTGCATATTGTTTATCAAAGTAATTATATTCTCTTTCTATTTCGTTATTACTTTGTTTTATATCTAGTATTTCTAGTATACTTTGAAGTACATTTTTAGCTATAGGAGCAGCAACTGTACCCCCATATTGAGTTATTCCTTTAGCATTATCTATTGCAATATAAACTACTACTTTAGGATCATCTGCTGGTAAAAAGCCAATAAAACTAGTTATATAATTTCCACTCATATATTTACCATCTTTAACTTTTTGTGCAGTACCAGTTTTACCTCCTACACGATAACCTGCTATATAAGCATTATGACCAGTACCACGAGCAACTACACTTTCAAGTGCATATTTTACTTTATCACTTGTATCACTACTTATTACTTTTCTAACTACTGTAGGTTCATTTTTTAATATTACACTATTAGTTTCACTTTCGTTTAAACTTTTAACTATATAAGGCTTATATAATATACCACCATTTATGGCTGCTGATACTGCAGTTATTTGTTGTATAGGTGTTACACTTACTCCTTGACCAAAAGCAGTTGTAGCTAATTCTAAATCACCTACTTTATCTATATTAAAAATTATACCACTAGATTCTCCATTTAAATCTATTCCTGTTTTTTTACCAAATCCAAATAAACTTATATAATTAAATAATCTTTCTTTACCAAGTTTAAGCCCAAGATTAACAAATCCTGTATTACAAGAATTCTCTACCACTTCAAGATATGTTTCAGCTCCATGTCCACCTGCTTTCCAACAATGAAGTTTAGCACCACTTACTGTAATACTTCCTGAATCATACCAAGTATCTTTATCTAAATCCACTATTTTTTCTTCTAATGAAGCAGCTAGTGTAATTATTTTAAAAGTCGATCCTGGTTCATATGTCATCCATATAGGTAAATTACGATTTATTTCTTCTATAGTATAATCCTTATAATTACTAGGTTCATAATCTGGCTTTGAGCTAAGAGCAAGTATTTCTCCTGTATTTGGATTCATTACTATACCTAGTGCATGATCTGGATTATATTTTGATACTGTATTATTTAATTCTCTTTCAAGAGCTTCTTGTATATTATAATCTATAGTAAGAGTCATGTTTACTCCAGAAGTTGGACTTTCATATATTTCAGTTTTAGATAATCTATTTCCTTTAGCATCACTAAAATATTTAATAGCACCATCACTACCTGTTAAATAGTTATTATATATAAGTTCAAGCCCACTTAATCCTTGATTATCTATTCCTACAAATCCTAATGTATGAGAAAGCAATGTATTATATGGATAATTACGTTTAGCTTCTTTTACTAGATATACTCCATCTATTTTAAGAGCATTTATTTTATCTGCAATATCATAAGATAAATTTCTTCCTTCAGGATGTACTCTTTCTATTGATGTTTTCTTACTAACATGTTTATACATTTCTTCATATGATACATTTAATATTTCACTTAATAGTTTAGAAGTAGTTTCTTTATCTTCTATTTGATTAGGTATAAGTACTAGTGAAGTTGTTGTAACATTACCTGCAAGAACTATTCCGTTAGTATCATATATTATTCCTCTATCTGCTTTTATGGGCAAATTACGACTCCATAAATTACTTGCATATTTATTTAATTTATTATAACTAAATACTTGTATATAAAATACTTTACCAATTATTATTACAAATACTATTATTGTTATAATCATTACTAACATAATTCTCTTATGTATATTTTTATTAAACACAGTATCACCATTTAAGTATATGAAAAAAAGTAGATATTATCTACTTAAATTATGCTTTTCATCATGTATTCTTTTTAATACTATATCAAAAAATAATTGTGAATATGGCATATAATACTTATCCATTTCAGCAAGTGCTTCTTCATGTTCAGATAATGGATATAAAACATCATTTTTATCTCTTCTTGTTACATTTTTTAAAAAGTATTCTCTACTATATTTACATAATTCATAAGCAAAACTATAACTTATACAAGGAAATACTTTATCAAATGCTTGTACTTGATCACGACTAAATTTTTCTTTATCGTTTTCATCTATAGGTTTTAAAAGAGAAGTTTTTAATTTCTTAGCAGAACATCTTAAAAAACCATATTCCATATAATAATCAACTGCTGTATAATTAGGATTTTCCATTCTATTAGCAACTATAGCTTTAGCAACTTTTCTATGTATTCTATTTTCTTGAATTTTAATTCTATTCATTAATTCATCATATTTCTTTTTAGTTTGAAGTCTAACATGTTTTTTAATATTTGCTAACATTGTTTCATAGTTTTCTAATGGCATATTTATTATATCTAAATATGCTATTAAAGTTAATTCACTATTTTCATAGTCACTAATAAATTCTTCTAATTCATTTAATAATTCTTCTATCATTATTATTCCCCCTCAAAAAAAATTACATATATTATAACATGTTTTTTATAAATTACAAATTAAAAAAAGTAGATATTATCTACTTTTCTTTTCCCATAATTTTCTTATTACTTTTAAAGATAAAGTTGATAGTGTAAAACCTATTACTGGAACAAACGAACTAAGTAATATTTTATCATATTTCTTAATTATATATGAATATGCTATAACTACTATATAAGTTAATATCATTATACATATTCTCCTAGTCCATGAAGTTTCCCAAGCTTTATCTAATTCTACCCTTTTATTTCTTTCTTCTATTTCTTTTATTCTTTTATCTAAATCTTTCATTTAACACCTTTTGTTTTCTTTTTTGATCTTTCTATTGTAATTGCACCTGTTAATGCACTCTTAAGTACTAAATCAAATAATACTCTATCAAAAGGAACATTGTTTTGTTTCATAAAATAAATTGCATCTTTCTTTTCATCAATTGAGTATTCACGTTCTCCTACTTTAACACCATCTACATCATAAAGTGGAAGTATACGTCTTCCTTCTAATAGATTTTCTTCTGAAGTGAAAACACCACGACGTCTAATATTAATAAACTTTCCTATAACACTATTAATTATTATATTCTCTTTTTTTGATAATTTAGATGCTCTTAATGATAATTCAAATAAATCTACAAATGAATATTGACCATAATCTTCATAGTATTTGATTATATCATATTTAGGGTTATCTCCAACTTTTTCAACTATTCCATTTAAAATTTCAGAATATATTTTGTCTTCCTCAGCGATTGCTAAAGCATTGTGTTCTCTATATTCATTAACAAAATCTCCTATTTCTTTACCAAACTTTTCAAAACTATCAATTAATTTTTCTAAACATTGTCTATCATTAGCTAAACCATTTTCTTTACAATATGTTTTAAATGATCCTGGTTGTTTTAAATATTCTTTCATAATACTATAGATTTTAATTAGTTTTTCAGGTGATCTTTTTAATATAGTTTTTTCTGTTTCCTTTTCCATAAAATTCCCTCCATCAAAAATTACATGTATTATATCATATTTTATAGGATTTGCAAATTAAAAAAGGCAAACGCCTTTTTTAATTGAATAATAAATCAATATTTGTATAATCAGAGTTTATTAATTCTGATATATTAGGAATATTACATTTTCTTAATGCATATTCAATATCTTTAGTATCTTTCATTAATATGTATTCCTTATATAGTAATAATGATGTTATATCATTAATACCATGATTTAATAGTACACTTATATTTTGCATAATTAATTTATAATTGCAAGCCATATTTAGTACTGTATCATATCCTAAGGTATTTATCATTTCATTGTATAATTTATCATCTATACCAATTCTTTTAATATCTTCTATCATATTACAGTACCCCTTACTTTTGTTTCATTAAGTGCAGACATAACTCTTTCAAGTTCATTTGCATCTAGCATTGTATTCTTAGTTACTATATATACTAATAAATCTAAAGTTATATTGAAGTCATACATAAACATCTCAAGATATCTTATGACTTTAAATCTTGATATAATTACACCATTGATTCTATAAATATAGTTATTTACCATATAACGTGCATCTAAATCTTTAACTATTGGATTATCAATAGTACTTTGTGATATAGAAGCTGCATTTATATTTTCTATGAAAGCATCATATTTACTTTTGTTTTCTATAACTGGTTGTACTGCTTCATATAATTCAAATGTATCTTCTTTTTCATCTCCATAAACAGATGAAGTTGATTTATAAAACTTTTCAGTCATTCTAAGTCTCTTTGTATTATTAGTTTTAGGTGTAACATATGGAGACTTAGATGCTAAAGAAGAACCTTCTGCTAATAATTTATCATTATATTTAATTCTATAAAGATTTACTCTATTGTTATCAGCTAAACGTGATAAATTATCCATAATATAATCAAGAGCATTACATTCAATAGCAACATCTAATTCATCAAGTGGCTTACGTGCACTTAATACACTAATTGCAGATGCATCTTCAGTAATACTTATTCCATATAGTTTTAATCCTTCATATGCACGTTTAACTACTTTAGGACTCTTAGCAAATAATGTTACACATTTATTATAAACTACATGAGGATTTATACCAACAGATTCAAAGAAACTCATGTTTGCTTTAAATTTATTAAATCCACCAGATTCACTGTATGAACCAGTTCCTCCAGTTCTTTCCTCTCTAACATTACGTTCTCTTAATTCTGGAAATAATATTGAAGGCAACTTAATAATTAATCCACTCATTCCTGTGCATAATCTAACTGCTTCATTTATTATCTTAGCATTTGAGTACAATAGGACTTTAGTTAATATTTCACTCTTTTCAAAAATGAATGATAAACCTTTACTCTTTAATAGTTTTAATAATTCACTAAACTTATCAAGATTTCCATATTTTAATAAACGTTTTCTATACTTTTCAGGTAAAGCATTAAAGTCTATGCCATACTTATTAAATAATAAGATTACATCATCTTTACTAATATTTGTATCTGCAAGACTATCTGCATCTATAGTTTCTATTTCAGTATCAACATTAATAGAACCATTTGTTATTACATTGTTATAGAACACCATATTAGATTTATTTATATTTAATATATATTCTTTTTGTTTTTCTAATGGAATATTATATTTATTAAATAAATGTTTAAGATATTCAAAATCAGTAATAATATTAGTATCAGCATTTCTAAAAGTTAAAACCAATTTTTTTGATTGTGAGATTTCATCAACTATTCCTGTTAATTCTCTACCATCTGCGTATTTTGATCTTATACTTTGTATTTTTCTTCTAATACTAAGTAATACTTCTTCTTGTTTTATATCAAATCCAAATTCAGAAATAATATTTCTAATTTCTTCATTGTTTTGAAAAGTCTCTAAGAAGGCTTTTTCCGTCTTTACTAGTTTAAATTCACTAATATTATCTAAAATATAATTTAAATCTTCAAGTGGTATATTTAAAAATTCTTCCTTATCAAGCTTTTTAATTAAGTTATCTAATTGGTGTAGTACATTTTCATATTTTGCTTTTTGACTTTCTAAGTCGTTAATATTGCGTTGTAATAATTCAATTAACTCATTCATTGTACTAATTCACCACCTTTTAGGTTCTTGTATATTTCTTGTTGTGCACTAAGAATTTTACTAATTTCATCAATTCTTCTTATTCTCTCTTCCCCTGTTACTTTAGACCAATCAGTAGAGAATAAATCAATTATATTATCTACTGTTTCAGTATTGTGATAAATACGTGAATATGTTTCCTCTATTCCATCGCCTTTTACATTTGAATCTACATCACCTGGTCCAACTTTGTGAACTAGAATTAATTGTGCATTCTTATCACATTCAGGGAATATTTCACTAATATTAGCAGCAAATCTACTAAAATAAATTCTAATTTTTGAATCAAATAAATGTCTTACATGATATTTTTTTATAAATTGTTCAGAATAATTACTTGTTTTTGAATGATGTGCTTTCATTTTACCAAAATCTTCATTTGATTTTTTCTTAATACATTGTAAAAGATTTTCTCTTTCATCACGACCTGAATATTTGAAATATTCCATATCTTCTTCTAAGAATTCATCATCCCAGAAAACAAATATATTTTTACTAGTTATTGGATTAACTTCTGTATAATCAGTTATAGTTGGTTTAGAAGAATCATCTTTTTTATTTACTGTTTCAAGAACATCATTAAGTGCTTGATATTTTTCTTTTAAGCTTTCAGATATTTTAATTTTCTTAGCATCTTTATTAATAGTGTCTAATTCTTCTTTTAAAGCAATAGCAAGACCTTCTATCTTTGTATAAATATTTGGGTTATAGTTATATCTACCTTTCATATATAAATCTTGGAAAGTAGTTTCCATTAAATAACGCATTTGCTTTAATAAAGTCTCTTCTGGAGATGGTATATAATTTTTCTTTTCTTCAAGATCTGATTTTGTTTTATTATAAATAGTTATAATGCTACGTAAAACATCTTTAGCAGTATCTCCTGATAATTCGTTATCTAGTATTGCAGGTATTATAATTTCATTTAAGTCAAATTGTATAACATTTCTCTTAAGTTCTAAATTACTCTCTTTTTCATTTTCAACAGATACACAATCATATATATCTTCTCTTAATTCATATGAATCATCATCTCTTAAGAATAATAGTGCATCAACTTTGTTATATGGTTCAGTATAGCTTTCAGCTACTATTTCCTTAGCAATTCTTAATAGTTCTTCTAAGTCTTCATCTATAGCAACTACTTTTTCTTTTTTAGCAGACTCTAATATACGTTCATATTCTAATTTTAGTGCTTTAGCATTATTAGAAGAAATATCAAACAATAAGTCTACTTCTTCTTCAAGTGTTAACTCTAAAATAGATAAATCAAATTGACTTAGATTGATTATACTATTACTATTATATAAATCTATTATAGCCTTACAAACTTCTATTTTTTTATTAACCGATTCATTTTGATTTTTAGCTTTTATATAATTATCATATTTTTTTCTTATAGTTGATTTTATATTTAGTAGTGTTCTTTTACATTTATCTATTTGGGATTCAAATATTTCAGAATCAATATTAGAATTTAAAAATTTAACATACTTTTCAACTTTATCTATTGAACAATCAATTCCTAATTCAACATATATTTTTTTATATAGTACTAAATCAAAAATTTCACTATCTATAAAGCTACTAACAGTTTTTTCTAAATCTACAGGAAACGCTATTTGAACTAATTCACTATTTAATTTTTCAAGTTTATTTTCTAGTAACGTTATCATTTTTTAAGTTTTCCTTTCGTATTTTCAATAATTTCTCCTATACATCTAGATAAGGATTGAGGAAATGATACTTTAATATTAAGTAGAACTTCTAGTTTTATAATTGAAAATACAATTTCATCTTTCTTATCATCAAATGTTTCTGTAAGATGACGAACTAAAATATCTAAATTATTATATTCTTCAAGAATCATTCCAAATGTTCCTACATTAGATTTAATTGAATCTTGTATTTTAGAATTATGTATAGCATTTCTAATTCTATCAAAAGCAATCTTAATATTTATTTTGTTAACTTCGGTTTTTTTGAATTTTTTAACCTTATAATTAACATATTTAGTATATAGTTTTAATAACACTTTTTTTTCTTCTTCATCAGCATTTTCATATGCAAGAAGTATTTCTTCTTTTTGAATCATAATCCCACCTACCTACTATATAAAATTATACCATATATTTATAAATATTTAAATACAATTATTATTTTTTATCTTTAATTATTCTTAATGAACACCACATTAAAAAGTATATTAATAAAACTATTAAAAAAATTATTATTTTCATATTATCACCTATTATTAATATACTCTGTCATATACCTAAAATACTTTTTTTATAAAAAAAATATTAAATTATCCATTTAATATTTCTTCTATTTTTTGTTTAGCTTTATTTACTGATTCTTCACCAGGTATTTGTACAAACAAAGTAATCCCTGGCATAGAATAACATTCTAACCTATCAATAGGTCCTGTTACAGATTGACTTATTATACTCCATGATTTCATATTATTAATTTGTTGTTTAATTAAAAGTGTTACATAACTTCTAGGAATATTAGTAGAATATAAATCACTTAACTCATCAAGTAATGTATCATATTTATATAAAATAGCTTTATCTTTTATCATTTTATTAAATACTGCTTCAAATACTTGTTGTTGATTACGTACACGATGTTCATCACCATCAAAATAAGCATATCTTTCACGAGCATACGCTAAAGCTTTTGCTCCATCCATATGGTTCATACCTTCTTTAACATACCAACCTTTATAGTGGAATGACCAGAATGCAGTATCACTATATATATCAATACCACCTAATAAATCTACTACATCAACTACACTATTAAATCCTACTTTAATAGTATAGTCTATTTTAATATCAAACAAATCTTCTACAGTAGTCTTACTCATTTCAACACCATATGTTCCAGCATGAGTAAGTTTATCTTTAAGTCCTGTAGTACCGTGTAACTGAACATAAAAATCTCTTGGTATACCAGTAGTAAGAATAGTATTAGTATTTGGATTTATTGTAACTAGCATATTAACATCAGATAATCCAGTAGCTTCTATTCTACCACTTCTTGAATCAAGACCTGTTATATATATTGTAACTGGTTTTAATTTTTTAACTTCTTCTACATTATTTCTTTTTTCAAGTTCTATATCAAAAGTATGTATAGTTTTAATTGTATCATTAAAACCTTCATATTGTTCTTCAAGTAATCCTAGATATGAACTGTTAACTACTATCGCATCTATCTTACCATCAACTAAACTATTATGAAGAGTAAATAAATCTCCAGATTCTTTCTGAATACTAATTAAATCAGTTACTTTTTTTAAATAATCATTTGTATCTATAGTTAAATAACCCATTTTCTTATTATTTAAATCTTCTATTTTTTCATATTTAGAATCTTTAAGAGTTATAACATCATATACAATAATTTCTCCTTTTTCTTTAAATGCTTTATTTAAGAATTTAATAGTTATACTAGAATATCTTATTCCTACTACACATATAATTAAAAGTGCGGCATAAAATAAGAATCCTATAAACTTACACATCTTACTTCTAAACATAAATAATAAAGTTCCAACACAGTTCATAAATAGTAATACAAGTAATATTGCTTTTAAGTATTTACTTGGTACAATATTCATTCTAAAAATATTGTTATATAAAATACAAGATAGTACTAAAAAGAACATACAAACAATTAATCTAATTCTTTGGACTACTGTCTTTTTTAACCTTCTTTTTTTTGCCATAAGTCACCTCTATTATAATAAATCCTAGAGCTATACCAATAGAATCTATAAATATATCAATTACTTTACCTGTTCTTTCAAATATAAATAATTGATGTATTTCATCTGTTATACTACATAGTAAGCAAAATATAACAAATATGAATTTATTATTTATATTATGTTTTTTAAAGCAATTATAAGTTAATAAATATAATATTAAATACTCTAATATATGAGCACTCTTTCTTACTATTAAAATCAATGTGTGCTCATCAGTATTAACTATATTATATAAAGATTTAACTATTATATTACTTTGACTTTTAGATACACTTCACGTTTGATTAGATAATACAAATATTATAACTATCCACAATATAAGCAAAATCAAACTGATTACTTTTTTCATATTATCACTCTATATCTTTATTACTGAACAATTTACTCCAATAGAGTTTATCTTTTTACAAAGATCTTCTATTTCCTTATCAGAGATTTCTTTAAATTTATTTTGTTTTAATCCTAATGTTTCATACTTTTTCTCACTTAAATTATGAGTCTTAAATATTTCTACTTTAGAATTATATCTTTTCAAAACTTCTATTATTTTATTAATATTTTTTTCTGTATAAGTATAATCGTGTACTAATGGAATTCTAAATTTAACGTTTTTACTATTTTTAAATACTTCTTCTAGATTATCTAAAAACAATTCTGGATTACCATTAATTTTATCTTTGCTTGTATCATCGAGTATTTTAATATCAATTATAAACTCATCAACATATTTAAGTGCGATTCTTACAAGTTCTTTTGGTACTGTAAGTGCTGTTTCAACACATATATTAATCTTTTCTTTTTTTAATTCATTTAATAATTCTTCTATATTTTTCATTTGGAATAATGGTTCTCCTCCTGAAAAAGTTACTCCACCATCATTCTCATAATAATTCTTATCTTTTAAGATTTCTTTTTTTAATTCTTCTAAAGTATATTCTTTACCATACTCACCCTTTTGATTATTGTAGTTATATTCTTCAATATCAAAACTAATATTTTCTGGATTTGAACACCAAGGGCACCTTAAATTACAACCTTTAAAGAATACTGTAGTTCTTATTCCAGGTCCATCGTGAAGACAGAATCTTTGTATATTAGAAACTATTACTTTCACTTCTAATTGCCCTCTCTATTAAATAATTCTTATATTCTTCTGGTAATTCATTAAAGTAAGCACTGAATCCCCATACTCTAACAATTAAATTTGGAAATTTTTCTGGATTTTTTTTAGCATCTATTAAGATTTTACTGCTTACTACATTCATCTGCATTTCAAAGAAACCGTTTTTAATACTAAGTATTAAGAAGTCTACAAATTTATCAAAATTATCTTGTATGAAATTAGGTGTTACAAAGAAATCTATAACATTACCATTTAATCTATTAACAGTATAATCTAACTTAGATGCGAAATTAAATAATTCTGTATAAGCACAAGAATTATCTGAAGATATATGAACATTAAATGGTTCACCATTTTTTCTTCCATCAAAACTTGCTTTAAAATCTTTAGATAAATCTATATAAGAAGGTGCACTAAAACCAAATTTAAACTTACCTCCTAATGGATTTCTTACAGAATTAAATTTATTTGAAACATAACTAGTAATATCATTTGTAAGATTAATTATGTCTTCATCATCTCTACCATATACTTCTTTATAGTTTTTAATTTCTTTATTTAAATCTTCATATCCTTCATAATTGTTGTTAACTATATCAAATAATTCAATTAAACTATATTTTTTATCAGTAAAAACATATTTATTAATTACTTGTATGGAATTTACTAAGTTAGATAATCCTACTCCAGTAAAACCATAATTATTGTATTTGGCTCCTCCTAAAGAAATATCTTTCTTGTTTTTTACACAATCATCTGTAAAAAGAGAAAGTAATGGATCTTTACTAAATTTTAAACTATTAGTTCTCTTTATAAATTCATCAAAGTATTTATCAAATAGTTTTTTATATAATTTTATAAAATCTTCTTTAGTATTAATATCTTTTAAATCATCTTTACTTAAATTACGTAATGGTTCCATAAATGAGACAGAACATATATTACTTTGATCAAAAGATTTACCTGTTATAAATGGTTCCCAACATGCGGCAGTACCATAATTATAGACATCCTCTTTATCATATCCAAATTCTATTAATCTAGGAATAATAACTTCATCATTTGCGAAAAGTGGACAACCTATTCCAGTCTTAATACAATTAACAGATAACTCCATTAAATCTCTTGGAACATCTCTACTAATTCTAAGTAATACTTTTGGATCAGGTAATTTTAATTCTTCCATTAATTCAATAAATATATATGTTAAATCATTACACATATATTTACCATTTTTATCTATACCACCTAGTATTATTATTTGTCCTGTATCTCCATATAGACTACCACTTTTGAAGTGATAATAATTATGTAAGATTTCTAAAAATTCTCTAAGTAATTCTTTAGCTTCTTCCTTAGTAAGTTTTTTATTTTTAATATCATTTTCATAATATTTATTTAATATTTGATCAAGTCTACCAAGACCATTTAAAGTGTGCTTTGTTTGCCATAATAATTGGTTTAAGAATAATATTCTTTGTAAAGCATCTTTAAATGAATTAGCTTTTCGTTCTTTTAATCCATTGAGACTATCCTTTATACTTTCATCATTTGTAAGTTTAACTTCTCTATCTATTAAATTTATAGATGCATCAATAAGTGATTCTAATTCTTTAGAATAATTATCGCTATCAAGCGTGTTTCTATAATCTTCAAAAGATTTATCTAGTATTTTATTATAATCAAGCATTAAGTTTGAGATAACAATATCACTATAATAATATATTTTATATATATCTATTGAATAAAAGAAGTTCTTACCTATATTATTAAGTTTAACTTTATTAAATAGTTTATTGTAATCATAATAACAATCACACTTAAAGAAAGACTTAAGTTTAGATTCATTATTTATAACACTAAGTTTTCTTGCATAACTAAATTTAAATTTATCTTTTTTACTTACTACTAATCTTAAAATCTTTTTGATAATTTTCTTTATCATAAGTACCTCCTATGCATGTTTA
>JAEEGL017221905.1_pt1 | contig 14652 bp, 9 predicted proteins | sample 9134231 | NCBI WGS metagenome assembly JAEEGL01 (sample SAMN16246548, study PRJNA631951) | gut metagenome | biome: gut microbiome; feature: rumen; material: fiber-attached | host: Bos | place: Iran: Karaj | collected 2018-10 | reverse complement strand
TGATTTTTTTGTGTCGCATCTGTTTTTGCCGCTCGGCGGGGGCTGCTCGCCCCCTTGCCGCTAGGCGCTCCCCTCGGTGTTTTTCATGTTTTGGGCTTCGCCGAGAGGAAATAACGTTGCGTTTCTATTTGGACTTTACATTTTATTTCCGAGATGCCGCGTAATTTATCTAAAAATACACAATTATTGGGTGAACCGCCAAAAAAAACGCCAAATATTTCGTAAATTGAGCAAAAAGACCTAATTTTAGCGTGTTTTTTGAAACCCGACCCATCATGCAAGCAAAAAAACTGCTCCTTTTGGATGCCTATGCGCTCATCTTTCGCGCCTTCTATGCGATGATTCGCAATCCCCGTGTGACCAGTACGGGCATCGACACCAGTGCCGTATTTGGTTTTGTCAATATGCTCCAAGACTTGCTCAAGCGGGAGCAACCGTCGCACATTGCTGTGTGCTTTGACCCAGGGGGAAAGACCTTCCGTCATGAGGCTTACCCCGAATACAAGGCCAACCGTGACAAAACGCCCGAGGGCATCCTCACCGCAGTGCCCTATATCAAGCGTATTCTCGCTGCCTACCGCATCCCTGTCATCGTGGTCGACGGCTATGAGGCCGATGACATCATCGGCACGATGTCGCACCAGGCACAAGAGCATGGTTTCTTCACTTATATGGTCACTGGCGATAAGGACTTCGGGCAGCTGGTGACCGACCAAATTAAAATCAATAACCCTGGGAAGAATGAAATTCTGGGAGTGGAAGAAGTCAAGGCAAAGTATGGCATCGAATCACCACAACAAGTGATTGACTTGCTGGGACTGATGGGCGATTCCGCCGACAATATTCCGGGATGCCCCGGCGTAGGCGAGAAAACCGCCATCAAGTTAGTTCAAGAGTTTGGCTCGATTGATAACTTGCTAGAACACACCGACCAACTCAAGGGCGCACTGAAGACCAAGGTCGAGAACAATGTGGAGCAAATCAAGTTCTCGAAGCTCCTCGCTACCATCAAGACCGACGTGCCCATTGAGTGGGACGAGGATGCGTTGCGCCGAGAACCCGCTGACTTGGAGGCTCTTCGCAAGGTGTTCAACGAGTTGGAATTCCGCACTTTCACCGCCCGTCTCATAGACCAGGGCGAGGCGAATGTAGGTGTTAATACGCCCCCCCCAGCCCCCCCTAAAGAGAGGGGAGTTCCAAGTGGCAGTAAAACTGATGGAGGTATGCAGTTGTCGCTCTTCGAGGATGATGATTCTTACACTATTCCTGAGGCGGTTACTATCCCATCGCCCCCCTCTATCGTAGAGAGGGAGTCTGATAATCCTCAATTCTCAATGCTCAATTCTCAATTCAAAAAAATTTCTGACACCTACGCGGCCGATGACTTGGTCAAGCAACTGGCGAAGAAACCGCAAGTGGGACTGTGCCTGGTGAGTATGGGCGAGGAGGCGATGCGTGGCACACTGGTAGGGGTTGCCTTAAGTGCTGATACCGACAACGCCTACTACCTGCCGATGGATGGCATGGGATTCATGCTGCAGACATTAGAGCCATTGTTCGCTGGTCAAGCACGCATCGTCACCAACGACGTTAAACGGCTGATGGTGATGCTCGATGTGGCGGGTGTGAAGATGACCGCACCCTACTATGACGTTGGCGTCGCGCACTATCTGCTACAGCCCGAACGCACCCACAGCACAGCCGACATCGCAGCCGAACTGTTGCACTACACCGCCATGAGCGAACAGGAATTGGTGGGTGCCAAGGGACGCAAGCAGTTGCCTCTAGACCAAGTGCCTGCCGAACGCATCACGCGCTGGGCAGGTGAGCAAGCCATACTGAATTTGGCAATGCAGCCCGAATTGGATAAGCACCTCACTGACGAAGGTTTGACGCACCTGCTCACCGACATCGAACTGCCGCTGGTGCAGGTGTTGGCTCGCATGGAATTGGCAGGCGCACGCATCGACATAAAGGCTCTACAGGCCTACTCGTTGTCGCTGCAAGAGCAAATCCACACACTCGAGCAAGAATGCCAACAACTGGCGGGCGAATCATTCAACACGGCCTCGCCTGCACAAGTGGGACAAGTACTATTTGAAAAACTCCAACTAGACCCCAAGGCGAAGAAGACCAAGACGGGACAGTACAGCACCACCGAAGAGATTCTCACCAAACTCAAGAGCCGACATCCCATCGTAGGAAAAATCCTGGATCTGCGCGGCAAACGCAAATTGCTCAGCACCTATGTCGATGCGCTGCCGCAGCTCATCAACCCACGTACGGGTCGCATCCACACCACCTTTAATCAGACTGTCACTGCCACAGGCCGATTGTCGAGCACCAATCCAAACCTGCAGAACATCCCCGTGCGCACCGACGAGGGCCGCGAAATCCGTCGGGCGTTCATCCCAGCTGATGGAAACGTGTTTTTCAGCGCCGACTACTCGCAGATTGAACTGCGCTTGGTGGCGGACTTGAGTGGTGATAAGACCATGCTCGAGGCATTTGCCCACGACCAGGATATCCATGCCATCACCGCTGCGCGCATCTATCATGAGCCACTCGAGCAGGTCACACCCGAGCAACGTCGACGAGCCAAGACGGCGAACTTTGGTATCTTGTACGGAATCTCGGCATTCGGACTTGCCGAACGGCTGGACATCCCACGCAGTGAGGCGAAAATGCTGATTGATGGTTATTTCGCAACCTTCCCCGGTGTGCGTGACTATATCGACCGCAGCGTGCAGCAAGCCCGTGAGCGTGGTTTTGTCACTACGCTCGAGGGTCGCCGCCGTATGTTGCCCGACATCAACTCACGCAACGCAGTGGTGCGCAGTTTCAGCGAGCGCAACGCAGTGAACGCACCCATCCAGGGCACTGCAGCCGATATCATTAAGCGCGCGATGGTGGCGATTGACCGACGTTTTCGTGACGAGGGGCTGCAGTCGAAGATGATACTGCAAGTACACGATGAGTTGAACTTCGATGTCGTTCCTTCAGAGATTGAGCAGGTGCAGCGCATCGTCATTGGCGAGATGGAAGCCGCCTACAAGGGTCGTGTCCACCTCACCGCAAGCCATGCCGCCGCCAACAACTGGCTCGACGCACACTGATGTAGGGGGGCGCAAAACAAAACGGGCGAAATCTGCTATTTCGGCAAGATTTCGCCCGTTTTTATTCAGGTATACTAATTTCAGTCGATGATGTCGAAGCCGGTGTAAGGCTGTAGCGCTTTGGGGATGCGGATGCCCTCGGGGGTTTGGTTGTTCTCGAGCAGGGCAGCCACAATGCGAGGCAATGCTAGCGCCGATCCGTTGAGGGTGTGGCACAGGTGGGGCTTCTTGTCATCGCCACGATAGCGGCACTTCAGGCGGTTGGCTTGGTAGGTCTCAAAGTTGCTCACCGAGCTGACCTCGAGCCAGCGCTCCTGGGCGGCACTCCACACCTCGAAGTCGAAGGTGATGGCGCTGGTGAAGCTCATGTCACCACCACACAGGCGCAGGATGTGCCAGGGCAGTTCAAGTTTCTCGAGCAGTCCCTGCACATGATCCTTCATCTCCTCAAGGGCGGCATATGAGTCCTCAGGACGTTCGATGCGCACAATCTCAACCTTATCAAACTGGTGCAAACGGTTCAGACCACGCACATCCTTGCCGTAGCTGCCAGCCTCACGACGGAAACATGCCGAGTAGGCGCAGTTCTTCTTGGGCAGTTGATCCTGCGGGATGATGACGTCGCGGTAGATGTTGGTCACGGGCACCTCGGCGGTGGGAATCAGGTAGAAGTTGTCCACCTGGCAGTGGTACATCTGTCCCTCCTTGTCGGGTAGTTGGCCTGTGCCGTAACCCGAGTCCTCATTGACGACGTAGGGTGGCTGAATCTCGGTATAGCCAGCCTTGCCAGCCTCGGCGAGGAAGAATTGGATGAGCGCGCTCTGCAGACGTGCTCCCTTGCCGACGTATACGGGGAAACCGGCACCGGTAATCTTCACACCCAGGTCAAAGTCGATGAGGTTGTACTTCTTTGCCAAGTCCCAGTGGGGCAGAGCACCTTCGGGCAGTTGTGGCATCTCGCCACCGGTACGCTCGACGACGTTGTCCTCGGCAGTACGGCCCTCGGGCACGCCTGCATAAGGCACATTGGGCACCGAGAGCAAAATCTCGGTAATCTCGTTTTGGGCGGCCGTCATGCGGTCTTCAATCTCCTTGTTGGTAGTCTTCAAGGCGGCTACCTCAGCCTTTACCTTCTCGGCCTCGTCACGCTGCCCTTGCTTCATCAGCGCACCAATCTGGGCGGCCATCTTATTGAGTACGGCGGCATTGTCGTCGCGTTGCTTTTGTGCGGCACGGCGCTGTTTGTCGAGCTCGACCACACGCATGATGGGCTCACGACCGTCAAAGTGCTTCACGGCCAGGCGCTCGATGACATGCTCGGGATTCTCGTTGATAAATTGTAATGTAAGCATCTGTATATGATGATTTTAAGTCAATTTTTGCTTTGTGGTGCTAAAAAACTGACTGCAAAGGTAGTGCAAACCGAGCGAAATACAAAATAAACTTGTTTAATTTTATTTCCAAAGTGAAGCCTACTTTCGCCGCAGGCAACAGAGTGCAAATAATTGAGAATTGAGAACCTTTAGCTCGAAAAAGTTCGTAGCATGAGTCACCGCACTAGTGGTGAAATCCAAGCTGCAATTATCCATTGACTTAGTTCCAGTCGATGGCAGTGTCGAGCTTGCGCAGGTAGTAGGCGCGCAGGTCGTCCCAGCGGCAGTACGGCCCCTCGACGGTCTCGACCGGGAGCGTCGCCTCATGCTCGTTGAGCAGTACCTTGACCAAAATGTCTTTCTGACCGTGCATTGGCTCGTAGAACACCATCTGGATGTTGCAGGCCTTGGGGAAGATGTTGTAATCCTGCCAGTACAGGTGTAAGTTGTCTAAGTCAGTTGTCGACAGATTCACGTTGTCCAACTCCATCATGCAAGCCAGCGGAAGCAGACAGGTCTCGTGGCCGAAGCGCAGGTCAGCACCGCGACGCCCCTCGGCGATGGCGCGGTCGGCACTTTCAACAATGTTGCGCAACAAGGCCCGCTCAATAAACGGCATACGATTGCCATTCAGCGGGGAGTTCGCCCAATGCGTGTACCAGTAGATGTTTCGCAGGCGCCACAACTCAAAAATCTCGTCGTTGGTGAAATAATGATAGATTGACCAGCCGTCAAACACATGATGCCCTTGCAGAGAGCCGGCGATGTTGAATACACTGCGCATAAATGCCACCTCGCCGCCATCCTTGAAGTTCATTCCCACCGTGTCGGTAAACACCATATTCATGAACCGTGTGGGGTCGATGTGAGCCTTGTACAGGCTGTCGGTGATGACATCCACATCCTTGCGGATGTGATTTGCCAGCGTGTCCTCGCCATAGCCCCAGCCCATGTAGTACATGTCGTGGTAACTGGCATCGGTGGTGATGCGCATCTGCGCATTAGCGGCTCGCAGTATCATTGTCTCGTTCTGCATCGACAGGATGCAGCGCAGCACTACTGTCGAACGTGCGTCAATCCACGAATTGTCGTGGAACACTGTGGGGAAATTGTTCACCATGCGTTGTGCGATACCCTGATGCTGCTCGGCACCGATGTCGCTCAGGTCGCCGGCGCGGTCCTCGGCATAGAGCCATACGCGCTGCAAGTCCTTGAGCATCCGCTCACCCACGATGGTGAGTTGGTTGCTCTGCTGTGCTCGCTCTAACACGCGGATAGAACGGGTATAGCCACTGGCGCTTGTCAACCATCGGCTGCCGTGGCGGCCATAGTGCTCGATGAGGAACGGACGGTAGCCTGTTGGAGCATTAGTCAAGATTGGCGTGGGTTGATCGCCAGGAATGGGGTAAGCATAGTGGTTACTGCCACAACGGTCATAGTTGGCGATGATATCAACTTGCGGATTTGCGGCCCAAGCGATGCCCAAACATGCCAAGCCGCAAAGAATGGATATGATAATTCGTCTCATTATTGTCTTCTTTTGTAAACTTAACTACTAATCAATTACAGGAGATATGTAGGGCTGTCGTGAAAGCTTATCCATATAGTAGTCACGCACATCATTCCAGTGGTAGTAGGGCGCCATGTCGGTCTTGATGGGCAGTGTCGCCTCGTGCTCGTTGAGCAGTACCTTCACTAGGATGTCACCCTCGCCTTCATCAGGTTTGTAGTAAATTATCTGCAGATTGCAAGCCATCGGGAAGATTTTGTAGCTTTGCCAATGCTGGTCCAGTGTCGACAGGTCTTCGGTGTGGTAGTCGGCACCATTGATGCCCATTAGGCACACCAGCGGCAATACGACGCTCTCGTGACCGAACCGTAGACTTGCCTGATTGCGTCCCTCAAGGATGGCCTGGTCGGCGTCCTTGATAAAACTCCTCAGCAGGTTGCCCTCCATGAAGTCAACACGGCATTGCGTCAATGGGGTCTCGCCCGAGTAGATATACCACCGCAGGTTGTTGTAGCGCCACACATTGGTGGCCTCGTCTAGCGAGTAAAGGTCATAGAGGTCGGTTTTTTCCCACTGGTGATGGCTCTGCATATTGCCCACAACGTCAAACAGGTCAATCATTAAATCCTGGCCCTTGATGCTGTCGCGGGCAAATTTCTTGTCGCTGAACAGGCGCGAGAGAAATTTTTCTGGCTTGATCAACTTGGCCTTCATCGGGTCGAAATACGGATAGGCCGCCTCGCGTAACGGTTTCACCACGGGGTCGTCATAGTTCATGTAGTACATCTCAGCTTGGCTGGCATCGGTGGTGATGCGCAGACGCGGGTTCAGGCTCTTGAGCACGTCCACTTCGTTCTGCATTGACAGGATGCATCGAATCACTACAGTCGACCGGGCGCGTACCGATGCGTCGCCGGCAAACACAGCGGGGAAATTCTCGTACATGCGTCGTGCGATACCCTGATGCTGCTCGGCACCAATGTCGCTCAGTTCGCCATCACGTCCCTGGGCGCTGGCACGAAGTTCGCGCAGGATGGCAAGCACCTCCTTGCCGCGTTGGGTGAGTTTGCCGTTGCGCTCGCCTTTCTCGAGTTGCTCGACGGGGAAGTTGTACAGATGACTGCCAATCAGCCAACGGCTGCCGTGACGGCCGTAGTGGTTGATGAAGAACGGCCGATAGCCTTCAGGGTCAGCAGTCAACTCGGGCAGGTCCTTGTCGGGATACGCCCAGTAGTTGCCTGCGCTGCGTCGGATGTCCTGCTTGAAGTCATCCTTCACCCCAGCACTCACAACCAGTGCAGCCAATGCCACAATCAGTAGTAAAATCTTTTTTCTCATTATTGTATGTTTTTTTGTTCTTCTGTTCTGATATCTAGTTTATAACACTAGCGAACTGAAGCCGACGGCGAGTGTGATGGCAACGAAGACCCACATCACGTAGTGGCGCTTGGGTTGGTTACTCAGCGTGAACGAGTGTGCAATTTGGATGGCGAGGCACAAGTTAAGCAACGGTAGGAAGACAAGCATGTCGCGGTAGTCAACGCACATAGCCACGACACTCAGCAAGGTCACAATGATGAAGAATGCGTTGTAGACACGGAACTGAAGGCGGTAGTTGAGGATGGTCATCAGGTTCATTACCGTGAGCACAACCGCCAATATAGCCACCACGGCTGCCCAGGTGATAAGTAAACGCATTTGTGACAAATCCAGCGTATCCCACACAGCATTGATTTCTAATGGCTTGAAGTCGGTTAGGGGGTTGACAATGCCCAGTCCAATGACAATCCAGAACGGTGTGACAAGACCCAACAACATCGCCAGAAAGCCACGGAAGTCCATCGCACGCATATATAGGAAGCCTAAGGCAAATGCTGGGATGAGAATCACAAATGCCCATTGCCACAAGCATGCCGCTGCCAAAATAGCCATTGTCAAAAAAATGCGACCCTGCGAGTGCAGGTCCTCATAACTGGCGAACAACGTCAACACTTCCAGCACAAGGATGAGGCACAATGCTGTGCCCGTGTTGAACACGCTGCTGGTAACTGGAACGGCAAGCTCTAGTAAAAAGAATGCTGAGACAAAGATACACGTCATTGAGCGCACAAAGCTGAACACCTTGTTGATAAGCAGCATCAATGCGCCAATGCCCACAAGGCATGCCACGTTCAGAAGAGCCGAAGGCAATCCTGGCTCAACCAGCACGGTAGGCATCTCAAAAAAGATACCATTACCTGCATCCGATTCAGGAGCCTGACCAGCAGCCAGTATTGCGACAAGAACCAATAAGATGCCTGTGAGCGTCATGAACGTACGCCCATTCAAGAAATCAATATATTGTTCGTCTCGCAGCACTGTGTTTTTATTGGGAATGGAGAATTCCTGCTGGGCAGAAATTATGAATTATGCATTATGCATTAGATCAAATCCGATATCCCGCCGATAGTACTTGCCATCGAAGTGGATGCGCTGCACGCTCTGGAAAGAACGCTCCAAAGCCTCGGCCTGCGTTGTGCCATAACTAGTCACGGCTAGCACGCGCCCGCCATTGGTCACAAGATTGCCCTCGCTGTCCAGTGCCGTACCCGCATGGAACACGATACTGTCGGCAACGTCGTTCAACCCCGTGATGACCTTGCCCTTGGGATAACTGCCGGGATAGCCACCACTCACCATCATCACCGTCACCGCATAGCGCGGGTCGATGGCGACTTCCACATCGGCAACGTGTCCTGTGGCTGCTGCTTCCAGCAGGTCGATCAAGTCGCTCTGCAAACGCGGCATCACGCTCTCGGTTTCGGGGTCGCCCATGCGCACGTTGTATTCTATCACCAATGGGTCACCGCCCACATTGATGAGACCGAAGAAGATGAAGCCGCAGTAGGGTAGGGCTTCGGCTTGAAGTCCTGCGATGGTAGGTTCGATAATGCGTGTTCGCACCTTTTCCATGAAGGCTTCATCTGCAAAACTCACAGGTGAAACCGAGCCCATGCCGCCAGTGTTCAGTCCCGTGTCGCCCTCGCCGATGCGCTTGTAGTCCTTGGCGACAGGCAACAGGCGGTAGTCCTTGCCGTCGGTCACGACAAACACCGAGCATTCGATGCCTTTAAGGAACTGTTCGATGACCACAGTCGCGCTCGACTTGCCAAATTTGCCGTCAAGCATTGCGCTGAGTTCGCGCTTGGCCTCGTCTAGGTCATTGATGATGAGCACTCCCTTGCCTGCGGCGAGGCCATCGGCCTTGAGCACATAGGGTGACTGTTGCTGCTCCAGGAAGCGCAACCCCTCGGTCAAGTTATCGTGCGTGACGCTCAGATACTGCGCCGTGGGAATGCCATGACGCAGCATGAACCCCTTGGCGAAGTCCTTGCTGCCCTCCAGTTGCGCCCCGGCGGCACTGGGACCTACCATCAGGACGTGGCACAGTTGCTCGTCGCTCTTGAAGTGGTCGACAATGCCCGCTACCAACGGATCCTCGCTACCCACCACCACCATGTCGATGGCATTTGCCAACGCAAACTCGCCGACAGCAGCAAAGTCCATCGGCTTGATAGGCACCAATGTGCCATACAGCGCCATACCGGCATTACCGGGTGCGATGAATAACTCGCCCAATCGTGGGCTTTGGCTCAATTTCCAGGCGATGGCGCATTCACGCCCACCAGACCCAAGCAATAAGATGTTCACTGTTTTCTAATTGAAAATGAAGCCTCACCCCCACCCCCTCTCCAGAGCGAGAGGGGAGTCTTGTAATCCAAGCTATAAAAATGTCAGTTGTCAAAACTCCCCTCTCCCCCCGGAGAGAGGGTGGGGGTGAGGCCGATTATTAAAGCTCTTTCCGCTTCCAGCTCTTGCGACGACCGTGGATGATGGGCACTTCCTTGTCTTCGCTCAGCGTGGGACCTTGGCCAGGTGTGAAACGAGGCGTGCGCCGCTCACCATCACCACGGTGTTGACGGTCTTCACGCCTTGGGCGGTCTTCTCGGCGAGGACGATGCTCGTCACGGCGTGAGTCTTGACGGTCGTCACGGCGCGCGCGGCGGTCATGCGCACGGTCACCGTCACCGCGATGATGACGTTCGTCACGGCGCATCTGGCGCGGACGACGCTCACCGCCATCTTCATCGCTGAAGGTCTCCTTGAACTCACGCCGCACCAGTTTGCGCTTGTCTTCACTGGCACGGAAGCCCTCGTTGCGGATATGTTCGCCGCGGCTGCGCATCTCGTCGTAGGTGCCGTCAAAGATGACATACTCGCGCAACTCGCAGTCAAGAGCACCATTGAGCAATGGATAGTGTACCGAGGGACGGAGACCGATGCGGTCAAATTGGTCGTTGTCGTAGGCGATAATCCACGCGTGATAGCCACGGAACACGTGTTTGAGCTTGCTGCCAATCATGCCGTAGAACGCCTCGGCATCTTCTAGACGCAGGCGCTGGTCATAAGGGGGATTGGTGATGAGGTAGCCGTTGGCAGGGATTTCCTCAATTTCGGCAAAGTCGCGACGCTCGAGCTCGATGTATTTCGCAACACCCGCCGCCTTGACGTTGGCGCGGCTGATGGCGATAGCTTTGGCGTCGATGTCCGACCCGTATATCTTGTGTTCGAACTCCCGCTCCTGACTGTCATCGTTGTAGATACTGTCAAACAGGTCTTCGTCATAGTCTTCCCAGCGTTGGAAGGCATACTCCTGCCGGAACACCCCAGGATTGATGTTGCAGGCGATGAGTGCGGCCTCAACTAGGAACGTGCCCGAGCCGCACATCGGGTCTACCAGGTCGCACTGGCCATCCCAACCGCTCAGGCGGATGATGCCGGCGGCAAGTACCTCGTTGATGGGCGCGTCGGTCTGCGCCTCGCGCCAGCCTCGCTTATACAACGGTTCGCCGCTCGAGTCGAGCGACAGTGTCACTTCATCGCCGTTGATGTGCACGTCTAGACGGATATCGGGATTGCTCACGCGGATACTGGGGCGGCGTCCCATACGGTCAATGAAGTAGTCGACAATGGCATCTTTCACACGGTAGGTAACAAAGCGCGAGTGGCGGAACTCCTCGCCTGTGGTCGTGGAGTCGATGGCAAAGGTCTGGCTGGCACGCATCACTGTGTTCCAATCAAAGCGCTTGACCTGCTCATAAAGGTCATCGGCATCGGTAGAGCGGAATTTATAGAAGGGTTTCAACACCCGCAAGGCGGTGCGCAGGCAAAAGTTGGCACGGTACATTAACTCTTTGTCGCCCTCAAACGACACCATTCGCACACCCTCCAACACATTCTCGGCGCCCAGCGAGCGCAACTCGTCGGCAAGCACGCCTTCCAACCCTTGGAAGGTCTTGGCCACCATTTCAAATTTCTCAGTCATCACGTCTATTCGTTATTTTCGCCTGCAAAGGTACAATTTTTAATTAAGAATTAAGAATTAAGAGTTAAGAATTATTCTGCTTTGCTTCGTTTTTTAATAGAGAATTGAGACCGCGTTTCGCGCTGGTAAGGAAACTCATTCCCCCTCTCCCTCCGGAGAGGGGGTCAGGGGGTGAGGCCGGAGGGGGGAAGAGGAGGAATCGGGGGCGGGACAACGGGGTGCTTGCGGCGGTAGTAGAGGTGGTAGAGCACTACCGATAGCACCAGCGCGCCCAGGATGGTCAGGCCCAGCCAAGGACGCAGCACCACAAAGGTGACGGCAATCGTGGTGACGGCAAGGAGGGTGCCGAACACCCAACTGAAGAGGTTGATACCGATGCGGGCTACTGTACCTAACACAGGGATAGAACCGACCAGTCGCCGCACCACGCCCAACAGCTGCTTGATGCCGCCCACCAGCATCAACCAGCCAATGATGCGCAATGACCACACAAGCCATTTGTGCCCCCAGATCTCAAACGCAATGTCCTCGGATGGGTCAAAATCGGTCGGAGTGAACCGACAATATGTGAGCCAGTAGCCATCGCTGCAGCGGTAGGGTTGAAGGGTGTCGCCGTGCGCCTGAGCCGAGGTAAAGTACTTCCCCTCTCCACGATAGATGAAAGTTACACGCACATCGCCCACTTCAGGCGAAGATGGATACTCGCCGAAGTATACGCTTTGACTGAAAAGATGGTGGGGAATCTTGCCGTGCTGCGTCAAACTGTCAATGGAATGCTTGTAAGTGCGGTTGTTTTGGTTGAGGAACTCTAAGTCTGTCTTCATAGGCTGAATGCTGTCGATGAGTTCGGGATGCATTAGATACGGTCCGAACTTCGCGCCTTGGGAGTAGGTCTTGTGCGAATCGATGACAAGAAGGGTGGTGTTCTTGTTGTTCCGGGGAGCGTTGCCCTGAAATTTTTCGGAATCCACTGGCTTGGGACTCCATTCAAGTACATATTCATAATGGGTGACAGTGTAGGTCCCATTCTCGTCTTTACGCCTTTCATCATACTGGTGCTCCACCCACTGGTAGTACTCCACCTTCCGCTCTACCCCCAAAAAGTGTCCGCCAAAGCCGAAGAGCGGGTCGCTCACTGCTTTGCCGGCACGAGCTGATGCCCCATAGTGAAGCAACTTGCCTTCGTTGGCAGGGTCAATGCGGGTGGTGTCAAGCAACTCAGTTAGGTTGGCGCCAGCTTCCGCGAACAAGCGCACGGCATGCACATGGTGATTCTCGTTCCACACAAGCAGTGCTATCGCACCGAATATCAGCGGCAGTCCTGCCACATAGTTCATCCAAGTGGGATGCAAATTTGGGGTCGATTGTCTCATAAAGAATGATTTATGCCGCAAATATACGAAATAATCCTCAATATTTGTGCAAGTTGAGTGTAAAAATAAATCATTTGTTTTGCCGAGACACAGCCAAATATATCCAATTAAAAAACGAAGCAAAGCAGAATAATTCTTAACTCTTAATTCTTAATTCTTAATTAAAAATTGTACCTTTGCACCCAAAATTATTCATCTACAACAAAACAGACATAATGGAAAAGATTCAAGCAGGTAAATTCGTACAGCTTGCATACGAGATTTTTGTCAGTAATGAGCAGGGCGACACGTCAGTGTTTAAGTTCGCAAATGACCGACCCGACTCCTTCGTCTTCGGCATGGAGCAAGGTATGTTGCCTCAATTCATGAAAGGTATCGAAGGATTGGCCACCGGGGATAAATTTGACTTTACGCTGGGTGCGGGCGAGGCTTTCGGCGACAAGGACCCGGACATGATTGGCCCTATCTCGCGCGAGAAATTTCTGGTTGACGGAAAATTTGACGACGAGAACATTTATGAGGGCGCACGATTGACCATGCGCACTCAGGATGGGTATTATATGGACGGTCGCGTCATCGAGTTGACCGACGATGCCGTCGTGCTCGATTTCAATCATCCATTGGCTGGTGAGCGCGTGCGCTATGCCGGCGAGGTCATCGCCGTGCGCGATGCTACGCCTGAAGAGCTCAACCCCGCGCCCCATGGCTGTGGTTGCGGCTGCGACAGCTGCGGACACGACCATGAACATGGTTGCGACTGCGGTTGCGATGGATGCAACTAAAGCCACAATATCGTCCAATGTAATAACCTTTTAACTTCTAAATAGAATGAAAATTAGACTATTCATGATTTCGTTGGCCGCCCTAGTTTGCATGGGCATGGCCGCACGCACCACCGCGGGCATCACCTATCCCGGTGACCCCACAGCAACCAAGTGCTACACCCTGAGCAACGGTCTCAAGGTGTTCCTCAGTGAGAACCACCAGAGCCCACGCATCAGCGCGCACATCGCCGTGCGCACCGGCTCGCGTAACGACCCCGCCGAGACCACTGGTCTGGCACACTACCTTGAGCACCTGATGTTCAAGGGTACCAAGCAGTTCGGCACCAGCAACTACGAGGCCGAGGTGCCCCTGCTGGCCGACATCGAGTGCCGCTATGAGGAGTACCGCAAGGTCACCGACCCCGAGCGTCGCCGCCAGCTCTACCACGAGATTGACAGTGTGTCGCAGGTTGCTGCGCAGTATAACATTCCCAACGAGTATGACAAACTCATGTCAGGCATCGGCGGCATTGGTACCAATGCCTACACCAGCACCGACGTGACTTGCTATACCGAGGACATCCCCGCCAATGAGGTTGACCGCTGGGCTCGCATCCAGGCCGACCGCTTCCAGAACATGGTCATTCGCGGCTTCCATACAGAGCTAGAGGCCGTCTATGAGGAGTACAACATTGGCATCGCCAAGGACCAGTGGAAGTTCTTCGATGCAATGAATGCCAAGATGTTCCCAACCCACCCCTATGGCACACAGACGACCATTGGCACGCAGGAGCATCTGAAGAATCCTTCAATCACCAACATCAAGAACTACTTCAACAACTACTACTGCCCCAACAACGTGGCCATCTGTATGGCAGGTGACTTCAACAGTGACGAAGTTATCGCCATCCTGGAAAAGCACTTTGGCAGCTGGAAACCCAACCCGAAACTGACGCGTCCCGAGTTCGCACCCTTGGCTCCGATCACCGCGCCCGTCGACACCACTGTCGTGGGTCAGGAGGCCGAGTTTATGGCCCTGGGATGGCGATTTGAAGGCGGCGCTTCGCTGCAGAACGACACCATCGAGGTGATCGCCGACATGCTCAGTAACGGCACCGCTGGACTGATGGACTTGAACTTGAACCAGCCGC
>JAEEGL016125166.1_pt1 | contig 14652 bp, 11 predicted proteins | sample 9134231 | NCBI WGS metagenome assembly JAEEGL01 (sample SAMN16246548, study PRJNA631951) | gut metagenome | biome: gut microbiome; feature: rumen; material: fiber-attached | host: Bos | place: Iran: Karaj | collected 2018-10 | reverse complement strand
TGCCCGTCCCAATCGTCATTCCCCGATACACCATACGGCTGTCGGCACTAATCACCTCGCCTCCAATCCTGTGACAGAGGTGAGCGGCTAAGTCCGTCTTTCCGCTTGCCGTAGGGCCTAATATGGTTATCAGTTCGTAATCCACAGTCCTATAACTCTTGACTCCTTATTCGTTGTTGTTGTACCTCAGGTCTTCCGAATTTGCACCTATAGTTCGATGTGCCTCGAACAAGCATTCGAAACGCTTCGCTCCTAACTCTTAACTCTTAATTGATGCTACGCATCGAGCCTGCTCACGCTTGGCATAGCCGATGCAAGCATCGCTTTGCTCTCGCTCAATCGCAGCCTTCTTAACTCTTAATTCTTAATTGATGCTACGCATCGAGCCTGCTCACGCTTGGCATATCCGATGCAAGCATCGCTCTGCTCTCGCTCAATCGCAGCCTTCTAAACTCTTAACTCTAAACTCTTAACTCTAAACGTTCATCCCATCCTCGAAATCTTCTCCAGTTCTTCCTCGTTGATGAGCTTTATCTTCTTTCCGTCGATGGCCACCAAGTGCTCGCTGGCAAATCCGCTAAGCGTGCGAATGGCATTGCTCGTGGTCATGTTCGAGAGATTGGCAAGGTCCTCACGGCTGAGATAGATGGATAGCGTGCAACCGTCTTCTTCAAGTCCATAGCTGTCGCGCAGGAAGAGCAATGATTCGGCCAGTCGACCTCGTATGTGCTTCTGCGTCAGGTTCACCGTTCGCTCGTCGGACACGCCCAACAGTTTGGCCAGTGTCTGGATGAAGAACCACGCAAGTTCGTTGTTCGTCTTGATGAACGAAACGATGAGTTCCAGGGGAATCTTTGCCACGAGTGAGGTCTCAAATGCGGCGGCAGTGGTGAGGAAATCCTCTCCCGAAAGGTAGGCTCTGTAACCGAAATACTCCACAGGCTTGTATAGGCGCATCGTCTGCGAACGGTGTCCGACTCCATCCTTGTACACCTTTACCTTGCCAGATATGAGGCAGAACAACTGGTCGGGACAGTCACCTTCGTGATAGATGACCTCGTTTTTCTTGTATTCCTGCAGGGTGATGGCTTCCTTGATTTGCTGCTTCTGGTCATCGGTAAGGTGACAACACAAGTCAGAAAGCTTCTCCATCACTTCATTTTTCAAATCTTGCTTTTTCGCCATCGCAACTATGTCCGTGAAAATATGTTTTACGACACAAAAATAGGAGTTTTTGCCCTACTGAACAAGAAAAAAACGAAATTAATTGCATAATCTTTCTTTCTTTGAAGTTTTTTGCTTAAATTTGAGTGTTCGAAAATCCATAAAAACACAAAACATAATCAATTATGAGTTATTTGCGCTTTGACAAGACTCTGATGACGAATCTGCAAGAATCCTTGCCCAAAGAGATTCTTCGCTCGAATCGCAGTGGGGCCTACTCGTGTACGACCTTGGTGGATTGTAACACGAGAAAGTACCATGGCTTGTTGGTTGTGCCTGTGCCTGAGTTGGACGATGAGAACCATGTCCTGCTGTCCTCGCTCGATGCGACGGTTATTCAGCATGGGGCAGAGTTCAATCTTGGCCTGCACAAGTACAATGGCGACAATTTTGCACCCCGTGGTCACAAGTACATCCGTGAGTTCGACAGTCTGCAAGTTCCCACCACCATTTATCGTGTGGGAGGAGTCCTGCTGCGTCGTGAGATGGTGTTTCAGCACTTCGAAAATCGCCTGATTATCCGTTACACTCTTCTCGACGCCCACAGTGAAACCACCTTGCGCCTGCGCCCATTCCTTGCTTTCCGTAGTGTACGCGAATACACGCACGAGAACAGTCGTGCCAGTCGTGACTACTACGATGTGGAGAATGGTATAAAGACTTGCATGTATCCCGGTTATCCCGACCTCTACATGCAGATTAACAAAGCTAACAAGTTCGTCTTCCAGCCCGACTGGTATCGTGGCGTGGAATATCCGAAGGAGCAGGAACGTGGTTATGCAACCAACGAGGACTTGTATGTACCCGGTTACTTCGAGTTCAACATCAAGAATGGCGAGAGCGTAGTCTTCAGTGCCGGTCTTTCTGAGATTAAGACAAGCACACTGGCCGATCTGGCTCAATTCGAAATCAACGTACGCACACCACGTGACAACTTCTATAACAATCTGGTCAACTCCGCCCACCAGTTCATCATCCATCGCGATGGTGAAAACTATGTGCTGGCCGGTTATCCTTGGTTCAAGAGTCGTGCTCGCGACCTCTTCATCTCACTGCCCGGACTTACGTTGACCAACAACGAGATAGAGAAGTTCGAACTGGTGATGAAGACTGCCGAGAAGGCCATACACCAGTTTATTGCCGGCGAACCCATTGGCGTGAAGATTTACGAGATGGAGCAACCCGACGTTCTCCTCTGGGCTGTATGGTGTATCCAGCAATACGGTAAGATAGTAAACCTGAAGACCTGCATCGAGAAATATGGTCGACTGGTTCAGGAAATCATGGAATGGATTCGTGCTGGCAAGCATCCTGGCTTGGAAGTTCACAACAACGGACTTATCTATGCGCCAGGCGGTAAGGACAAGGCCATCACTTGGATGAACAGTTCTTCGTTCGGCCGTCCCATTGTACCACGCACAGGCTACATCGTTGAGTTCAACGCCTTGTGGTACAACGCCCTCATGTTCTCGGCCGAGATTTGCCGTTATATGAAGGACGATAAGGAAGCCCTTCAGCTCGAAGGTCTCGCCAAGAAGGCTGGGCTGAGTTTCGTGGATACCTTCCTCAACGAACACGGCTATTTGCTCGACTATGTCGATGGCAACATGATGTCGTGGGAGGTTCGTCCCAACATGGTGTTCGCAGTGGCTTTCGACTACAGTCCGCTCGACGCCAAGCAAAAGAAGACCGTGCTCGACTTCTGCACCAAGGAACTGCTTACGCCCAAGGGCTTGCGCTCGCTCAGTCCTAAGAGCGGTGCTTACAACCCCATGTACGTCGGCCCACAGCAACAGCGCGACTACGCCTATCATCAAGGCACAGCTTGGCCTTGGTTGGCTGGCTTCTACATGGAAGCTTGCTTGCGTGTCTTCGGCCGTTCGCGTGTAAGTTTCATCGAGCGTCAGTTGGTAGGTTACGAAGAGGAACTCTTCTACCACTGCATCGGCACTATCCCCGAACTCTTCGACGGCAACCCGCCCTTCCACGGACGTGGGGCCATCTCCTTTGCCATGAATGTGGCCGAGATTATGCGTGTCGTGAAGTTGCTCGATAAGTATAACGAATATTAAAGAAAGGAGGCCATCATACTATGAAAGTTTTAATGTTCGGATGGGAGTTCCCTCCTAAAATCTATGGCGGACTGGCCGTTGCCAGTTATGGCATTACCAAGGGCCTGAGCGTGCAAGGTGATGTGGAAACCACCTTCTGTATGCCCAAACCCACTGGCGAGGAAGAGAAATTCCTCAATATCATCAACATGAGTCAAGTGCCTGTCGTATGGCGTGATGTTCAGTACGATCACATCAAACATCGCTTCGTGGGTCACAAGGCTGAAGACTATTATCGTTTCCGTGACCATCTCTATGCCGACTTCAACTATCTGCAAGGTCTCGACGATCTCGGATGCATCGGCTTCGCAGGAGGTTATCCCAGCAATCTGCATGAGGAAATCAACAACTTCAGCATCATTGCTGGCGTGCTGGCTCGTTCGGAACAGTTCGATGTCATTCATGCTCACGACTGGCTCACTTATCCCGCTGGTGTTCACGCTAAGATGGTGAGTGGAAAGCCCTTGTGCATCCACGTTCACGCCACCGACTTCGATCGTTCTCGCGGTAAGGTGAATCCCACGGTTTACTCGATTGAGAAGAATGGTATGGACCATGCCGATTGCATCATGTGTGTATCGGAACTCACGCGTCAGACGGTCATTAACCAGTATCACCAAGACCCGCGCAAGTGTGTGGCAATGCACAATGCCGTATATCCTCTGAGTGAGGAATACCAGGCCATTGAACCTAAGAAGAAGCCCAATGAGAAAGTGGTCACTTATCTGGGTCGTATCACCATGCAGAAAGGTCCTGAGTACTTCATCGAAGCCGCCAAGCGCGTGCTTAACCGAAGCCATAACATCCGCTTCTGCTTTGCAGGTTCGGGTGATATGATGAATGCAATGATTGAACTTGCTGCAGCTTACGGCATTGCAGACCGTTGTCATTTCCCCGGCTTCCAGCGCGGACGTCAGGTTTATGAGATGTACAAGAGTAGCGATGTTTTTGTAATGCCTTCTGTGTCAGAGCCCTTCGGTATTGCACCCCTCGAGGCTATGCAATGCGGTTGCCCCAGCATCATTTCGAAGCAGTCGGGTTGTGGTGAGATACTTGAGAATGTCATCAAGGTCGACTATTGGGACATCGACGCAATGGCTGACGCCATCTACTCCATTTGCACCAACGAGGCCTTGCACAAGTATCTGGCTGAGGAAGGCATGAAGGAAGTGGACGGCATCACTTGGGAGAAGGTGGCCGTGCGCATCCGTTCGTGCTACGAACAACTCACCCATCGCGGATACTTCGATGTAAATGATTACAAGGCATAGACCCCACGCCTTACCCCTCCCGAAGGAGGGGAGTGGAAACAAAATATAATCAAGAGAGTAAAAATAAAAGAATAGAAATGTCCTCAATTCCAAGAAAGTAGATACGACCTCCCCTGGGGAGGTTTGGGGTAGGGGTCTTAAATTTAATGTATTATGAAAACCATTTGTTTATATTTCGAGATTCACCAACCGGTGCAACTCAAGCGTTATCGCTTCTTCGAAATCGGAACTGACCATTACTACTATGACGATTACGAGAACGAACGCTCTATTTCCGAAACAGCACAGAAGAGCTACATCCCCGCACTGACAACCATGCTAGAGATGGCTCAGCTCTACGGCAAACAGTTCAAAGTAGCCTTCTCGCTCTCTGGTGTTGCCATCGAATTGCTTGAGGTCTATGCTCCCGAAGTCATCGAACTCCTGCAACAACTTGCCGAGACGGGATGTGTAGAGTTCCTTGCCGAGCCTTACAGCCACGGTCTGTCTTCACTTATCAATGAGGAAGTCTTCATCGAAGAGACCAAGCGCCAGGCTAAGAAGATTAAGGAAATGTTCGGCCACACTCCCAAAGTGCTCCGCAACTCCTCTCTCATCTACTCCGACGAGATTGGTGCTTTGGCAGGACGCATGGGATTCAAGGGTATGATTGCCGAAGGTGCTAAGCACATTCTCGGTTGGAAGAGCCCTCACTTCCTCTATCATTGCGCTATCGACCCAAGTGTCAAGCTGTTGTTACGCGACTATAAGTTGTCAGACGACATCTCACTGCGTTTCAACGACTCTTCGTGGAACGAGTATCCTCTCTTTGCCGATAAGTATGTCGACTGGATTGCCCAGCTTCCCGAAGACGAGCAAGTCATCAACATCTTCATGGAACTCTGTGCTCTGGGTATCTTCCAACCCCTGTCGAGCAACATCCTCGAATTCCTGAAGGCTCTGCCTGCAGTGGCCAAGCAACGTGGCATCGTATTCGCTACACCAAGCGAAATCATCGGCAAGACCAAGAGTGTAAGTCCCATGGAGGTTGCTTATCCCGTATCGTGGAACGACGAAGAGCGCGACACCTCTTGCTGGCTCGGTAATGGTATGCAGCGCGAAGCTTTCCAGAAGCTCTATCAGGAGGCCGACCGCATCCTTGCCTGCAAGGACCGCCGTATCAAACAAGACTGGGACCGCATTCAAGCTTCCAACAATTTCCGCTACATGACCACGAAGCCCGCTTCCGTTGGCATGTTCCGTAGTTTCTATGACTCGCCTTACGATGCCTTCACCAACTACATGAACATCCTCGGCGACTTCATCAAGCGCGTACAGGACCTCTTCCCCATGGAAGTAGAAAGCGACGAACTCAATGCTCTCTACACCACCATCCACAACCAGGGTGAGGAAATCAGTGTCAAGGACAAGGAAATCAGTCGTCTGCGTGCTCGCCTCGAGAAGTACGAACCTTCCCCCGATGCTGCAGAGCCTGTGAAGAAGATTGCCGAAGAACCCAAGAAAGAGGTGAAGAAAGCCCCTGTAAAGAAGGTTGAGAAGAAGGCCCCTGCCAAGAAAGAACCTGCTAAGGCAACCATAGCAGAGAAAGCCCCCGTGAAGAAAGCGCCAGCTAAGAAAGCTCCCGCCAAGAAGACTGAACCCAAGGCTAAGGCCCCTGCCAAGAAAGCTGCTGCAAAGAAGAAATAGCAAGCCTTTTGTGCTGATATAGTAAGGCCCTGCAAGGATTCGTTTCTTGCAGGGCTTTTTCTATTGGGGTACTGCCGAATCTAGTGTTACTGGTAACTCAAGACACTTTACACGCACACGCGCACGATTCCATAAATATAAAAGAACATCCGCAAACCACCAAGGTGTGGAATGCGGATGCTGCTTTGTACTATTAACGTTAAAGGCTTGCGCTTACTTCAGCAGTTCCTCAATCTTGGGAGCAAGGTCTTCGCCACGAACGTCGCGGGTTACAATCTTGCCATCCTTGATGAATACGGTTGCAGGAATAGCTTGAACGGCATAGAGACCAGCGGGCTTCGACTGCCATCCACCGAGGTCGGAAACCTGAGGCCAAGTCATACCCAACTCCTCGATGGCCTTCTTCCAGGCAGCATCGTCGTCGTCGAGGCTCACGCCCAAAATCTCGAAACCTTGGCCATGGAAACGCTCGTAAGCTTCCTTCACATTAGGCATTTCACCACGACATGGACCACACCACGATGCCCAGAAATCAATCATCAACACCTTGGCATTCTTAGCCACATCGCTTAGTGCCAATGTATTGCCATCGGGGGTGGGAGCACTGAAGTCAGTAAACTCTTTACCTATTGCTGTCACGCCTCTTGCCTCTACGTCCTTCTGCAGTTGCTTTAGGGCATACGAGCCTTTGTCCTTCTCAGGCACAGCGGCCAGCATCTCGTTGATGAACTCATCGCCAAAGTCCGAGGCGTAGTTTGCAAGGTAGAACTGACCAGCATAGTTCGTCACGTTGTCGCGGATGAATTGCTTCATAGTGCTCTCCATCTTGCTGCTGTACTCCTGAGCCTTCTTCTGCAGAGCCTCTTGTTCAGCTTCTGTCGGGTCGTCGTTTGCCTTCTCGAACAGTTCGGACATCTCCTTGTTCAAGGCCAGCATTTTGTCGTACAGTTCAGTATTGCGGTCGTTGATGAGCGTTCCGCGTGCGGCCATTGTTCCTTCGTTGGCATCAGCCTCAAGCTTGATATTCGCATTCTCAAGGAAGAATTGTGTGCTGGCCTGTCCCTTGTAGTCGGCAATGGCGTTAGTGATACTGTCCACGCTTCCAGCCGCTTCAAACTTGCCGTCCTTCACGATAGCCAGGTGCAACGTGTCCAGTCCCTTCCCGTCAAAAGTCATAATAGCAACGGTGTCGCCATCGTTTGCACCTTCAATTGTTCCTTCGATTTTGTATCCTTGGTTACAGCTCGTGAGTGCAATCATCATGGCCGCAACAACGATAGTGAGGAAAGATACCTTCTTCATAAGTAGTTGATTTAATGTTAATCGATTCTTGAAAGTGAAGCCCCCTGCGACTCCGAAGATTCACAGGAGGCTTCGACAGAGTTACTGTTTGTTGGTCTCGAATCTCAATTACTTGTGGTTGAGAGCCAAGTCAACATTAACGGCACATGCTACAGAGCAACCAACCATGGGGTTGTTACCAATACCCAGGAAGCCCATCATCTCAACGTGAGCGGGAACTGAGCTAGAACCTGCGAACTGAGCATCGCTGTGCATGCGACCCAGGGTGTCGGTCATACCATAAGAAGCGGGACCTGCAGCCATGTTATCGGGATGCAGTGTGCGGCCTGTGCCACCACCAGAAGCTACTGAGAAGTAGGGCTTGCCGGCGCGGATGCGCTCCTTCTTATAAGTACCTGCAACGGGGTGCTGGAAGCGAGTGGGGTTGGTGGAGTTACCCGTGATGCTGACGTCAACATCTTCCTTCCACAGGATGGCAACACCTTCGCGAACATCGTCTGCACCATAGCAGTTCACGGCTGCACGGGGACCTTTAGAGTAAGCAATGCGCTTAACTTCCTTCAGTTCACCAGTGAAATAGTCGAACTGGGTCTGTACATAGGTAAAACCATTGATGCGGCTGATGATCATAGCGGCGTCCTTACCCAGACCGTTGAGGATGCAACGCAGGGGTTTGTCGGCTGGTCTCGACTTGTTGGCCATCTGTGCAATCTTGATAGCGCCCTCAGCGGCAGCAAAGCTCTCGTGACCTGCCAGGAAGGCGAAGCACTTGGTCTCGGGAGTGAGCAGGCGAGCAGCCAGTTCACCGTGTCCGATACCAACCTTGCGGTCGTCGGCAACAGAGCCGGGGATGCAGAATGACTGCAGACCCTCACCAATGTAGTTGGCAGCCTCTACGGCGTCCTTTGCCTTTTCTTTCAGTGCGATAGCAGTACCCACAACATATGCCCACTTAGCGTTCTCAAAGCAGATCATCTGGGTTTCCTCACAAGTCTTGTAGGGGTCAAGGCCTGCGGCGTCACAAATCTGGTTAGCTTCCTCGATGGAAGCGATGCCGTGCTTATTTAGACAAGCAAGAATCTGCTTGATGCGACGGTCTTGGCTTTCAAATTTTACTTCACGTATCATAGCAGTTCCTCCTTATTCTTTACGTGGATCAATAGACTTAACAGCACCATCCTCGGGCTTTGTGCGACCGTATGTGCCTGTAACACTCTTCAGGGCCTCGTCGGCAGGAACGCCCTTCTTGATGGCATCCATGAACTTACCCATGTGAACGAATTCGTAACCGCAAACCTGGTCATCCTCGTCGAGGAACATCTTGGTGATGTAACCCTCGGTCAGTTGCAGATAGCGAGTACCCTTAACCTTTGTACCATACAGTGTACCGGTCTGTGAGATGAGGCCCTTGCCCAGGTCTTCCAGACCAGCACCAATCATCAGACCACCCTCGGAGAAGGCGCTCTGTGTGCGGCCGTAGACAATCTGCAGGAACAACTCACGCATAGCGGTGTTGATGGCGTCGCATACGAGGTCGGTGTTCAGGGCTTCGAGCAGAGTCTTGCCGGGCAGGATTTCGCTAGCCATAGCGGCACTGTGGGTCATACCCGAGCAGCCAATGGTCTCAACGAGAGCTTCCTCGATGATACCTTCTTTCACGTTCAGGGTCAGCTTGCAAGCACCCTGCTGAGGAGCACACCAACCAATGCCGTGTGTCAGGCCGCTGATGTCCTTAATCTCTTTTGCTTGTACCCACTTGCCTTCCTCTGGGATGGGAGCGGGACCATGGTTGGGACCTTTGGCCACGCAACACATGTTCTGTACTTCTTTACTGTAAACCATAAAAATTAGTTGTTAAATAAGTTGTAGTAACTATATTTTCTTCGCAAAAATACCTAAAATATATTATATATCCTAACATTTTTTTAATTTTATTTTTGTGTTTCGTAATTCGTAATTCGTAATTTATGTGTACTTTTGCACCTACTATGGAAGTTAAGATACTTGAAAATGATGTAGTTCAGGCGGCTCAAGGCGGCAACGAGGCTTTTATGGAGCTATTTTGCGACCGCATTTTGCAGGCCGTGGGCGGTGAACTGACTGCAGAGACGATGCTGCAACTTTCGGCCGACCAGATTACGCTGTTGGCCTATCAGATCGTGCGTAACGAGGTGATGGAGGGCGGTTTCATCCAGCTCATCCACAACGGGTATGGTCCCTTCATCTTTCTCAATCCCTTTGCCAAAGCCATGCGCATGTGGGGCGCCAAGGAGATGTGCAACCTCATCTACGACGCACGCCGACTCTATGAGAAGTATGCCGAACCCTTGACGAAGGACTGCACCGATGAGGAGTTCATGGCCCTCTATGAGCAATATGAGGAGTTCGACGAACTCGACGATACCTTCATCGAGATCGAACCTGAGGTGACGAGCATCGTGGCGCATTATATCGATGAAAACCTGAGTGGCTTTGCCACAGTTGAGAGCTGACAGTTGAGAGTTGATAGTTATGGCGGAGAAGAAGAAAGCATTTGTAAGTAAAGTCAATATAAAGAACAAGCGTGCGTCGTTCGACTACCTCTTGTTGGACGATTATACGGCGGGCATTGTCCTGACGGGTACGGAGATCAAGAGCATCCGTGCAGGCAAGGCAAGTCTCGTCGACACGTATTGTGTCATCATTCAGGGTGAGGTGTGGGTGAAGAACATGTACGTTGCCCACTACGAACACGGGTCATACAACAATCACGTAGAGCGTCGCGATCGCAAGCTCCTGCTCAATCGGCGTGAGATTCGCAAGATTGCGTCATCCCTCAAGGCGCCTGGTTTCACCCTCGTGCCTACCTTATTATATATCGACGAGAATGGCCGCGCCAAGCTGGACATCTCCATCGCTCGCGGTAAGAAGGAATACGACAAGCGTGAGACGCTGAAGGAGAAAGAAGACCGTAGGGAAATTTCCAGAAGCTTTAAGAAAAACTATTAGATTATTTTGAGAGGTATGGGAGGTAAAAGATTGGAAACAGAACTGACAAAGCAGTTAGCGAAGCCTAAATTGTTGTGCCTCGATGGTGCGATGGGAACAATGATCCCGAAGGGAAAGGGGCTGGGCGATTTGCTTTGCCTGACCGAGCCCGACATCATCCGCAACATTCACGAACAATACCTCGAGGCTGGGGCTGACCTTATCACCACCTGCACCTTCAACGCCCAACGCATCTCTCTCTCCGATTATCATAGCGAACACTTGGTACACGACATCAACCTTGCTGCTGTACGCATAGCACGGGAGGCCGCCGACAAATACTCAACGGTTGACAAACCTCGCTTCGTACTGGGTAGTGTTGGCCCTACAAGCAAGAGCTGTTCGCTTAGTCCCGATGTCGAGAACCCAGGATTGCGAGCCATCACCTTCGACGAACTTTCTGATGCCTATATCGAGCAGATGGAGGCACTCATAGAGGGTGGGGTAGACGCCCTGCTGATGGAGACCATCTTCGACACGCTGAACGCCAAAGCCGGTATATATGCGGCCGAGGAGGCGATGAAAAGGGTGGGGCGTAGTGTTCCCCTGATGCTCAGCGTGACCATTAGCGACAAGTCGGGACGCCTGCTTACGGGACAGACCATCGAGGCTTTCCTCATCTCCGTCTCCCATGCCCCTGTCCTCAGCGTCGGCTTCAACTGTTCGTTTGGTGCTCGCGACATGTTGCCCAACCTTCGCACGCTGGCTCGCCTGTCACCTTACTACATAAGTGCTTACCCCAATGCCGGCTTGCCCAACGTCTTTGGCGAGTATGACCAGACGCCCGAACTAATGCTCGAGGAGGTCCGCCATTTCGTCGACGAAGGTCTGGTAAACATTATCGGAGGCTGTTGTGGAACTACTCCCAACCATATTCGGGCCATCTCCCATCTGATTACTCAAAATAGTCGGATTACTCATCCTCTTCCGAATACTCAGAAAACTCCGAACACTCTTCTTCGCCTCTCCGGTCTCGAACCGATGGTTCTCACTCCCGAAGTGGGATTCATCAATGTGGGCGAGCGGTGCAATGTGGCGGGAAGTCGCAAGTTCCTGCGACTCATCAATGAGAAGAACTACGACGAGGCACTCTCTATTGCCCGTCATCAGGTAGAGGCTGGCGCTATGGTCCTCGACATCAATATGGACGACGGACTGCTCGATGCTCGTCACGAGATGACCACCTTCCTCAACTTGCTCTCCAGCGACCCCGAAATCGCCCGCATCCCCGTGATGATAGACTCCAGTAACTGGGAGGTCATACGTGCGGCACTTAAATGTCTGCAGGGCAAGTCCATCGTCAATAGCATCTCGCTGAAGGAGGGTGAGGAAGTATTCCTCGCTCATGCTCGTGAGTTGCGACGCTTGGGTGCAGCCGTGGTGGTTATGCTTTTCGATGAGGAGGGACAGGCCACGACCTACGAACGGCGCATTGCCGTTTGTGAACGCTCTTACCGACTGCTGACCGAACAGGCTGGTTTCCCTGCTTCCGACATCATCTTCGACCCCAATGTTCTGGCCATCTGCACAGGCATTCCCGAACACGATACTTACGCCCTCGACTTCATTCGCACCATCGACTGGATTCGTGAGCACATGCCTCTCGTACACATCAGTGGGGGCATCAGCAACCTTTCTTTCGCCTTCCGAGGCAACAACTTCCTGCGTGAAGCCATGCATGCGGTGTTCCTCTATCATGCCCGTCAGCATGGGATGGATATGGCCATCATGAACCCCGCCTCCAAGGTGATGTACAGCGATATCCCACAGGACCTTCTCCAGATGCTTGAGGACGTCATCCTTCGTCCGTCTACCGAAGCAAGCGAGCGCCTAATCGCCTTTGCTTCAGATCATTCGGAAATCTCTGATAAATCCGAAAACTCGGATAACTCCGATAAATCAGATAACTCAGAACAGGCGCTCTCGTTAGAGCAACGCCTAATCGAAGCCTTGCGTCGCGGCAATAGTGACAATCTGGAGGCAGACCTAGCCGAGGCCTTGCAGACCTATCCCGATGCCGTAAGCATCATCGAAGGTCCACTCATGCAGGGCATGAACCTCGTTGGTCAACTCTTTGGCGAGGGCAAGATGTTCCTCCCGCAGGTCGTCAAGACGGCACGAACCATGAAGCAGGCGGTGAACTACCTCACCCCAGCCCTCTCCCAAGGAGAGGGAGTAAGGTCCGCAGGACGCGTACTTCTGGCCACGGTGAAGGGCGACGTCCACGACATCGGCAAGAACATCGTCAGTGTCGTAATGGCTTGCAACGGATACGAAATCATCGACATGGGCGTCATGGTCCCTGCCGAAGACATTGTGCGTAAGGCACTTGAGGTACACCCCGACGTCATCGGCCTTTCCGGCCTTATCACCCCTTCGCTTGAGGAGATGATACGTGTTGTCAGTCAGTTGCGTGAGGCAGGCATTTCCATTCCCGTCATGATAGGCGGCGCCACCACCAGTCCGCTCCACACGGCATTGAAGATAGCGCCTGTCTACGAAGGTCCTGTCATCTGGGTAAAGGACGCTAGTCAGAATGCGCCACAGGCGGCTCGTTTCCTTGCCCCCGAGACGCGCGACGAGGCGATGAGTTCCCTCAAGGCGGAACAGGAACACCTGCGACAGCAAAGCTCGGAGCGCCCCGACGATTTACTCAGTTTCGACGAAGCACGGAGAAGGAAGCCGAAGTTGTTTGGAGAATGAGAAATTTTGGAGCAGCGAGAGCAAAATGAAGCTCGCTTTAACTTTGCCGAGTCGCGACAAAAGTCGACCAAAGGTCAAAATGATAATATGATAAAGGCTGAATTGAGAAGAAGCATACGAAAGCAGAAGGAACTATACCAAAGTTCTTTCCCTGTTTGGTCGGCTGAACTATGCAAGATAATAATGCAGATGTCCTGTTGGCAAGAGGCGAAAACCGTACTGCTCTATTATGCTTTGCCCGACGAACCCGACCTGCAGTCCTTGCTTGACGAGGCGCTACTTTCAGGAAAACAAGTCCTTCTGCCAGTGGTAGTTGGCGATGATTTGGTACTGAAATACTTTAAGGGTAAAGATAGTCTTCGTGAAGGTGCTTTCCACATCCTCGAACCCATTGGTGAGGACTTCCCATTGGATCAATACCATCAGATTGACCTAGCCCTCATTCCCGGTATGGCTTTCGATCGTGCAGGTCATCGCTTGGGACGCGGAAAGGGTTATTACGACCGTCTCCTCCCTCGCATCCCTCAAGCCTATAAGTTAGGTGTATGCTTCCCCTTCCAACTCCTTGATTCCATTCCTGCCGAATCTCACGACATCAATGTCGATGAGGTAATAATTTGAACATAGGTTTTTGCTCCGTTTCTCTACGCAAGCATAGCTTTGCGTCCGATTGCGATTGCCATTGAACATAGGTTTAAGTGCCATTGAACATAGGTTCGATTGTCAACGAACATAGGTTCTGTTATCAATGAACATATTTTTTTGTCCCTTTCTTTTTTTCTTTCACCGAATTGCTTGGCGTAGTCAAAACGTATTCGTAACTTTGCCTCGATATTCAATTGTAGTATGAGAAGATTGATTCTGAGCGCTTTGCTCGCAGCCGTCGCCATGTGCGGATGGGCTGCAAAGAACGATGGTAAACTGAAGGTAAAAATCGATGTCAAGGGCTTTGGCGACTCGTTGGTGGTTTACCGCTCTGGCCATGAGGATCAGACCTTCGTGGGCAAGGACGGCAAGTTTAAGTTCGAACTCGTGGTGGACACGCCCTGTACGGCTCTGCTGCTACAGCCCAGACTGTTGCGGGGCGACATGCAAGACCCGCACTTCTTCAACGTACCACTGGTGGGGGGCGAGAAGATGCACCTGTGGGAGACCGACAAATCGCGCTACGACGTGGACGGAACGGGATTCTATGCCGACTACCATAAGGTGGACCTCTTCGGCGAGAATGCCGTCAAGGAATATGAGACTAATCTCGACAAATTAGGCAAGCTGATGGCAAACGACAATGTGAGTCAGGAGGAACGCTCGAAGTTCTACAAAGAAGT
>JAEEGL013510145.1_pt1 | contig 14652 bp, 15 predicted proteins | sample 9134231 | NCBI WGS metagenome assembly JAEEGL01 (sample SAMN16246548, study PRJNA631951) | gut metagenome | biome: gut microbiome; feature: rumen; material: fiber-attached | host: Bos | place: Iran: Karaj | collected 2018-10 | reverse complement strand
GAGCTGGAAGAGAACGGCGACCAGATCTGGGATCGGGTGGCCGAGGACTTCAACGCCTTCTCCGGCGGACACGGGAAGCTCGCCGCCTTTGCCTTCATGATCTTCAACCTCCTCTGCGCCCCCTGCTTCGCGGCCATCGGCGCCATCAAGCGCGAGATGAACAGCGCGAAGTGGACCTGGTTCGCCATCGGCTATCAGTGCGGCTTCGCCTGGGTCACGGCCTTCATCGTCTGGCAGCTGGGCCGTCTCTTCGCGGGCGGCATGAACGTCGTCGGTCTGGTGCTTGCGCTTGTGATGCTGGCGGCTCTCCTGTGGCAGCTCTTCAAGCCCTACAAGGAAGCGCAGAAGCTGACCGTGAAGTGATGTAGTCTCCCTCTTTTCAGGCGGCGCTGTGAGGCGTCATCCCTCCAGCCTTACAGCGCTGCCGCCCCTATAAAGGAAGTGATCTCATGTTTGCATGGCTTTCTGCCAATCTCATCAATATCGTGCTGATCGCAGTCGTCGTGCTGGTCGTGGGGCTGCTCATCCGCGGCATGATCCGGAACAGGAAAGCGGGCAAGCGCTCCTGCGGCGGCAACTGTGCAAGCTGCGGCGCCTGCAGCGGATGCAGCGCCTGCGGCAAGTGCGGCGCGGCGAGCGCCGCGCCGGCAAAGCGATAACGAAAATATCTCCTTCCGAAAAATGCGTATGACTTTCGTCATACGCATTTTTCCATGCACCTGCGAAGAGGACGCTCTGGATGATCACGACCTTATTCCTCTCGCCATGACGCTTCCCGGAACGCCGGAACCGCCCGGGTCCCGCTCCCGTCACGGAACAATCCGGGGAAAAACACGTCTTACTGATCGGAACGGCGAGGCCGTCGACGCCTCCGCCCGGAAGGCGGATTCCCCGCCGCGGGAAGAGAAAGGATGGATTGGAAATGACAAAAGCCAAAACCGCGCTGATCGTCATCTTGATCGTCATGGTATTGCTTATGATCGCGCCGGCTTTCGCAGCGCCCCAAAAGAGCAGCTATAGAAGCAGCTATTCCTACAACCATAGCCCTTCTTCCGGCTATCGTCCCCGCTCCACGCCGAGACCGACGGCGGCGCCCGCTCAGCGGTCCTATTCCCAGCCCGGCGCCGGGCACAAGGACATCACCCCTGAAGGTCCCAGCACAGACGGCTTTTATCATCCGGAAGACTTCTACGAATGGAACCTGGACGATTTCAGCGACTACGAGGAGGCCGAGGACTACTACTACGAGCACGGCGGAACCTGAACAAATCCGTTCCATTTGCGCGCTGCGCTGCCCCTTTTCGTCGGTATTGGATCAAGCGTCCCCTAAGCTCTTGCGGCGCAAGGGTTCAGGGGACGCCTTTCTTCCGCTCCTTTGCCCGGCAAGCGCTTTGGAAGTCCGTTTTATGGGACAGCCGGTCTGCTATTCTGAAGCCGGAGCTGAGGAAAGACCGGCCAGGACGAAAGCGGGGTGGCAATATGAGCGCGGTTTATCTCAAATCCTTCTCCCTTCCCGACGAGCCTGGGGAATATGAGTTCTTGCGTCAACTGCGTCGGACCTGCTATAATGGGGTGTACCCCTTCAAGCTCTTCCCGCCGAAAGGGCTGGAGGAGCTCAGCTTCTCCCCCATCACCGTTTTCTGCGGCGGGAACGGGTCCGGCAAATCCACGCTCCTGAACCTCATTGCGGAGAAGCTGGGCGTCCTGCGGCACTCGGCCTTCAGCGGCGGCGCTTTCTTCGCGCCCTACGCGGAGCTGTGCGATGCGGACTGCGGGGAGCTCTCCCCCTCCAGCCAGCTCCTGAGCAGCGACGACGTCTTCGACTACATGCTCAACATCCGCTACCTGAACGACGGCATCGACGTGCGCCGCGAGGAGCTCTTCGAGGACTACGTCAGCCGGAAATACGCGGAGCACCGGCTCAGATCCCTCAAGGAATACGACGACTGGAAAGAGAGCTATGACGCCAAGTCCAAGTCCCAGTCGCAATACGTGCGGGAACGGCTGATGCGCAACGTGGACATGCACTCCAACGGGGAGAGCGCCATGCGCTATTTCGTCGACCACATCACCGAAAACGCCCTGTATCTGCTGGACGAGCCGGAGAACAGCCTGTCCGTCGCCCTGCAGCGGGATCTGGCGAAATACATCGCGGACTCCGCGCGATTCTTCCGCTGCCAGTTCATCCTCGCCACCCACTCCCCCATCCTGCTTTCCCTGCCGGATGCGCGGATCTACGACCTGAACGAGGTCCCGGTCTCGGAGAAGGCCTGGACGGAGGTCGAGGGCGTCCGGGCTTTCTTCGACTTTTTCGAAGAGCATCGCAGGGAGTTTCTGCCGGGCTGAGGCCCGCATATCCGAAAAAATGGGCCTCACGGCCCGGGAGGCTTACAGCATGGACGTCAATATTCATGACCCCGCGTGGGAGGCGCTGTCCCGCGCAGAGAAGAACCATCAGCTCTTTCTGAAGCAGAAGCACACCCTGGATCTGTTTCTGGCCCGGGGCGCCATCTCCCCCGCACAGTATCGCAAAAGTCTGGGGGACCTTGCGGAAAAGATGGGAGAGCAGGGATGAAAGCGCCTTTTGGATCCGGAAAACCCATCTTTTTCTTGCCGACGAGTATCTCTGCTCCCGCTGCGGCGCTTCCTGCGGCAAGCCCTGGGCGGTCTGCCCCAAGTGTCGCTCGGAGATGGCGAAGACGAAATATGATCCCTCCTGGGTCGATGAGGCCGAGGGCCTGTCCGCCCTGCTGGACAGCGACTGGTAAAGGACCTGAAGGCGATCCCATCATGAAGCCGGGAATCGATCATACCTGGCTTTCCCCCCATACAAATTCATATTCGACCATAGAGAGTGCGCGAGGGACAAGCCCGTTGACCGCACGGCAACCTGCCGAAGGGTAAGGTGCCAAAGCTTGATGCCGCTTTGCGGCAGACGATGGTTTTCCACAGCCTCTTTATGGAACATCATAAGGAGGTTTTTTTCATGGAAAACGATCCCCGCTCCCCCAAGCGATTCCCGGTATTCCACGTGCCCCACGACGGAGGACTGTTCCCGCAGGAGCTGATGGCGTCCGTCTGCATCCCGGAAGCCCGGTTCCTGTACTATCACGAACGGATGCGGGACGTGGGGGCGCTGGAGATGGTGCCCGCCCTGTGGCGAAGCAGGGAGAACGTCCTGTTCTTCCCCATCAGCCGTCTGCTCTGCGATGTGGAGCGCTTCCCGGGGCCGGAGGAGCCGATGGAGCGTCTCGGCATGGGCTTCTGCTACGAGCGGGCCTATGACGGCACGCGGATCAAGCGCGTCACCGACGAGCTGAAGGCGAAAACGCTGCTCTGTTATCAGACGCATCACCGACGGCTGGACCGGCTGTGCGCGGAGCATTCCCGTCTCCTTCTGCTGGATCTGCACAGCTTCTCGGAGGAGCTGGTGCCCCGGGGCCAGCTGCGCTGCGGCGAGAGCATGCCCGACGTCTGCCTGGGCGTTGACGGGCGCTTCACGCCGTCGGAGCTTGCCGCGTCCGCGGAGGACGTTTTGCGTTCGGCTGGCTTCAGCATGGCGCGCAACTATCCCTATTCCGGCAGTCTGGTCCCCGGCGCGGTGCTGCGTGGGACCGTCCGCTGCGACTGCGCGTCGATCATGCTGGAGTGGAACAAGCGGGTCTACTGCAACGCGCAGGGCCGCCCTGCGGCCGCGTCGCTGGCCCGGATCCGGGAAATCGTCCGGCGGATCGCCGATCTGTCATCGGATCTGACGTAAATGTCCGGGTGGGGAGGGCGCGGCACTCCCCTCTCTCCCGGAACGATCCGCCCTGTTGGGGGCATTTGACAAGGGCGCCCGTCTGTGTTATAGTGTCCGCAGGGGTCGGTGCACAGACCCGCAGCAGGATCCACAATCAAACAAAATACCTATAAGAGTTGCGCGAGGGACAAGCCCGATGACCGCACGGCAACCTCCCGGAGAGAAAGGTGCCAAAGCTTGTACGATAGGTTCATACCAGTCCCGCGACTGGTATTTTTGCGCCTTTTTTCCGGGAGTACTGAGAAAAGAGGTGCAAATTGATTAACGAAGATTGGTACGAGGTCCCCACATTTTGGGGCTGGTTCCGACTGGACGAGGCCGCCTACCGGGACTATCTTGCCGGGAAGCTCTGGATCACCTGGGTGCCCCGGAGCATGGCCCCGCCGGCAAAGGAAGCGATGGCCGGCCCCGATCAGCTCCTCCCGCCCGGTATCTCAGAGGATGCGATCCACATCCGGGACAATGAGGCGAAGACGCGCCTGTACTGGACCGCGGAGCTGCTGTCCGGCGGCGAGTATCCCGTGATCCCCTTCATTACGAGGCTGGGAAAGGTCCCCATCGGCGAGCTCCCCCTTTCCGTCCGGGCGTCCAATTGCCTGATGCGCTCGGGAGTGAGCAGCTTTGGCGCACTCAACGAATGGATCGACAGCGAAAATGGTCTGCGCTCCATCCGGAATCTCGGGAAAAAGTGCGAGGAGGAGATCATGCGGTGCTTCTTTGAAGCGTGTTACCACTTGCTGACTCCGACAGAACAGGCGCTGTACTGGCAAAAGCTGCTGGATCCCGCGCCCATAAGCGATAAGGGAACGTGTCCCTTCATGGAATAAAGAAGGGGCCTTATTCAGAAGGGGCCTTATTCCTTTCCCCCAGCAGGACAGCGGCCGCAGAAAACGCCGGCACGGTTTTGCGCAGCGGGCAGTCTTCCATAAACGAAAAAGCAGCCTGCGTTCGTTCCGCGGGCTGCTGTTCTCATTTTGGAGCATCAAGTGCGGCTCAGAAGTAGATGACCAGCTTCCGGCCGGGTCTGATATCCTGGGGGTTGCGCAGATTGTTCCAGCGGCAGATCTGCTCCACCGTGCAGTGGAAGTGCTTGGCGATGCCCTCAATGGTGTCGCCGGCAACGACGGTGTAAGGGATCTGGGTGCCGCCGCTCACTTCCTGCAGCATTTCTTCATTCATGATCATTTCTTTCATATTCTTTCCTCCCGGAGCAGTACTTTTCTGAAGGTCTGCTCCTCTCCTTTCGTGTTGATCGTGTGCCCGAAGCTTTCGTCCGCCGCTCACTTCAGCAGCATGTGGTTGACCAGGTTCTGGATGGTCTCGTAGGAGTAGCCGGCCTTCCGCAGCGCGATGATGCGGGCCTGGCCGTTGCCGTACTTGCCGTCGATCACGTCCTTGGCCACGTTCTCGTACTTGAGCAGATCGTTGACCAGATCCTGGATGGTCTTGGGGTCGTAACCGGCTCTGCGCAGGGCGTCGATGCGGGCCTGGCCGTTGCCGTACTTGCCGTCGATCACGTCGTAGGCCACCTTCATCTCAACGGTCATGCCGCCGGCCACCTGGTTCAGGGTCTCGTCGTTCAGCTTCTCCATCATGTTGCTCATTTTCATATCCTCCTGTTTTTATTTTTTTTATTTTTTGTTTGTCTCTTGCTTACGGGTACAAGATACCACACGAACCGTCACACAACTGTCACAGAAAAACACAAAAAACGCGTTTTTCCGAAAAAAGATTTCTAAGCCCCCCGCGCCCTTGTGATCCGACGAAAAGCAGCGGCGGAGGCGCGAAAAAGCAGCCCGCGGAAAGTCCCGCGGGCTGCTTTTTCTCTTTTGGGAGGATCAAGTGCGGCTTAGAAGTAGATGACCAGCTTCTGGCCGATCTTGATATCCTGGGGGTTGCGCAGATTGTTCCAGCGGCAGATCTGCTCCACCGTGCAGTGGAAGTGTCTGGCAATGGACTCGATGGTGTCGCCGGCAACGACGGTGTAGGGGATCTGGGTGCCGCCGTTCACATCCTGCAGCACTGCATCGTCCAGGGGAGATGCCTTCATGTTATGTTCCTCCTGTTACAAAGTTTCTCTCGTCAGGGCTCGGGTTCGGGTTCGGGCTCCGGTTCGGGTTCCGGCTCGGGCTCGGGTTCGGGTTCCGGTTCCGGTTCGGGTTCCGGTTCGGGCTCTTCCTCACCGAAGACGTCCACCTGGTAGATCGTCTCGGCACTGGGATCGTTCACGAAGTACACGGTGCACTTGCAGTCCACAGCCAGCTTGCCGTAAACCATCTTGATGATCTCGGGATCCACCTTGACGACCAGGCCGTTGGACAGCTCGACGGTGATCTTCTCTTCCCCGATCTCCCGGATGATGCCGGCCATGGAAGAGTAGACCGGTTCGGGATCGGGTTCGGGCTCCGGCTCGGGCGTGGGCTCCGGCTTCTCCGTGATGGTGATGTTCCCGCCGCACTCGATCACGTCCAGCTTGGTGCCGCCGTAGCTGCCCTTATAGTTCCAGATGGCGTTCAGCGGGAAGACGTTGTCGCCCTCGGCAAGGTCCACCGCAAAGGACTTGCTGCCGAAATAGGTGGTGGTCATGCCGCCCTTGTAGTCCACAGCGGGCTGATCCATCTTGAAGCTCTGACCGCCCAGCGTAACGGTGATGGCGTCGCTCAGCTTGTTGAGGGAGATGCTGGCAGAGCGGATGCTGATGCTGATGGTCAGGTCCGCGCGGCGTTCGCCGATCCTGGTGGCGACCCAGTCGCAGCACAGGTCCAGCCCGGTCTCGGTGCGGGAGCTGAAGCCGCCCTTGGCGATGACGTCACCGGAGGGGGCGGGGGGCGTCGGAGGCGTGGTGGGAGCAGGAGCGGGCTCCGTGGTGGGAGCAGGAGCGGGCTCCGTGGTGGGAGCGGGAGTGGGCTCCGTGGTGGGAGCGGGAGTAGGCGTCGGGGTGGGCTTGGGGGAGGGAGAGGGAGCGGCCTTCTCCTTCACGAAGAGGTAAGCGGTATTGGTGCGGGCCGTCTGTCCGTCATAGTTGAAGGTGCAGTAGGCGCCCCAGCGGTTGGCGTCCTTGCTGAGGTCTTCGATGCACAGCGTGGTGCTGTAGATGCCCTTGACCTTCACGCCGGGGAAGCGGTTGCAGAAGCCCTGGGGGGTGTACTCCCCGCCGTCGGGGGCCACAAAGGTCCAGCTCAGGGAGGTGTAGATGTTGGAGAAAGCGACGAAGTAGGCTTTCTCGCCCTCTTCCCGGTTCTCGTTGGTGGGGTTCTTGGTGATGTACAGGAACAGGGGCGCAGACCCGGGGGCGCTTGCCTCCGTGGGATCCACCTCGCCCAGGGGCTTTGGCAGAGGCAGCGGGTTGCTCTTGTCCGGCGTCATCTCCCCGGTGAAGACCGCGTAGCTGTCGGCCAGGCACTTGGCGTCGACCGCTTCGTCGATGCTGAACCAGCCGAAGTTGCTGCTGCTCTTCTCCATGCCGCTGAAGGCATGCTCGCCGGCGGCGTTGTAGGCCTCCGGGCCGATCTCCGCGCCGTTCAGATCCATAAAGCTGACCTGGCGGCTGCCGTTCTCCTCAGACACCTGCTGGAAGGCGAAGCTCTCATAGCTCACGGTCTGATCCCGCAGGGTGACGGCGCACTTGGCCGTGTAGGCTTCCTTATCGGACAGCAGGATCGTGTCGTAGAACAGATAGGACCAGGTGTCGTTCACAGCGTCGTGGAAGGTGTCCGCGTTCTCCGACAGGATGTCGGGGAAGGACTCGCCATCCTGAAGCTTGATGTTGCACTCCACCAGCAGGTCCGCGGTGTCGTTCAGCTCCCAGACCTTCAGGGTGGTGGAGCGGTCGGCCTGGTGCTGGGAAGCGGCGATGAGCTCCAGCTTGCCGTTGTGGTCCAGGTCGGTCACGGCGTAGCGCCACTCGCGCTGCGTATCCTGCTTCAGATTGGGCAGGGTGTGAAACAGAGCCAGGATCTGCGGATCCTCGGGCTCGGGGGTAGGCTCGACGGTGGGAATGGGGGTCACGGTCCCGGTGGCGGTTTCTTCCTGGGCGGACTCCGTGGGGTCTGCGGGCTTGGGCGCGACCTCGCCGCAGGCGGCGAGAGAGAAGATCATGGCCAGCGCCAGCAACAGGCAAAGGATGGATTGTTTCTTCATGCTCATTCCTCCAGAAGCAGCGTGCCCGCCGGGGCGGGAAGAGCTGCTCATTGTGTTTCTATGGCGTCGCTGCGATGAACGGTCCTGCTCCGGCAGCACCGGGGACTTCGTTGCTGCCGGAAACGCGCTCACTTCAGCAGCATGTGGTTGACCAGGTTCTGGATGGTCTCGTAGGAGTAGCCGGCCTTCTCCAGGGCGGTCCTGCGGGCGGCCCCGTTGCCGTACTTGCCGTCGATCACGTCCTTGGCCACGTTCTCATACTTGAGCACGTCGTTGACCAGGCTCTGGATGGTCTTGGGGTCGTAACCGGCTCTGCGCAGGGCGTCGATCCGGGCCTGGCCGTTGCCGTACTTGCCGTCGATCACGTCGTAGGCGACCTTCATCTCAACGGTCATGCCGCCGGCCACCTGGTTCAGGGTCTCATCGCTCAGCTTCTCTATCATGTTGCTCATTGTCATATCCTCCTGTTTTTATTGTATTTTTTTATTGTTTGTCTTTTGATTTTTTGTCTGTCTCTTGCTTACGGGTACAGGATATCACACAAACTGTCACACAAATGTCACATGAAAACGGAAAAATCGTTTCTCCGGATAAGGACATTCTTTTATGATTTTACTTCGTCATCCTTTCCCGTGTCAAGTCTCTGCTTGGCTACCAGCTCCGCAAACAGCCCTCTTTTTGCGATCAGCTCGTCGTAGCTGCCGTCCTCTGCGATCCTGCCCTGATCCAGGACCAGGATCCTGTCGCAGTTGCGGATGGTGCTGAGCCGATGGGCAATGACGATGCGGGTGCATTTCAGGGAGTCCAGAGCGTCGGAGACCTGCTTCTGGGTCAGGTTGTCCAGGGCCGAGGTGGCCTCGTCGAACATGAGGACCCTGGGCTTGGGCGCGATGGCCCGTGCGATCATCAGCCGCTGCTTCTGGCCGCCCGAGATGCCTCCCTGGCCCTCGGCGATCATTGTCTGCATCCCCATGGGCATGGCGCGGATATCGTCGGCGATGCCGGCCAGCTCCGCCGCCTCCCAGGCGTCTCCCACAGAGAGCTGGGGCGCGGAGATGACGATGTTGGAATAGATGTCCCCCTGGAACAGGCTCCCGTTTTGCATGACGGTGCCGATCCGGCGCCGCAGGGAGCGCAGATCCAGCTTCCGCATATCCTTCCCGTCATAGGAGATGCTGCCCTTCTCCGGTTTTTCAAAGCCCAGCAGCAGACGCATGAGCGTACTCTTCCCGCAGCCTGTGCGGCCCACGATGGCCACGTATTCCCCGGCCTTGATCTTGAGATCCAACCCGTCGATCACCCAGGGCATGTTCTCCCCGTAACGGAAGGAGACCTTGGCCAGCTCGATATTGCCGTTCAGGCGGGTGACCATAGCCTTCGTCTCCGCCGACTCCGGCTCGGTCTTCAGGATGGGCTCCGCCATGTCCAGGATCGGGCGGATCTGGGCCAGGCTGAGGGCCAGGCCGCTGAGGGCGGTAAAGGCGCCGATCACCATGCCGTAGGCCGCGTTGAAGGCCAGGTAGGCCGAGGGCGTCACCCGGCTCTCCACCGCCAGATAGTAGATCAGGATCGTCCCCGCCAGGGAGACGGCGGTGGTGATCACGCTGCTGATCTTCAGGAACAGGGGCGGGTCGTAGCGCAGCTTCGCCGCGGCGGAATAGGAGTTGGCCCAGCGGGCGAAGACCCGCTTCTCCGCGCCGGCCAGCTTGATCTTCTGCACGCCGTTGATCATGGCGAAGCTCATGCCGTCGTTTTTCGCGCCCAGCCCCATGGCCTGCTTGCTGATCTTCACCTGCATCAATGTCGCGGCCGCGCTGATGCCGATGGTCACCAGGACGATCGCCAGGGCGGGCAGCACCAGGGCCGGCGCATAGTGGAAGATCTCCCCGACGTACAGCAGAGACATCAGCGAGCTCAGGCCCAGGGACAATATCCCGCCCAGCAGCAGCGAGCAGAGCTGATTGACCGCGCCGGCACGGGTGGACAGCTCGCCGGAGGAGAAACGGCGGAAGAATTCGGCGGGCAGATTGATCACCCGCATCATCACCGCGGCCTCCACCGCGAGAGAGGTCTTGGTCTGGAGCCGATTCATCATCAACTCCCGCACGCTGGAGACCAGCTGCATGGAGATGAGGGTGCATACAGTAAACACAGCGGCGCCGAACAGCATGGGGGTGCTGCCGCTCTCCAGCACGAAGCCGGTCATGGCCCGGGTGATGCGGGGCATGAGCATGCCCACCAGCGTGACCAGCAGGGTCAGACCGCCCAGCAGCAGCACGTCGCCCAGGCTCAGGCAGTCTTTCAGATAATGCAGCAGGTCCGGGATACCCAGGCTCTTCAGGGGCAGCGGCCGGTAGAAGCAGACCGCGTCCGAACGGATGGCCGCAGCCGTGGTTTTGTTGACCTTCCGCCTTTCGCCGCTCACCGGGTCGATGAAGCTGTAGCCCGCAAAGGAACCGGGCAGCAGCGCCACGGGGATGCGTTCTTCGCCGTAGAAGCCCAGCATGGGGCCGAAGGCGTCCCGATACCAGCCCTTCTCCAGGATGACGCTGCGCCGCATGATCCCGTGGGGACGCAGGCAGAATTCCATCCGCTCGTCCAGGTCCTTTATGCCATCCGGCAGTTCTTCTGATTTGATATGGTAATATTTCAGGATCTCGTCGATGGCCGCCTTGGTCACGATGCGCTCGTCGTCCAGGGCGCCGGCGCCGTTTTTGCCCAGCACCACGGAGGCCATGCGGAAGATGGAGTCCTCGAAGACTTCCTGGTCCTTCTGCTTGCGCAGACGGATCTGTTCGTCAAACCAACTCATAGCCTCACCTCCTCAGTCGCTTGCGATCAGGTCGGCGTAGACGCCGCCCCTGGCGTAAAGCTCCTCGTGGGTGCCGCGCTCCACCACCCGGCCCTTATCCAGCACGATGATCTCGTCGCAGTCCCGGATCGTGGAGAGCCGGTGGGCGATGACGATGCAGGTGATCCCCCGGTCCTTGATGGCCTTGACCAGCTCGTATTCGGTCAGGGCGTCCAGGGCGGAGGTGGCCTCGTCCAGGATGATCAGCGTCGGGTCCTGAGCCAGCACCCGGGCGATCTCCAGGCGCTGGCGCTGGCCGCCGGACAGGTCCCGGCCGCCCTCGGTGAGCTTGCCGGAGAAGCCGCCGTCCCGGGCCATGATATCGTCATAGATCTGGGCGTCCCGGGCGGAGAGGATCATTTCGAAGTCCTCGATGGAGCTGTCCCACATCTTGATGTTGTTGGCGATGCTGTCCTCGAACAGGACGATGTCCTGGTCCACCACCGCAACCGATCCGGTAAAGACGCTGCGGTCGATGGCAGAGATGGGCTTGCCGTCAAAGAGGATCTCGCCGCTCCAGGGCTGGTAGAGCCCGGAGATGAGCTTGGAGAGGGTGCTCTTGCCGCAGCCGGAGCTGCCCACGAAGGCCACCCGGCTGCCCGGCTTCATATGTAAAGAAAAGTTCTGGATCAGGGGCGGCCCCAGGCGGGAGTAGCCGAAACTCACGTCCTTCAGCTCCACCTCGCCCGAGAGCTTGGAATAGTCCTGCTCCTCGGACAGGGGCGCGTCGGTGTAGGCGGGGTCCGTGGGATATTCCATCACGTCCTCCACCCGCTCCATCTGGGTGCGCATCTCCTGGATGGACTGCCCCGCCGTGACCAGCAGCATGGCCGGGGCCATGAAGGAGCCCAGGAAGCCCTGGAAGGTCATGATCATGCCGATGGTGAAGCGTCCCTGCATGGCCTGATAGACGCCGATGATCAGCACCGCAGCGCTGGCGAAGGAACTCAGCAGCGCCGGGATCACGCCCAGGTACTGGTTGAGTCTGGCAAAGCGGACGTCGGCGGCGTTGACGGAGGCCTGATATCCGGCCCACTTCTGGAAGAAGCCGTTCTCCGCGCCGCTGGCCTGGATGGTCTCCACCATCTGGATGCCGGAAACGGTGGTGGCGGCCAGCTTTCCGCTGTCGCGCATGGCCACCCGGGTGATGTTGACGCGTTTGGCGGAGATCAGGCGGGAGACCAGCAGGTTCAGCAGGATCGTAGCGATCCCGATGGCGGTCAGCAGGACGCTGTAGCGCAGCATGACCGCCAGATAGAAGATCAGCATGGCGGCGTTCAGCAGCAGCGGGGCGAAGGTGCTGACCAGGGTCTCCGCGATGGAGGCGTTGGTGCCCATGCGCTGCAGGACGTCGCCGGCCAGGCGCTGGGAGAAGAATTCCATGGGCATGCGCAGCAGCTTCCACATAAAGGAGCTGCTGCCGACGATGTCCAGCTTCCCGCTGATCTTCAGCGAATAGACGGCCTGGACCCATGCGACCAGGACCTGCGCCAGGCCCATCAGCCCCAGCAGGGCCAGGAAGGGGATCAGCAGCTCCCGGTTCTCCCCGGTGAGGAGCCGGTCGATGAAGAAGTTGGAGAACACGGGGTTGATGATGCCGAAGAGATAGCCGATGGCCGTGGAGAGCATGACGAAGGCCACCACCGCCCCGGTACCCACCAGGCGTTTGCGGGCAAAGGCAAGGGTGCTCTTGCGCTTGCCGCCGGGCTCGAAATCCGGGCCAGGCTTGATCTGCAGGCAGATGCCGGTGAAGGCGCGGTCAAACTCCTCCATGCCGACCCGCACTTCTCCCCTGGCAGGGTCGTTGAGCAAGGCATAGCCGCCCCGAAAGCCCTTGAGCACGACAAAGTGATTGTGATTCCAATGGATGATGCAGGGCAGGCAGATCTCCTCCCGGAGCGCGCTCAGCTCGCAGCGGAAGCCCTCCGCCTCCATGCCGTAGCTCCGGGCCGCCAGCAGCATGTTCCTGGCGTTGGAGCCGTCGCGGGAGACCCCGCAGTCCAGCCGGACCTGCTCCAGCGGAACCCATTTATCGTAGTAGGCCAGGACCATCGCCAGCGAGGCGGCGCCGCATTCCAGCGCCTCCATCTGCATGACGACCGGGACCCTGGCCACGCCGCCGATGACCGGCTGGCGGATCTTATCCTTTTTCATGGCGCATCCCTTCAGCGAAACAGCAGCCGCAGGACCTGGGTCTGTCTAAGCCGCACCTCGACCTCATAGCTGCCGTCGGCCAGGTCCGTATCAGCCACGGCCAGAAGGCCCTGCTTGTCGCGTCCCACGCTGCGGATCGCAAACGCACTGTCCCCTACCGTGACTTCCATGCCGGCCTCGACGCCCAGCGCCAGTTCCTCCTCCTGGAAGCGGATGGTCATGACGCCGTTTTCGACCCGGCCGCTGCCGCGGGCCACGCTGTCGATATACGTATAGGAGCCCCACACCAGAAATCCGACCAGGAGCAGGATCACCGCGCCCAAAAGCACCCAGACGCTGGGGTTGGTGACGCGCAGATATTCATTGAGCTGCTCCGGAGACTGGATGCTCTCCAGGCTTTCCTTTCGGTAGAGATGCGCTTTTTCCATGCTGTCTTCTCCTTTATGCTGCCGCCCTCACGGCGGCTCTGTGTCCGCGCCGTGCGGCGCTGCTGTCTCGCCGCGCCGCTGTATGTTTCAGTCCTCGGCCACCGGGATCCACTCGAAGACCATGTCCGTCCCGTAGTCGGACTGATCCTCGTGCCAGGTGAAGCTCAGCCCGTCGCCGAAGACGATGGTGCCGGTGCCGTCCTCATATTCGATCTCCTGGCTCTCCTCGCCCTGGTCGTTCAAGGTGACGATGGCCTTGGTGGCGTCGGTATACCGGATGGTCAGGCTGTCCGGATCCAGCCGGCCGACGATGGTCCAGCGGGCCAGCTCCGCGGCGCTGCCGCCCCACTCGATCACGATGAGCGCCTCGTCGCTACCGAGGCACTCCACCAGGGCGTGGGCCCGGTCACACTGATACTCGCCGACGAAGTTCATCACGGGATTCTGCCAGCCCTCGTCCTCTTCGAACACGGCCACGTATTCCGCGCTCTCGTCCAGCAGCACGGTGATCTGGGGCTCGGTGGAGAAGTCCTCGCCGTTTTTGGTCCACTTCACGAACACGCTGCCCGCCTTGGGCCAGGCGAGGAAGGTGTGGGTCTGGGGCTCCGCCAGGCCGATATAGGCCGACTGGGCCGGGTACTCGTAGTCGATCTCCGGGGCCTGGTCGCCCTCGGCGTACTCGATGTTGCCCCAGCCTTCCGTGTTGACGGTCACGACGATGGTGGCCTTAGGCATCTCCATGGGCTTGAAGTGATAGGTCTCGCCGCCGTCCACCGCCAGCTGCAGGCCGTCCTCGCCCTCCTCGGTGACGGTGACGACGAGGGGCTCCGCGCTCTCATCCCAGGCGTTCAGGTCGCCGTGCAGGGTCTTGCCCTCCTGCTGCAGGACGCAGCCGGCCATGGTCTCTCCGATCATGACGCCCACGTACCAACCGGGCTCGTCGATGTCCTCCATCCAGGTGACGGAGAGCATATTCTCGTTCTCATCCGCATAGTAGCCCGCGCGGGTCCATTCCGCGCTCTCTTCCTCGGGCTGCTGCGCGCCGCCGCAGGCCGCCAGCGCGAACAGCAGGCAGGCCGCCAGAAACAGGCAAATCAACTTTTTCATTTTGTTTTCTCCCTTCGTTTTGTATATGTTTTTGAACCGGAGATCGATCCCGCCCCTGTTCAGTTACTGCTGTTGTTTTCCCGGCGGGCCTGGAGCATCTTCTCCAGCGAGATCACAATGGCCACCACGACCTGCTGCTGCCGGGGCTGATAGAGGTCGATGCTGTAGCG
>JAEEGL010772084.1_pt1 | contig 14652 bp, 15 predicted proteins | sample 9134231 | NCBI WGS metagenome assembly JAEEGL01 (sample SAMN16246548, study PRJNA631951) | gut metagenome | biome: gut microbiome; feature: rumen; material: fiber-attached | host: Bos | place: Iran: Karaj | collected 2018-10 | reverse complement strand
GCCGGCCTTTCCATGGGCAGCATGCAGTCCTGCCGCATCGGCATGGAGCACCAGGACCTCTTCGCGTACTGCGGCCTCTTCAGCGGCTTCATGCACGACATCCTCTCCCAGAACAACAACCACCTGCGCCAGGAGAACCTCGAGACCTTCAACGACAACATGGAAGTCTTCTTCCGCGCGATGGGCGACAAGGACGTATTCATTCAGAACTTCTACGACGACGACAAATTTGTGCAGGAGCACGGCATTCACTGCGTCCGCCGCATCTACGACGGCACCCACGAGTGGAAAGTCTGGCGCCGCTGCCTGCGCGACTTCGCGCAGATGCTGTTTATGATTGACTGATTTTGTCAAATTACTCAAAAGAGAGGTGCGATGTCCGCACCTCTCTTTTTATGTCTTGGTTTTATCAGTCTTTTGCTTCACTTTTTTCGCTGCCGTCGCCGATTTCATACCAGATACCGGGTTTTTATAAAGTGTATCCGTAAGCGTTTCTCAGCCAACCGATCGAAAACATACCACTTTCTTCATTATCCGGTGTGTGATCCGTAATGCCTCTGTCAAGTTTTCAGTCTCTTCATATCACAACACCGCGCCAAAGAAAACTTATCCGTACAACAGTCGCAAGTCGAGGTAACTCCTTCACATCAAAGTTCGCTTTGCACAGAGTTTGATATGAAACGACAACGCGCCGTTTGTTTTCATACCAACACTTTTCATTCACCAAAACTGATATGAAAACGCCTCAAATCACACATTTCTCATACAGACCAAACCGTCTATTTTGTGACACTTCATCTGAACCGCTTACTCTTCCCACATCCCGCTCACAAAATACATCAGCCCAGCCCAGGTGACAAGCGGGAACGGCTTGCCATCCTCGTCGCAGCCTTGCCGCAGAATCTCCTTCGCCTCAGCCACCGTGACAAGGTCGAATCCCGCGAATCGCTCCGTCCCCTCCGCACCACTCTGCGAAAGCGCATGGTCATCCGGCAGGTCGATCACGCACGCAACAAGCGCCGTGCTCTCGTCCGTCAAACCCGGCGAATTAAAGGCAAGCGGATTCACAACGTCAAGACGATCCCTCTCACTCACATGAATCCCGGTCTCCTCCGTCAGCTCCCGCCGCATCGCAGACAGGATCGGACTCGAGTCCTGCCGATCCTTCTCATCGATCAGCCCGGACGGAATACTCAGCACGTAATGGCCAACCGGATACCGATACTCGCGGAACAAAAGGAACCGCGCCTCCCTCCCCGCCGACGTGAGGATGACAAACCCACTCACCGCATCCGGCAGCTTCTCCTCCGCGCCCCAGGCCGCGAGCCGCTCTGGCTTTCTCCGCGATGCATCGTAATAATGCAGCCCATCCTCATAAACCAGATCATAAATGTTGATATACGGCGTCTCAAACAGCGTCCTTGTTTCCTTCAAAACCGGTGTTTCTTCACGTTTCATTGGCATTCCTCTCATCCCTCACCGCTCGACATCCTTCTCCATCCCGCTCCAGGTGTGCAGCTCCTTCTGTCTCTAGTCGTTTATAAGTCTTTATTCTTCCGCCAGATTCAGCAAGTATAAGTTCTCTACTTGTAAGTCTAGCCATTCCGGAAGGGGTAAACTGCTCGGATATTTTCCAGTTTGGCATCATGCTTTCAGTAAGAACATCCCACGAATAATCATCAAAGACAACAAAGTTGTATTTGGAATCTATCTTTAAACTCTCTAGTTCTAAATCTTCTTCATAGCTTGCTGTTATCTTCCCTTGACTATCAAAAAACATGATCGTTCCGCACTTAGGACATTTCCACGCTTTCCGAATCGAATCTTCAAAGTCCAATGCTATTGTGTCCGTCTGATACAGCATAGGAGAAGTCTGTCCTGTACGAAATTGTTTATTCTTTGGATCAAACTTGGAAGAAGAGATAATTGTCCAATCATCATTTTTGATGAAAACAAACTCTATCCCTTCAGGGTCACCATGATAATGAATCCCGAATCTGCATTTGTCACATTGAATCGAAGCCATTTTATTTACCTCCAATCAGATACATGTTACCGTTGTGCATGAGCCAGACTTCTCCTTGTACATATCCAAGTCGTTTTGCTTTCCTATATCCTCCAAAAACCGTTTTATACGCTATTCTGATGTTCGTATATTTTGACAGAATTACGACTCTTCCATCACGATGCGTTTCTGGAGGATATCGATAGTTATCCGCTGAAACTTGTTCAAAGGCCTCCTTGATATTGTTGGCCACTTTATTTGTTGAAGTTGAGGACATTCCCTTTACCTCTGTATGCACACCCCCTACAGATAAATCCGCTCTTTTCTGACCTGGTTTTTCTTGTAAAAAAGCAACATATTCTCCATTGTTTATGTAATATTCTCCTACAGTAATCGCGTTAGAATCCGTGACTTTATGTCCTCCGGTATCCAGATATCCTTTATCTTTGTTGCGACTGCTGCTGGCACCATAACCGCCCATTACACATCCCTCCTATTTTTCCACATTTGGCTATAGCTAGGGATGTGAATAATCTGAACATCGGGATATTTTGTATCCAACCAATCTGGACTCTTCCCGCAAACCACAAGTGCATACGGCTGTAATGTATCGACGAGTGCTTCTACCCCTCCCACAAACAGTCTCCTAGCTTCCGGGTCACTCAATGTCCCATTTGTTGTGATAGCAACAGAAGAATACTTTGGCAACCCGTCAAAACACCACTTCCATGTCCTTTCAGGTCCAAAACCAGCTGTTGGAATCATAGATCCATTAGCCCGCTGAATAGCATATGCCAGAACTCTGTTTCGATAACAATTCCAGATCAAGGCGTCATCCTTATAATCTCTATACAAACTGAAATCGGAAGAGATAAAGCCCTTAGCCCTTTGAATATGAGGAAGATAATTATCTAGTCTTGTCCACAATCGCGAAAATTGATAATCATCGCAAAAACAATGATACCACCAATTTTCTGGATTATTAGCTGATAGCAAATAGTTAAAACTAGCTATTGATCCCTTCGGAATCAACCTTTCCTCTTGTACTTGCGGAAATCCATATTTACCGACTCTCGTAGCATCTGCAGCATATAAATCTCCCAAAAGATCATACTGGACGCATTTAAGTTCTCGGTATAGTTTTTGTGTTGCCATTATATCAACACCTATCCCTGGTCAAGAAATGAGGTGATGATTTGACCAGTTTTTATTAAAAATTTCACCCCATTCCATGGGAAAGTGTGATATACTTCTCTTGCGACTGAGTTTGATGTATATCACACTCAACATGGAGGCACATTTTGCTATTGCAGTAGCATTATGTGCTTTCTTTTTTATAGAAAATCGAACAAGGAAATTTGTGCATGATCCTCGTCGTATTTCTTTTTTGTTATGTAGAATCCCGTTTTCACCAAACGATATCGAATAGCTTCTTTTGAAATGTTGTAAATTTTTCTTAGATCTTCCGGAATTGTATGATAAGCAAGCTTCTGAGTTCCCAGATCTGCGTCTATGACCATCTGACGATTGTTTATTCCGTACCGCTTGAACAATTCACGGACTGATATCTCCAGGCTTTTTTGTGGCAAAGCCATTGTTACAGCAAAAGTAGTTGCTTGCCACTCCCTCCAACTTTCTTCTTTTGGTATAGTCGGCTTCTCAACTCGTTCTATTCCAACTCTGCTACAACAAATAATACTGCGATCAACTTCATTCAAGGATATCTGATTGCTATCTTCCTTTAGAATCGGACCATGAATCCATATATGACCAGCTTCGTGGAGTCCTGTAATATTCTCCTGTATGGTTCGCTCGCCTTCTATAAGAGACATATCCAGCACGACTGTATTCGGTTCGTATTCGTAGTACCTCTTACACATATTCTCTTTATCAAAAACAGCTAATTTCTGATTGGATAATATTGTGCAACCGAGAATAGCTCCCTCATTTTTTGAAGTATATATGTACTGGTAATCCAGCTTAACTCCGAGATACTCTTCCAAAAAATCATCATACTCAACCGCCATGGGTTCCTTAAGCAACTTTGAATTGTAATCTTGCAGAATCTCTTCTGTACATTCCTCTATTTGTTGATAAGACAAATAAACACCTCCCGCCTTTGAATGGTGGTATTTATTATGATTAAAGAGAACCATTACTCTCCTCCATTTTACGAATTAACTCTTTCCAGAGTTCTACATCACCTTTCCCTTTTTTTACCATTCTCAAAGCCTTTCTTGCATAATCTCCTGTTTCTGTATACATAATAGTATCTATGATATCCTGAGACACCGAATCACTGTCTCGTGCTGCTAAATCATACATTTCCGATCGCTCCTCATCAGATAACTTAAGCAATTTGCAAAACATTTCTATTTTATCAGCTGCGAAAGGTTTTTTTCGATTGTTTTCAACATCACTAAGATATGTGAGATTGAGTCCTAATGCCTCAGCCATTCTTTTTAAGGTAAACTTCGGATCATGTGTCGTTCTTTTTTCCTTAATGTAATCCCCGAATGATTGTGTTTTTTTGTCCATGCTCAGCCCCCCCTGTATACTCTTTTTTCTCTGATTTGGTGTAATTATAGTATTTAATAGTGCAGTTGTCAAGTGTATTTAATAAAAATATCCACCAATCTATTTATACTTCGTTATTCTTGTACAACGCTGTTTCTTTTTGTCTGTGTCCTTCACATCTCCTTCTCCATCCCGCTCCAGGTGTGTACGATTTTGAATCCTGCGCCTTGGTAGATCCTGGCGGCGGGGTTATCAAGGCCAGTGAACAGGGTCATGAAGCGTGAGCCGATGGCTTTGTGGCCTTTGCAGAGGGCGGTGAAAAGTGCGGTTCCAAGGCCGGCGTGGCGGTAGGCAGAATGGACACCGATCCCGTTAAAATAGCCACGCCCGGAGGGCTGGACATGGATCGGCCCTGCAAAGCCGATGACGCGTCCCGGGAGTGACACCGGATCCGCGAGTGTTCCGAGATTGCCCAAACCGACCGCCTGGATCATTGCTTCCGCTTCCGCCAGGCTCCGCTCTCCACCGTCCGGCTTCCTGGTGACGTCGACGCCGATGATGATCGGATCGTGGGTTTTTGCTTCTTCGCGGCTGAAAACGAGGTCGTGCCGCCAGACCTCGGAGCCAAGATCGTCCGTCAGGTCTTCCATTCCGAAGTTTTTGTCCATGTCGTAGAACGCGATGCCGATGCCCTTCGCCGCGAGCGCCTTCAGCCGCTCCTCGTAGTCCGCGGGCGCCTCGTACGAGGCCAGCGGCAGGTAGAACGAATTCTCAATCGCGCGGTCACGGTAACCCTGATGTTTGAAGAATTCATACGCCGGCGAAGCAACATCCACGCCCGGCGCGTTCGGATGGTCATGACCGTCCGTCCCCGGCACGATCCATGTCAGCTCCGCCGGGTTGTAGAAGATCATCTGGATCTTCTCAAGCGGATGACCGTCCGCCTCCGCCTCTGCCTTGAGCGCCTCCTCGAGCGCTTTCAAAAGCTCCGCGCCGATGCCGCGAAGCCGGAACTGCTGATTGAGCAACACGAAGGTTACATAGCCGACCTTCTTCCCATCGACAAGCGTTCCCGACGCGAAGCCGACGGTCTGGCCGTGCAGCAAAACAGCGAGATTGACCTTCTTAACCCCCTCGCGGCCTTCCAGAAACGTCCTTGTAAAGGTCTCCTCGGTCATCTTTTTGTATACATACTCATCCTCCGCGTAAGCGTTAAAAAGCTTCAGCGCAGAGTCAAGGTTTTCGTGTGTGAACGGGCGGATGGTCATAGTTTGCCTCCAAAATCTTGATTTAGCCTGCCAAGGATCCAGTGCGGTTTACCCTCTGGTCTTCGCGATCCACATCGCAACGACTTACCAGTTGCTCTTCATGACTCGCATCTGCATTTCGTCGACCATGAACGTTTCGGCGTAGGCTTTGCGGGCTTCGATGCCGCGGAGGGCCATGAGGTGTTCATAGTAGGCTTTGTATTTGAAGTCCTTGGAGTTGACCGCGAACCAGTGATATTCGATGGCTTTCTGCCAGAGGCGGAAGCCTTCCTCGGTGACTTCCGCGTACACGTATGGCTTGAAGCCGACCGGATCTTCCCAGTTTTCAGCATAATAGGGGCCTGCTGCAAATTTGTGCGGCAGGTCTCTTTTTACGCTCGCGAGGCCTGCGAACTGCTGCGCATCGAGCGTGATCTGGTGGGCCGCGATGTGATCCTTGTGGATCGAGCCCTTCCAGTGCGTGATAAGGACATCCGCCCGGTATTTGCGGATCACGTCGCAGAGCGCGAGGGCCGTTTCCTGGTCCGCGTTGAGCTCGCAGTCCGGGATGTCAAACACGACACTCTCGCCGCCGAGCGCGTCCGCAAACTTGAACGCTTCCTCTTTTTTCTGCTTGAGATAGTCCGCCATGTCGACCCCGGCCGGGCAGCCCCGCTCGCCTCCGGTCAGCGCGACCGTGACAATCTTATTCCCTTTCAGCGCCTCGGTCGCGAGCACTCCGCCCGCCGTCAGCTCCGCGTCACCGATGTGGCCGCCGATGGCCATGATCACTCTTCTCTCTGCCATGATTGTCTCCTTTGCGTATGGAAATCATTCGCCGAACGATGAAACGGCTCGTTTGTCGTTGTCTGTGTCTGTCTGCACACCTCTCAGCATATCGACGGTTTTTCACCGTCTCCGCCTTGCTTTCTATTGTACACCGCTGAAAACGAAAGGGAAACCTTGACTTTCCTTCTTTTCTTTGATAGACTCTCCCGCGGTCAGTTCGAAACCTTCCTGACCTACGCGCCATAATGCAGCAAGGCTGCAACGCTGCAAAGCTGTCCGGCTATCTGGCTGAGCGGCCGTCCGGCTGAGCCTGCAAATCTCAAAGTTGACGCGGAAAAAACAAAACTACAGGAGTGTACTATGAAAAAACACACACGTTTTCTGGCTGAGGCGGGCCTCATTGCCGCTGCCTACGCTGCTGCCACCTACCTTTGCTCGCTCTGGGGCCTTGCGTACGGTGAAGTCCAGTTCCGCTTTTCGGAAGCCCTGACGATCCTGCCGCTCTTTACTCCGGCTGCGATCCCCGGCCTCACGATCGGCTGTTTTATTGCCAACATCGGCAGCCCGTTCGGCGTCGTTGACATGATCGTCGGCACGATCGCTACCCTTCTCGCTGCGATCGGCGTCCGCATGGTTCGCAACATCAAGTGGAAGGGCATCAACTGGATCGCCCCGATGCTCCCGGTTATCGCCAACGCAGTGCTTGTCGGCCTTGAGATTTCCTGGTTCCTACCCGAAGGCCTCACCTTCATGGGCTTTATCGGAGCCGCCCTCTCTGTCGGACTCGGCGAGCTCGTTGTCTGCTACGGATTGGGGCTTCCGCTCTCCATCGCCATCGACAAGATCCCCGCACTGAAGAGAATGTTTTCCAAGAATTAAGATAGGTAATTGGATCATCAAAAGTCCACAAAGACAAACGGACAGTCATCGACTGTCCGTTTTTTGTTGTTATATTTAGCCGTTACCGAGATTTTAAACATTTCTTCCTGATTCTCTGTAATCTAAAAACTGAATCTCGCTACATTACAGAGATTGTACTATCTGATAGTTTTTTCTCTGTAAAATAAAAAGTCCACGACTTGGTTCCTTCTCTAGTGATTACAGAGAAAATGAGAATAATTGTTCTTTTCTCTGTAATCACTCGTGCCTCATGTGGCTAGCCTAACTACAATTACCAAGAATACCCTTTTCTCCTCGAAAATCTCTGTAAATGGAAAAAAACTGAAAAAACCGATTACCAAGATTTTGTCGTGAAATATCAAAATCTCGGTAAATGGAAAAACCCAAAAAACTGATTACCAAGATTATGTCCTGAAATTTCAAAATCTCTGTAATCGGCAGTCCCGACCGGAGCCGCGCCCCTGTTTTCCCGGCAAAAATCCCCCCCACGCACACAAAAAAGGATGTGCTCTGCAGCACATCCTTTTCATTTTGGGTTTGCTGATGCAATATTCTACTCTTACTTCGTTCCGAAGATGCGGTCGCCGGCGTCGCCGAGGCCCGGGCAGATGTAAGCGTCTTTGTTGAGCTCGCGGTCGAGGTGGCCGACATAGATCTGGACGTCGGGGTGAGCCTTAGAAAGCTTCTCGATGCCTTCCGGAGCTGCGATGATGCACATGAATTTGATGTGCACGCCGCCGTGCTGCTTGATCATGGTGATCGCGTCGACAGCGGAGCCGCCGGTGGCGAGCATCGGGTCGGTGACAACGATGACACGCTCGCTGATCGGGTTCGGCAGCTTGCAGTAGTATTCAACAGGCTCGTGGGTGACTTCGTTGCGGTACAGACCGATGTGACCCACTTTTGCGGAAGGAACAAGCGAAAGAAGACCCGGAACCATACCCAGTCCGGCACGCAGGATCGGGACCAGCGCCAGCTTACGGCCGGCGATCATGGTCGTGGTGCATTTCTCGATCGGCGTTTCGATTTCGACTTCCTTGGTCGGCAGATCTGACAGTGCCTCGTAACCCTCGAGCATAGCGACCTCTTCAGCCAGCTTGCGGAACTCGTTGGTACCGGTGTTCTTGTCACGCATCAGGGAGATCTTGTGCTGGATCAGCGGGTGCGTGAAGATCTTGACATTCGGATAATCTTTGTAACCAATCATAAGACGTACCTCCTGTTGTTAATTATTGTTTTGAACGGTCGATGTCACTTATTTGGATTTTTTCTCGTCCTTGTGGCTCGTGGCTTTGATGGAAACGCCGCGGCTCTGGTCGCCGGCGGGGTTGACACCAAACTCGTAGTCGTTGCCGGGCAGGATCAGGTTCAGCACGATGCCGGCGATGGCTGCGATCGCAAGACCGGTCAGGGTGATGGAGACGCTGCCGACGTTGAAGGTCAGGCCGCCGCTGAAGCCGAGGCCGCAGACAAGGATCACGGCTGCGATGATGAGGTTGCGGGACTTGGTGAGGTCAACCTTGTTCTCAACGACGTTGCGGACACCAATCGCGGAGATCATACCATACAGCATGAAGCTGACGCCGCCGATGATGGAGGCCGGCATGGTGCTGATGACTGCGGAGACCTTCGGGATGAAGCTCAGAAGGATCGCCAAAACAGCTGCGATGCGGATGACGCGCGGATCGTAAACCTTGGAAAGCTCAAGAACACCGGTGTTCTCGCCGTAGGTCGTGTTGGCGGGGCCGCCGAACATGCCGGCGAGGGAGGTCGCAAGACCGTCACCGATCAGGGTGCGGTGCAGACCGGGGTCAGCCAGGAAGTTCTCGCTGACGGTCGCGGAGATTGCGGAGATGTCGCCGATGTGCTCCATCATGGTCGCGAGAGCGATCGGAGCCATAACAAGGATCGCGGTAATGTCAAACTTTGCAATGCGGAAAGGCGGCAGGCCGACGAACGAAGCCTGAGCGACTTTCGTGAAGTCGAAGATCGCAGAACCGTCGGGGTTGGTCGCGCCGCAAAGATGAAGGATGAGCGCGAAAACATAGGCTACCGCAACACCCATCAGGATCGGGATGATGCGGAACATGCCCTTGCCCCAGATATTGAAGATGATAATGGTGACGAGCGCGACAATGGCGATCAGCCAGTTGGTGGAAGCGTTGCCGATGGCGGAACCTGCAAGGGAAAGACCGATGCAGATGATGATCGGGCCGGTAACGACCGGGGGCAGGAAACGCATCACGCGCTTGATGCCGACAAGCTTAACGATCAGCGCCAGAACCAGGTACAGAAGACCGGCGATAACGATACCTCCGCAGGCGTAAAGGACCTTTTCATTGGCCGCCATATCTTTGTAAATACCGGTTTCAAGGTTGGCGATCGTGGAGAAGCCGCCGAGGAACGCAAAGGAGGAGCCTAGGAACGCAGGCACCTTGAACTTAGAGCAAAGGTGGAACAGCAACGTTCCGAATCCGGCGCAGAAAAGCGTGACCTGTACGGTCAGCGCGGCTGTCAGCTCGTTGCCGAAATAGCCGTTTACCAGGATCGGAACCAGAATCGTTGCGCCGAACATCGCAAACATATGCTGGATGCCGAGCAGGAGCATTTTCGGCCAGCCAAGCTTTCTCGCGTCGCGGATCGCTTCGGTCTCGGTCGTCTTCACATTACTCATCACATAACCTCCATTACAGTTAGGTTGAAGTAGGTATTAAAAACCCTGTACTATTATAGAGATTTTACCCCTTTCGCGCAACGGGTTAAGCCAAATTTGTTCGATAGATTTTTCCACTTGCTTTTGTCTAAAATGTCCTTATTTCATGATTTTTTATTGAATTTATTCGTTCATTGTGCTACATTAGGAATAAGGTTTTTTGTTTTTCCATTGCAGCTCGTCCAAATCGTCCTTTCAGATGGCGGGCTGCCATTTCAACCATGCAAGGGAGACCATATGGACATTATTGTATGTATCAAACAGGTACCCGCAAGCTCCAACGTCAAGGTCGATCCGGTAACCGGCGTTCTGATCCGTGACGGCGTGGAGAGCAAGATGAATCCTTACGACCTGTACGCGCTGGAAGCCGCGCTCACGCTGCGTGAAGCGGTGGGCGGCAGCGTTCGGGTCATTTCCATGGGCCCGCCGGCCGCGATGGCCGTTTTAAAAGAGGCCATCTACATGGGTGCGGACGGGGGCACGCTCATCTCCGACCGCCGTCTTGGCGGAGCGGACGTTTTGGCGACTGCCTACACCCTCTCCTCCGCGATCAAGGCGCTCGGGAAGGTCGATCTCGTGCTCTGCGGCAAGCAGACGACCGACGGCGATACCGCTCAGGTCGGTGCGGAAATGGCTGAATATCTCGGACTGCCGCAGTACTCCAACGTTCGGTCGATCAAGGCCGCCCACGACAAGATCGAGGTCGTCTCTGAGCTTGGCTCCACGATCCTCCAGGCGGATATCGACATGCCCTGCCTGATCTGCATGGACAGTGAAGTCAACACCCCGAGACTCCCCTCCTACAAACGTAAGAAGGAGGCGGACAAGGCGGAAGGCCTGCTTCAGACCATCAGCCTTGATAATTTTGAGGACCGCGACACGTCGCACTACGGACTGAAAGGCTCGGCGACCTCGGTCGAGCGCATCTTCCCGCCCGAGAAGAGCGATGAACATGTCTGGATCGAGGGCGGGGAGGATATTCCCGGCCGTGTCTATGATCTGCTGAAACAGAAGAAATTTATCTGAAAGGAGGATCATCATGCCTGAACTGAGAATTCATCACGAAAAGGTCACGCCCGAGATCGCGCAGCAGCTCGTTAAGATCTGCCCGTTCGGCGCGCTCTCCTACGAAAACGGCAGGCTCGATATCTCCTCCGCCTGCAAAATGTGCCGCATGTGCGTCCGCAAAGGTCCCGAGGGCGTTATGGAATATGTCGCGGACAAGGAACCGGCCAAAGCCGTCAACAAGGACGAGTGGAAAGGCGTTGCGGTCTTTGCGGACTGCAGTGAAGGAAAGATCCACCCTGTCACCTTCGAGCTCATCGGCAAGGCTCGTGAGCTTGCCAAAGTGACCGGCCAAAAGGTCTACGCCGTCATGATCTGCGACGGACTGTCCGCGGAGGCGGATAAGCTTCTCGCGCTCGGAGTCGACGCGGTCTACATCTACGATGACCCGATGTTCCGTTTCTTTACCAACACGACCTACGCCAACGCGTTCGCCGATTTCGTTCAGAAGGTGAAGCCCTCCTCGATCCTTGTCGGCGCGACGAACGTCGGCCGCAGCCTTGCGCCGCGCGTGGCGTGCCGCTTCCGCACCGGTCTGACCGCGGACTGCACCGCCCTTGAAATGAAAGAAAACACCGATCTCGTCCAGATCCGCCCCGCTTTCGGCGGCAACATCATGGCCCAGATCGTCACTACCAACACTCGTCCGCAGTTTGCGACCGTGCGCTACAAGGTCTTCTCTGCGCCGCAGCCGGTCGATGATCCCACGGGCGAGTGCATCCGGATGGACATCGATCCTGCCTGGGAGGACAAGCGCATCCGTGTCACCGATTTCGAGGTCAAGCCGGCGGTCTCGGACATTTCCGAAGCTGACACGATCGTCGCGGTCGGGCGTGGTCTGAAGTCCAAGGATGATCTGGAAAAGGTCCAGGCGTTTGCTGATCTCATCGGTGCGCGCCTCGCCTGCACGAGACCGCTTGTCGAAGCCGGATGGCTCGACGCGACGCACCAGATCGGCCTTTCCGGAAAGACCGTCAAGCCGAAGCTCATCTTTACCTTCGGTATCTCGGGCGCGGTCCAGTTCGCGGCCGGCATGAAGTCTTCGGACTGCATTATCGCGGTCAACACTGACAAAACCGCTCCCATTTTCGATATTGCTCACTACTGCATCGTCGGCGATCTCTATGAGGTGATCGACGGTCTTACTCAAAAGATCAAGGAGGCCTGAGATGTATAAAACCATTGATCAAGCGGACATTCAATACCTCAAAAGCTTCCTCCCGGAAGAAAGGATCTGCGTTGGCAGCGAGATCCTTTCCGATTATTACCATGACGAGCTTTCCGGCACGGAGAATCCGCCGGAGGTGCTTGTCTTTGCACTGACGACTGAGGAAGTCTCCAAAGTCCTCGCCTACGCGAACGAAAAGCACATCCCCGTGACGACCCGCGGCGCCGGAACCGGCCTTGTCGGCTCGTCCGTTGCGGTACACGGCGGGATCATGCTCTGCACCTCGAAGATGGACAAGATCCTCGAGCTCGATGAGAAAAACCTGACGGTCACGGTCCAGCCGGGCGTGCTTCTGATGACGCTCGCGGCCTACTGCGAGGAGCACCACTTCTTCTACCCGCCCGATCCCGGTGAGAAAACGGCCACGATCGGCGGCAACATCTCGACCAACGCCGGCGGCATGCGTGCGGTGCGCTACGGTGTCACCCGCGATTACGTCCGCGGCCTGAAGGTCGTTCTGGCCAACGGTGAAATCGTCGAGCTTGGCGGAAAGATCGTGAAAAACTCCTCCGGCTACAGCCTGCTGAACCTCATGATCGGCTCGGAGGGAACGCTCGGCGTCATTACCGAAGCCACGATGAAGATCATCCCGCTGCCGGAGAAGTCGATGAGCCTTCTCGTTCCGTACAACACGATGGATGAGGCGCTCGACACGGTTCCGAAGCTTGTCGCTTCCTCGATCAACCCGACCGCGATCGAGTATTTCTCCCGCGACATCGTCCTCTTCTCCGAGGATTACCTTGCCAAGAAATTCCCTGACACCTCGCACGACGCATACCTGCTGCTGACCTTCGACGGTGCGTCTCAGATCGAGGTCGAGACAAACTACGCCAAAGCCGCCGAGCTGTGCATCGAAAACGGCGCGGTCGATGCGTTCTTCGTCGACACCGAGGAGCGCCGTAAGTCGGTATGGTCCTCGCGCAGCGCGTTCCTCGAGGCGATCAAAGCCTCCACGACCGAGATGGACGAGTGTGACGTTGTTGTTCCGCGGAGTCACATCGCGGACTTCATCAAGTTCACCCACGAGATCTCACGCGACCTTGACATCCGCATCCCGAGCTTCGGTCACGCGGGCGATGGCAACCTTCACATTTACATCTGCCGCGATGATCTTCCGGAGGAGGAATTCAAAAAACGTCTTGCTGAAGCCTTCGAGCGGATGTACACCCGTGCCGGTGAATACGGCGGACTGGTTTCCGGCGAACATGGCATCGGCTACGCCAAGCGCAGCTATCTTGCCGAGCGGCTCGGACCGGTGCAGATTGGCTTAATGAAGGGAATCAAGGATGCATTTGATCCAAATCACATCCTGAATCCTGACAAAGTTTTTGCACTTTGAACAAACAAGCCCTTGAAAATGTCCCCTCAATCATGTATGATTGCTTATATCCATGTAGATTTCATGAAAAGTACGAAAAGGAGGATGCAGTGCCGCGAGCCCCTCACGCCCGCCTCTCACACTGCGAAGAAACATGAATAGCGATACCAGAAAAAAACTGATCCGTCTGATTTTTCCTGTCCTGATCCTTCTGGTCATGGTCGTTCTGATCATTATGGCTCGCGCGCGTGATGCCCGTGCCCTTCAGGCAGCACTGGACGCTCACACTGCCAAGACCGAGAGCAGCTCCACTGAGACCAGCGAAACTTCAGCCTCCACCGGAACCGAGACTTCCGTAGAAGAAAGCTCCGATACTTATCCGACCGACGGCGAGGCCGTAACCGCGGATCAGCTCGAAGGCGCTGTCACCACCCTTGACGGTGCGGTCGTTGTCTCCTTTGTCTCCATGGACGAAGAAACCAAGATGCTTACGATCCGTATTGACAATAACTACACCGAAGACATCTCCACTCAGGGTCACCCGACGACCGTCTGCGACGGAACCGACGTTCTTCTGAACCCGCTCGGCCCCAACCAAAAACTGAACTACGTCACGATCCCGATGGGCACCTACCACCTCATCACCTACAAGGTCGATGCCCGTGTCTTCACCTGCACCTCCCTTGAAATCGGCGGAACGATGCGTATCATCAGCAACAGCGAAACGTTCGACTACGACCTGCCGATTAAGTAATTCAACTCCAGAAACAACCACTGCCGCTCTTTCCTCGCTGAAAACGCTTCAGGAAGAGCGGCAGTTTTTTTATTGTGCGGATTTACAGGGTTGATCGATTTTGATCGACTTTGATC
>JAEEGL011873348.1_pt1 | contig 14653 bp, 13 predicted proteins | sample 9134231 | NCBI WGS metagenome assembly JAEEGL01 (sample SAMN16246548, study PRJNA631951) | gut metagenome | biome: gut microbiome; feature: rumen; material: fiber-attached | host: Bos | place: Iran: Karaj | collected 2018-10 | reverse complement strand
TCTAACACCGTGATCCCGCATCGCTTCGCACAGCCGAACGGTGGAGAACAGGTTGTTGTCATAATATTCCAAAGGCATCGCGACGGATTCTCCTACCGCTTTCAGCCCGGCAAAGTGGATAGCGCAGTTGATGTTATGTTTCTCAAAGATCCGGTCCAGTGCAGCTCGATTGCGAACATCTTCCTGATAGAAGAACACGGATTTGCCGGTTATCTCTTCTACTCGTTCCACAGCTTTGGCAGATGAGTTTACAAGATTGTCGATGATGACGACGTCATAGCCTTTTTCCAGGAGTTCCACACAGGTGTGGCTTCCGATGTAGCCGGCACCGCCAGTAACAAGTACGGTCATGGTCACAATTCCTTTCTTATATATTAGTCCAGCAGGGTCTCAGGATAGATTCCCTCCCTGCGCATATCGGCAATAGCGTCGATCACGCTCTGCAGGTCTTCCCGATAGGTAATCCCGTGCCAGGTTTCCGTACAGTTGAGCACGCGGATCTTGCCACGATTCTCCTGAATGAGAGCGTTGGCTACGAAGGGGAGAAAATACTCACATTTTTCAGGATTCACCGGTAGGTTTTCTTTCAGCCATGAGGGGAAATGACTCCGAAGTTCATCCATCATCTCCGGCCCGAAAGCCCAGCAGTTCATGCTGACGCTGGAATCTCCGGAGAGTGGGAACCAATTAACGCCATCCTCAGTGAACGCGGCATCCGTGCCGCGTTTTTCGATCTTCGTACGCTCCACAACATCGGTAAGATAGCCGTTCTCTACACTGCAGATACCGCGGGCGACAGTTCCGTTTTCGGTGACGGTATTACGAAGCAGATAGGCGACCATAGCGTGCTCATGTTCTTCACGTTCGCCGGTCATAAAATCATACAGCGCCTGATAGGCACCGGGACCATAGAAGTCGTCGGCGTTGATTACGGCAAACGGTCCGTCAACCTCTTCAGCGGCACAGAGTGTCGCGTGTGCAGTACCCCAGGGCTTTACCCGCCCTTCCGGAACGGAGAAACCATCCGGCAGACGATCGAGCTCCTGATACACAAGACGCACATCGAAGTATTTGGACATCCGGTCCGCGATGGCTGCGCGGAAATCCGCTTCAATTGCGTGCTTGATGATGAAAACCACCTTACGAAAACCTGCGCGATATGCGTCATAAAGCGAAAAATCGATAATGGCGTGACCATGATCGTCGACAGAAGTGATCTGTTTCAGACCTCCGAAACGACTGCCCATTCCGGCAGCCAGAATGACTAGACAGGGTTCGCCCATGCTGTTCCTGTTCCTCCTGAAAAGATGAATTTCGTCGCGCAATGCAGGGACAGATTAAAACCGCCTCTTTGCTTCGCGACAATAATAGTTAAAATTACGTTCACGTTCCAACGTGCTGCTGTCCATATGTCCGGGATAAACCTCGTAGTCTCCCGGCAGATCACAGAGCCGTTTCAGACTCCGCAGTTCCTCGTCCATATCGCCGCCGGGAAGGTCTGTACGGCCGCAGCTTCCACGGAAAAGGGTATCGCCGGTAAAAAGGGCATTCTCACAAAGAATAGTCACACCGCCCGGCGTGTGACCGGGAGTAGCGAGAATCTCAAAAGTCAGACCGGCAAAACGGAGCACGTCACCATCGTCATAGTATCGGCCGCTGTCCGGCAGAGAATAAGAATAATAACGATTCCCTGTAGTATGCGCGTCATCACGCGCACAGAGATAAACCGGAGCGCCTGTTTCCTCAACGATGGCAGCAACTGCTCCAACGTGGTCGTAGTGACCGTGGGTCAGAAAAACTGCTTCACAGTGAAGATGGTGGTCCTCCAGATAGTCCAGGATGACATTACTCTCATCACCGGGATCAATAACAACACAGCCAAGGGTTTCTTCATTCGTGACAACATAGCAGTTCGTTTCCAACTGCCCGACCGGCAAAGTTTTAATTAACATACAGGACTCCTTCCTATCAGCTGCCGTTGCGCATGACACTGGAGACGCCGGCGACACCGGCAATTCGATTCATCATGTATCGTAGCTCGGTTGCATTCTTGACCTCGAGGGTTACTACCGTGATCGCCTGCCCATAGCCGACACTGCGGGAAGATAGGGAGCGCACCTTGGCATTCATGGAGTTAAGCACCGTAGCGATGTCCATGACGAGACCGTTCCGATCCTTTGATGCAATGGTGATAGTGGTAACATAGACATCAGTAATGGAATCTGCCCAGGCAACTTTGATCCAGCGACCTTCCTGATCGGGTGAAGTATCCCGCTTGCGGTAGTTCTGACAGTCCTTTCTATGAATGGAAACGCCCTGTCCACGGGTGATAAAGCCGATGATATCGTCGCCAGGTACGGGGGTGCAGCAGCGGGAAAACTTTATGAGACAGTTGTCCAGACCCTCTACAAGGATTCCGTGAACAGCCTTGGCATTGCGCTTAGCTTGCTGTTCCCGGCGCTCAGCGGCATCGGTGACCTTCTCAATAGGGCTGCGGTGCTCAGGCTTTGCGTTCTTGACGTCGTCTCTCAGGCGATTTGCCACACGTACGACAGTGATTCCGCCGTAGCCGATAGCGGCGTAGAGATCATCTTCTTCGTTGAAAGAGAGTTTCTTCATGACAGGATGAAGAATGTCAGCACTCAGAGCCTCATCCAGGGGAACACCCATATGCCTTAGCTCATCTTCCAGCATGCTGCGGCCGCGTATGATGTTTTCTTCCCGACGCTCTTTTTTGTACCACTGCTTGATCTTGGTACGGGCGGAACCGCTCTTGACAAAACTGAGCCAGTCGCGGCTTGGGCCCGGCGCAGACTTGGAGGTACGGATTTCGACGATGTCACCGTTCTGCAGAATGGTGTCATAGGGAACAATTCGTCCGTTAATCTTGGCACCGACCATGCGGTTGCCGACATCGGAATGAATGCTGTAGGCAAAGTCTACCGGTGTTGCTCCGGCGGGGAGATTAATGACATCGCCCTTTGGAGAAAAGACGAAGACCTCGTCTGCAAACATGTCAATCTTCAGGTCATGGACAAAGTCCATGGCATCGGATTCCTGCTGCGTCTCCAGCAGGCGGCGAACCCAGGCGAATTTATCCTCGTCACCGCTGCGTATAGCGCTGCTGCTGTCTCCCATTTTATACTTCCAGTGGGCTGCAATACCGTACTCGGCGGTGTAATGCATCTCCCAGGTGCGAATCTGCACTTCGAATGGGATGCCTTCCGAGCCGATGACTGTAGTGTGAACACTCTGGTACATATTCGGCTTCGGTGTAGAGATATAGTCCTTAAATCGGCCGGGAACCGGCTTGAACATGTCGTGAATAATGCCCAGAACATTGTAACAGTCGGGGATGGAATCGACAATCACACGGAAGGCGCAGAGGTCGAAAATTCCGCCCAGATCCAGTTTCTGGGTATACATTTTGCGGTAGATACTATAAATATGCTTGATGCGGCAGAAGATAGAAGCGTTAACGCCTTCCTTCTCCAGACGCTGGCGAATCTGTTCCTGCATGCGGTCCATAAAGGCTTCCAGTTCCGGCATACGCTTTTCCAGATAGCCCATGATCTCCCGATAGCCCTGCGGATCCAGATACTGCAGGGAGAGATCCTCCAGCTCCCATTTGACACGCTGCATACCGAGCCGATGAGCGATGGGAGCGTAGATCTCCATCGTCTCAAGTGATTTTGTGCGCTGCTTTGCAGGGGACTGATAGGCCATGGTGCGCATGTTATGAAGACGGTCAGCAATCTTAATGAGAATCACACGGATGTCCTTGGCCATAGCCATGAGCATCTTGCGCAGGTTCTCCATCTGCTCGTCTTCCTTGCTGGTATACTGAACACGGGTCAGCTTTGTGACACCTTCCACGATGTCCGCGACGGAGTTGCCAAACTGACGGGCAATATCCTCATGCTGAAGGTTGGTATCCTCAATCACATCGTGCAGAAGTGCTGCAACAATACTATCCTCGTCCAGACCCATATCCGCCGCGATATCAGCAGCAGCAACACAGTGCGTGACATAAGGACTGCCATCCTTGCGTTTCTGCCCGGAATGGGCGGTTTTCGCCACCTCATACGCGGCATGGATACGTCCGAGGTCCACAGGGTGTACCATCTGCTGGAGTTTTTCCTCAAGTTCGGCATACATCTGATCCGGATCCAGAGGAATCGGAGCAGGGGCAGCGGCTCCTTCCGTTTCGGGGAACGAGGAGGTTTTCGGATTGTCAATCATGTCATCCATGTTGATGTCCTCTCAAAGTGAACGGAGAAACTTCATAATCTCCGTGGCATTCAGATCTGCTTTCTTTGTCTGGTGCTGATATCTGCTGGAATACACGCTCCCGCTTTCACTGGATAGCAGACCAGCTTCGGTAAATACAGCAAGGCAGAGACAGAACCGTTCCGGCGCCATCTCCGGTGGACAGAGGGCAAGGACGTCTTCCAGGCTGTCGGCAACGTGCAGTTCTGTGCCAAAGCGTTTCCAGAGAGAAATAAAGTCGCTCCGCTCGGGAACAAAAGAACCGGCTGCCCAAAGTGCATTACGGTCCAATTCCAATATTTTCGCACAGAGGTTCTCCGGACGATGAAGACGCATGGCACAGGCTGTCAATTGCACGGTAACTCTGCCCATATATTCGTTGATTTGCGGAGTGAAGGCAAGATCAATCCGATCACCAGGCTGAATACCGAGAGCTTCCTTTGTACGCGAAAAGAAAATCCCGTCAAAACTCCTGCCGTCAAAGTCCACGGTAAACTTCAGATGCTTTTTTTCTGAACCGACAGCAAAGGCATTGGTCAGACTCACGTCGCTGATACAGAAAACAGGTTTTGGATTTGCGCTGCCATAAGGTTCCAGGAGGTCAAGCGAGGCTACGTTTTCAAAGCTCAGCAGAGAGCTGTCACAAAGCAGCAGATCACAGCGCACATCCGGACAGGGTGTCGGCAGGTGAGTTTCATAGTATTGCTGCAGGGCCAGACGAAAACCATCCAGATTGCTGCGCTGAATGGTCAGCCCGGCTGCCAGCGCATGGCCGCCGAACCCTTCCAGATAATCACTGCAGGCAGAAAGTGCCTGATAGAGGTTGAAATCGCCGTAACTCCTGCAGGAGCCTTTTCCGTTCTCCCCGTTGAAGCTGACCATCACCGTCGGAAGACGATACTGTTCCGAGAGGCGGGAAGCGGCAATACCGATGACGCCCTGATGCCATCCGTCGGCATCAAGGACAATCGGTCCGGCAGGTTGTGTCCCTTTCAGTTGGCTGCGGGCTTCGCGCCAGATTTCATTTTCGATTTTCTGGCGTTCACGGTTGAGTTCCTCCAGTTCCGCTGTCAGGCGCGCTGCTTCGGTACGATCTTCCGTGAGCATCAGTTGCTCAGCCTTTTCTGTCTGCCCGAGACGCCCTGCTGCGTTCAGCCGCGGCGCCAGGGTGAAGCCGATAAAGCCGGCATTCGGCTTGCGGGAAGGGGAACCCGGCTCATTCATCATGGCGTAGAATCCGGGTCTGGGGTTCTCTGCGAGTTTTTTCAGGCCGCATTGGACAAGATATCGATTTTCTCCCGTCAGAGGCATCACATCCGCGATGGTCCCGACTGCAACGAGATCCGCGTAACGCTCCAGGATTTCAGACTGATCGCCGCTGCAGGCACAGGCCAGCTTGAAAGCCACGCCGACGCCTGCCAGTTCCGGATTTGGATAAGTATCGCCGGGACGCTTTGGGTCAATTACTGCGCAGGAATCCGGGATATTCCCGTTTCTGCACTCATGGTGGTCGGTAATGACCAGATCGAGACCAAGTTCGCGGGAAAAAGATACTTCTTCTGTGGCGGTGATTCCGCAATCTACGGAGATGACCAGTGTGGCACCGGCGTCATAAAGCTTTTGAAGCGCGGTAGAGTTCAACCCGTATCCTTCATCGCTGCGGTCCGGAATATACCAGTCGCAGGGAATACCGCAGCTGCGCAGATAATCCGTCAGAAGACAGGTTGCGGTAATGCCGTCTACATCATAGTCGCCGTAGACAGCGACATGTTCCTTCCCTTCAATAGCCTTTACCACGCGGTCACGGGCATCCTGCATTCCCAGAATCAGAAGCGGATCATACAGACTTTCCGGGCCGATTTCCAGCATGGAAGAGGCAACTCTCGGATCCGCGATTCCACGGGAGGCAAGAAGCTTTGCCAACAGGCAGGGAATACCGGCCTGTTCGAGCGCGGTACTGTCCGGTTTGGTGTATGGAATTTTCCAAATGGGTTCAGGCATGCATTTCTTCCTTGTAAATTATGAATAAATTATTATAGCAATAATTGAAGATAAATTCAACACTTTATGGCAGCTGCAGCGTAAAATAGGGCAGCTGTTCTTGACAGTCTGTTTCCGGTATGCTATGGTTTCAAGCGTGGTTTCTGCACGCTCCGGAGGGAATCCGAAGCGAGGAAGGAAGTTGTATGAACTGGAATCTGCTGTTTTTCCTGAACAGCGTTTTATTCGGAATCGGTCTGGCGATGGACGCGTTTTCCGTCTCCATGGCAAACGGACTTCATGAACCCGACATGAAGTCCGGACGTATGTGTACTATTGCCGGAGCATTCGGCATGTTTCAGACTCTGATGCCCATGATCGGGTGGGTCTGCGTCCATACGATTGAGGAATTGTTCTCAGGATTTCAGCGCTATATTCCGTGGATTGCGTTGATCCTGTTGCTCTACATTGGAGGGAAAATGCTGCTTGAAGGCCTGCGCGGAGATGGGGACGATGGAGATCTCACCCCGGCTGTTGGCTGGGGCGGGCTTCTGCTGCAGAGTATCGCAACATCCATCGATGCATTGTCCGTCGGATTTACGATTGCGGAGTACAAATGGGCAGCAGCACTGACCGAGTCACTGATCATCGGGATCGTGACCTTTGGCATATGCATGGCGGGTTTGCAGATTGGAAAGCTTTTTGGCACAAAACTTGCCGGAAAGGCATCTGTCCTGGGGGGTGTCATCCTGATTGGCATCGGTGTGGAGATTTTCCTGACCGGGATTTCCTGAGCTGGATAGATTGTTTCCGTTTTACCTGTGATAGAATCCGAGAAGAAAGGACGTGAAGAGCGTGGAATTTACACATTTTGACATCCAGGGGAATGCCCGTATGGTAGATGTCTCCGATAAGAATGTGACATCAAGAGAGGCGGCGGCAGTAGGAAAGATTCAGGTCAGCCCGGAAGTGTTTCATGCAATTACACAGAAGACTGTGAAAAAAGGCGATGTCCTTACCGTGGCGCAAGTGGCGGGAATTCTCGGCTGTAAAAGAACTGCGGACCTGATTCCGATGTGTCATTTGCTGAACCTGACCAATGCGACGCTGACTTTTGATCTCCTGCCGGAAACCTGCGAAGTGCGTGCACTCTGTACGGTGAAGACCGAGGGGAAAACCGGCGTGGAAATGGAAGCGCTGACTGGTGTGTCGGTTGCTTTATTGACTATTTACGATATGTGCAAGGCGATCGACAAGAGGATGGTCCTCAAGGAGATTCACCTGGTCGAAAAGCATGGCGGCAAGAGCGGGGACTTTTTCTTTGAGGAGGATAACGTGTCATGATTCTGTGGAAGCTGTTGAAATTCGGAAGGTTTGAAAAGCCGGCAAAACCGGAAAAGAAAAAAAGGAGTACTGGGGAAGCGATCGCGGACTGGTTGGCAAGTCTCGCATTGACAGCCCTTGGGAGCAAATGGAACAAGGACCTTTGGAAACCGGACCGCTGAATCTGCGGGATTGATTTCCTCTATCTATATCGACCTTCGGAGTGTACCGACAGAAAACGGGAAGGAAGTAGAAGCATGAAGCGGTACAGCATCAGAAGAGTAAATAACATCATTGCGGAAAACGACTCCCGAATTGAAAACATCTGTAACGCATGCCATATACCATCAGCCTGCCTGAAAGCTGTTCTGCGAATGGAGCTCCCGGAGATCAACTTTTCTGATGATGCGGCGGATTTTGTTGTCAGTCTCAACTGGCTTCGCTATTCTATCTTCCATGGTTATGCTCTGGAACGGCATACCCGCAACCCGCTGCATAAATTTGACAGTTCAACAGGTTATGGACAGATCTTTTCTCAGGTGGCGATTGAGGCGATTCTCTTCGCAAAAATGCAGGGAATCGCCGCTCCGGATATTTCAGGCGAGCTCTCACCTGATAATCCCGATGACTTGAAGCGGGTGTGGATGAGGCTCCACCATGATCAGGAGTTTAATCTTACCTGCTCTGCGCTGAATCTGCTGCATGCGGCCTACCAGATGACGGGACGGATTTCCTTCAGCACATTCAGCCCGGAAGAGATGAAGCTGGTTTTTTCCCGCTACAACGGAAATGTAAAACATATCACACCTTACGGTGAAAAGGCATACCGATATTATCTGGAATATGGCGGAAACTGACGATCTTTTTGATTATTATAGCGCTAACGTATAAATAAACCGGAGAGGGATTGCGAATCATACACGCACGATCTCCGGTTTTCCGCTTTTTATGGATATCCGGAAAACAGTATGATATAATAACAAGCAATCAATAAACGGGGGACGCGTATGGAGCCGATTAGAGTATTTCTGGTAGAAGATGAAAGTATTGTCCGGGAAGGGCTGCGGGATCTGATTCCGTGGGAGCAGTATGGCTTCGTGTTCTCCGGGGAAGCTTCCGACGGGGAGGTTGCCCTGCCTATGGTGCGGCGAATCCGCCCGGATATCCTGATTACAGATATTAAAATGCCCTTTATGGACGGCTTGTCCCTGAGCCGACTGGTCAACCGGGAACTCCCGGATACCAAAATCATTATTCTTTCCGGGTATGATGACTTTGAATATGCACAGCAGGCGATCGAGCTGCATGTTGACCAGTACCTGCTCAAACCGATTACAAAAGCAAATATGATCAAAGCCCTGGAACAGACGAAAAGACGCATCGAAGAAGAACAGGACCAGAAGGAATACCTGCAAAAGTTCACTCGTGAAGCCAGAAAATATGAGGACTATTCCCGGCGCAGTTTTTTTGAGAAACTTGTAAGTGGGGCATTGAGTGTTCAGGAGATTTATGAACAGGCGGAAAAGCTGGAAATCGAACTGGATGCCGAGTGCTATAACATTGTGCTGCTCAGTGTTCACGGGCAGGGAAGTGTTACCGGATATTCTGAAGACCTTTCCCGTACGGAAGAAGTTCTGCTTCAGTACTTCCTCCGGGCTCCGGACATGCTTCTGTTCCGCAGCAGCCTGCTGAGTCACGCGATTCTGATCAAAGGGCAAATGGATGAGGTCAGGACTCTGACACAGCAGTGTGTGGACATGATCGAGCAGTATTGCGGAGGTGCCGAACATCCGGTGGACTGGCATGTGGCGGTGGGAACTCCGGTAACAAGATTGAGCGGTCTGCATCAGTGCTATTCCGAAGTGAGCCATGCGCTCGCATTTCGGCATTTGATGCCAAGGCAGCACGTCCTCACAACCGAGCTGCTTCGAAGAAACCGGGACGAGGGGGAAAACTATAGTGCAGTGGATTCCGGAAAACTGGATCCCACTGTGATCACCGGCTTTATCCAGAAAGGCATGGCGGAGGAAGTCGGCGATTTTGCAGCGGAATTTTTTGATGACCTGGGCGACGCAATCAACTCGATGATGTTCCGGCATTATCTGATTCTGAGTGCGCGCATCAACGCAATCTCCGCGATTCGGGAACTTGATCTCAGCGGGGAGTCACTGGTCAAGAGACTTCCGCCCACTGAAATTGACCTGAACGGCGAGGAACTGAAGTCCTATTTCCGGGATGTCCTGCTCACGGCAATTCGATTGCGGGATGAAGAGACTCAGAAGCAGAGCGGAAGCCTGGTGAACAGCGCACTGCAGTATATCGACCGCCACTATACAGACGAAAATATCTCCTTGAATACTGTGGCAAAGGCCATCAATGTCAGCACCAATTATCTCAGTGCAATCTTCAGTCAAAGCGTTGGGCAGTCTTTTGTTGAGTACCTGACACAGAAGCGGATGACCCGCGCCAAGCAGTTTCTGAGACAGAGCAACAAGCGTGCGGGCGAGATTGCGGCGGAAGTCGGATATAAAGACCCGCGCTATTTCAGTTTTGTATTCAAGAAAACACAGGGCTGTACTCCAAGAGAGTACCGTGCGGGAGAGAAGGATAATGAGAGGTACCGCGAAGCAAAAGGATCATAACTCCATCAGCAGCAAGCTGCGGGATTTGATTCTTTATCTGGCGATCCCACTGTTTTTGATTGCATTGCTCTTGCTCGGAATGTTTCTGTTTTCCGGCGTTCAGTACGCTCAGGTCAGCAACAATATTTCGACCGCGTCCCAATTCAACCAGAACTTCAAGGATGAAGTAGATCTGAAAATGTATTACTTCGTGACCGGCGGTGGAGACACTTTGCCGTGGGATGAGGTACAGACAGCCGAAGAGCTTGCGACAACCCTGCTGCAGAACACAAGAAACCGCGAAAGTCACCGCGCGATCAACAGCGTCCTGGATCTCTGTGACAATCTGAGGAGCTGTATCCGGGAAATCGAAGCGACGGATGGCTATGATCTGAGGATGCATCAGCTCGAGTCCAACATTTATGTCATTACTGAGCTGATTCAGAAGTATATGTACAATTACCTGTACCATGAGGCGGGAGAATTGGCGGCACTGAGGGCAAGACAGAATGTCTGGATGACAGCCGAACTGGTTCTGGCGCTGGCCACGGTTATTCTTGTCGTCGTGCTGTCTCTGCGCAGGAGCTTTCGGATTACCCGAAGCATCACGAAACCTATTGATGGTCTGTATCAGCGCGTTGTTGAAATCGGAGAAGGAGATCTGACAGCCAAGACACCCGTCGAGGCGGAGGACAGCAAGCTCTACGCCCTGGGTGAAGGGTTGGAGGAAATGGTAACACAGCTGAACGAGCAGATGGAACTGAACCGCCAGGAACAGGTTCGTCTGCGGAGTATGGAGCTGGCGCTGGTTCAGGCACAGATCAATCCTCATTTCCTGTATAACACACTGGACGCGATTATGTGGCTGATTGAGACCGGAGAGAACGAGAAGGCGGTAGAGATGGTCTCCAGTCTCTCGACCTATTTCCGCTCCTTTCTTTCGAATGGCAAAGACATTATCACCCTGCGGGAGGAGATTCTGCACGTCCGCAGTTATCTGGAAATTCAACAGGTTCGTTATAAAGACATTCTGATCTATGAATTTCTGACGGATCCCTCACTGGATGATTGTCTGGTCCCTAAAATGACTCTTCAGCCGCTGGTGGAGAATGCCATCTATCATGGAGTCAAACCCAAGCGCGGGATCAGCCGGATCTGCATCAGCAGTCTTCGGGAAGCGGGCAAAGCTGTTTTGAGGGTGGAAGATACCGGCATTGGAATGAGTCAGGAAACCCTGAAAAAACTCCGGGAAGCGCTGGAGAAGGATGAAGGGACCGGATTTGGCATGCTTGCCTCCTATAAACGCCTGAAGCTGATGTACGGAACAGATCTGGAGTTTCAGATTGACAGTGAGGAAAACCGAGGAAGCGTTATTACGATCCGGATGCCGATTCACACGGAGGAAAATGGATGAAAAACCAGATATATGTGTTGCTTCTGATCTCATCGCTGATCCTGTGCGGATGTGGAAGAACTGCAGAATTGAAAGAAGAAAGTCTGGTACGGGTCGGCTTCTCCCAGCTTGGTGCAGAATCCGACTGGCGTATGGCGAATACGGAATCCATGACAACCGCTCTCTCAGAGGAAAACGGTTTTGAACTCCTGTTTGACAACGCTAAGCAGCGTCAGGAGAATCAGCTGCTTGCCATCCGGAACTTTATTCAGGAAGACGTAGACTATATTGTCCTTGCTCCGATTATGGAATCCGGGTGGGAGAACGTCTTGCAGGAAGCGAAGGAAGCAGAAATCCCGGTCATTATTGTCGACCGGGAGATCTCAGTGGAAGATGAAAATCTTTATTCATGCTGGGTGGGATCGGATTTCAGGGCAGAAGGAGAACGGGCAGTCCGCTGGTTGGAAAACACTCTCCGGAATAACGGAAGATTGGAAGAACCATTGCGTATCCTGCATATTCAGGGAACAGACGGCGCAACTGCCCAGATCGGCCGTACAGAAGCGCTGGAAGACGCGCTCAAGGTGCACGATAACTGGACAGTTGTCGGAAAACTCCCCGGCGAATATACCGAAGCGAAAAGCTATGAACTTGTACGGGATTACCTGAAGAGGGATCAAAAAATAGACGTCATTTACAGTGAAAACGACAATATGAGTTTCGGCGCCATGCGCGCCTTAGACGAGGCAGGCATCTCATATGGTATGGAAGGAGAAGTGATTATCATCTCCTTCGATGCAGTACGGGAAGCCTTGCAGCTCTGCCTGCAGGGGAAAATCAATGCCTGTGTCGAATGCAATCCGCTGCACGGGCCGAGAGTGGCTGCGTTGATTCATCAGATGGAAAACGGCGAAACTCCGGAAAAGCATAATTTTGTAGAAGAAACTGTTTTCACCGCGGATACCGTGACAGAGGAGATCCTGAATGCTAGGGAGTATTAACCGCTCTGACGAGCCTTCAGAATCCAGGGTAGGCGGACATTCCGGACGTTTTTTCCGTGCATGAGCTGAAGGAGCGCTTTTGCGGCGGTATTCCCCATCTGGTGGCGCTCATGCGTCAGCGAGGTAATTGGGACCGGGCTGAGGGTACAGAGATGACTGTTGTCAAAGCTGACGACTGCAAAATCCTCAGGAACCCGGTATCCCGCAGAAAGCAACGTCCGGATTAATGCATAAGCAATTTCATCGTTATAACAGACCGCAGCGGTACATTCCCTGATTCGGGAATGAACAAAACGGTCCAGCCAGTCAAATTGCCCTGCCATCAGACGGTCGCGGTCTTCTGTGGAAAACCAGAGGATGTTTTCTTCTTCTGCGGGAAGACCCGCCTCCAGCTGCTCGGCGAGAAAACCACTATAACGTTCCATCCCCTGCCGGTCATCGCTCTTGAAGATGCCGGCTATTTTTTTATGTTCTGTATCCAGCAGCCGCCTTACCAGAATGCGGCTCCCGGCTTCGTTGTCATCAATAACAAACGGAGCGTCTTCCGGCGCTGGAAGAGGAGCGTGCAGGAAAACCAGAGGAACATCCAGCTGTTCCAGCTGGGTGAGAAGCTCCAGATTCGGACTTGGAAGTGCGGTTCGAGCGCCTTCCAGAAGGATACCGGCAGGGGGATCCCGCAGGAGCTGAGTCAAAATCTCCCGTTCACGCAGAACCCGATTGCCGGTACTGTATTGCAGAAGTTCAAATCCGGCGGGGGAGAGCACTGTACCGATATCACGGAGAAGCTGCGGATAAATGTATTCACCGCTGTATGCGGTAATGACGGCAACACGTCCCCGCATGCCAGGCCTTCCGTTGGACAGATAGGTCCCGCTGCCACGCACGCGGACGATCAGACCGTCCTGTTCAAGCTGGGAAAGCGCTGCCCGAACCGTCTGACGGCTGCATCCGTATCGTTCGCCCAACTCCAGCTCACCGGGGAGCTTCATCTGCCCTGTCCGTCGCATTCTGGCGCAAAGTCTTCTCAGCTCTGTTGTCAGGAGTGCATATTTGGTTTTCATGATATCACCTTCTACCAACAGACTGCAACACCTTTGCATTCTGCTGGAAACAGTTATCTGTTGGATAATTCTATTGTAACACAGAATCTGGTTTCTTTCCAAGAGCAGTTGTGGGAAATATTATGAAGGAGAGCGCATATCATATTGGAAAAGGGGAAAAACAAACGGACTTTTTTCTGGCGGAAAGAAAAAACCTGCGTTTGTCGGATGGTATTGGACAATTTGCACGGGGACAGATGTCCGCGTATTAAAGACAAAGCGTAAAAAATCCCACGTTTATTCTGAAAAATCATAAAAAAATCTACATTCATCATCGAAATGTATTTAAGTACCGATAAACACAAAAAGTTGTATTTATTCAGTTTCACGATTCCGGCTTATTAGTCCCTGGAACGGTTGACGAAGCGGCGTTTTCGTGGTTTTATTAGGTCAACGGGTACGCGAATACCCCAAATAAAAAACTTTATAGTGAGGAGAAAGACAATGAAAAAAGTGATTGCTATTGCTCTGGTTCTGATGCTCTGCCTGTCCATTATGCCGATGGCATTTGCAGCGGATGATCTGATCCCGGTCGGCATCATCAACCTGGATCCTGCAGAGTCCGGCTACCGCGAGGCAAACGTAAAAGACCTGACCGAGACCTTTACCGAAGAGAACGGCTACAAGGCTACGTTCGTAACTGCTCCGACTGCTGACAAGCAGCTGGAAGCCGCAAAGGGCTTTATCACTGCGCAGGTGAAGTACATCCTGGTTTCCGCAGCTGAGACCACCGGTTGGGATGAGGTTCTGGAAGAAGCTCAGGAAGCCGGCATTCAGGTGTTCCTGTTTGACCGTATGATCGACTGCGATCCGAGTCTGTACACAGCAGCTGTTGTTTCTGACATGCGTCAGGAAGGCGAGACCGCTGTTGCATGGCTGGAGAGCCTGGGTCTCGACGAGTACAAAATCCTGCACATCCAGGGCCAGCTGGGCAGCGCCGCCCAGATCGGCCGCAGCGATCCTCTG
>JAEEGL011619631.1_pt1 | contig 14653 bp, 7 predicted proteins | sample 9134231 | NCBI WGS metagenome assembly JAEEGL01 (sample SAMN16246548, study PRJNA631951) | gut metagenome | biome: gut microbiome; feature: rumen; material: fiber-attached | host: Bos | place: Iran: Karaj | collected 2018-10 | reverse complement strand
GGATACGAAATCCTACGACCAGCTGGATGATGCCATCCACACACTGAGCGGAAAGCACATCACCGAACTGATCGACGAATTCTTCCATGATTACATCGCAAGCTACAATCTGGACCAGATAAACCCTAACATCAACGGGGGCATATCGGCAAGGAGGGACATCTCCGTCAGTGACGGCGTATGCACATACGAGGATTACTGGTCCGGATTCCTGGAGACGCACCTCGACCTCGTGATCTCAGGGAACTACCCCGCCGAGGGCAAATACTTCCCGCAGGAGGGAGAGACGACCCTGGAGATGCTGACCAGGATCTTCGGAAATGAGGGCGCCGGAGAGAGGTCCACCGAACTCCATACCGATTTCAGGATCTACTTCGACATGATGCTCACATCCTATGTCGACACCGAATCGGGCAACCTGACCGATGCCGATCTGGAGATCAAGCTCCTGGTCAAGGACAAGGAGAACAACACGATACAGATAATGGTGGAGAAGGACGAGAAAGGCAATCCTGAATCCGCTACCGTCACCTACGATCAGGTCGACATCGACAGCATGTTCTACTGCGATTTCGAGGTCTCGTTCGATATGACCAACATGACCGTGGTCAGCGATTTCCCCGACTGGAGGGTCACCACCACCGCCGGCGAGCATGTTCAGAAATCGGTGATTTCATCGGATCTGGCGGACAGCCTCTGGCTTGATGTCATCGCTGCATCCAACGGAACGATGGACAGCAAGCTCCCCAACCTCATCCTCGAGATCCTCGGTTCCGGAGGAAGGATGCTGGACCTGTTCGATACCATCAAATCCCTTACGAGCTCGGACGTACCCGACCTATCATTCTCGATGCTGTTCAACGGCCACGATTACACGGATGACCACGGCAACACCTATTCCAAACTCGTCCCTCCTAAGAAGGACGACAAGACGCAGGATGACGACACCAGGCCTCCGCTCTATTTCCCCAAGGGCGGATACGAACTGAATCTGGCACAGTACGTCAAGTACATCCCCGACTCCGTCCTCGATCCCGATTACAAAGAAGCAGCCACATACATACTGATCGCTCTCGGACTCGGCAACGACGACAACGACCCCCACATATTCTCGGCTGTGAACGTCAGCGACCTCGAGGGACGCGACTACGACAGAATGCAGAGCGATCTCATCAGATCATACGTTTCTGAGAACTTCTCAACGGTCGAGAGAGAATCATATTCCACACCCGAGGTCTACCAGTACATAGCCTGGACAGGCCTCGCACTCACAGTCATAATCATCGTTCTCATGTGGAGGCGTTACATATGAGCCTCTTCCAGATGACCAGGGATGAGTTCAGACGCGCTGTCGCCATGTGGGGCATCGCCCTGTGCGTGTTCGCAGCTGCATCCGGGTGGGTCGCCATCAGGTTCGGACAGGCATGGTCCATCGCCGACCTTCCCATCTCATCCTACGTGGATGCCATAGTTCCGGCTTACATCATCATGGAAGTCGCGATGATCCCCGTCGCAAGCAAGCTCACCGACAAATTCGGCTGCAAACAGTTACTGTTCGCGGCATCGCCGATATTCATCCTCGGTTCGCTGTTATGCATAATCGCGCCTTCGGTGGAATCCTTGGCATTCTACAGGATGATCCAGGGTGCCGGAGCAGGTCTCGTCCTGGGAATGGCGTTCTCATCGGTCGGCAAATTCTACGAGCCGCTCAAGAGAGGAAAGTGCAACGAACTCCATACAGCGGCATTCGCATTCGGTTCGCTGTTCGGATCAGCTATGGGTTACTTCTTCACCGAGACCTTCAACTGGAGAGCGGTTTTCGTTCTCCTTTCAGTACTGATGCTCATCGGCTTCGTCATCGCCTGGAGGCTCCTCCCGAAGGAGGAGATCGAGGATGTCCCCATGGATAACATCTGCGTAGTCCTGACGGCACTGGTCTTCGGTTCCGCCGCATTGTACACACAGATGGTCAACGTATCATTCGACCTCATAAGTGTGAAATCAGGCCTCAGCGTCCTTGTGATATTCGCACTCACGGGACTGCTCTTATACCGCTCATACAAGGTCAATGGTTCGCCCATACCGACGCACACAAGCAGATTCGAGAAGACCATGATCATCCTGATGTTCATGTTCAGCCTGTGCGGACTGGGTCTGATCCAGTACTTCTTCAAGCTGTACCTCACATTCTACGAGTTCGACATCTACAAGGCAAGCCTGATGTTCGCCGTGATGATCGCGGGTGCAGCATGCACATCCATGCCCGGAGTGCGTTTCGTCTACAGGACCGGTGCCAAATGGTGGATCGTCTGCGGTTCAGTCATAGTGACGATAGCACTTGTGCTCACGCACTTCATCGCTGACAAGAGCGTCCTGCAGCTTGCCATCTGCCTGTTCATCTTCGGAATCGGACTCGGATGCATCGTCACGGAGATCCTGTGCAGCCTCCAGCTAGTGCTGCCTAAGAAGGATATGGGGCAGCATACAGGCAATCTCATAGCGATACGCATGGTCGGAATCCTTGCCGGAAACGCTGTCATCGGCGCATACATAAACGAAGTGATCCACGGAGGACGCGACACCTCGCCAATCGACCTCTACAACGTCGACAGCATCATCGAAACGATGAAACAGTACATCGCCGACGGTCTGAAATATGTCGCGGATTCACTGGATTCCGGTTTCCTTACTTCCGCACTGATCCTCGCATTCATCACAGGTGCGCTGACGATCCTCGCATACACCCTCAAGAAGGATGATGTCGAAGCCGTCAAAGGAATGGAAAAGCCCGAGGAAATGACCCAGACATCCGAAGAATGAACATAACGCTGCGCTCAAATAACAATGATAACATTAATAACAGTGAGTCATTGAAATAGGATGAGCGCTTGGTATGGTCGTTAGAATGATGTGTATGATTTGCAATCATGTAGTGAGGTGATCCGGTGGCAGAGAAGAGCGGCGATAACAACGACCATAAGATGCGCAAAGTGAAATCGATCGACCAGCTGTACAGGGAGGTCCGGGATTACGACCTGGTCATCACCAATGACGCCGCGCTTGCCACAGCACTGAACAAGATGATCGATAAGCCCACCATCGGTTCTTTTGCATTGACACCGCAAGAGATCGCCACGATGTCGGCAATTGAGACCCTCGGGACACCGATGCTGAGCGAACTGAAGGTCGCAATGAACGTCCACGAAGAGACGGGAATAGATTTCAGGACAGTTCACAGCACCATCCAGTACATCCAGGAGGTCCGCAGATACACCGCAGAGGTGAGATCGCACCTCTATACACAGGAAGCAAGGGACATCTACGAATCATACAAGGCGAACCCCACACTGGAAAAGGTAATGGAGAACTTCAATTCAGAGACATGCTCACTGTATCTTCAGAAAGGAAAGGTCGCAGTCATCGGATTGTACATCGATTATTCATGCGACAAACGCTACGGCGATCTCGATCTCTTCAATGACCTTGAAAAACGCATGTTACCGCCGCCTGACAGATATACTGAGATTCTGCCTTACAGCGGCACTGAGGAGGAGGAAGATAATTTCCTCCCATATGAGATGGAGGAAATTTATCAGGTCGGCAACGACCGCCAGATAGCTGACAATGCCATCGCATTAATACCGAAAGAGAAGGCTGAAGATTACGCCATCGTTCTGAAATCAGATTCGCCGCTCGCCGATGCGGTAAGGGCATCACTGTACAGGAAGAACATACCGTTCGTAAACGAATTGACGGTCAAGGATCTCAACCAGATCAGGGATTACATCGAATTCATCTCATTATCACTATCATTCGAGACCATCAGGGGAGAGGACATCCGCGAACTGTTCTCGACTCTCAATCTCAATCTTCCGGAGAGCATCGACCAGCACCTTGTGTCCAAGGAAGACTTCAATGACCTGGATACGTTCTCGTCAAAGGAGATGGAGGACCTCAGGCTGTTCATGAAGGACATCAGGAACTGGACCTTCGAGGAAGTCAGAAAGAAGGTCTTCCCCAAAGACAGCTCCTCAGTGAAGATCCTCATCGACGATCTAAAACTAACTGATGAGAAGGTCACATCCACAAGGCTCTCCAGAGCGATCTATGCGGTCGACAACGTCAGTGACCTGCACCACAACGAGCAGATACCGCCCGATGAGAAGGAGGGTGTCCTGCTTGCGGACTGCGGCAACTCTGTGTACATCGACAGACCGGTTGTCATCTACCTCGGAATGGAACAGGACTGGAATCTTGACCTCACGAACAAGAAATATGTTCCTGAAAAGACAGAAGAAGCAAAGAAAGCCGCGGCAAGACTGGAAATCCTTCTTCAGCAGGGTGAGAAGAGATTCTACATCGTGAACACATCCAAGGACGGCGAGGAGTCCCGCCCGTGCCTTTCGTTCGACGACATACTCTCAAAACCGGTGAAGAAATTCGACGACATCTGTAGCAACATAATCAGGGCATCATGGGTCGATGACAGCAACAACTGCGGCGATGAACCCGATACCGTGAGCCCCGAGGCAAAACCCTATGACGAGAACCTCTCTCAGTCAGCGCTGGCACAGTACTACAAATGCCCCCGCGCATACATGTTCCATTCGCTCGTACCGTCGGAAGAGAACAAGTACATGGAATTCGGAAACATCGTCCATGAGTTCGCAGAATTCTACGTCACCCACAAGGAACTCGTGGAGAAGTACGGGCTTGATTTCTTCATTGACAAAGCATGCGACAGGTACTCTGGTATCACATCCCCTATGACCGAGGAGCTCGACAGGAACAAGATCGGCTGTGCGATGAGGAACGTGAAGACATTCCTCGATTCACTCTCATTCAGCGATGTCAAACTCGATAAACCCCTGGATGAAGGCAAGAACTACTTCTTCGGATGCGTGGAACCCGCTATCGACATATCATCCACGATGTGCGAGACTGACAGGAAATGTGACGACCTGCACATCCACGGGAAGATGGATCTCTTCGTGGACGGCGTGATCATCGATTACAAGACCGGGAAGGCGAAGACCGGGAAGGACATCGTGGATGCGATGAACTACGAGAAACCGCCGAAGATGCCTGATTTCCAGCCGCTGGTCTATCTTGCCCTCGGAAAGGAATTGGACTCGACCAAGAATGAGTTCAGACTGTTCTATGCCATGAACAATGATTCCCAATCAGGCACCGAAGGATATGACATAAGGGACAACATCCGCAGCGTATACGTCACGGATAAGAAGGACAAGGATTTCCTCTGTGACCCCCGTGTCATGGATGCGATAGACAAGAATCTGAATTCCAGGGTATCGTTCAGAAAGGACATACCGCGCTTTGTGAACTGCATATCCTCCGCTGTCAGCGGACCTTCGTCCACTTGGATCGATCAGCAGGATACGATAGTGAATGCAGTCAAGGCCGAATATGACGCCAAAGAAAGTACGATCAGAAACTCAGTAGACGTTGTTCTGGGAATTATGCAGAAGGGAATCGCCGGAAGCGAGACCGAAGTCGTCGTCAGCACAGAAGCTCTGGACAGATTCCTCGAGGAGGTTGACAGGGTCTATTCCGAGATATCGAGATTGTCGGTATCCAAGGAAGGATTCCCTGCAAAACCCGTCATCGACTGCAAGGATTGCGATTACTACAGTATCTGCACCAAAGAGGTCATCGATGTTTCCGAAGGGGGTAATGTAGGTGAGTGAACCCACAGGCAATCAGAAGAAGCTCGTCGATGAGATCGACGGGATCCACATCGTGGATGCCGGACCCGGTACAGGTAAGACCACCACAGTGGTAGCAAGATATGTGTCGATGCTCAAGAACGGCATCCTTCCGCAGAACATCCTCATGCTGACATTCACCGATAACGCGGCGATGGAGATGGAGAGGAGGATCAAAGAAGAACTTAGAGCCACCGGCGATGAGGAACTCATCAGGTATTCCAAGGATGTCCTTGCGATAACCTTCGATTCCTTCTGCCATTCGATAGTGGCTGAGAATGCACAGCAGGTCAACAGACCCTTCGGCACCAAGCACAAGCTCACTTCCGCTGCGAACATCAGCACCAACGATTCGATGAACAGGAAACACTTCAAGATGTTCTTCGATGAGTTCAACAACACCAACTGTCCGGACGAGAGATACGGCGATTACCCTGCGATCCTGGCACTTAAACCATTCGACATAATGAAGATACTCGAGAACCTGATGGCAAAGGGCATAATCGCTGTGAAGAACGGCTGGTTCGGACTCGATCCGGAGAAGGCACTTGCCGGTAACTGCCAAAATGTCCTCGACAACCTCAGGGCGATGAACGTCATGGGTTCGAAAGGCGGTGCGGCCGAGGTCTGCGGTATAATCAACAAGATGGACAGGAACAACGTCTGCAACCCGCCTGATACCTCCTCGAAGATACTGTCTGATGAGGATCTCGTATCGGCGGCCTGCGATGACAGAAAATGCCTGTTCGAATACATTCACGATCTGTACCTTGGTTATGTTGTACGCTGTATCAAGGACAACAGACTGACATTCGGTCTCAATGCAACATTCGCATTCATGCTGCTCTACAGCGATGCGAAGATCCGCGAAAGGAATTCCTTCGATTATGTGACCATCGATGAATTCCAAGATACGAATGAGAACCAGCTGATGATGTCGCTCATGATCATGAAGAAGCCGAATCTCTGTGCGGTTGGCGATCTCAAACAGGGAATCTACGGATTCAGATATGTATCCATCAAGAACATCACAGAGTTCGACTACAGAGCGAATAAATTCAAAGCGTTCCTCAATCAGGATGAGATAAGGGTCGGCTTCGATATCAAATCCAAACCTCTGCCCCTTGACAAGAACTACCGTTCCTCAAAGGTCATCGTGGATGAAGCATTCCGCGTCCTCAGGGTGCACGCCAGTGACGGAAACGGAATGCCCGATGAACAGATAGTGGAGATATCCGCTGCCAACGATGGTGTCTACAAGGATACCCACGTCAGATACGTGCCGGTCGACCTGAAGGACAAGGAAGCGGACGAGGTGCTCAAATGCATCAGGGATTACGTCTCTCCCGGAAGATACACTGTCTACAGCGAGGACAAGGATCCGCGCCCCATGAGATACAGCGACATAACCGTCTTGTGTGCAAAGAACAAGCATTGCCGTGCGGTCATGAGGAAACTCACTGATCAGCACATCCCGGCCTATCTTCAGGGTGACGTCGAAGTGATGTCCACGGTAGAAGGAAAGATGGCCCTCGCATGGCTCAGATATGTGAACAACAAGGATGATCTCAGGGGCATAATTCCAATACTGGCACATGAGGGATACAACGCTGCTTTCATGAGAGCGGTAAAGAAGGGCAAGGCTGCTGTTCCGAAATATATCCTCGATCAGAGAGCGGAATTGGTTAAGAAGAAACGCAGGATCACCGACCTGCTCACCGAACTGTTTGGTTTCTACCGCGACAGGATGGACGGCGATATAATACAGTCAATCATCGCCGCACTGTCCTCAGAGCACAGGAATTCACTGATCACCGTATCGGATATCATCAGCGCCATCGAAGACGACATCACCAACAGGGCGACCTATCCTGTTGAGGTGTCGATAGACAGGGATGCCGTCAGGATAATGACCATGCACAAATCCAAGGGGATGCAGTTCCAGACCGTCATCATACCCTATCTGGATGCAGGTACCATCCCCAAGACAGGAGATGCATTCCCTCCGCTGGTCAGATTCGACCCCCATTACGGTCTCAGATGCATGGATGAGATCGGACACTTCGACGGATATGAGAAGGTCTGCAAATCATGGAAATCAAGACTCGCTGTTTCAAGCAAAGATGCTGATTACACCGAGGAAAGAAGGGTACTGTTCGTTGCGATGACACGTGCCAAACAGTATCTCACGATGATATACTGCAAAGACAGCCCCTCACAGTTCCTCTCCAACGAGGAGAACGGTCTGCTGATCGGCAGGGACACATACACCATCAATCCGATATTCGAGGAATATGTCCCTGAGAGGTCCACCGAACTCATCGATAAACCTGAGATCGGAGAATACACGACAAGGAAGGAGAAACTGTCCGTCCACGACATCATGAAGCTTGATTTCGGCAACTCCCGTGACGACGAGATCAGCGGCGAAGGCATGGTATACGGCACCGAGGTACATGAGGATGCACAGGTACTCTTCTACGGCGGAGAACCTAAGAAACCGAAGAAGGAACATGATGCCATCAGGAAAGTTCTCGATTCGGTGAAGGATGCGTCCCTGAAATACTCGGAGATGGAGATGAAGCTCCCTGTTGAGGGTACCGATGTGGTCCTGAAGGGTTACATCGATCTCATCGCCCTGTACCCTGACAAGGTTATCATCCATGATTACAAGACCGATGCGATGATCAGACCGGAGATCGAGAATGAATATATGCTCCAGCTGTCAGTATACGCACAGGCCGCGTCGTCCTACTATAACCTTCCGGCGAAATGTGTGATCGATTACGTGTCATTGGGTGAGACGAAGGAATTCGAACCTATGGATATGCCAGCCATAACAGAGAGGGTTCTGAAGGTCAGGAATGAAAGTAAGGATACTGTTAAAGGATAAGAAAAACAGTTAATATCCGTCATTCGATAACCCGACATGGCAGTTCAGGGGCTGACCTCACAAGAGGTCGAAGAGCGTATTCAGAGGGGCGAGGTCAACTCGGTCGAGCCCATTGTTAGCCGTTCGTACAAGGATATCATCGTAAAGAACGTCTGTACATCTTTCAACCTGATACTGTTCATTCTCGGTGCGATACTGCTCATCCTGAACGAGCCCATAAACGCACTGGCTGCCACTGCCGTCATCATATTCAACATCATCATCGCCACCATCCAGGAGATGAAGGCGAAGAAGAGGCTTGACAAGATCGCACTGCTGATGAGACCTAAGGTCACTGTCATCAGGAACGGCGAGGAGAAGATTATCGACCAGTCCGAGATCGTGAAGGACGATGTCATCGTCCTCAACGCCGGAGACCAGGCACTCGTCGACGGAGAGATCCTTGAAGATGAATATCTCGAGCTTGACGAATCCCTTCTCACCGGAGAGTCGCACACGGTGAGGAAGCACGTCGGAGACAACGTCTACTCAGGTTCATTCTGTATCACAGGCAAAGGAAGCTACAGAGTCAACGCATTCGGTGAAGACTCGTTTGCATCGAAGATGCTCACATCCGCCAAGAAGTTCAAGAACAAGATGTCGCCCCTTCAGATCGAGACCACTGCAGTCACGAAACTTCTGATGTCCATGGCATTCATCCTGTTCCTGCTGATCATCGCCCAGATGATCCTGAAGTACTACGACAAGGGTCTGAACACGATCGTCAAGAACGTCATCCTCAATGCCGTCATCGTTCTGGACATAGTCCCGATCGCCCTGTTCTTGCTGATCGTCATATCATACATGATCGCGGCCATCCGTATGGCCGACAGCGGTGTACTGCTCCAGCGTTCGAATTCGGTCGAATCCATGAGTCACGTGAACACCGTCTGCATGGACAAGACCGGTACCATAACCACCAACAAGCTTCTCTACAAGGACATGAAGGCCTACATCCCCGAGGATGAGGCCAAGGATATCATCAAACTCTATGCGAATTCCACCGGAAGCGTCAACAAGACCGTGGAGGCACTGATCAAGGAATTCGGGACCGCAGACTCTGAAGCACTGGACGAGATACGTTTCTCATCCGAGAGGAAATACAGCGCGGTCAAATTCAATTACAAGGGCGGTCCCATGTGCGTCTACATGGGTGCCCTCAGCTCGCTGGGAAGACACCTGGATGTGGATGTCACCCAGGATGTGGAACACTACTCATCACTGGGCCTCAGGACCGTCATCATCGCTCTCGGAAAAGAGAGCGAACTTTACAAGGACGGTGCGGAGTACATATCCGACCTCAGGGCCGTCGCGGTCATAGCCATAGAAGATGAGGTACGTCCCGACTGCCGCGACACACTCGATGTGTTCCTGAGGAACGACATGGACATCAAGGTCATCTCGGGAGATGACCCCAAGACCGTCAACTCACTTTTCACCATCGCCAAGATCCCCGGCGAGAGGAAGATCCTCTCCGGAGAAGAGCTGGATGCACTTGAAGGCGATGAGAAGACCAAGGCCATCCTTGAAACGAACATCTTCGGAAGGATGAAACCCGACCACAAGGAGATGATCATCGCCACCCTCAAGAATGAAGGAAGATACGTTGCGATGGTCGGCGACGGAGTCAACGACGTCAAATCTCTGAAGATGGCAAATGTGGGAGTCGCTTTGCAGAGCGGTTCAGGCGCTGCAAGGGGTGTGGCCGACATGGTCCTCGTGGACGATAACTTCGCCGCACTGCCCAAGGCACTGGTCGAGGGAAGGAGGACCGTCTCGGGAATGAGGGACATCCTCAAGATCTACCTCTCCAGGAACTTCCTGCTTGCTGTTCTTGTGCTGTTCATCATGTTCATCTTCGCATCCGCGTTCAAGTACGGTGCGACACCTTTCCTGCCCACTCAGGCAACGCTCTACGCGATGGTGTCAGTATCCGTTGCTGCATTCCTGATGACGTTATGGGCGCAGCCGGACGAGAACAGCGGTGCCGTATTGCCGGAAGTGCTGAGATATGCAATTCCCACATCAATAATCGCAGGTATATGCGCCGTCATCACATACATGGTGTTCTACCTGATGACGTTCAACGGTGTCTTCGACATCACATACACCATGGACGAGCTCATCTACCTCGGATGGCCTGTTCCCGATGAACCCACCTTCGAGAGCATGATGGAGATCTACGAAGGACTGACCGTCGAAGAGATGGCCAAATACAGGGGTGCCGAGATCACCGCAAGGAATGCCATGCTGCTGTTCTGTATCCTCGAGGGTATAACGCAGCTGTTCATGGTCACACCCCACTGGAAGTGCCTTTCGATCGACGGCAGGACACACAAGGACATCAAGCCCACCATCCTGATCTTCATCCTCTACATCGTCGTCGTCATCGCATACTGGTTCGTCACCACCAACGAATGGGCCGTGAAGATGCTCCCGATAGTCGTCTTCCCCGCACCGTACATCATAGCGATCGTCGGAGCGGTGGCATTGTGGTTCGTCCTGAACCTGTTCCTGCTCAGGAGAGGTGCGCTGAACTTCATCACCGAGATCGCAGACAGATGGTACAACAAGAAGATCGAAAAGATCAACCACACCAACATGCTCAGCGAACAGGGAATCAAGGAGGATCCCTTCAAGGAGTTCTCCAACACCATCAGGGATGCCAATGAGAGGATCAAGAACGGCATGAGGAAGATCAATGGCAAGGATAAAAATTGACGGGGAGACCCTGGAATTCACCGGGATACTGCTGGATTTCCTTCTTTCGGCGAACAAGAATCCCGATGCCTACCTCTACATCTGCGAAGGCAGACCCGTACCGGTGGATTCTGAACCCTCAGCAGATGTGGAGGCCATCAAGGTGGCCTCTGGCGGATGAATAATTTATTTCAATACCGGACACTTATCCGATGACATGGATGGTTTCCCGTCTATAGACCCTGAATGGCTCAAACGCTCCAAGAGGAGATACTTCGCCGCATTCGTCGGCGGAGAGGCTGACAGGGTGCCTGTTGACCCCATGATGCTGTCGCATTCCACAGTGGCATGCGGATACACCATCAGGGACTTCTACGAGAAACCTGAACTCGCCGCGGCATGCCTTGCATACGCTCAGGAGATGTACGACCTCCTGCCCGTGACGAAATACTATTTCGCGCACCCTTGGCTCCCTGAGATCGGTGTGAACCTGAAGTTCATGGACCTCACCGCACCCGTCCCTACGAACACGGTCGTGGAGACGCCGGAGGATATCGACAAGATACACATCCCCGACTCAGAGGAGATCAAGAAGGGCTATTCATACCAGAGGCTCACCAGGGCGATGGATTACATCAAGACCAACATCCCCGACATGTTCATCCCTCTGGCATATTGCCCCGAACCCGTCGGTTCCGCAGCAGAACTCTGCGGTATTGAACAGTTCCTGATGTGGACGCAGACGGAGATGGATCTCTGCAAGAAACTGTGCGATATCTACGTGGAGACGGCATCGACAGGCGCTGAAGCGCTGGCGAAGAGATACGGTAACGCACTGATCAACACCGGCGCTGTGTTGGAGAACAGCGACACCATGGCACCGGAGAAGATCAAGGAGATCTCCCCGCCCACGCTGAAATCACTGGTGAAGAAGTGCCTCTCGAAAGGTGCAGGACCTCAGATATTCTACCACTTCTGCGGCAACCACAAGGACGATTACATGCTGTATCCGAACACCATAGTGTTCACCCCCATGACCATAATGCAGATCGGTTACTGGGAGAGGGACATGTTCCCTGCGAAGATAATGAAGGACACCTTCGGAAGGATATGTGCGATCATGCCCTCGGTCGATACGAAACTCTTCGTGATGCCCAATCAGAAGGTCATCTACGAGAAGGCAAAACAGCAGATCCTGGACGGGCGCGACAGCCCCAGCGGATTCATCCTGGGAACGACGTGCGAAGTGCCCCCGTTATCCTATCCGGCGAACATCCACAGCCTCGTCAGAGCGGCAGAGGATTTCGGCAAATACGGTACTTGGTAAAACGCGCGCAGATGCAGGATAGGACAAGTTATTATAGGGCTAAAAAATAGCCCCGAATGATGAGCGCCTCATTCAGATTCATCCATTGTGCCGACCTGCATCTTGGCAGTTCGTTCTCTGGTATGAGTTCCAGCGATGCAGAGTTGGGAGAGAGGATGAGAGGCTCTCTTTTCGACGCTCTGGGTGCCATCGTCTCGAAGGCCAAGGAAGAGAAAGTGGACTTCGTGCTGTTCTCAGGCGATATATTCGATGACAGCAACGAGACGCCTCTTACAAGGAGCAGGTTCGCCGATGCCCTCGCCGAGATCAAGGTGCCCTGTTTCATAGCGTTCGGAAATCACGATTACAAACGCAGATGGGAGAAATCCATCCCGTTCCCCAAGAACGCCTTCGTATTCCCCGAGAAAGTTGCGAAGGTGAAGTTCGTCAAGAACAAGAAGCTCGCCGCCATAATCACAGGCGCAAGCCTCTCCGAGCAGCACACCAGCGAGGACATCACCGCATCCGTGAAAGGATCGGCAGAAGCGTTCACCATCGGAGTGTTCCACTGCAACGTCGACGCGGCGGATCAGGATGATGTCTACGCACCCTGCAGATTATCGTCGCTTCTCGAGAAGGATGTGGACTACTGGGCGCTCGGCCACATACATAAGAGGGAGATACTTCACGAATCCCCTTATGTAGTGTATCCGGGCAACACCCAGGGAAGGAACCACAAGGAATCGGATGAGAAAGGCGCATATCTGGTCACCGTGAAGGACGATATCGTCACCGACATGGAGTTCTTCAGGACCGGGCCCATAATCTGGCGCGACATCGAACTCGACATCACAGGAAAGACGGACATCTCCGAAGTGATATCGGAGATAGGCGACACCGAGAAGGGATCCATGCTCCGCATATCCATCACCGGAACGGGACAGCTCGATTCCATGGCCCGTCTCGACCCCGCAGGACTCACCGAACTAATCGAGGCACGCACCGGGTGCAAGGTCACAAGGATAGACATACTTTCAAGACCCCCGATCGACCTCGCAGCGAGGAAACAGACCGGGGATTTCATCTCAGCGGTCATCAATTACGGCGACAGACTGGAGACATCGTCGAGGCAGGAACTCCTGGACATGATCTGCTGTACCACGACCGCAAGATCGCTCATGAGCAGATTCGAGGAATTCACCGACGATGAGCTCAGGGACATCGTCCGCGATGCCACATACATGATCGTGGAAAGGATGACGGAGGCGGACGAATGAGGGTAAAGAGGATCACCATCGATTCATTCGGGGGCATAAAGAACTGGAGGTCCCCTCAGCTCGATCAGAACCTCGTGGTCGTCTACGGCCCCAACGAATCAGGAAAGACCACCATAACAGAATTCCTCAGGAGCACGCTGTTCCCCCCGAAGACCATCAAGTATCCTGTGGTCGCGAAGACCGATTCAGGTACCGTCGAGGTGGAGATGGACAGCGGCGATGAGAGGATCCTCGTCAGGGAACAGAGGAAGGTCACCGAAGGTTCCGGTAAGAAGACCATCGCGGAAGAGTTCCCCAGTCTCGACGGCGACACGTACCGCTCGCTCTACGGCCTCGATCTCGAGAGGCTGACCGATAAGAAAGTGGTGTCATCCGCGGATTTCAGGAAGAAGTTCCTGACCGTCCCCGGAGGAGAGAAGGTCCCCGAGGTCTCCGAAGTCATCGAGAAGAAACTGGATTCGCTGATGACCAAGGAGAAACTTACGGACAACAGGGTCATCGGAAGGATCGTCAAGGACATCAAGAACATCGATCAGAGGGTCATCGACATCCACGAGGAGATGGACAAATACGACAAGCTCTCGCTGGAAAGGGAGGAGCTCAACAAGAGGATCGCCGAGAAGAGGAATGCGGCGCAGCTGATGCTCGACGTCCACGCCAAGAAGGAGGTCCTCAAATCACAGTCCGCGAACCTGGAGAGGCTCAACGAACT
>JAEEGL011440477.1_pt1 | contig 14653 bp, 13 predicted proteins | sample 9134231 | NCBI WGS metagenome assembly JAEEGL01 (sample SAMN16246548, study PRJNA631951) | gut metagenome | biome: gut microbiome; feature: rumen; material: fiber-attached | host: Bos | place: Iran: Karaj | collected 2018-10 | reverse complement strand
GGAACGTGAGGATATGGAGACCAAGCTGGGTGTCGTCAAAGGCAGCCAGATCACACCTAACATGCTCGATCGTGCCAGGGTGCTGGCAAAGAAATACTTCGATGACAAAGGCTACAACAATGCCGACATTCAGATTACCCAGCGCGACGACGTGACGGGCAAGAACGAGGTGATTCTCGATGTCTCCGTCGACAAAAAATCAAAGATGAAGGTGCGCAAGATCATCTTCGAGGGCAACGAGAAGATGTCGCACAGCAAGCTGACGGGTTCCATGTTCCGCAAGGGTGCTTTCGGAAAAATCAACGAGTCTGGCAAGCTGAAGAACCTCTTCAAATCCAAGAAGTTCACACCCGAGCGCTATGAGGAAGCCAAGACAGCCCTTATTGACAAATACAACGAATTGGGTTATCGTGATGCCACCATATTGGAAGACTCTGTATGGACGGTTGACGAGAAACATGTCAACGTGTATGTCAAGCTTGAGGAAGGTGAGCGCTATTACATCCGCAATATCACGTGGGTGGGTAACACAGTGGTCACCACAGACTATCTGAATCAGGCACTGGGCATGCGGAAAGGCGATGTCTATAACCAGAAACAGATGAAGAAGCGCCTCTCGGAAGATGATGATGCTGTCGGCAACTACTACTGGAACAATGGTTACCTGTTCTACCAGCTCGAACCGACTGAAATCAACATCGTGGGCGACAGCATCGACCTCGAAATGCGTATCCAGGAAGGTACTCAGGCACACATCAGTCATGTGCGTATCTATGGTAACGACCGTCTCTACGAAGAGGTCGTACGCCGAGAGCTGCGCACCAAGCCTGGTGATTTGTTCTCTAAGGAAGCCATCCAGCGTTCGGCACGAGAGATTGCCTCAACAGGCTTCTTCGATCCTGAAAAGGTCAATCCCGATATCAAGCCCAACTATGAGGACGGTACTGTTGACATCAACTGGGAACTGGAACAGAAGTCCAACGACCAGCTGGAATTCTCATTAGGTTGGGGACAGACGGGTATCATTGGACGTATCGGTATCAAACTCAACAACTTCTCGATGCGTAACCTGTTCGGAAAGAACAAGATGCACCGTGGTATCATGCCAATCGGTGATGGTGAGCAGTTGTCATTGTCATACCAGTCCAACGGTAGCTACTACAACTCTATTTCGACGGGTTATTCTACAGGTTGGTTTGGTGGCAAGCGCCCCAATGCGTTCAATATCAGCATTTTCTACTCTAAGCAGAGTGATATCTCGAGTACCTATCGTAACTCGGCTTGGATGAACAACTACAATAATTATTATGGTGGTTACGGTTCATTTAACAGCGGCTACTACGACTACACCTCCATGATGGACGAAGACAAATACATCAAGCTCTTCGGTGTTTCCGTGGGATGGGGTAAGCGTCTGCGCTGGCCTGATGACTACTTCCAGTTGTCTACCCAGTTGTCATATACCCGTTATATGCTGCGCGACTGGAGCTACTTCCTGATTTCCAATGGTAACTGTAACAACATCAACCTGGGTATCACGCTGTCGCGTAACTCCACCGACAACCAACTGTTCCCACGTCGTGGTTCAGAATTCATGGCCTCTGTCACCCTTACGCCACCCTGGTCACTGCTCAACAAGAAGGACTATGCCAATCTGGCTACTGCGGAGACATACAACAAGAACATCGACCGCTACAATGACGAGTTGCAGGAGAAATACCGTTGGATTGAGTACCACAAGTGGAAGCTCAAGACAAGATCATTCACGGCACTCACTGGTGGCCAGAAGTGTCTGGTGCTGATGACACGCGTAGAACTGGGTCTTCTTGGTTCATACAACAAGTACAACAAATCACCATTTGAGACGTTCTATGTCGGTGGTGACGGTATGAGTGGCTATAGCACAGGTTACGCTGAAGAGACCATCGGTCTGCGTGGTTATGAGAATGGATCGCTGACCCCGTATCGTGCTGAAGGTTATGCCTACGACCGCTTTACACTGGAGTTGCGCTATCCGCTGCTGCTGGGTAATACGACCATCTATGGTCTGGGATTCTTGGAGGGTGGTAACGCTTGGTCGGAAACCAAGAATTTCAATCCCTTCGAAATCAAGCGCTCTGCTGGTATCGGTGTACGTATCTTCCTGCCAATGGTTGGTATGATGGGTATCGACTGGGCATATGGTTTCGACAAGCCCTACGCGACATCAACACGTAAAGGCGGTAGCCAGTTCCACTTCATCCTCGGACAAGAATTCTAGGAAACTTTAAACCTTTCGTCAGTTTTCTCGTCAAAGAAGATGTATTAACATAAAAAAATGACGTTTATGAAGAAGTATTTATTAATAGTAGGTTTAGCGTTTGCATCGGTGCTGTCGATGCAGGCCCAGAAGTTTGCTTTAGTCGATATGGACTATATCTTCAAGAACATTCCTGCCTATGAGCGCGCCAACGAGCAACTCAACCAGGTGTCAAAGAAGTGGCAGGCAGAGGTAGAAGCCGTCCAGATTGAAGCTCAGACCTTGTACAAGAACTACCAGAACGAAGTGGTATTCCTGTCTCAGGAGCAAAAGAAGACCCGCCAGGATGCCATCGTTGCTAAGGAGAAAGAGGCAGCAGACCTGAAGAAGAAATATTTCGGTCCCGAGGGCGAGCTCTTCAAGAAGCGCACGGCACTGATGACTCCGATACAGGAAGAGGTATACAATGCCGTTAAGGATATTGCCGACCTGCGTGGCTATCAGCTTATCCTCGACCGTGCCAGCGACAACGGCATCATCTTCGGTTCACCCAAGGTAGACATCTCCAACGAAGTGCTCTCGAAGCTTGGCTATAGTAACTAAACGTCGAAGCATCGAAATATCGAAATATCGAAGAAAAAAACAATAAAAGAAAAAAAACTATGAAGAAATTGATTATCTGCGCTATTTGCGCACTCTGCGGTTTCACCACCGCCAATGCACAGAAATTCGGCCACGTAAACTCTCAGGAGATTATCCAGGCTATGCCAGAATTCGCTAAGGCACGCACCGAGATTGAGGCTCTCTCTAAACAGTATGAAGCAGACCTGAAGAGCATGTACGAGGAACTGCAGAAAAAGGGTGAGGCCTATGAGAAGGAACAGGCTACCCTGCCCCAGAACATCAAGGAGCGTCGTGAGAAGGAACTGGCCGAGATGCAGCAGAAGATCCAGCAGAGCTATCAGGACAACCAGCAGGCTCTCGCCAAGGAGCAGCAGGAGAAGATGCAGGCTATCACCACCAAGGTGCTCGATGCTATCAAGGCTATCGGTGCTGCTGGCAACTATGTATATATCATGGATGTCACCAGTGGTATTCCCTACATCAGCACAACGCTCTCTACCGACGTTACTGCTGAAGTTAAGAAGAAACTCGGCCTCTAATAACAAGCAGGTCATCAAGACAATATACAGCTGATACGAGTCCGTATCAGCTGTATTCAATCCACCATTCCACAGTTATGAAGAAAGCAATAGTATTAGTAGTCATGGCGCTGTTGACGGCTCTGCCAACAGTAGCACAGGATGCGTTGAAGTTCGGCTATCTGAGCTATTCCAACGTGATGCAAGCCATGCCGGAGTATGCCACAATGCAAAGCAGCATGGCTGAGTTGCGCCAGAAATATGAGGCCGAACAGCAGCGCGTAGAAGAGGACTTCAACAAGAAGTACGAAGAATTCCTGGACGGTCAGAAGAGTTTTCCCAAGACGATCTTGCAGAAGCGCCAGAGCGAACTTCAGGAGATGCTTGACAAGAATGTAGCTTTCAAGAAAGAAAGCCAGCGACTGCTCACACAGGCCGAAGAGGATGCCATCGCTCCTATCAAGGTACGTCTGTCACAGGCTCTCGACGCCATCGGACGAGAGAAAGGCTATGCTATCATCATCAATACTGACGAGAAGGCAACGCTCTGGCTGAATCCCGCCATGGGAGAAGATATCACCGAAACGGTCAAGAACTACCTTAAATAATTCTCAATTGCCCATTCCCCATTCTCAATTGTCACAAGCACCTGGTCCCATCGGCATCTTTGATAGCGGTTATGGTGGACTGACCATCCTGCATGGGATTCGTCAGTTGCTTCCTGAGTATGACTATCTGTACTTGGGTGACAATGCACGTACACCATATGGCACACGCTCATTTGAGGTGGTGTATGAGTTTACGCGACAGGCTGTTGAGAAACTCTTCGAGATGGGCTGTCATCTCGTCATCCTGGCTTGTAACACAGCCTCAGCAAAGGCTCTGCGCTCCATACAACAGAACGACCTGCCCAAGATTGATCCCAACCGTCGCGTTTTGGGTGTCATCCGTCCTACCGCAGAGGTGATCGGCTCATTGACGCACAACCGCCATGTGGGTATTTTTGCCACAGAGGGCACCATCAGGAGTGAATCGTACAATCTCGAAATCCAAAAGCTATATCCAGACATCAAGGTTACTGGTGTACCCTGTCCGTTCTGGGTACCTCTGGTTGAATACAATGAGGCTGACTCGCCAGGTGCTGACTATTTTGTCAAGAAGCGTATCGACCAGATGATGCGCATAGACCCTGACATCGATACTGTTATCTTGGGTTGCACACACTACCCTATCCTGCTGCCCAAGATTCATAAGTTCATGCCCCGCGGCATCCGCATTGTCTCACAAGGCGAATATGTAGCCAATTCGCTACAACACTATTTCGAGCGTCACCCGGAAATGGAGCGACGCTGCACAAAGAATGGCCAGACACGTTATCTGACCACCGAGAATCCTGAGAGATTCAAGGAACAGGCCCAACTCTTCCTCCATCAGCCGATAGAGGTGGAAAACATTACCTTAGTATAGTTTTATCGTCGAAGCAATCGCTTGGACAGGTAGCGTACGGGATACCATACGCTCAGGAAACCCACCACCACAACTGTGATGAAGATGAGTACCACATCCCATGGATGTACACTCACTGGATAGGCATCAATGACAAATGATCCCTCACTGTTACCTAACCGTACCAATCCGTACTCTTGTTGCAACCAGCAGAGCAGAAGACCTAAGAGAATGCCTATCACCGCACCCATCAATGAAATCATGCGCCCCTCAAACAGGAAAATACGTATGATCTGGTGTTCACTGGCCCCCAGACTGCTGAGGGTGGCCACATCACTACGCTTGTCGATAATCAGCATCGACAACGAGCCGATGATATTGAAACAGGCTATGATGAGGATAAACGTCAGGAAGATATACGCCATCAGCTTCTCCACCTTCATAATGCGGAAGGTATCATCCTGCTGCTCATAGCGGTCATAGACATGGAAACGTCCTTCTGCCAAACGCTGCATCTCTGTCTTAACGGCTTCGAAATCGCTTCCGGGTCGCAGACGCAGCTCAAGGGACGAGAGACGATTGTCTTGGTCGAAAAGGTGACGCGTGAAGTCCAATGAGGTCAGAATATACTGCTTGTCGTATTTCGTCTGCTTGATACAGAACACCACGCCAGGAGAATACAACTCGTCCTCAATGAAACCGTCGGTAGGATCGGCCATATTCAATTGTCCCTCGCGACGCGGCGCGTAGATCTTCAACGGCTGCTGATAGGTATAACCTAACCCTAACTGGTAGGCAATACCCAGACCAGGAATACCATAACTCATATCAGCGGCATGCAGCGAGAACTCACCATCGCCCTCGAGTACCTCACGGATATGCGTCAGCGAGTCGAAATTATCTTGGACACCCTTGATACGTACCATCATCTGACGATTGCCATAGACGGCGAGCGCCTGGTCTTCCAGACACTCAGTAGCCACTTCTACAGCGGGAAGATGACGGATCTTCGTCAGCACAGGGTCGTCAGCCGAGGCCGTCTTACCTTTGACGGGGACCACTTTCAGTTGCGGATCCATCTGTGTGAAAAAAGAAGCCACCAAGTCATGGAACCCATTAAACACAGACAGCGTCACCACAAGAGCCATCGTTGCCACAGCGACACCGATAACAGAGATGCCGCTGATGATGTTGATGGCGTGTGTGGACTTCTTAGAGAAGAGATAACGCCGTGCTATGTAAAAAGGGAAATTCACTTCTTAAGCAGTTCGTCAATGCGTTCGATATAGTCGAGCGAGTCGTCGATAAAGAAACGCAGCTCGGGGATAATACGCATCTGATGACGGATACGAGTACCCAGCTCATAGCGTATCTGCTTCTCATTGCGAGTGATGTTCTGAATCAGTTCCTCACCACGCTCTGAGGGGAAGATGCTCAGATAGGCCGTACAGATGCTCAAATCGGGAGATATCTTGGTACGCGTCACACTGATCATCACACCGTGCATAGCACGCGTCTGCTCCTGAAAGATCAGAGAGAGTTCTTTCTGGAGCATACGGGCTATCTTGTTTTGTCTTGTCTCTTGCATATCTTATTTCTTGGTATCTTGTTTGGCTTCCTCAATGTCCAACACCTCTACGTCGAAGACGAGTGTACTGAAGGCTGGAATAGAACCAGTGGCACGACCACCATAAGCCAGTTCCTGAGGAATAAACAGCTGCCACTTTGAGCCGACGGGCATCATACACAGCGCCTCAGTCCAACCCTTGATGACCTGATTGGGCGAGAAAGTGATGGGGTCACCGCCATGTTTGTCAGTAGAGTCAAACACAGTGCCGTCAATCAGTCGACCCTCGTACTTCACCTTCACCTTATCGGTGGCTTTGGCGATAGCACCATCACCCTGTTTCAGCACCTTATATTGCAAACCGCTGGGCAACACGATGACACCTTCTTTCGTGGCGTTCTCCTTCAGGAAGTCTACGCCAGCCTTCTTCAGCTTCTCCTCCCTGGCTTTACGGATATCAGCCACACGCTTGCCGAGAAAAGTCTCAGCCTGCTGGTGCTTGAAGAGTGTAGTATCACCATACAGCGCATCGTACAGGCCTTTGTAAGCCAGATGCATCTGCAGCGAATCATTAGAGTCCTTGACCTCCTTCTCCAAGCCACCGAGGAAACGGTCGCGCACGATGTCGGCCAATACATAGCCGGCAGCATAGCTCAGCGAGTCACTACCAGTGACTAACTGGATGGCATTTTTGGCCTTTTTATTCTTCTTGGCGGCCTGAATAGAAGACAAAGAAGCACCCGCCACGAAGGCGAGTGCTACTATGATGAGCTTTTTCATTACTTTTTAGGATCTACTTCGAGGAGTTCAATCTTGAAGATGAGCATAGAGAAAGGCTTGATATCAGCACCCTGCTGACGCTCGCCATAAGCCAGCTCCTGAGGAATATAAACCTCCCAAGTAGAACCGGCAGGCATCTGCTGCAGAGCCTCTGACCAGCCCTTAATGACCTGGTTGGCACGGAACTCGGCGGCCTGACCACGCTTGTAGCTGCTGTCGAACACCTTACCATCGAGGGTCTTACCCTCGTAGTTCACCTTCACGAGAGAGGTATCCTTAGGCATAGCGCCCTTACCTTCCTTGATAATCTTATACTGAACACCGCTGGGCAGAGTAACAATACCTTCCTTCTTGGCGTTCTCCTTCAGGAAATCCTCACCGGCTTTCTTGTTAGGGCCAAACTCCTTCTCCAGAACCTTGGCCTTGATGCTGCGCATCATCTCCTGGGCAACCATCTGAGCAGAGTCGACAGTCATCAGACCACCCTTGCCAGTAGTACCACTGACGAAGCCTGCCATAAAGTTCTTCAGCGAGATGGTCTTGGTTGAGTCGTCACCAAACAGCTCATGGTTGATACCCTTTACCATCTGGTTAGAAATCTGCTGACCAATCTGCACACCTGCATAGTAAGCGGCCTTCTTCTTGTCATCACCTGCGTTGGCACCTTCGTTCAAGCCCTTAATGAACTCATCCATATAGGCTGTATCAACACCCAGACGACCTACGAGATAATCTTTCAGACCCTGTGTCTGAGCCATACCGATGGCGTAGCTGACAGAGTCGATGTCACTCTTCAGGTTTGCCTTTGGAGTGCCATTGCCGCAAGAATACATCATGATACCTGCGACTGCTGCAATAGCAGCAAATGTAAACTTCTTCATTGTTTTTTCTTTTTTTATTTCGATATTTCGATGTTTCGATAGTTCGATGTTTCGAGCCTTGGAATTACATCACTTCAATCAGCTCTACATGAAAGATGCGGGCTGCAAAGGGAGGATTAGCAGCACCGGCACCACCCTCGCCGTATGACAGAAGATAGGGGATGAAGAATCGATACTTAGCACCCTCCTGCATCAGCTGCAGACCTTCCGTCCAACCAGCAATTACCTGCTGAAGACCGAATACGGCGGGTTCGCCACGCTGTACACTGCTGTCGAATACGGTACCATCGATGAGGAAACCCTCATAGTGGCACTTAACCGAATCCTTGGCAGAAGGTTTCTTACCGTTACCCTCTTTCAACACCTGGTACTGCAAGCCACTGGGCAATGTGATGACACCATCTTTCTTGCTATTCTCGGCCAGATATTTCTCACCAGCCTCCTTATGGGCCTTACCGGCCTCTGCGCGCTGTGCGCTGATCTTCTGTTCCTGACGGGCAAAGAAATCCTGAACAATCTGCTGAGCCTCACTGCTCTTTATCTTTAACTCACTGCCTGCCAATACATCCTTGACAGCCTGAGCAAAATCATCGATATTGAGTTCTGAGCCACCCATGTTTGCCAACTGATGACCGATACCAATACCTAATGCGTAACTAACTTTATCCATATTTTATACCTTATTATTAATAAATCGGCTGCAAAGGTACGAATAAATCATAATTCATAACGCATAATTCATAATAATTTTTGTATCTTTGCATCAAATTAACAAAAAACCTTTTTGTATATGAAGAAAATTGTTGTATTAACTGGTGCTGGAATGTCGGTAGAGAGCGGATTAAAGACTTTCCGCGATGCCGACGGACTTTGGGAAGAATATCCTGTACAGCAGGTAGCAACCCATGAGGGCTGGCTGGCCAATCCTACCTTAGTGACCAACTTCTATAACATGCTGCGCAAGAAGTGCTGGGGCGTACAGCCCAACGAAGGGCACCGTCTGGTAGCGGCTTTGGAGGAGAAATACGATGTGACGGTAGTCACTCAGAATGTTGACAACCTGCATGAGATGGCAGGCTCGTCGAAGGTCATTCACCTACATGGCGAACTGATGAAGGTCTGCTCAAGTAACGATCCCGATGATCCTCGTTACCAGCAACTGCTGACACCCGATAACTGTGAGGTCGTCCCTGGGACCAAAGCAGGCGACGGTTCATTGCTACGTCCCTTCATCGTCTTCTTTGGCGAGGCAGTACCTATGATTACTGTAGCTGCTGAAGCATGCCAGGAGGCCGACATCTTCATCATCATTGGCACGTCACTGGCTGTCTACCCTGCAGCAGGTCTTATTCATTACGTACGTCCGGGTGTTCCCGTCTACCTCATTGACCCAAATCCGGTCAGTGCCGGCAGCCGTAACATCACACAAATTCAGAAAGGCGCATCAGCAGGTATGCGCGAACTGACAGAGCTGCTGAAATAACAAAAAAACAGGGAAGCAATCTTCACAGACAGCTTCCCTACGAGGAAAATGATAAATATAGATTAAAATTACTAGTTGTGTGCACTGCAAAGGTAGGAAGAATTTTCTTATCTTGTACCTAAAAAAGGAAGAAAAATTCCAGTATTCACACGATTTAACAATTTAGTCGGCAATTTTGTCGACTTAATACACATTATTGCCCAATTGTGCATTTTTTTAAGATTTCATTATACACTCCTTCCGTGTTCAAAACACGTTCGGCTTCGCGCAATGTCTTGTCCGTTCGCAATCCAATCTGCATCTGTCCTGCCTGAAAATAGTATGCCGATACAATATCTTGTTCCAGCATCTGACGAATTTCATTGCGATGCGCATCTAGGTCACGCGACAAGTCGTGGTGGTCGATTTTCTGTTTCAGTGCCTCAAACTCATCGCGGGCATCGTCGTAATAACCCTCGAACTTGGCAGCACGTACCAGTTCCTCAAACTGTTTCTTGCTAACCTGGTCATACGTGAAGCCAGACTTGATGACACGCTGCTTGAAATTCTCGTAGTCGGCATCTGTCAGGTGGAAATCCTTAGCAGGCGTCAGCGCATGATGTTTGGCAATATAGTCAACCACATAGTCGAACATCACCTCTGTAGAATCATAGCGGTCCAGATAGAGCGTCACATTGGCCATCGTATCGGGCTTCACCTCGATGTCGGGCTTAATGCCCTCCTTCATCTTAATGCCACGACCACTGGGCAGATAGTAGCGCGATGTGGTCAGCTTCAGATTGGCATTATAGGGCAGTTCGACATTGGGAACCTGCACCAAACCCTTACCGAAAGTGCGCGTACCTATTATTATACCACGTTTCAGATCCTGCAGCGCACCGCAGGTAATCTCCGAGGCCGAGGCAGTCTCACCATTAACCAATACCACCAAGGGCATCACCGTATCAATCGGTTCCAGACGCGTCTTATACTCCGAGCCGGCACGCTTCATCTTCCCTTTTGTCTCTACAATCTTCGTATCCTTAGGCAGCCACATATTCAGAATATCGACACACTCTGACAGTGAACCGCCACCATTACCGCGCAGGTCAAGCACCAGTTTGGTGGCACCCTGCTTTTTCAGATCGAGGAAAGCACGGCGCATAGCCTTGGCAGGCTCACCTGTGAAAGAGTTCAAACAAATGTAACCTACACTCTGGGGACGCATACCATAATAGGTAATCTCAGGCATTTTGATATTTCGACGCGTAATCTTAAAGTCCATCTTCTTACCGGTCGACGGACGCAGAATCTTCAGCACAAACGTCGTTCCAGCCTCACCACGCAGGTGACTACTGACATAGCTCACATTCTTATCAGTCATCACCGTATCGTCAATCTGCAGAATCACGTCGCCTTTCTTCAGACCGACCTCAGCAGACGGCATACCCTCGTAAGGCTCGTCAATCACGACACGCTTCAGCTTCTGGTGGTAACGCACCAGCGCGCCGATGCCTGCATACTTACCCGTCAGCATTGTTTTCAGATCCTTTTGCTGCTCTTCGGGATAGTATTCCGTATAAGGATCCAGCGAGTGGAGCATGGCCTTAATTCCTGTACCAATGACCTTGTTGGCATCCAGCGTGTCAACATACATCATGTCAAGGTTCTTATAAAGGGCATTGAAGATATCCAGATTCTTGGCTACCTCCAGATTATGGTTGCGGGCCTCTTGAGCGTGAGCAGTCACGGCAGTCACAACACACAGTGCGATATACAATAATGTTCGTTTCATCAGCTGTAATTCGTTATTTGACCCTGCAAAATTACAAAAAAATACCGTTTCCATGAATTTTTTCCTAAAAAAGTTTGCGCAATTCAGAAAAACATATTACCTTTGCACCCGCAATTCAGCAAAACTGCTTCAGTAGCTCAGTTGGTTAGAGCACCTGACTGTTAATCAGGGGGTCGTTGGTTCAAGCCCATCCTGAAGCGCGAAAAAGCAAGGAGTTAGAAAATTCTAGCTCCTTTTTTCGTGTTCTTACCCAAAATATTTGCAACATCAGATACTTTTTCGTATCTTTGCCACCAAATTATAATACTACTATGGAAGTAATTATCGAGCAACTCGAAGAACAGATGATTGTTACCCTCAAAGGTGACTTAGACACTGCCGTCAGCATGGAGGTAGAAAAGAAGATGGAACCCGTATTCAATTGTTTCGACTCAGACCTTATTATTGACTGTGCCGAACTGACCTATATTTCATCCAGTGGACTGCGCATCCTGTTGACCATATATAAGCATATGCACGAGATAGGCCGACAAGCCACATTGCGCCATCTGAGTGAAGATGTCAGTGACGTGTTGACCATCGGCGGCGTCCTGCAACTATTCCAAGTAGAGCCATGAAACCGTTCTCCAAGCGTCTTACCGATCGTATCATGATGGTTGTAGTACTGTCAACAGTACTCATGACCGTTGCCCTGTTTATGGTAGCGGGCAGCCAAATGAACCATCATACCGGTGCATTCATCCAAAGTTTGATGGACACTGAGAACGAAACGATTAGTAAGATGCTTACTAGCGTGGAGGTGGCACTCATCAATAGCGTCGATGAGGTTGAGGACAACATCGATAGTCCCGAAAGCGTACTGGAATCCCTAAAAGACGAACTGAAGTGTAATAGGCATATCAAAGCATTCTTTGCAGCCTTTGAGCCCTATCACTTTCCGAAGCAGGGACGCTGGTTTCTACCCTATGCCGTTTGGCAAGGCGACAGTATCGCTAAAATGCAAATCGGCTCAGACAAAAATAACTATCTGGCTCGCGAGTGGTACAACCAAGCCCTTAAAAATGACAGCGGCTATTGGTCGGAGCCCTATATCGATGAAACTGATCTTAAAGAAAAGAATATCCTTTGTTCTTTCCTCTTACCATTACACGACAAAAGCGGACGCAAGATAGGTGTCGTGGGGGCCGACATCTCTATCGACTGGCTATACGAGAACATGCTCGAGATAGATGCAAAGACTAACGAAACCAGAATCAATCTCAAGCATTTATTCCTAGACAATAAAAAAGAACAATGGTATGGCTTTATCGTGGGTAAGAAAGGAACGTATATTACACACCCCGACAAGAGCCGTATACTCAGAGACAACTTCTATGGCATTGCACGTCGCTCCGCTGACACCCGTGATGACCATCTGGCACGCCACATGGCTAACAGGCAGCGTGGTATGGAGCAGGTAGAGATTGACGGCATCGAGGCCTATGTCTTCTACTCTCCCGTCAAACATACGGGATGGTCGATCGCTATCGTTGTACCGAAGTTGTCATTCTACGATGCCACCATTTCCATCTGTCTGCATATCATCCCCGTCATGCTACTGGGTCTTTTTGCTGTATATTTTATCTGCCGCATCACCATTCACCGCGCCACACGCCCACTGGAATTCCTGGCTAAGAGTGCTGACGAGGTGGCAAAAGGCAACTTCAAAGCCCCACTGCCCACACTGCGCGACGACGATGAATTACAGTTGCTGCGTGACTCCTTTGCCAATATGCAACAGTCGCTATCAGGATATATCGAGGAGCTAAAGACAACAACGGCCCAGAAAGCCTCTATGGAGCACGAGCTGAACATTGCGCATCGCATACAAATGGCCATGCTGCCCACCGACTTCCCGCATCACGGTGAGATCAATATCCATACTAGTCTGACACCAGCCAAAGCGGTAGGCGGCGACCTCTACGACTTCTTCATCCGCGACGGCTACCTATTTTTCTGTATCGGTGATGTTTCCGGAAAAGGTATGCCAGCAGCGCTGATGATGACTGTCACGCGCAGCATGTTCCGTTCCTATTCCCTCCACGGCATTCAGCTGCCCCACCAGATCATTACGCAGATGAACGAGGTTATGAGCGAGCACAACGAGTCGTGTATGTTCTCTACCCTCTTCGTCGGTATGCTCAATCTGGCTACCGGCCATCTTCAGTATTGCTCGGCAGGCCATGAGCCTCCACTGTTGATTGCCGACAGTGTCAGTCGCGTGCCCATCGTGCCAAACGTACCCGTCGGTGCTTTGCCAGGCACCACCTATCAGCTGCAGGAGCTACAGATGACGCCCAACAGCGTGCTGTTCCTTTTCACCGATGGTGTCAACGAAGCCAGGAACAACGACAACCTGCTGCTGGGTCGCGACACCGTCTACGAAATAGCACAGCAGGCACTAGCCGACAACCAATATGCACCACAACCCCTTATCGAGCGCATGCAGAAGACCATTGCCGACTTTGTGGGTGATGCCGAACAGAGCGACGACCTCACCATGCTCGCTGTCCAGTGGCTCACACCTCATGACTTTACGCTCTCTAGCATCGATGAGATTCCTTATTTAAGCAACTTTGTCATGAACACTGCCAACAGCGCCGGCTTAGACCGCCGCAACAGCATGCACCTACGACTGGCTATCGAGGAAGCCGTGGTGAATGTCATCAAATATAGTGGTGCACCCGATGTCACCGTCACAGCCACCGTCAACAACGATCAACTGCAGATCACGATCAGCGATACCGGCAAGCCCTTCGACCCCACAGCCGCTCCAGCTGCAGATATCAACATACCGGCTGAAAAGCGTTCTATCGGTGGTCTCGGCATTCACTATATCCGTCGTATGTGCGACCATGTGGACTACTGCTACAAAGACAGCCGCAACATACTGACCCTCTACAAGAACATCAGGTAACGGCGCCGCCCTGCTCTTCAAGATATTTGCAACACACACTTTGCATTTTTGCCTCCTCAAAGAATAGGAAGCGGAATGGAATGCTAAAAACCGTGAAAAGGCGGCATTAATTTCCGTGTACATGTTTGTTATTTCATTTTTAATCTCTATCTTTGTAGTCAGTTTATAGTTTTTAACTCATTAATAAGGTAAACAATTATGGTAAATTACAAGGATTTGGGTCTCGTAAATACCCGCGAGATGTTTAAGAGAGCAGTAGCCGGTGGCTATGCTATCCCCGCTTTCAACTTCAACACCATGGAGCAGATGCAGGCCATCGTCATGGCTGCCGTTGAGACAAAGTCGCCCGTTATCATGCAGGTGTCTAAGGGTGCTCGCAACTATG
>JAEEGL017169541.1_pt1 | contig 14654 bp, 12 predicted proteins | sample 9134231 | NCBI WGS metagenome assembly JAEEGL01 (sample SAMN16246548, study PRJNA631951) | gut metagenome | biome: gut microbiome; feature: rumen; material: fiber-attached | host: Bos | place: Iran: Karaj | collected 2018-10 | reverse complement strand
GTCAAGTTCGCTGGCAGAAATAACAACAACTGCACAACCGGTAATCATGCCGAATTTTTCTATACAGTTTGAACCGCTGATTCCGTACTTATTCAAAACGGCGTCAACCTTTGCCTTTTGATTTGCGGTTGCATTTATTGAATCGCCGGTCCATACACCAAGCTTATTCAACTCACTTGCAATTGAATTTAAATTTTTTGCCCAGTTTTTTACATCGCTATCGGTAATACCTGTGCTGGCTGGTTCTGCAAATAAAGAAGCCACAAGAGTAAAACACATCAGAAAAATGATAAATCTTTTTAACAATTTATTCATAAAAATCACTCCTTCAATATTGTGGATTGCGCCGCAGAGCTTACCGACATTTTGCTACGCAAAAGTCATTCACTTCGGCTCGCAATGACGGGGCAATCTCTATAATATTTTCTCATTATACCATATAATCCTAAATATGAAAAAGATTTTATTACAATCGGCAGACTGTGCACTTGATCTTGGTGATGGCAGCGAACGCGCTTTTTATGTTAATCAGGATTATATTCTTGGGAAGCTTCACAAGATTCATCGCGGCATAAGTTTAATGTACACTTATTATCCTAATGATAAAGAATGGCCTACCCGTGCCTGCAACATAAATAAAGACAAGGAACTAAAACACGCATGGGATTCTCCTTATGAAAATTATTTCCCTTACCGTGGTGGACGCGAAGGCCTGCTCGACAATGAGCCTTTTAATTTTATGAATGATATCCGCCGTCACGGAATGGATGTTGTCCTCACTCTGACAATTGATCCTTCTCTTACAAAAGAGGATATGATTGAAGTTGCAAAAGATCTGCGCCCTTATGGACGACTTCTTCTTCGAATAAATCACGAATGCACAGGCAGCTGGTTCTGTTATACAAAACGTGCCACCTACCAGCAGATTGCCGACTTTTTTGTAATGTGCTGCGACGTCATGCACGAATATGCCCCTAACGTAAAAATGATTTTATGTGCCGGATTGTTTGATGAAGCAACTGGCAAGCTCGAAATGGAAGACATCTTCTTAGAAGCCCACAAAGCCTGCGATATCTGGTCAGGAGACAATTATCTTTCGCTTCACTGGGGCTGGCCTAACGATGTTGCAACAAAAGGCAAAACATCTTTCGGTTCTTTTGACAACGAAAAGATTTATCAGAAATTTAAAAAATCTGTAAAGCGTTTGCAGGAAATTACAGGTCAGAAAAAACCGATGGTTCTGAGCGAAATGAATGCCGATGGTGATGTAAACGGTCCTTATGATCAGGCAAAAAAAATGAAGGATTTTATGGACCGCCTTGAAGCAGATCCTGAAAAATGGCTGGATGCCTTTACCCTCTACCAGTTCCGCGACGATGGACGACTCGGTCTTGAAATAACAGATCCTAATAACAGTGATGTTGGAATTGAACAGCCTATTCTTGCAAGCTACAGAGAAAGTCTTCACAAGCCGTTCTTCAGTCAGAAAATTAAAGCTGCCGGCGAAACACAACTTCCTGTAAAACTGCGCTGGTCAAACTCTGAAGATGCTGAAGGTCTTGAGATTCCCGTGAAGGTTGAAAAAGACCCTCACTTTGCAGAGCTGTACTTTAAAGATGATTTGATTGACCAGAACCTTATGATAGAATTTGGTGGCTGGTGGTTCTACAAAAAGCCAGGCGTAAAATGCATAGACTTGATGAGCAGATTTTTTGAAAATAAAGTTTCTGCACCACAAGAAATTCCTCTTCGTATTTTTGCACCTCCTGCCGACGGAAAAAATCATCCATTTGGAAAAGACGGACTTCCTGACTTTGGCGTAAACGGAAAAGCTTTGCGCGAAGTTCCGGACGGAGACTGGATGAACAGTTATTATGCAGTTCTTTCTTCTCTGCCGGAAATCAGAATTGAATATGAACCTGTTGTAGGAGCTTATGATGAATATAAATTTGACTGACCTTAAATGGTACGGACGAAACTTTGATTTTAACAAGGTACGCTATTTTAATTATTCTTGCAGCGGTTTTGAATTCTGCATGACTGGAAAAAAAGCAGTTGCTACAATTTTGAGCGACCCTAACAAACAGAAAAAATCAGAACGCGGATTTATTGGAGTTTATGTAACAGAACTTTCTTCTCCTGCAAAATATAAGGGAGCTTCTTTCTGGGAAAATTTTCCGGAACAGGAAAACTTTGAGCCCCTGCGGATTGAACTTAAGCAGCAGGAAAACGAATGCATCTTATTTGAAAGCGCTGTTGAAAAAACAGTCGTGATTAAAGTTCTTAAGTTAAGTGAGTGTGCATTTGGCATGGCAGGGCTGAAGAAGCTGGTGGTCAGCGGGCAAGTGCACCCAACCCTTCGACAGGCTCAGGGTCCTCGAATTGAATTCATCGGTGACAGCATAACTTGCGGCTATGGAATGGAAGGCGTTTGGGAAAAAGACACTTTCTGTACAGGACAGGAACGACCAGATAAAGCATACGCATTTTTGACGGCTCGCGCCCTTAACTCAGAATTTCAGTTGTGCAGCTGGAGCGGCATTGGCCTTACTTCAAACTATGTAGACCCCGCAACAGTATTCCTCCCGGAAACTCGATGGCTCATGCCTGCATGCTGGCCTTACACAGACAAAAGCGGTCAACTTCGCCTTAAGCAAGAACCGGAAGTTTGGGATGCTTCAAAATTCCCACCAGACATTGTTGTAATAAATCTAGGAACAAATGACATAAGCTGGGTACGCGGCAAAGAAGAAAGAAGACTTGCATATGTGGCAGCACTTCGTCAGCTTATAGAAGCAGTTCACCGCCGAAGCCCAAATGCAAAAATCTGCTGCTGTCTTGGAATAATGGGTCAGGAGCTTTGCGATTCTGTAAAAGAAGCATGCAAGCTTTTTTCAAAAGACTTCCCGAGCGTACAAATTAAATCTCTTAAGTTTGATATGCAAAAAGAAGAAGACGGAATTGGCGCAGACTGGCACCCAAGCCCAAAAACGCATAGGAAAGCTGCAAAAAAGTTGATTGCCGCATTGAAAGACTGGATTTAATAAGAGATTGTCGGGTCAAGCCCGACAATGACAAAGGTCCTGTCATTATCGGGCTTACAAGTCCCCTGTCATTACCGGGCTTGACCCGGTAATCTATAAACCTTTGAACCGCGTTCCGGCGACCAAAGCTTCTTGCGCTCGGCAGGAATAGAATCTATTTTGTCTTCGGCAAATCCAATTTTTTCAAACCAGTCGCTGGCCTGAGTTGTCATAATAAAAACAGATTTGGCACCGCTTGATTTTGCTTTCTGCACAAGACTTTCAATAAGCTTTGGACCAATGCCCATGTGACTGTATGCTTCATCAACTGCAACTGCGGCAATTTCAAACTGTCCGTCTGCATAATGATGAAGAGATGCACAGGCGCGTACACCACCATCAAAATCATAAACATAATAATCTTCAAGCTTAGCAGCAATGTCTGCCTGTGAACGCGGAAGCAGTTTTCCATTTGCAACAAACGGACGCATGACCCCAAGAACGCTCGGAATATCTGTCTGTTCAATGGCACGAATCTTTCCGTAATTGTTAGTATATATCATTGTGCCCGAACCAAGGTCACTGAAGATTTCTGTAAGCAGTACACCGTCAAGATTTCCATCAAGAATATGAGAACGGTTTACTCCATTCAAACAGGCAGTTTTACTCAGTGCAAGAAGATTTTTTGTCTGCTCATCATCAGCATGGCCGGCAACATATTCATCAAGCTCTTCGATATTCATTGCAGGAACAATTTCTCCATTCTTCAAAACGGAAGCCTGTTCCCCCATTACAAAAAATAATTTGTCGGCTTTAAGTTCAATTGCAACCTGCTGAGCAAGAACTGCAGAAGAAATATTATAAGGTTTACCGGTTGCACTCCAGCCAATACAAGGAAAGATTGGAATAAATCGGTCATCCAAAACAGTTCTCAACGAAGCAGTATCTAATCTGTCAATTTCTCCTGCTGCACCAAAATCAAAACCATCAAGAACACCCTTTGCACGCGCACGAACCCAGTTACCAATTACAGCAGTAATATTGTTTGCAGCAAGATTTGTCATTACTGTATTAGAAACATCGAACGCAGCCATTTTTATAAGAGGCACTGCCTTATCATCTGTAATGCGAATATTATCTTTGTAAGTCCAGCTTATATCTGCACCCTGAAGCACCTCATCAATTCGTGTACGGGCTCCGGGAATAATAACAACCTTAAGTCCTGCTTCATGCAAAAGTGCAATATCACGAATATGCGAAGTAAATAACGGAGACGAAATCGTTTTGTCATCAAGATAAATTACAATTAAAGCATCGTGAAATTTTTTGAGATATCTGATTACATCACGAACATTTTCTGCTTTTTTATTAGAACCTTGCATCATATTAATTCTACCGTTTTATTTCCTAATTTCCAACCACTTCCAGAATTCCGGATCTTCCTGACCTACACGCCAGAATCCAACTTTTTTTACGCCTGCCTCTTTGTACATGCGCAGCAACGCAACATCAGAGTATGCATCATTAAAATATCCGATAATATCAACCTGCGTAGAATACTGGACCTTTGGAATATCATTTTCGTAAGTGATTTCCTCAACACCATTTGCAACCATCATCCTGTTCAGGCGCGAAAAATAATAAGCCCCCGAAGTAGCCTGCTCTGCCCAAAAACGTCCATAAAACGGAATGCCCATAACAAGCTTTTTTTCCGGGATTGATTTGCGTGCATATTCTACAACCTTACGGCTCCAGTCTAAAGAAGCAATTGGGCCCGGCACACTGCTGGACCAATGCTCATCATAAGCCATTACAAAAACGCGATCACTGTAGCTGGCAATTTCTGAATAAGGATAAACATCATCTGTAAGCTTTTTGAAACGAGCAGGCACACAAACCGTAAACCATTTGGCTTGTCCCAACATATAGCGAAGGTCTGCAAGAAATGTAAGGAAATGTTTTCTGTCGCGGGTAGGCACAAGCTCAAAGTCAATCTGAACTCCATCATAAGGAGCAGCGGCCTTTACAATCTGTTTTAGCAAAGTTTTTCGAACCCCATAATCAGGATTAATTACAAAATGAGTAAGGGAACGGCTGTCACATATAATGACAAGATGGCAGCGTGCTTTACCTGTTTTAAGCTTTGAACGAACAGGCACAGAAGTCAGCTCCCCATAACAGTTGATTTCTGCACTAAAATAACATACATCGGTTATAGGAAGGCTTGAATCATATTCGTCTTCACGACCTGCACTAACATATCCCCAAGTTTCTGCAAAGCTTACAGGCTCTCCTTCTACGGGGCGCAATGTATATAACTGGATAGGTTCTTTTTCAATGATTTCTTCCGGGAGATTTTCTGATTGTTCTTCTGGCTGTAACTCTGTTTCGTCGTCAAGTTCAGGCGCGGCTTCCTCAATAATCTCAATATCGCTTTTACCCTTGGCAGACGCTAATGTACACAAAAAAAGTAAAATAAACAGCGTAATCATCCGTTTAATTATTTTCTTAGTCATAAGTTAATTATCGGATGAATTCGCTGTATTCAAGATTGTCGGATTTAAGTATTTTTAATTATTCTTTAGAAGTTTCTTCTGCAGGCTCTTTTGCAGCTTCTTCAGAAAGCTTAGACTTGCGCTTTGAAGAAACAAAAAGTCCTGCAAAAACTGCCACGCTGATGATTGTTGCAGCAGTTGCTTCGAGTGCAGCCTGCGGAGCCAATGCAGCAATTACTGCAAAGTAACCAGCACCACCCATGCCTTCAAGAGTTTTCTCCAAAGCAAAAAGATAAAGAGAACCGATTACAAGCAAAGTGTGACAAGCTGTTGAAATGAAAGCGGTAATTCCAGCGCTTACTGTTTTTGGTAATTTTGGAAGCTTATTGAAGGCAAACCACAAAGCCCACGCAATAAGACCTGTGAGCATACGAGGAAGTACAGAAACAAGCGGATTTACAAAAAGTGGATCAAGAACACCACTAGGGCTCATTGCAGCCTGAACAAGAGACATAATTCCAAAAACTGCACCAGTAAAAAGTGCAGAAGGAAGTCCGATAAGACATGCAGCAAGAATAATAGGTACATGAAGAATTGTAATGCTTGCAGCAGGTCCAAGCGGAATAAGGCCAAGCTTAGTAATACCAAGCACAATTATAAGCGCGCTGAGCGCAGCAGTTAATACTAATTTACGAGTTAATGATACATTCTTTTCCATAAGTGGGGATTATGACAAAAAGACGGGATTGTGTCAATGAAAATTATCCAATCAACGGCTTCTGCTTCTTGCTAACCGGTTCACAAGTAAGGTCTACGCCGAGCTTTTTGAAGATTTTTCGGTCAACTTCGCTGAGCATAACGCTTGTATGAACCTGGCAGCCCCGCAGATTTGGCAGCTGGTCAATTGCACGGCGGCAGTTTTCGTCATCTTTAGAAAGCATTGCAAGGGCAACAAGAACTTCGTCGGTGTGAAGGCGCGGGTTGTTTCCGCTAAGGTAAGTTACCTTCATCTTCTGGATTGGTTCAATCATTTCTTTTGGAATGAGCTTGAGCTTGTGATCAAGGCCTGCCAGATGCTTAGTTGCATTCAAAATGAGCGCAGCACTTGTTCCAAGCAGTTCTGTAGTTTCAGATGTAATGATTGTTCCGTCTGCAAGTTCAATGGCAGCACAAATAGATTTAGATTTAGCGGCACGCTCTTTTGCAGCTACGGTAACGCGGCGTTCATCGGTAGAAATCTTTTCCTGCTGCATCAAAAGTTCAATTTTGTTGATTTCTTCTTCTGTGGCATTTCCGTCCATGTAGCGGTTGAGTGTTGCATAGTAGCGGCGGATAATTTCCTGACGACTTGCTTCACGACAAACATCATCATCTGTAATACAGTAGCCGGCCATATTTACGCCCATGTCTGTAGGCGACTTATATGGATTTTCTCCGTAAATGCCTTTGAAAATTGCATCAAGAACAGGGAAAATTTCTATATCACGATTGTAGTTTACAGTTGTTTTTCCGTAGGCTTCCAGATGCCATGGGTCAATCATGTTTACATCATTAAGGTCTGCAGTTGCAGCTTCGTAAGCAAGATTTACAGGATGCTTGAGCGGAAGGTTCCAGATTGGGAAGGTTTCAAACTTAGCGTATCCGGCTTTTACTCCGCGCTTGTTTTCGTGGTAGAGCTGGCTAAGACATGTAGCCATTTTTCCAGAGCCTGGACCAGGTGCAGTTATAACGACAAGCGGGCGTGTAGTTTCAATGTAATCGTTCTTTCCGTATCCTTCATCACTGTCTATGAGTGCAACGTTAGAAGGATAGCCCGGAATTGTATAATGATAATATGCCTTTATGCCCATTTTCTTGAGTTTGGCACGAAACATTTTTGCAGCTTCCTGACCTGTATAATGAGTAATGACAACGCTTCCAACCATGAGACCACGGTTCTGGAACTCATCACGCAGACGAAGAACATCCTTGTCGTAAGTAATTCCAAGATCACTTCGGATTTTATTTTTTTCAATGTCGACAGCACTGATTACAATGACAATTTCTGCAACATCTGCAAGCTGCATGAGCATTTTCAGTTTACTATCTGGTTGAAAGCCCGGAAGAACGCGGGAAGCATGATAATCATCAAAAAGCTTTCCGCCGAATTCCAGATAGAGTTTATCGCCAAATTTGGCAATCCTTTCCTTGATGTGTTCAGATTGAATTTTAAGATACTTTTCGTTGTCAAAACCGTTTTTCATACGGTATCAAATTATAACACAGTCTGTGAAATTCCACAACAATACAAAATGCTATTTTTTCCAGTAACTTGGCATAAAGAAGATGAACATTGTGTACAATTCAAGACGACCGGCAAGCATTGCAAAACAGTACCAGAGCTTTACAAAAACAGGAAGAGCGCCATAGTTAGAAGTTGGACCAAGCAGACCAAATGCAGGACCAACGTTGCCTACCATTGAAAGAGCACCCGTAAATGAACTGAGTACATCAAGCTTTCCAAGACAACCTACAAAAACAGTTAAAGCAACAACAACAAAATAAAGGAAAAGGAAGCTTGTTACGCTTAAGACTATATCCTTGCTGCTGACCTTGCCATTCAAGCGGATTGTAAAGATTCCATGCGGATGAAGCATTCTTTTTGTTTCATTATTGAGCTGCTTTGCAAGAACAACCCAGCGGACAACCTTAACGCCTCCGGAAGTTGAACCAGAACAACCGCCAATAAAGAATAAAACAAACAGGAAAAACTGCGCAATTGCAGGCCACTGAAGATAATCTGCAGTTCCAAAACCTGTAGTTGTCATAATTGAAACGGCCTGGAACGAAGAATAACGCAGGCTTGTTCCGAATCCGCCGTAATATGGAATTAATGAAAGTGTAATTGCAATTATTGAAACAAGCAGAATTCCAATATATGCCTTGAACTCTGCGTTTCCGAAGAATTCCTTGACTTTTCTTTGAGCCAGAACAAAATACAGGCTGAAGTTTATTCCCGAAAGGAACATGAAAATCGTAGTAATAATTTCTACTGCAAGCGAATTATATGTTCCGATTGAAGCGTTTCTTGTAGAAAATCCACCGGTTCCCAAAGTTGCAAAGGAATGAGCAAGAGAATCTATCAAATCCATTCCTGCAAAACAAAGCGCAATAGTTTCAATGGCAGTAAAACCCGCATAAGTTAACCACAAGATTTTTGCAGTCGTTGTAATTCTTGCAGTAACCTTGCCTTTTTCGGGGCCTGTAGTTTCTGCCTTAATAAGCTGAAATCCACCTACTCCAAGAAGCGGCAGCAGGGCAACTGTTAATGTTACAATTCCCATACCTCCAATCCAGTGAGTAAGACAACGAAGCATATTTATGGAACGGGGAAGAGTTTCTACTTCACTTAAGATTGTTGCACCTGTTGTAGAAAATCCACTTGTGCTTTCAAAAAGACAGTCAACATAAGAATCAAAACAGCCGCTCAAAAACAACGGAACTGAACCCATGAAAGACATTACAACCCAAGACATTGCAACAATAAAAAAAGTCTGACGAATAGACATTGAAACTTTTGTTTTTCTGGTTGGAATGTTTACGGCCGCACAGAAGACAAAGCTTATTACCATTGGAATGATAAACGAAAGCAGCATCTGTGTTTCATGGCAATAAAGAGCCACTCCCAAAGGAATTGCAAAAAGAACTCCAACAAGGGCAAGAAGAATTGAACTTATTTTTAAGAATGTTACGACAAACATATACTACTGCTTTCCTGCAAAATATGACAAAACCTTTTTACTGTTTTCGGCTTTTGTTATAAGAACAACATGGTCACCGGCTGCAACCTGAGTATCGCCGGAAGGAATTGCGTATTGGTTGGCACCAAGCTTTCTGTCAAGAAGAACAAGGAACGAACCTGGATCTGCAATTTCGCGCAGAGGCTTTCCTGTAACCTTAGAGCTTGATGTAATTTCGCATTCAACAATTTCAAGCTCGCCGGTAGAAACTGTATGGATTTCTTTTACAGATTTTCCACGAAGATGACTCATAATTGAATCTACAACGCTGTCGCGCAACGGAATTGCAACATCTACACCCAAGTGCTTTTCGGAAATTTCTACAAAATCATGGCTTCGTACAAGGCTGATTGACTGCCCTACACCAAGAGATTCCAGATATGCCGCAAGGATCATATTCAATTCATGATTATGAGTTGCACAAATTGCAAGGTCAAAAGAAGTAAGTCCTTCTTCGCGCAAAAGATTTTCATCAGAAGCATCTGCACAAAGAACTCGTGCATCAGGGAACCGTTCAGCAGCGGCTTTAGCAAGGGCATCATCACTGTCAATAATAACGAATTCCTGAGTATGTCTTGCTTTTGCCCCGCTAAAGAGTCTTGCAAACGCCGATGCTCTTTTTTGAATAAGCTTTTCTGCAATAATGTTTCCAATTCTTCCTGCACCAATCAAAACAACTTTTTTGAGTTCCTTTTGAACGGAACCACAAAGCTCCAGAACATCATTAATATCATCTTTGTCTACAAGAACACCAAGAGTGTCTCCTGCATTTATAACTGTATCACCTGTTGGCAGCGAAGTAATTCCGTTCTGTTCAACATAACTTACAAGGAACCGAACTTCTGTTTTTGAACGAACTTCCTTAAGCGTAATTCCATCAAAAACGCTGTCTTTATTTACAAGGATTTTTGCAATTTCAAGGCCGGAATTATCAAAAGTAATTACATTTCCTACGGCACCGTTTTCTACAGCCTGAACAATTGCATCTGCAGCCTCAACGTCCGGATGAATCATATAGTTAATTCCATAAAGAGGACGATGCTTGCCACCAAATTCTCCGGAATGCTTTTTTTCGGCTTTAGTTGTATTTACATAATAAGCATAATTGCGTACGCGGGCAATTTTAAGAACATCAGGGTACACTGCATCTACAAGCGAGCAGGTAATCATATTTACTTCATCAGAAGAGGTTACACAAACAAGTGCATCAGATTTTGCAATACCAACATCTTCAAGAGTTTCAAGGTTGTTTCCGTCTGCGCAAACAACAGTACAATCAAGAATATTTTGAGCATGACGAATTGTTTCTTCATTGTTATCAACAATCGAAACTTCGTTTTTTTCGTTAATCAAGAGCTTTGCAAGCTGAATTCCTGTAAAACCAGCTCCAACAATTACTATTCTCATAACGGGAATCTCCCTTTAAAATACATTATAACACTAATTATAATAAAAAAATAGTTTTACTTTTATTGAATTCTACAATAAAATAAAAGAATATGAACTTTACTAGTAAGTTCTTGACGGAACAGGATAAAGAGAAAATCAGCTTAGCAGTGCAACTGCATACTCCTTTGGAAATTATGTCATATACTCTTCCAAGGGAAAAAGAGCGTTATATTCAGGAAATCCTTTCTTACTTTTTACTGCAATGCCATCAGGAACACATGACAGATAATCTTGTGTTCTGTTTGAGCGAGCTTCTTACAAACTCTAAAAAAGCAAATACAAAACGAGTATACTTCAAGGAACAGAATCTCGACATAAATAATGAGATGCACTACCACCAGGGTATGATTTCGTTCAAGGAAGATACTCTTACAAATATTGAACATTATCTTGAACTTCAAAAAGCCGCAGGCCTTTATATAAAGCTTATACTTCAGTTGACTGACGACGGCATAAAAATTGAAATCCGAAACAATGCACTTCTTACCAAATTTGAAAAAAAGCGTATTCTTGAAAAACTTCGTGTTGCCGAAAAATACGAGGAACCTCATCAGGTAGTATCGCTAATGGTAGATCAGACGGAAGGTGCTGGTCTTGGAATTATCATCATTGTTCTTATGCTCCGAAAAATCGGACTTTCACGAAACAATTACAAGGTATTTACAAATGAAACGGAAACTATAACCCAGATGATGCTGCCTTTGAATCAGGAAATAGACAGCCAGATGGATTCCCTTTACGATGCATTTGTTGATAACCTTAATACGATTCCTGTTTTTGAAGATGCACTTACAAAGTTTACCGAAGCTGCTGCCAATTCAGATGACAACGAGCTTGTTGATATAATTTCTAAGGATGTTTTTCTGGCTTCAGTAATTTTGAAGGATGTTGCTGCAAAAGGTCACAGCTGCTCTAAAATTACAAGTGCCTTTGAAATTCTTGGCCGCGATCAGATGCTTGCTCTTCTTTCTAAAGATAATCCGAATATTCGTCTTATTAAACGCGATGTTGATGAACGCAATTTGTGGAAGCATGAAAATGACGTTGCATTCTATGCCTACAACATTGCCAAAAACATGCCCGAAATTAAATATGATTTAGAAGAGATATATGTAAGTGCACTTTTCCATGACATTGAGTGCCTTTTGCTCGAGGTTGCAACAGAAGAACAAAAAGCACCTGTAGAAAAGCTTGCTTCTTCCCTTGATGAAACGGGAACTCTTTATAATCTGTTCTTAAAGGATTTTGGACACAGCCGCGGCTGCTATAAGCTTGCACAAAACTGGGGACTTCCTGAATCTGTTGCTCAGGTTATCAGATATCACAATAATCCTTCTTTTGCGCCGGAAAAAATCAAGAAAATTGTTTATGCCGTTTACCTTGCCGACATAATTCAATATTACGAACAGGGAAAAGCAGAATACTATCAGATAAATAAAGACGTTCTGGACTTTTTCAAGATTAAATCAAAGGGCCAGCTTGATTTTTTACTGAAGAGCTTCGACCCACTTTTGCATTAATATTCCAAATGCCACGCCAACATTAAGAGACGCTTTGAGCCCTTTCATAGGAATGCTAACACGGCCGTAGTCTGCTCTTTTTAAAGCTTCCGGGCTTACACCAAGCTCTTCTGAACCAATAATGCATATGCCCTGCTTTGGAAAAACAAAATCATTAATATCTGTGCCGCCAGTTTCAAGCGCAAAAACAGGAATATCTGCAGGAAGCTCGTCAAGCGCAACTCGTTCATACCCCATTGTTTCTATGCAACCCATGCCGCTTCTTACTGCGCGAGGCTGTTCGGGGTCTACACAACATGGCGAAATATAAACTTTTTCTGCGCCCATTGCTTCTGCGGTTCTAAAAATTGAACCCATATTAAACGGAGAACGAATATCTTCTGCATACACTGCAACGCCCGGAAAAAACTCTCGTTCTTTTACAGTTCCATCTTCGTTTGTAAGGCTTGGGTGTGGCGCAATAACTAAATCCCACTCTGCAGGAAATGTCCCGATTATTGCAAGAAGGTGATTACGGGCACAATTACAAAGACGAAGTTCATCAATCGGATCTGCAGAAAGCAGTGCATTAAGTTCTGCCGCTGCTTCCGGTGTAATTTTTGGATCTTTTAACAAAATGCGCGTAATTTCTTTAATATATTCAGAACGGGGAATATTTGTAAAAGAGTATTCTGTTCCTTTTTCGGCAATTCCAAGAATGTCTCGTTCAAGGGCACCAAAAGTTAATGCCAGCTTACGGCGTTTTTGTCCGCCTGCGAGTTGAAATAATTTACCAGGTTCAATCATTAGTATGCGTTCTTTACAAAATCAAAAATGTCGTCTGTTGTCATGCTGCGAGGAAGGTTGTTTACAATATCAACAGGGCGAACATCTTCAACTGCCAGAGAAAGCTGCTCTATAGAAAGCGACAAATCCTTAAGACGAGCTGGAAGATTAAACTTAGCAATTTTCTGGCGGATATAGTCAACAAACATCTTGATTGCAGCTTCGCCTGTAGTTTCTTCAGGAACAATTCGCATGATATGAGCAAGTTTTTCAAGTCTAGCGGCCTTAAACTGTGCTGCATCTTCAATAGAATAAGCAAGCAAAATAGAAGCAACAAGCGATTTATCAATCTTATAGCGTGAGTTAATTGTAAGTCCAAGCAAAGAACAAAGTCCAAGTGAGCTTGAAGAAGTTGCCAGAGAAATCATTGCACCAGATTGAGCAAGAAGGATTTCTTCTGGAGTTGTAATATCAAGGGAAGGAGAACCGTCAAGGGCATAAGAAAGCAGTTCGAGTCCTTTTTCTACAAACATATCGCTGAAGAAGTTTGCCTTCTGCGAAAGATAAGCTTCTATACCCATGCTCAGAACTTCCATAGAAAGAGAAGATTTCTGATTGTCTGTAAGGGTAAGCATAAGGTTAGGATCAATAACAACAAGCTTTGTAAGGTTATTCTGAACCTTCATGAGCTTAAGCTGATGATTTCGTGAATCTGTAACCGGGATTTCGTTTGTAAATACAAATGGAGTTCTGTAGGTTGTAGGAACACAAATACAAGGAATTGAAGTTGTTGTTGGAAGTGCTCCGTCTACGAATGTATAAAAATCATGAACTTCATTATAAAGTGCTGCAACACAGCGACCTATATTAAGGGCTTTTGCGCCACCAACGGCAATAATGCCATGAACATGACTGTCTTTTGCAAGGGCTAGTGCACGCTGAATTGTTTTTGTAGCGGTACCTTCTGTAATTTCGCTGAATACAAAATGGTCCAGTTTGCGGTCGTTCAATGCAGAAATGATTTTTTCCTGCATTTTAACTTCATTAAGAATAGGATCCATAATGACCATGTAACGCGAACCCCATTCCAAAGCTTGTATGCCAAGACGACTCACTGTGTAAGAACCAAGAACAATATTTGGCGATATTCTAAAAATAAAATCTTGCATTTTTAAACTCCACTTGCCTATATTATACTCTTTTTTTTAAAAAAATAAAAGGTTGCCCTCTATTTGGAGCAACCTTTTCATTACAATTCAGTGGCTGAATTATTCAACAAGAAAATTAAAGACCAATACTTGTCATAAATTTTTCAGCAGTTGACATGATCACAGCATCGCTCAAATAAGAAGGATCCTTAATCTTAGCTTTTACTTCTGCAATGCGGTCAGCCCTTACATCAGGAGTTTCAGAAGCAACCTTGTCAAGGTAGTAAGCTTCGGCCATCTGAACGGCTTCTTTTGAAACAGAAATTGAATCTGTCTCGCTGTTTACCTTAGCAGAGTTCTCTGTCTTGCGGATGTTCTGAACATTGTTCAATTGAGAAACATTGTTTACACTATTTATCATCATAACGTCCTACCCCTCTACCTTTTAATTATCGGCAGATTCTTCAGAAAGTTG
>JAEEGL015331301.1_pt1 | contig 14654 bp, 2 predicted proteins | sample 9134231 | NCBI WGS metagenome assembly JAEEGL01 (sample SAMN16246548, study PRJNA631951) | gut metagenome | biome: gut microbiome; feature: rumen; material: fiber-attached | host: Bos | place: Iran: Karaj | collected 2018-10 | reverse complement strand
CGGGGTTCCCCGAGCTTTTGAAGCTCGGGGGTTCCCGGTTGGGCCGCTGGTTCAAATCCAGTCACTCAGATAAAATAAAGCCGGGCGGGTTCATCTCGCTCGGCTTTGTTTTACTTACGCGTATTGCATTTGAATCAGATATAATACTACCCTGTGGTACGGGGTTCCCCGAGCTTTTGAAGCTCGGGGGTTCCCGGTTGGGCCGCTGGTTCAAATCCAGTCACTCAGACCATAAAATCGGAGGAAAAACGTACTTTTTCCCCCGATTTTTTGCATTTTGAACCCGATTTTCGATTGCTGACTTTTTCCGAGTTCGGTCTTCTAATCTTTTTTTCTAATCTTATGTATTTACATTGAGAATGTATTTTCCAAGTTGTTTGCCTTTGCTACTTTACGGTTTTCAATAATGTGAACATAGATGTCTGCGGTAGTTTCAATATGGGCATGACCGAGCCACTCCTGAATATCTTTTAATTCCCAACCTTTATCATAAAGAATGCTCGCCGTACTGTGTCTTAGGTCGTGAAAACGAATGACAAGAATATCATGCGCTTTAAGAAGCCATCTTTTGATTTTTGACTGTATCGTATCTTTGTACCTCCTTATACGATTTTTGATTTTCGCTTTTTCTTTGACTGGAATATCAGTTTTTAACCAATCGGCATCGCCTCCTTACTTTTTTTGCTACACAATATTTTTGAGCAAAACAAAACCACCAGGCTTACCCCGACGGCAATTATTGATTTGCTGTCTCCCTCCATATATATATCAACGCAAGATCCGCAAATTGTTCCTGATTTATGAAAAAAATAGTGAAAACATCCAAATTGAATCGATTACGAGTTTGTATTTGTCGATCTTTAAACCGTCGAAGCGATACCGTTCAATCCTGAGGGCTTGCACTTATGTCCTTAACTTTTTACAAAATAATAACAATACTACTTGATTTTTTATTTAATATATGTTATATTTAATTCGATAGATTTATGAAATTTAACTGGAGAATTCTTATGAAACAGATATTCAAAAAGTTCCGCTTGCCGATGATCGTTGCGGCTGTTGTATTGGTTGCCGCCATGACTGTCGGCGTTGTTTTTCTTGTCAATAGACACAGCAGGGTAGAACAACGGAACGAAATGGTCGAAGAGCTTTTAGCCCGCAAGGGAGAGTACGATGAAAAAAGCATCGTATTGAGCAATACGAATCCCGAGGCGGCTGAAGCGCTGGCAAAAAAAACGGGCGCAGAACTCCGTATTACCGAAAACGGAAAGTTTGCAACGCTTACTCTTCCGGAGGATAAAAACATAATCGACGTCGTCTCGGACGACGAGTTTTTACCCGAAGTCAAAAAGATGTCGGCTGACTGGCAGGTAAGTCTCTCCGATATCAATTACGATGAAGAACTGACGGCGGAAACGGCTGAAAGACTTCCTACAAGACCGCGTTATTCAAGCACGATAACGGATAACTATTATCCGTCGCAGTCGTATCTCGACTATATGAATATGTCGGATATCTGGGACCGTACGCGCGGCTCGGGCGTTACCGTCGCGGTAATTGATACGGGTATCGACACGGATCATCCTGAGTTTATTGGACGTATAAGCGAGTATTCATATAACGCGAGTGAAGATAAGATAGTAAAGGATTACAACGATTGGTCGCTTATCGAAGATCAGGCGTGGGCGAAAGGCGGTCACGGCACACAAGTCACGGGCGTTATCGCCGCGGCAATGAACGGAAACGGCGTCGTAGGCGTCGCGCCGGAGGTAAACATAATAGTCATAAAAGCCGATTGTGATGAACAGGGAAATTTCAAAAGAACTTCCGACCTTGTATTCGGTCTGTATTATGCTATCGAACGTGACGTAAATATTGTGAACATGTCTTTTGGAACGAGCATCAATGTTTTCAGCGCCCCGCTTCAGCTCGCAGTCGACAGCGATATCATATGCGTAGCCGCAGCCGGTAATGATTCGTCGGCTATGCCAACGTATCCGGCGGCAGACCCGAACTGTATAGGCGTCGGCGCGCTTGCGGCTGACAGCTGGGAGCTTGCCGATTATTCAAACTTCGGTGAGAACGTTGACGTTGTAGCACCTGGAACTACACTTACAACGCAAATGGGCGGTGGATACGGTTACGCAAACGGCACATCATTATCAGCTCCTGCAACAACAGGAACAATCGCTCTTTACTTATCACAAAACAGATATACCGAGTATAAAGATTTACAGGAAGTGCTATTTGCCTCTTGTTACGATTTGGGCGATTTGGGCGAAGATTTCTATTACGGTTATGGAGCAATCGATATATCCGCGCTTATACTTGAAGAAAGAGGAACAATAACCTTTGATTATCTTACCGATGAAATAGATAATACGACACAAAAGTTTATCAGAAATCATACATTACAGAATATACCGATACCGGAGCGTCTATACGCAATATTTGATGGGTGGTATTACGACGATCAGATGACGGAGGAATACAACTGGTATTCTGACAAATTTTCGACCGATCTGACGCTTTATGCTAACTGGGTCAATGAAGACGACGGCGTTCCCTATACTTACGTTGAGCTTGACGATGGTACAATAGAAATACGTTCTTACACCGGTCACCGCCGTTATCTCGTCATGCCTACGTATATCGACGGTAAAGTCGTATCGAGTATAGGTGAGGAAGCGTTAAAAGGACAAACTAATATTCGTCAGGTAACGCTACCCGGACTGCTTGTCAGAGTCCGCAGGGAGGCTTTTGCAAATTGCACAAACCTCGTAAATATCAATATCCCCGATACAGTAACAGAAATCGGAGCGAGTGCATTTGAAAATGACGTAAGAATGTCCGTTGTAACATTCGGAAGTGCAAGTCAGCTTAAAACTATCGGTGACTTTGCATTCTCCAGTTGTACAAAGATCAAAACTTTCTCGATACCGAAAACTGTAATGTCTCTTAACGGCTCCGCGTTTTTTGGATGCACTAACATTACCGCGTTCTCTGTTGTATCCGGCAATACCGAATTTTCAGTATCAAACGGCGTATTGTTTAACAAAACACTGGATACCGTTATTGCATATCCTGCCGGATTAAGCGGAGAATACACGATTCCGGCAAGTGTAATAATAATAGGCGACTATTCTTTCGGTTACGCAAAAATATCCGCAATCGATCTGTCAAACGTAACGTCGATAGGCAAAAGTGCGTTTGAGTATTCGCGTCTTGAAAACGTCGATATTCCCGACGGTGTTACCGAAATGAAAGGTTTCGCTTTTGCAAATAACTACTATCTTGAAACCGCGACGATTGGGCACGGACTCTCACAAATATCCAGCTCAGCGTTCGAATATGATATGCTTTTGTCTCATATCACGATCCCGAATACAATCGTAACGATTGGCAGTGGAGCATTTGCAAGTACAAGTATACAAACCGTAACGTTTGAAGAAAAAAGTTCTTTAAGGACGATAGGGGATAGCTCTTTCGATGGTTGTTCTTTAAAATCAATAGTATTCCCGAAATCTCTTGAATCGATCGGTGGCGGTGCTTTCTGGTGCAATCCTATTTCGTCTTTGACGTTTGAAGAAAACAGCAATTTGGAAACCATAGGATTTTATGCGTTCTCTAACTGTAATATATCATCCGTCGATTTACCGGACAAACTGGAATCAATAGGCGAATTTGCGTTTGAATATAACCCGCTGGTGTCCGTTACTATCCCGGCTTCCGTAAAAGAATTCGGCGCGGGAGCATTTGCATATTGTTACAGCCTTACAAATATTACAGTTGAAGAGGAAAACACAGAATACAAGGACATTGACGGTGTTGTATTCACAAAAAACGAAAAGACTATCATTGAATATCCGATCGGAAAGTCCGATACAAGCTATACCGTCCCGGACGGAACGGAAGAAGTATGGAAATACGTTTTCTGCGGGTCAAAGAATCTATACTACATCTATCTGCCCGAAACGCTTACCAATATACGAGAAGCAGCGTTTTACAGAGTTAACAATCTGCAAACCATAAGCATTCCGAAAAACGTAATGCAGATAGGCAGGCTTGCTTTTGCGGAGGACTGGAATCTCTATTCAGTATTTATCCCCGACGACAGCAAAATAACACGTATAGGGTTTGAAACATTCGCCTATTGTGGGCTTACAAGTTTCAGAGTTCCCGCGAATATATCTACAATGGCTCAATATGCGTTTAAAGGCTGCAACAGGTTGACATCGTTTACATTTGCCGCTAACAGCAAGCTTGAAAGTATATCCGCATATATGTTTAACGGCTGCGATAATCTGCAATCAATCACATTCGAAAACGGAAGCAAACTGACAAGCATACAGGCACACGGACTTGAAGGTATGCGCAGACTTAGAAGCATTGATTTCGGCGACGCTAAATTAACGAACATTGATAACTTTGCGTTCCGATTCTGCGAGAGCCTGACGAGCTTCAACATTCCCGAGGGCGTGACGTATCTTGGCAGATATGCGTTCTATCAATGCAAAAATCTGTCTGAGGTAAGATTGCCTGCATCACTTGAATATATAGGCAGATACGCGTTCTTACAGACGAACAGCGCGCAGCTTTACTTTGCCGCGGAAACGCTGCCCGAAACGCTTCAGGAGGATTGGGACTATGGTGCTGCAGGATATTATCTCGGCGTGACGAGTGTAAAAGAAACAGACGATTGGAAATATGCCGAATTATCATCCGGCGGTATTGCAATATTGCAATACAAAGGCAGCGAGAAGAACGTTGATATGACGACGCTCGATCTCGGCGGAGATATAGTCAATATCGGAGGTAAAGCGTTTCGGTGGAGCGAAGTCGAAAGTGTTAACATCCCCGAAACGGTAAAGATCATTCAAAACGAAGCATTCTATCATTCGAGCTTGAAATCAATAACCGTTCCGGCGTCAGTAACGTTCATAGGCAAAAAGGTGTTTGCATATACGCCTATTGAAACACTGACGTTCGGTGCAAATTCGCAGCTTAAAACGATAGAATACTCCGCGTTTGAGGGTACGGAAAAACTGACAAGCGTAATTATACCTAAATCAGTAAAGACTCTTGGACGAGCTGTATTCAAGAACAGCAGTATTTCAAGTCTGACATTTGAAAATGGCTCATCATTAACAGAAATACCTAAAGAAGCGTTTGCTTATACAAAGATAACAAGTCTTTCAATTCCTGACTCTGTCGGAATTATCTGGGACAACGCGTTCAGACAGACAGAAAAACTTGAAACCGTAAGTTTCGGCAATAATCCCGATTTAAAGATCAGATCAAACGCATTTTACAAATCCGGCCTTAAATCGCTCAATGTACCCGCTAGCGTTACCTATATTGGCGAGTATGCTTTCGTCGCGCTTGAAAATCTAAACGACTTTACAGTATCACTTGACAACCCATATTACAAGTCTATTGACGGACTGCTCATATCAAAGGACGGACGCAAACTCATATCCGTACCCGCCGGAAGAACTGGCAGTTTGACAGTTCCAGAGGGAATAGAAGTTATCGGATTCGGTGCGTTTGAAAACAGCAAACTCACAACGGTCAATTTCAGAGCAGACGCGAATATACTTTCGTTCGGTTACCGCGCTTTCTTCGGTATGAAGAATATGAAAGAAATAGCGATACCTGCGAGCGTCGTATCTATTGACTACTACGCATTCGCATATTGCGACAATCTTGAAAAAGTCATGTTTGCAGAAGGAAGCAAGCTGACCGGCGTTTATGAGGGCGCATTCTGCGGTGACATAAGACTTTCGGAGATAGAATTGCCCGAAACGATAATCGAAATATCCGATTTTGCATTCTATGGCTGCGAAAGCATAACTGAAATTCCTGTGTCAAATCCCGAAAATCTCAAAGGCATTTACTCTTACGCTTTTGCATACACCGGAATATCCGGTGAGCTGACAACTCCCGAAAATCTGATAGACATCGGTGATTATGCGTTCATGGGCATAGATGCGACGAAGATAACCGTTCCCGACACTCAGCAATATGATCTCGTAATTGGCATCGGCGCACTTGAAAACTGCAACAAGCTTGAAGAGATAACACTCCCATTTATTGGCGCATCGCTTGATGATTTGAAAATATCATGGTTTGGTTATATATTTGGAGCAGGTGCATATACAGCAAACAATGACTATGTTCCAGAATCACTTAAAATCGTTACAATATCAGAAGGGCAGACTATATGCGGTCCAGGAGCATTTGCCGGAACAAAAGACGTTGAAAAAGTCAATTTACCGGTGAGTATAACGGAAGTTTACAGAGCGGCATTTTCTAACACCAAATTTGAATATGGCTTTGAATCAGCCATATCTCTTCATAATATTGATTATTTTGGTGTCGATCGGATTCAAAACTCTTTATATTATGAGTATTTTAGCAATACTGGTATAACACATATAGAATTGAGCAACAGTGTTACAAGTATGGGCTATAATGCATTCAATAATTGCTACAGTCTTACAAGTATAACCATACCGGATAGTTTTACGTATATTGGTAGTAGTGCTTTTTATTGCTGTGAAAGTCTTACAAATATAAAAATTCCTTTTGGTATTACAAAAATAGAAAACTATACATTTTATTACTGTAAAAATCTTAAGAGCATAATTATACCTGAGAGTGTTACAAGTTTAGGTACTTCTGTATTCTCCGGGTGTAGCAGTCTTACGAATATAACGATACCAGACAGCGTTACGAGTATTGACAGCTATGCATTCGAAGGCTGCAGCGGTCTGACAAAAATATCAATACCTGACAGCGTTACGAGTATAGGCTATGGCGCGTTATATGGTTGCAGTAGTCTTACAAGCGTGACGATACCGGACAGCGTTACGAGTATAGGCAGCAATGCGTTCTCCGGTTGCAGTAGTCTTGTGAGCATAACGATCCCCGATAGCGTAACAGATTTAGGTGAATTTGCATTTGCCGGTTGTACTAGTATCACAAGTTTAAACATACCCGACAGCGTTACAAATATAGGTTTTTCTGCATTCAGCGACTGTAGTAACCTTGAAAGTATAACAATAGGAAATAGTGTGATGAGTATAGGTAGTTATGCGTTTAATAGATGTAAAAGTCTTACAAGCATTATTATACCTGAAAGTGTCACAAGTATAGGTAGATATTTATTTAATGACTGCAGCTGTATAAAGAGCATAACAATTGGAAACGGCGTTAAAAATATAGATGATTATGCATTCAATAATTGCAGTAATCTTGAAAACATAATCATAGGCAACAGTGTTGAAAGTATAGGAAATTATGTATTTAGATATTGTAGTAGCCTGAAAAGCATAGATATACCGGACAGCGTTAAAAGTTTAGGAAAACCAGTGTTTTTTGAGTGTAATAATCTTTTGAGTGTCAAAATAGGCAATGGTGTCACAAATCTTGGCCCGATATTTCAATACTGTATTGGACTTAAAAGCGTCACGATAGGAAAAAGCGTAACAAGCATAGATGATTATGCATTTAACAACTGCTACAGTCTTGAAAGCATTGATATTCCCGATAGTGTTACAAGAATAGGTTATTCAGCTTTCAACTATTGTAGCTGTCTTACAAGTATAACTATACCGGAGAATGTTACAATCATAGGTGACTTTGCGTTTTTTGGATGCGAGTATCTATATTATATCAAAAATAACTCAAATTTAGCTTTAAAAATCGGCGATACTAGCAATGGATATGTTGCATATAATGCTCTTATAATTGAAAACAAAAACGGTACAAAGCAATATCTGGAAAACGGATATGAATATATTCAAACTTCTGAAGGGTTTTTGTTTGATTTTAAGGATGGGAGCTACAGGCTGAGATCATATATGGGTGAAGATGATACGGTTACTTTGCCTTTAGACATAAACGGAAACAATTATAGTATTTATTTGATGAGAGGCGTTAAGAACGTAATCATCCCGTACGGTATGACAGAAATAAGCAATGATGCATTTAAACGTTGTACCAGTCTTGAAAGTATAACGTTACCAGACAGCATTACAAGTATTGGAAGCTATGCTTTTGAATGGTGTAGCAGTCTTACAAGTATTGATATACCTAACAGCGTAACGGGTATATATAGTCATGCCTTTGATTTTTGCAAAAACCTAAAAAGTATTAATATACCTAATGGTGTTACATATATAGGCAGTTATGTTTTCGGCAACTGCAGCAGTCTTACAAGTATTTCTATACCTGATAGCGTTATGACAATATCAGAAGGTGCTTTTACTGATTGTACCGGGTTAAAAAATTTTAACATCTCAGAGAATAATCAATATCTAACTATAATAGATGGAGTTGTTTACAATAAAGATAAATCGTTGATTTTTATGGCAATACCCGAAATTGTTTGTAATGTTAATATACCTGACAGTGTTTTTGAAATAAAAGATTATTCGTTTTACAATTGTAAAAATCTAACAAGTGTAAACATACCTGATAGCGTTACGAGTATAGGTGCATATGCATTTTATGGTTGCAGCAATCTTGAAAACATAAATATACCTGATAGCGTTTCGATGATTAGATTTTTTGCATTCTATGGGTGCAGCAGTCTTAAAAGTATAAAAATCCCTTATGGAATTACGGAAATATTTAGTAGTACTTTCTACGGATGCAGCAGCCTTATAAATATAACAATACCTGATAGTGTTGTGAATATTGGTTACGAGGCATTTGGATACTGCAGCAGTCTTACAAATATTGATATTCCTGCAAGCGTTGCCGGCATTGACTATGGAGCATTCCGCGACTGTAGCAGTCTTAAAAGTATAAACATTCCGAACAATGTTGCAAATATTAGCAGTTTTTCATTCTACGGTTGCAGTTATCTTGAAAGTGTAAACATACCTGACGGCGTTACGAGCATAGGCTACGGCGCATTTGATTTTTGCAACAGCCTTAAGAGTATTGTTTTGCCGGATAGTGTAACAAGCATAAGCGATTATGCTTTCAATGGCTGCAGCAGTCTTGAAAGTATAAACATACCTAGCAGTGTTACAAATATTGGAGCTTACGTGTTCTCAGGTTGTAATAATTATAAAATAAATATAACTGACATTGAAAGTTGGTGTAACATTAAATATAATTCGGATCCGGTTTTTAATTCGTATTATCTTTACTTGAACAACAAACCTATTGGAACATTAGTTATACCGGATACCGTCACTGATATTGGTAGTTATGCGTTCAAAGGTTGTAGTAACCTTGAAAGTCTAACAATAGGAACTAGAGTCACAAATATTGGTGATAGTGCATTCAACAATTGTAGCAACCTTGAAAGTGTAATGATAGGTGACAGTGTAACAAGTATAGGTAAAGATGCGTTCTTATACTGCAGTAATCTCAAAATTATAAACATACCCGACAGTGTAACGAGTATAGGCAATAATGCTTTCAAATACTGCCGCAATCTTGAAAGTATAACGATAGGTAATGGTGTTACAAGTATAAGTGATAATGCATTCCAATTTTGTAGTCGCCTAAATAATGTTACGATAGGTATTAATGTCACGAGCATAGGCGTAAATGCTTTCTCTGACTGTAGCATTTTGTCAAATATAACGATACCAGATAGCGTTACCGATATAGGCTACGGAGCATTTTCTAACTGTACGAGTCTTACAAGCATAAAATTACCTGACAGTATAGCAAGTATAGGCAATTATGCATTCTCCGGCTGCAATATTCTTACGAATATAACAATACCTGACAATGTTACAAGTATAGGTAGTGGTGCGTTCTCTGACTGCAGAAGTCTCGCAAGTATAACTATTTCTGATGGTGTTACAAGTATAGATGATGATGCGTTCCGTCAATGCGATTCTTTATATCATATAAAGAACAATTCAGAGTTAGTTCTGAAAATCGGCGATACTGGCAATGGGTTTATTGCGTATAATGCTCGTATAATCGAAAACAAAAACGGCACCAAACAATATCGTGATGATGGATACGAATATATTTTGACACCCGAAGGATTCTTGTTTGATCTTGAAAATGGAAACTATAGATTAAGATTATATATTGGTGAGGAGGATACGATTACTCTGCCGTTGAATGTGAATGGAAATAATTACAGTATTAGCATGATGGGTAATATCAAAAATGTTATCATTCCGTACGGGATTACCAGTATAAATAGTTCCGCATTTTCCGGCTGTAGCAGTCTTAAAAACATAACAATACCCGGTAGTGTTACGAATATTGACAATTATGCGTTTTCCGGTTGCAGCAGTCTTACAAGTATAACGATACCCAATGGTGTTACGAGTATAGGCGATCATGTCTTCTTCGGTTGCAAAAATCTTAATAATATTTCAATACCTGACAGCGTCAACAATATTGGTGAATATGCATTTTATGGTACAGAGTATTATAATAATATCAATAATTGGCAAAATGGATGTTTATATCTTTGTGGCTGGCTTATAGGCGTTGATGATTCTGTCAAATACGTAGAACTTAAATCAGACACACACAAAGTAAAATATGACGTATATAATAGAAATAACGTCATAAAATTTACGTATGGAAATTGTTATGGAACTTCAAATGTCGAAAGCACTGTTATATGGAACAGAGAAATTGGTGAATATAATGATAATTGTGCTAAAGGTATTATTGCTGGTTATGACCATTTCAGTCACCGTTTTATTGATTTACCAATGACATTTAAAAACTGTATAATTGCGTCTAATTCGACAGTTACTTCAAGTTATGCATTCAGAGAAATAACAGGCATAACAATCTGGGTAGAAGCAAACGAAAAAGATTGCCGTTGGGATGAAAATTTCCCCGGATGGAATAACGGAAACCGCGTAGTTTACGGCGAGGATTGGTCGTACACAAATTTCTATGACGTTGACGGAAATCTGGTTTTCAAAGAACCGCGCTTGAATTCAAAGGTCGTGATACAGCCGTATTACCGCCTTGAAAGCGACGCGCAGTACGATTATAAGACCGGTTGGGACCTCGACGGTGACGGAATAGAAGACCCCGTTCCCGCAACCTCGACAAACGAGATAAACGCCCGCGCAATAATCACCGACAGAAAAATCAAAAGCTATACAGTACAATTCGTCGATTACGACGGTACGGTCATAAGTTCAGCGGTTTACGATTACGGCGAAATGCCCGAAGTTCCCGCCGATCCAACTCGTGACGGAGATGAAATGTACAAGTTCACATTTGTCGGCTGGTCATCAGACGTCACAACAGTAACCGGTGAAACCACATATACTGCGCAGTATAATAAAGAATTTGTTGAGTACACAATCAAATTTGTAGACTACGACGGAAAAGAAATATCGGTAAAAACGTATCATTACGGTGACACTGTAACAGTTTCCACAAATCCGACCAGACCGGCGGACAATACATATACTTACGCTTTCAATGCTTGGGATAAACCCATAACAACGGTAAGCGGAGATACAACGTACACCGCAACATATACGCCGACGTATATCGAGTATACAATCAAATTCGTTGACTTTGACGGAACAAAGATAAGCGAAAAGAATTATCATTACGGCGATACTGTAACATTGCCCGCAGACCCGACAAGAACAGCGGATAATACGTATACATATGCTTTCAACGGTTGGGACAAGGAAATCAAAGCGGTATCGGGTAATGAAACGTATACGGCAACGTACACACCTACATATATCGAATATACAGTCACGTTCGTCGATTATGATGATAAGGTGATATCAGAAAAAACATATCACTATGGCGACACCGTAACAATACCGAACGATCCCTTCAGAGCCGCGGATAATACGTATACATACACGTTCAAAGGCTGGAATAAGGATATTGAAACGGTAACAGGCAATGAAACGTATAAAGCGGAGTATAAAGCGACGTATATAGAGTATACGGTCAAATTCGTCGATTACAACGGAGACGAAATATCAACGCTTACGTATCATTATGGAAAAACCGTAGTAATTCCCGATAATCCCGTAAGAGCGTCGGATAATACGTATACGTATACGTTCAAGGAATGGGATAAACCCGTAACAACGGTAAGCAGTAACGTAATGTATACTGCAACGTATAAGGAAACGTATATCGATTACACCGTAACGTTCAAGAATCACGACGGAAGCGTCATAAAGACAACAAACTACCATTACGGTGACGATGTAGCGATACCAGCAGATCCGAGCAGAACGGCGGATAATACTTACACCTACACGTTCAAAGAGTGGGATAAATCCGTAACGAGCGTAACAGGTAACGCAGAGTACACAGCAACGTATGATTCGGCATATATCGAATATACCGTAAAGTTCGTAGACTATGACGATAAGGTATTGAGTGAAGCAGTATATCACTACGGAGATACAGTAACAGCCCCCGCAAATCCCACAAGAGAAAAGGACGGAGAATATACGTATACGTTCTCGGGATGGAATAAGGACATAACGGCGTGTTACGGAAACGAAACGTACAGAGCGACGTATACCACGGATGAAAACGTATATACGGTAACGTTTAAGAATTACGATAATTCGGTAATATCCGTAAAGACTTACCATTACGAGGATAACGTAACAATACCCGAAGCTCCGAAAAAAGCGTCAGACGAAACGTATTACTACGTGTTCACTGGCTGGGATAAGGAAGTCGTAAAGGTAACGTCAGACGCGGTATATACCGCGGTGTTCGAGGCAAAAGAGCATACGTGGTCAGATCCGACGTATGAATGGACGGCTGATCATGCAAAGGTAACGGCAAAACGTATAAGCAATAACGATAATACGATAATCCAGACGGAAACGTTAACGGTAACTACAATAAGAACGGAACCCGGATGCGAAACGAACGGCAAGATAACGTATACCGCAAGCTTCACAAATGAGGCGTTTAAGACGCAGACGTATGAAGAGACGATAGAAGCAACGGGACATACGTGGACGTTTACGGGCTTCAAGTGGACAAAGACGGATAACGGATATACGGTAAAAGCGGAATACAAGTGCGACGTTTGTAAAGATACGGCAAGCAAAGACGCAGCCGTAACAAGCAGAACAACGGATCCGACTTGTGAGGACGAAGGAGAGATCGTATATACCGCAAGTATCAAATCAGCCGACAGCCCCGATAACAGATCGCATACGGAAGAAAAGAAAGAAACGATCGAGGCTAAGGGTCACAAATGGACTTACACGGGTATAACGTTTACGGAGACGGATAACGAATATACCGCGTACGCAAGCTACAAGTGCGACGAATGTAAGAAGACATCAAAGGTGAATGCATCTGTGACCGTAAGCACAACGTCGGCTTCATGTGAAGAAGCCGGTGAGATAGTATATACCGCAAAAATAGAGGCAAAAGACAGCCTCGATAATACGGAACATACGGATACAAAGAAGGTAACAGTCGCACAGGTAGGACATACCTGGACGTTCACCGGTATCGTATGGAACGGTGAGGAAGCTGAAGCGGGATATATATGCGATAAGTGTAATGAAACAAAATCGGTAAAGGCGATGGTAACAAAGGTCACAAAACCCGCAACCTGTACAGAAGACGGAGTGATAACATATACCGCATCGGTCGAAGCAAAAGACAGTCTTGATAATACGGAGCATAAGAACGAGAGAACGGAGAAAGGTGATTCAGCAAAAGGACATTCATACAACGACCCCGAATGGTTGTGGGATGAAGGATATGAAACCGCGAAGGCAAAATTCACCTGTTCCGAATGTAATGATACCTTAACGCTTGATGCGACTGTAGAAATAACGGAGAAAGACGGAGTAATCACGTATACCGCGACAGTAACACAAGGCAATAAAGACTATACGGATACAAAAGAAGTTGAAACGTCTTTGTTCATACCGGGCGACATAACGGGCGACGGATCGGTGAACAACAAAGACGTCGTGGCGCTGTTCAAGTACGTCTCCGGCGGCGACGTTGAGGTAAATATCGTAGCGCTTGACGTAACGGGCGACGGCTCTGTCAACAACAAAGACGTTGTCGCACTGTTCAAATACGTCTCCGGCGGCGATATAGAAATATCGGATAAGCCTTACAACCCTAGTGCAACGGTTATGATGATAGCGTTGATCCCGGAAAAGATCAAGGTCTGATAAACAATACAGACGGGCGGAGTAATATCTGCCCGTCATAACTTAAAATGTAATTTTTACGTATGAAAATCAGTATTTCATTGTTTGGCGGATCAGTATTTAACCTAATCTTATAAAATAAAATACGCGAGAAAATATGACCCCACGAAATTACCACAGTTGGTTTTGGAAATGGTGGAGAAGTCGGACACGAAAGGATAAATAAACCGGTTTTACAGTCAAAATTCGTACCGGAAACCCTTAAAAATGGCAGGAAAAACCTCAATTTTCCGGTTGGGGTGGTAGAGGCCGCTGGTTCAAATCCAGTCACTCAGACTAAATACAGCCGGACGGCTTCTGTCGTTCGGCTGTATTTCATTTGCGTAATGGATTTGAATCGGATATGATAACACCCTGTGGTGCGGGGTTCCCCGAGCTTTTGAAGCTCGGGGGTTCCCGGTTGGGCCGCTGGTTCAAATCCAGTCACTCAGACTAAATACAGCCGGACGGCTTCTGTCG
>JAEEGL015202171.1_pt1 | contig 14654 bp, 13 predicted proteins | sample 9134231 | NCBI WGS metagenome assembly JAEEGL01 (sample SAMN16246548, study PRJNA631951) | gut metagenome | biome: gut microbiome; feature: rumen; material: fiber-attached | host: Bos | place: Iran: Karaj | collected 2018-10 | reverse complement strand
TGAGCGCGCGACGCTGTCCGAAACGACATATCTTGACAACAGGTTTTTAACGCCCGAGGCGGCGAAGGTGCTTGAAGGGTTCCGCGACACGGACGAGTACTACTATTCCGTTTACTGCCTCGGCGAATGGGGCACGACGGGACAGACGGTGTTCCGCGGAAGCGTGCTGAAAAGGCGGCTTTCCGAGCTTAAAAAGCCGCTGAAGGCGGGATTTTTCGATTATGACCTCGCGCCCGACGGCGTGCATATAAGCGCTCCACGCTGGGTGGACGACGAAAACGGCGCGATAAAGATATACGCGCAGCCCGAAGCCGGCACGCCTTACGTCGCCGGAGGAGATACGGCGGGCGAGGGCTCGGACTTCTTCGCCGGGCAATTTATAAACAACGCGACGGGAGAACAGGTCGCCGTGCTTCATCACAGATACGACGAGGACGAATACGCGCGGCAGATGTTCTGCTTAGGACAGTATTACAACGAGGCGCTTTTGGCCGTTGAGACCAACTTTTCGACCTATCCCGTGAAGCTTCTGGGGCTTATGGGCTACAAGAGGCTTTACGTGCGGGAGACCTTCGACAACTACGACGAGAAGCCGAAGCACGCGTTCGGATTTCAGACGACGGCGCTTACGCGCCCGGTCATCATAGGGAACCTGGTGCGGATAATGCGCGACAACGCGGGGCTTTTAAGCGACAGGGACACGGTGCTTGAAATGCTGACCTTCGTAAAGGGGAAAAACCTTCGTCCCGAGGCGGAAGCCGGAGCGCACGACGACCTTGTGATGTCGCTCGCGATAGCTTACCACGCGCGGCCGCAGCAGGATCTTGAGGTCACAAAGACCGAGAGGCGCGCACGGTGGACGGAGGATATGTGGGAAGACTTCCGGAACGCATCCCCGGATATGCGCGAGACGCTTATCGCGAGATGGGGAGAGCCGGAATAACGCTTCGCGAATGAAGAAATGAAGACGCGGAGCTAATGAAGAATAGGAAGGATGCGGAATGGACAGAAAAAAGCTTGATATGTGGCAGGAGACGCTGCAAAAAGACGAGGCGGCTTACGCAGGAGAGAGAGGAAAGATGGACGGGCGCGAGGCGCTGTATCTGGGCTCGTCGTCTATCGAGGCATTGACGCCGGGCGACAAAACGACCGAGACGCCGCACGTCAGGAACATCTGCTCGGAGATCATCGAAGCGCAGGTCAATTCCGCTCTTCCCGCGCCGAAGGTGGTGCCGAGGCGGCAGAAGGACGAGAAGCTGGCGAAGCTTATAGAGGACATGCTCAGAAACGAGCTTGACAGGATGCCTTTCGAGGAGCTTAACGACATGATGGAGCGCACGGTGCCCATTCAGGGCGGCGCCGCCTTTCTCGTCGAGTGGGACAACACGAAGAGGACCCACCGCACGGTGGGCGAGGTCGTGTGTTCGGTCGTGCATCCGAAGCAAATAGTTCCGCAGGACGGCGTTTTTACGGGTATCGAGGATATGGACCACATAATCCTGAAGATCCCGCAGACGAAGGAGAGCATTTTTGCGCGATACGGCGTTTCCGTCGAGGCGGAAAGCGAGAGCGAGCCGGAGATAAAGGGCACGGACACGGAGGGCGCGGACGCGCTCGTAACGCAGTATATAGCTTATTACCGCAACGATAAGGGCGGGATAGGGTGTTATTCGTGGGTAAACGACGTCGAGCTGTGCGACATGGAGGACTACCAGGCGCGCCGTCTCAGAAGGTGCGCACGGTGCGGCGCTTACGAGCCGCTTGAGAGCGAGAGCGTGAAGGCGAACGTCGCGGGAATGACGCCCGATATGCCGGTGCCCGAGGCGGATATTGAAGCCGAGGCGGCGCGTCTTGCGCGGGAGCAGAAGCCCGTGAGCGGTAAAAGAGGCGCTAAGGCGTGTCCTTTCTGCGGAGGGACGGTTTTCCGCGAGTCGGAAGAGGACTTTCAGGAGGTCGTGTCGCCCGTCGAGCGTTCGGACGGCACGGTCATCCCGCAGGGAAGCTTTATCCCGTTCTACAAGCCGAGGATATACCCGGTGATTTTACAAAAGAACGTTTCGGTGTTCGGACGATTTCTGGGAGATTCGGACATCGACAAGATAAAAAATCAGCAGAACAGCATAAACCGCGTGGAAGCGAAGATAATCGACAAGCTGATGAAGAACGGCTCTTACATCACGCTGCCGGACGAGACGAGGATCCGAATAGACCCGACGGACGGAAAAATAATAAGGCTTAAAAGCCCTGCGGACAAGGCGAGCATCGACGTTTACGACATGGAGGCGCCTATATCCCAGGACATGGCTTTTTTGCAGCAGGCGTATGAGGAGGCGCGGCAGATAATAGGCATCACCGACAGCTTCCAGGGGCGGCGCGACGCCACGGCGACGAGCGGAAAGGCGAAGGAGTTTGCCGCGGCTCAGAGCGCCGGGCGGCTCGAGAGCAAGCGGGTCATGAAGGAGGCGGCTTACGCCGCGCTTTTCGAGGCGATATTCAAGTTTAAGCTGGCTTACGCCGACGAGCCGCGGCCCGTCGTATCGAAGGACATTTACGGCAACCGCGAATACGATGAGTTCAACCGTTACGATTTCCTTGAAAAAGACGAGGCGGGCGAATGGTGCTGGAACGACGAGTTCCTGTTTTCGTGCGACACGTCGGCGCCGCTCGCGGCGAACAGGGAAGCTATGTGGCAGGAGACGAGGATGAACCTGCAGAGCGGCGCTTTCGGGAACCCGCAGGAGCTTACGACGCTTATACTCTTCTGGTCGAAGATGGAGATGCTTCACTATCCGGGCGCCGCCGAGACAAAGAAGATCCTCGAGGAACAGCTCGCGGCGCAGCAGCAGGCGCAGGCGCTCGCGGAGCAGCAGGCGCAGATGCCGGCTTATGCGGGAGGAATGCCGGGGGACGCCGCGCCAGACGCATCATCCGTCCCTATCCCCGGAGCAGAAGAAAACCCTTCGGAGCTTGACGCCGGGATAGAGACGACGAACGGAGAAATAGCGTTTAATACGTGATTTTTTACAAGTTTATATAAAAACCGGGAAAGGAGGTAACGTCATGGCCGAAAAAGGATATGCCGGCAAGATAAAGAACGTCGGCGCGCAGAAGGTCGAGGCTCCTAATCAGACGACCGTCGCCAAAAAGGGCACCGTCAAAAAGGGAGAAGATCTCAGGAAGAAGTGAGAAACAAAAAGTGTTTAAGGGCGCCAATTTGTTTTTTCAAAGACGGCTGCAGGACGGCTTTGCCCGACTTTGTGCCGCTGAATGATCGAGGCGGGCGCAAAACAAGGAGGGTTACGGAGCGATGAGCGCGGGGCGCTCCGCTCCTATATGCCTGCGGGCATAGGGGCGCGCTTAAACACAAAGTTAAAAAGGAGTAAATATGGACAACATCGATTACGGCGAGGTTTTCGGAGTACAGACAGGCGCAAAAGAGCAGGGAGCCGCCGAACCTGCGCAGGACGAAGAAACGTCGCAAGGCGCAAAAGAGCAGACAGACGCCGCGTCTGCCGCAAACGATAAGGACGCCGGGAAAGAAGCGCCTGGGGAAGCGGAAGACTCCCGGGACGCGGAGACCGAGGCGGCCGACAAAACCGCTGATACGGGGAAGCAGTCGGACGAACTTAACCACGCTTACGCCGCGGCAAGGCGCAAAGCCGAGGCGGGGCGGGACGAGCAGGTACAGGCGGCGAGGGAAGAAGCCGAAAAGTACATAAGCAAATCCATTAAGGCGCTCGGCATCGAAGATCCGTACACGGGAAAGACCATTGAGACGCGCGAAGAGTACGAAGCGTACCAGAAGCGCATCGAAGCGGATAAAAAGACCCGTCTTATAGAAAGGACGGGGCTGTCGGAGGAAGAGTTCAACGAACTTGTTGAAGATCTTCCGGAAGTAAAAGCGGCAAAAGAAGCAAGGGCCCGCGCAGAGGACGCGGAAAACGCGGCTATGAACACGCGGATCAAGGCGGACATCGAAGAGGACGTTCGGAAGATAGCCGAAATAGACCCTTCGATAAAGACCGTCGACGACGTGCTCAAAAAGCCGAAATGGGCGGAGTTATACGCGCGCGTAAATACCGGGCTGACGCTTTTCGACGCCTACAAGCTGACCTACTTTGAGGAGCTTTCCTCCGGCGCCGCCGCGAAGGCGAGGCAGCAGGAAAGGAACCTTGCAAGCGGGAAGGATCATTTATCGGCGACGGGGACGCGCGGGACGGGAACCCTTCCCGTGCCGGCGGAGGTCCGGGAGATGTATAAAGAGCTGAACCCGGGCATTACCGACGCCGAAATATCGGCACATTATAACCGCAACCACAAGGAAACGTGACTGCGCGAGCGCGGGTATTTAAGGGCGCGTTGAGCCTTGCAAAGACGGAAGTCAAGCACTTTTGCCGGGGAAAGGCGGCGCGTAATACGTGCCCGGAGCGCGGAAACAAGGAGGGTTACGGAAACATGCGGCGCGGATAGCCGCGACCGCGTTTCCTATATGCCGGCGGGCATGGGAAAAGCGAAGGGGAAGAACCGCCGCCGCTCTATATGCCCGGCGCATGATCTTCGGCAGATTTGGGAAAGACGCTGAAATCTGCCGAAAAAGCAATACAAATCAATACAAAAAAACGAAAGGAGAAAACGGAATGTTTCTTATTCATTCAGTAGACAAGGGCGACGTTATTCCCTGGGAAAAACGTCCCGTTGCCGCTATCACGCCTAAAATAGGCATGGCGCTCGTCGAGAACGCCGACGGCAATCTTACCACCGCGACCGGCACCGCGAAGCCGAGTTACATCTGCATGTGCGACAGGAGCGCGGCGTGCACTGCAGGGGAGCTTATCCCCGTCGTGCGCGTTGACGGAGGCGTCATATTCGAGACGACCTTCGCCGCGGCGGCGACATCAATAAAGCTCGGCAACAAGGTACAGCTGCACACCGACGGCATGCAGGTGACCGCGACGACCACGTCGGGCGTCGCCGAGGTCGTCTATATGGACGGCACGGCTTCGGGCTCTATGTGCCGCGTGAGATTCTGAAGAAAGGAGCTGACACAACATGGCAGGTATAATTTTTTCCCAGGGCTCGAACGTAAACGACAGCATTTTCGGGAAGAGCCAGGAACCGATAAGAATGTTTCTTGAAAAGCGCGGAGAGGCCTTCGAGCAGAAGAGCATGCTCCCCGAGATCTTCAACATGGAAAAGAGCAAGAACTTCGCCGAGAAGATGACGACCATGACGGCGATGGACGGCTTTCAGCCGGTGGGCGAGAACGGCGATTATCCGCGAGACAACGCGCAGGAGGGCTTTTCCAAGGTCCTGGAGCACATGGTCTGGAAGGACAGCTTCGCCATTTCCCGCGAGATGATCGACGACGGGAAGCTTATGGACCTTAAAAAGCAGCCGGCGGGCTTCATCACGGCCTACTACAGGACGCGCGAGAAGTTCGGAGCGGCGCTTTTGGGCGCGGCTATTCAGGGCAGAGGCTCCGTTTCCTTCGGGGGCAAGGTCTTTGATACCAAAGGCGCGGACGGGCAGGCGCTTTTCTCGAAAACGCACCCTGCAAAGGTCAAGGGCGCGGCGCAGTCGAACCTTTTTGCCGACGCGTTCTCAAACGACGCGCTTATGGCGATGGAGTCTGCGATGCAGGATTTCCGCGGCGACAACCGCGAAGTTCTTGACGTCGCGCCGACGACCATCCTTATCCCGAACGATTACGCCCTTAAAAAGGCGGTTTTCGCGGCGATAGGCGCCGACAAGGATCCCGCGACGGCGAACAACGGGTTCAACTACAACTTCGGCAGATGGACGGTCATCGTATGGCCGTACCTCAACCAGTTCATAGCGTCGGGCACGAGCCCCTGGGTGCTTCTCGACAAGAACTACAACGACGAGTATGCCTCGGCGGTGTGGTTCGACAGAGTGGCGCTGGAGGTCAAGTCGGAGATAGCGTCGAACGACGCCAACGTCTGGAAGGGCTACGCGCGCTTTACCGCGGGCTTCAACGACTGGAGAGGCTTCGCGGTCGGCGGCGTTACCGGCGGAACGCAGCTTATCACGACCTAAGAACAAAGCACAAACCCGCGCCGCAGCCGACAGATCCTGCGGCGCGGGGAAATGTCGGGCGCCCGGAGGCGCTGTGAAATGGCGGCTTTGCCGCGGTGAAATCCGCGCCGGGCGCGGACGGAAGAAAGGCTTACTATATGACGTTACAGGAAGTTTTATTACGGGCCGACGAGATGAGGCCGAACGCGCTGACGCCTCAACTCAAGACGGGATTTATAAACGACGCGGAAGGACACGTCCTATCCGAAATATATTTGAAAACGGGGAGCGTTCCGGTATACGAATATCCGAAGGACGCGGATACGGCGCTTTTCCTGAAAGCGCCGCACGACAGGGTATACGTTTATTACCTCTGCGCGATGATAGACTTCGCGCAGAAGGATTACGCGGAATACCGAAACGATCTTGAGATATACAACGCGGCGCTCTCGGAGCTCACGCATTTTGTAGCGTGGGACCTGCGGCCCGCGGACGAAAGAGAGAATTAAAAGCGCAGGCTTTCGCCTGCGCGGTTGATTTATCCGATTATTTGTTTGACAAGGGTTTGATCTCAAGCGTTAGTAATTTTGAAAGGCGGGCGAAAAATGAGAGAAATAAACATATCGGCGGTACACGAGTTTGTCAAGGGCGCGGGGGTGCCTGTCGGAGCGGCGGGAAGCGGCCGCGACGTCGCGCTGAAGGTTTCCTTTTCGGATGACTGGGAAGGACTTCTTTTAGAGGCGCAGTGGAGGGACGCCCGAGGCGGCGGGCCTGTGAACGGCTTTTTAAGCGAGCCGGACGAAGACGGCAAATATACCGTGGTCGTACCGTTTGCGGCGAAAAAGTACGCAGGGAAATGCTCGGTGACGTTTAAGGGGTATGCGCTTACCGGCACCGCCGCCGTGACGGTGGGGGATGAAAGGATATCCGTTACCGTGACGGACGCCGCGAAGGTGAAAGATTATGTAAACGACAATGGGACGGGCGGCGAGGCGGAGCTTAAATACGTTTCCGGCTCTCCGTCCGCGTGGAAGCTGAACGGCGAGGGCGACGCCGTCGATTTATCCGGAGTCGGGATAAGCGTTTCGGGCACGCCGGCAGCAAACGACAAGATAACCCTTTCGATAACGGAGGGGGAAGCGAAGCTTTCGGCATACGCCGAGTTTGACGTGCTCGAGAGCGCGTGGCGGCAGGACGCGCCGGGAGTGGATCCGACCGAGGGGGAAATGCTGCACGGGGAGATAGAGACGCATGCGGGCAGAACGAACAATCCCCACGGGGTAACAAAAGAGCAGGTAGGGCTCGGGAACGCCGACAACACGAGCGACGCGGACAAGCCGGTATCTGCCGCAACGCAGGCGGAGCTTGATCTTAAGCTCGACAAGGCGGGCGGGGAGATGACGGGGACGCTTTTGACGGAAAGCGTTTCGGTAAAGGCGGGTAAGGTGCTTACGTTCAAAGCCCTAAACGGTTATGGCGTTCTTTTCAGGGCGTACGCATCCTCAAACGGAGGCGGCGTTATGATAAGGGCGTACGAGCCGAACGACGACCCGACAGACCCATCCGCCGGCGTTGAGATAATGGAGCTTCGTTCTTCGTCGATTTATTTCAATACTCCGATCTTTTTGGCGTCCGGCGGGAAAAAGATCTTCAACGTGGCGACGCCGACGTCAAATCTCGACGCAGTCAACAAAAAATACGCCGACGACGGCGACGCTGCGGCACTTTCCGCCGCGAAAACCTACGCCGACGAGGAAGCAACGGCGGCGGAGAACGCGGCAAAGACTTACGCCGACGGTAAGGTGAAGAACAGCGGGACAAACGGAGATATATCGATCAAAACCGAGGCAAACAAAAAAGCAGAGCTTAAATCATACACCGGCGCGGCTTTTGTCAAAGTGGAAGATCACTCCGGCATATTGATGGGCGGGTCTGTCAGCGTTAAGAGTACCGGCGGCGTAAACTTCAACAATAGCAGGCTTTTTAACGTAGACGATCCGACGAATGAGACCGACGCCGCGAACAAGAGGCACGTTGCCGCCGCAATAGCGGAGCACAACGAAGATGACGCCGCGCACGGCGACATAAGGCAAGCGGTAAGCGATGCAGAAAGCGCGGCGATCGCGGCGGCCGAGACGGACGCGGCGGCGAAGGTGAGCGCGCACGACGTGGCGGAAAACGCGCACGGAGAGCTTTTCTCGGCAAAGCTCGACAAGGCGGGCGGAGAGCTTTCGGGAGAGCTTAAGATACGCGGCGCGTCTATCGGCGGGATAAGCCTTAAGGGACTCGGCGGGGAAAGTAACCCGCGAGGTGAGCTTAAGGTGCTTAAAGGCGATATTTCTTACGGGATAGCGGAGTTTTATCCTTCGGGGATAAAGCTTAGAAACAACGTGGACGCAAACGGCGCGGTAATCTCGGGACTTCCGACGCCAAATGATGAAGACGCCGACGACGTGGCGGCGAACAAAGGCTACGTAGACGAAAAGGCGGAGTCAAAGCTCGACAAGGATGACGGAACGGCGACGGGCGAGTTTAAGATAGTAAGCGCCGAGGGATACGGCGTTTCGATCGAAGGCGAAGGAACAGCCGTACCGAAAGCGCAGTTGAAGCTTCGCATGGGCGAAAACGGACAGCCGATATCTTTTGCGGAGATAAACAGCGCCGGCGTAAAAATGAAAGGCGGCGCGACGGTAACGGGCTTACCGACGCCGATAAACGATACCGACGCCGCGAACAAGGCTTACGTGCGCAAGCTTGAATGGAAGCCGATATACGTCATTAAGAATTGGACGAACTTCATACAGAACAAAACGGAGCTGTATTCCCTTTACAAGTTTGAAAACGCGATGCCGCCGACGAGCGGAGGCCCCGACGACTGCATCAACCTGTCGTTGCTGCCGATGTACCGCGAATACACGGACGATCCCGAAGCGGATCCTAAGCTTAAAGGGCTTATGGTTTACTGGTATATCCCGAAAATGAATCCGAATCATCTGGGAGTCGGGAGGGATATGCGGGTATACTTCTGCAAGTGTCCCAACGGGGAAGCGCCGCTCGGCGCGCAGAACGAGCCCCTAAGATACATGAACCTTCTTATGCCGGAGGCGTTTTCGGCAGAACAAAAAAGCATCTGGAAGATGACGGCGGATCATCGGGACGGAGCTTATTCCATATATCGCACAGGAGTCGTCACCGATTACGGCAACACGACGCAGCTCGTTTATTCAATGAGCGGGATAAACACCTTCAACACTTTTTCGGAAACGGTTTCTCCGACGTCTATAATACCGCTCGCCAAAGGCGATAACATAACGCACTTATCCTTCAAGTTCCTTATGGGGAACAACAAGTTCCCGTATCTTTTCTCGTCGACGAGCGAATACGCGCAGCTGTATCTTCTCGGGCTTTGCGAGGTGTGATATGGACGATCTTAACGTAAAGGTCGCCGAGATAGAGGCGAGATCCAAAAGCAATATGCACAGGATAGACAAGCTCGAAAAAAGGCAGGACGAGCTTGACTCTATCGTCAGAAGCGTTGCGGTGCTGGCGAAGGAGCAGGAATACACGAAGACCGACGTCGCCGAGATAAAGACCGACGTCGCGGAGATAAAGACCGGCATAAACGAGCTGAAGGCGAAGCCGGGGAAGCGCTGGGACGCGGTCGTCGACAAGGTGCTTTTAGCCGTGATAGGCGCGATAGTCGTTTACGTGCTTTCTAAGATAGGGTTTTGAAAAGTTTATAAGGCGCCGGAACGCTTCCGGCAGAGCCGGCGGGGATGATCCGTTCGTCTTCGTGCCGCAGAGGAAGCGCGGAGAGGCGCGGAATAAGGAGACATAAAAATGAAAGACGTTTTGAAAAAGCTTTTGAGCGTAAAGTCGATAGTTACGCTTTCGATGACGGCGGCGCTTATAGTGCTGCTGCTCTCTGGCAGGGAGCCAAACAAGGAGCTTTTGGCGCTTTACTGTTCGTGCTACGGCGCTGTGATAACCTACTTTTTTACTCGCAAGGACGGAGGGAGCGGAGGCGCGAATGGTTAAAAGCGGCGTGATACCGTCGCCCGAGGATCCGAGAGACTTCCGGGTGGGGGCGACGGTGGATATTTCGGGCGAGTTCCCCGAAAGCTTTGAAGTGTGGCAGCCGCCCGTCGAGGACCAGGGAGAAACGGGAAACTGCGTCGCGCAGACCCTCGCGAACGTCTTTGAAACGTGGAGGCACAGAGAGGGCGACGCGCACCGGGATTTTTCGGTAGGGTACGTATACGGAGTAAGCGACGCTTATGGAATGGTGCCGAGGGAAGCTTGCGCCGCCGTCTGTCGCGAGGGGGACGTTTTGCGTGACGTCTGGGAGTGTTTCGAGGAGAACCCGCGCTGTCATTTGAAGAGAATGGCGCTCCCCGCGAGCATTACGGGCGAGGCGGTGCGGATGGGTAAGTATGTAAACATACGTACCATAGACGAGCTGAAAGCCTTTATCCTGTCAAACCGTCTGCCCGTTATGATAATAGCCGAGGGAAAGATCTTTTCGCCCTTCTGCTCGGGCCTGCACGCGGTCGCCTGCTACGGCTGGGACAAGGAAAAGCTTCTGTATCAGAACAGCTGGGGGACCGGCGGCATTTACGGCGACGGGCGCGGGAAAATCGACTTTGAAAAACTTGAAGAAATATGGGGGGTCATACCTATGGAAGAAAAGAAAGAGTTTACCGACGTTCGCGGACACTGGGCGGAAAAGCAGATAGACGAAATGGCGGCGCTCGGCGTGATAAGAGGCTACGAGGACGGGACGTTCAGACCGGACAAGCCGATAACAAGAGCCGAGGCGGCGGCTATGCTGACAAGGCTTTGCGAGACGCTGAGCAAGTGAAGGTCCATAAGGCGCCGGAGAAAAGCGGAAGCGACCCGCAGACGTTTTCCGGTACCGCAACAGTCATGGGAAGGACGGAAGAATGAGAGGAACAGAGAAGCTTATACCCGAGGCGGAGGACGCGGCGAGGCGGTTTGAGCAGCAGTGTAAATATTGGGGCTTAAACGTCCTTATAACGGATACGCTGAGGAGCCGCGAGGAGCAGGAAGCTTTATATGCGAAAGGCCGCACGGCGCCGGGAAATATCGTGACGTCGTGCCGGTATCCGCATTCACTTCATAACTGGGGCTGCGCCTGGGATTTTTGTAAAAACGTCAAGGGGCACGAGTACGACGACGCGGATTTTTTCGCGAAATGCGGACAGATAGCGGAGGATATGGGGCTTTGCTGGGGCGGCTCCTTCAAGACGCCCGACAGGCCGCACGTGCAGCTGCAAAAGTACGCGCCCGACAAAACGGCGGCGTATCTTTGCGCACACTACGCGTCGCCGGAAGAGTTTATAAATGAGAAAAAGGCGGGGTTAAAAATGGACGACAAAGAACTTACCGAGGCGCTGTTCAGATGTATTACGCCCGAGCTGGCGCGGGAAATAGTCCTTGCCGGGATAAATATGCTGGCGAACGAGGCGGCCGACGAGGGCTGGCAGAGCGACGCCGTCCTTTGGGCCGCGGAAAAGGGGATATTCCGCGGCGACGGCAGAGGAAGACTTATGCCGCAGAAGCCGGTCACAAGGGCGGAGCTTGCGCAGGCGCTTAAAAACCTTTGCGGGGAGTAAGCCGTAAGGGGGACGGACAATCCCTCAGTCAGCTCCGCTGACAGCTCCCGCGACACTTGGGAGCCGGACGGGGGATACGTCATGCGGCGCGATCAGGGGATCGCGCCCTACGCGGAAAAAGGAGGACAAATATGAAATTGCCGAACGTGCCGTATACGCCGAAGGTAGTGAGGAACGCACTGCCCCGGTTCGGCGGGCTTAATTTTACTGAAGGGTTTTCGGAGGGGGAGCTTTTATCCTGCGAAAACCTTTCGGCGCGTAAATATCCTTGCCTTTCATCGGCGCCGGCGCCTTCGCCCGTGACGCCGGAGGGGGAAGGCGTTACCGACGCGCATTATATCGGCGGGACGCTTCTGGCGGTCAAGGGCGGCGGGGTATATCTCGACGGGGAATATATATGCCCGGCGGAAAGCGATAAAGTGCAAGCCGCCGCCGTCAACACGAAGATCTTTATAATACCCGGAAACTATATGTACGACACGGTCACAAAAACGTGCGAGAAGACGGACTTGCCAAAAGAGTATTCCTCGTGCTCGTACACGAGAGACGGGGACGAAATAACGATAACGATACCGTATGCCGGCGCCGCGATAAAAGAGAGTAGTTTCGGCGGCGGCGCCGTGTACGGGATATATACTTACGGAAATACTACCGAGGACAGGGAAGCCCTTGCGGATTGTTTTAACGAGAATACGCACGAATGGGACAGAACGGCGCTTGCCGCGCTTTCAAACAGGGCGGTTTTTCGGCTTAACGACACTTCCGCGCTTACGCCCGGGCTTTGCTTTATTCCGAATGATAATGAAAACTTCGATTATTTTATCAACAATTACAGAGATACGCGGCTTAATACGACCGGCAAAATAGGGATCCTTTTGTCGCGAACGGTAGGGCACGGATTATATCACGTCAGATACAGGATAATTGAAGAAGCGGACACGACGCCGCCGAGCTATATTGACGGGGACGTTTTAACGCTTTCGGAAACGCCGGGCGGGGTGTGGGACGGAGCTATTCACGTTTTGTCGGCGTCGGCGGACGACGCGCTGCAGACGGTCGCCGTGACCGCGCAAGGGAGCGATCTTGAAGACGTTAAATACTACCATACGCTGAGCGTGAGTGTATCCGCGGGGGCGACCGCGATGAAGATAAGAACGGAAAACCCTGTATCATCAGAGTATTATTACAGGCTGACATCGCCGCAGTTGTCCGCCGGCACGACGCTTTACGCTAAAGAAAACCTTGCGGTCGAAGGAAACAAAACGCTTTATTACAAAGATGGAAACGAGATACGGAGCGTGGAGCTGACAAAAGTAAATAATCCTTCCGCCACGTACGAACTGAGTTTTACCGCGTTTCCGTCTGCCGTGCCTATGATAATCGAAAGAAAAATGCCGAGGTTTGATTATATATGCGAAAGAGAAAACCGCTTGTGCGGCGTGTCGAACGAGGACGGGACGGTGTACGTTTCGGCTTTGGGACTGCCGCAGGTGTTTTACGACGCCGCGGGGGACGAAGGGTCGTATTCGGTCGTCGTGGCGACGCCCGGGGACTTTACCGGGATATGCTCTTACGGCGGTGCGCTCTGCTGTTTTAAGGGAAACGGCGTTTTTAAGCTTATGGGAGCCGTGCCGTCGGAATATTATTCGGCGTCTTACGAGTTTTCGGGCGTCGCCCGGGGCGCCTTCCGGACGCTTACGCAGATAAACGGCTATTTATACTACCTTTCCGGGGACGGGGTTTACGTTTATTCGGGGTCTTACCCGCGGAAGATCTCCGGGAAGCTTCCAAAGCTGCGCCTTACGGACGCCGCGGCGGGCTTCGACGGCGGCGGATACGTTCTTGCCGGGGAAAACGCCTCGGGCGAGGGGGTAACATTGCGGTACGACCTCGATACCGGGATATGGCTTTCGCCTTTCAAGGGCGCGGCGGAGGCGTTTTTCAAGACGGAAAGCGGGTTTTACGCCGTTATGGACGGAAGGATCTTCGACGTACTCTCCGGAGCGGCGTTCGGAGAGTTCGAGGCGAGACTTACGCCGTTTTTTGAGACCGCGGTCACGAGGCGGGGATATCTGCGGATCGTTATCCGGGCGGAGATCGCGTGCGGGGCGTATCTCGAGGCGTTTATATCCTGCGACGGTGCGCCGTGGAGATCCTGTGGGATGATCCGCGCGGCGCGGGACGGGCTTTATTCGCTTCCTTTAAAGCCGGGAAGGTGCGACAAGTTCGAGCTTAAGCTTCGCGGCGAGGGAGACGTGACGGTGCGGGAGCTCGTGCGCGAATACATACAGACGGAGGGATAAGACAGGGGCGCGAAGGACGAGGGACGGCGCCGTGAAATGACGGCTTTGCCGTCGTGAAATACCCTGCGGGCGTGAAATACGCCGCATACGGCGCGTGAAATACCGCGCGAGGCGCGGCGTTGAGGTATACGCTTCGCGTATGGAATTAAAAACCTTATCCGGCGCTTCGCTGCCTCAGAGGGGAAGGCTTACGGGGAAAGGAGTTATACGATGAAAATACCGAAAAAACAGCCGCCGCGGCTTACGGGAGATCCGAAGAGCGACGCGGAAGCTATTGAAGAATACCTTTTTTACCTTTATGAGACGATAAATCACGTTATAGAGACGATATCGAAGGAGGAAGAATAATGGCGGTAAAATACACTTTTGACGAGTTTAAAAAAGCGGCGGAAAAGGAAGGGCTGTTAGGGGAGTTTTCCGAGGCGGATCTTAAGCTCGCGCAGGCCGATCCGAACGCCGGCATGAGCATACTTACCTACAAGCGCGATTACAAAAACGCGGCGACGCCCGAGGCGAAGGCGCTCGCGAACGCCGGCGCCGAAAATATCCGGAAAGCGGCGGGATACGTCGGAGGGGCGTCGGGAAGTTCTTTCAAGACGTACGATCAGACGCCGGGAAGCTTTAATTACGCGCCGGCGCCGACGTATCAGAACGCGCTTTCGGGAGAGCTTGCGCGCCG